>ERZ1643251.178-NODE-178-length-110492-cov-31.046859_pt1 | contig 110492 bp, 61 predicted proteins | sample MGYA00579261_ERZ1643251 | MGnify/ENA primary metagenome ERZ1643251 (study PRJEB29033, sample SAMEA4952267) | chicken gut metagenome | biome: Broiler Chicken; feature: Gastrointestinal Tract; material: Caecum | place: Ireland | collected 2018 | study: Broiler... | reverse complement strand
GCGACTAGACGGAGAGACCCCGTAGAGCTTTACTGTAATTTGGCATTGAGTTTCGAAATTCGGTGTACAGGATAAGTGGGAGACTTTGAAGCAGAGGCGTCAGCCTTTGTGGAGTCGTCCTTGGGATACCACTCTTCGAATTTTGGGACTCTAACGTTATTGCCGTAATCCGGCTAACAGACAGTGTCTAATGGACAGTTTGACTGGGGCGGTCGCCTCCTAAACAGTAACGGAGGCGTTCAAAGGTTCCCTCAGGATAGTTGGAAACTATCTTTCGAGTGCAAAGGCAAAAGGGAGCTTAACTGCGACACATACAAGTGGAGCAGATACGAAAGTAGGACTTAGTGATCCGGTGGTTGAGTATGGAATTGCCATCGCTTAACGGATAAAAGTTACCTCGGGGATAACAGGCTTATCTCCCCCAAGAGTTCACATCGACGGGGAGGTTTGGCACCTCGATGTCGGCTCGTCACATCCTGGGGCTGTAGTAAGTCCCAAGGGTTCGGCTGTTCGCCGATTAAAGTGGCACGCGAGCTGGGTTCAGAACGTCGTGAGACAGTTCGGTCCCTATCTATCGTGGGCGTAGGATATTTGAGAGGAGCTGTCCCTAGTACGAGAGGACCGGGATGGACACACCAATGGTGCACCAGTTGTCGTACCAACGGCATAGCTGGGTAGCGATGTGTGGAAAAGATAAACGCTGAAAGCATCTAAGCGTGAAACTTGCCTCAAGATTAGATATCCCATAACACAAGTTAGTAAGACCCCTGGAAGACTACCAGGTTGATAGGTCGGAGGTGGAAGTACAGTAATGTATGTAGCTGACCGATACTAATAGGTCGAGGGCTTAATCACAATATTTTGTGAATTTGTTTGCAAAATATATACGAATTGGTATATACTGTGATTAGCTTATAAAATATGCTTATAAATTTAACCCTATTCTAAAATATGCAGTTGTCAGGGTACTGTAAAATTAATTTAATATTTCGTGGATAACCACTAAATATACCATTTCTGGTGACAATAGAGAGAAGGTCCACCTGTTCTCATCCCGAACACAGAAGTTAAGCTTCTCATCGCCGACAATACTTGGCTGGAGACGGCCCGGTAAGATAGGACATTGCCAGAAAACTAAAAAAGACAATCTTTGGATTGTCTTTTTTTATGTTTTCTTACGCATATGCTTTTGCATATGTGTTGTTTTTATTAAAAAAACAGCAATGTCCTTTTGACCAATGTAGCATATAGTTAAATAGTATTTTTTTAACTAAAATTAAATATCAAATTTTTTATTATATGCGTAAACATTTATTTTCCATTGTTACAATTTTGAAATTGACAAATTTGTATGTTCATTTTATTATTTATTTAAGGATATTTATGGAACAATTAAATTTAAAAAAAGAATATTTTGATAAAGGTATGCAATTTATTAACTATTCTAAAAAACAAGAATGGCAACAATGTGTAAAAGCGCGTTTTGATGATATTTATAAAGGTGAAGATCTTAAATTGGCATATAGAATTATGGAAGGCTTAGAAAATGGTTCTGAGTTTGAAAAACTAAAAGAAATTCTTGACAATGCTAATTTAAGTGGTGCTAGTTATTTTATTGTTTTGAAAAGTGTACTAAGATTTTCAAACCAAGGCGTTGAGTTTGCTAAATTTTTAGAACCTGAATTAACTAAAGAACAACTAAACGCAATATATTTAAAAAATCTTGCCGATACTAATGAATTTGAAAAAAATATTGCAAATAGTGTTGCAAAAGAATTACATGATAATTGGAGAAAAACCAGACTCAAAGAAGACGGTTCTTACGAACCGAGGTGGAAAAAAATAAACGATAATAAATACATTGAAAAATTGGATAAAAATAATTTGCCATCAAATGTTAAACTTACAGATAAAGGTTATGAAATTGACATCGCAAATTCTTCATATAATCAGTTAAGTTTACATTGGAAAAAAGAAAATTATGAAGCGGCGAGAGTTGTTGCGGGATTAGTTATAAATGAATTAAAAAGAGAAAATCAACATGAAGAAAAGCTTACTAAACTTGAAATTGGTCGAGAAATACACAATGAATGGTTAAAAAGAAATCAATGGGCAAAAGATGACCCTATTTTATCTCTTCCATTTGATAAGTTGCCAAAAGAAGAACAAGAAAAGGATTTACAACAATATAGATTGGCAAAAGAAATATACACGCAACTTAAAAAAAATCAAACTCAAGAATTTATACTGTAATGTTTAATATAAGTTAGAAATACTTTGTTTTTCGCTTTGAAAAATTACAAATAATATTGACAAAAAAATTCCACCATGATAGACTTAGTATGTTTTTGTGGTGGATATAGCGTAGTTGGCTAACGCGCCAGATTGTGGCTCTGGAGACCATGGGTTCAAGTCCCATTATTCACCCCAAAGAAATCATCAACAAATTGTTGGTGATTTTTTGTTTAATATATGCTTAATTAGTCTATAATTAATAAGGAGGAATGTATGATTAAAATTAATACAGAAGCCTTAAACACAATTAAGTCTCAAATATGTGAATTAAAAGGTTACTACGTTGAAATATGCGTAAATAGGGGAAGAAAAAAATTTGATACAATAAAAGGAATAATTGACAACGCTTATCCAAGTGTTTTTACTATTAAAGCAAATGAAAAACTGCAAACATTTTCTTATTTTGATGTTCTTTGTGGAAATGTAGTTTTAGTAAACAAAGAATAATTTAAGCCACAACTCAAAGCTTGTGGCTATTTTTAAGTTTTTTAATTTTTAATAAAATTTATTTATTTTAAAAGTTATATCTTTAAATTTAAATTTTTAAATCGTTAAAATAAGAATTTTTTAAATTTTATTACTGAAAAATGTAGTAAAAGCATAAGCTTTTATAAATTTGTTTTTATACATATAAAAATAAACTACATGAACTTATGTTTAAAATTTTTAAAAGTGGCTTAAAATTTATAAAACTACATATAAAATTTTGGTAAAATTATTTAAAAATTTGTTAAAAATAGTAGACAATAATTTTTAATATACATATAATAGTGAAGAAAAAAACACGAGGTAAAAATGTCTAAACAACAATATATAAGATGCCCTAGGTGCGAGTTAAATTATATTTTAAAAAAAGATAAGCTTTGCAGTGTATGCAAAGCTGAAATGCAAGTTGGAGGAGGTGAAAACGAAGAGTTTGAACTTTGTCCTATATGCAAAACAAATTATATTGGCCCAGATGAGATTATGTGTAGTCAATGTATGGAAGAAAGGAATATTGATCCAGAAAACATAGATGTAGAGAACGATGATTGGGCTAAATATGTTAACAATGAAGATGAATCTTATGATGAGCAAGACGAAGATATGGAAAATGATTCAATTAAGGATGATGATGATATCGACGAAGACCTTGACGATGACGACATTGTTTTTGGAGAAGATTCTGATTTGGATGACGACGATGACGATGATGACGATGAAAAAAGCGATGATGAATTTGACGACATAGACGACATTGATGATTATGGTGATGACGATTTAGATGATGATTATGACGATGACGATGACGACGATGATGATGATGAGTAAAAAAAGGCCAACATTTAATGTTGGTTTTTTTAGTTTTTAGTTCTAAATTCCATTTTTGATTACTATAATGTAGCAATGGTAATGGAGGAACTATGACAAATAACAATTCTTATGACAAGTTTTTAGCAGTTAACAAAAAAAGATTAAAAGACTTAGATACAAACATTGAGTGTTCTGTAAGTTTAGATTCTGATGAATCTGTTAGCAAAATTTTAGCTGTTAATGCCGAGGCAAATTGTACGCAAGTAGAAGCGTTAACAGGAGAAGCAAGTGTAAACGGCAATGTATTAATTAGTCTTGTTTACGTAACAGAACAAGGATTGATAGGCAATTCGGCATACACAGCACCTTTCTCAACAAAGATTGCAGATGAATGTATTACGCCAATGTCAAAGGTTGTATTTAAAGTGTGTGTTGCAGATGCAAAAGTTCAATCGTTAAGCAACAACACGGCAAAGGTAGACTGTTATGTTAAACTAAATGCTTTTTGTTTTAACAACGACGAAATTAATTATTTAAGTGGAGCGTCAAGTGATGTTTGCACAAAGCAAGAAGAAACATCATTTGAAACACTGTCTGGAATGACAAATTCTTCTTGGATAGAAAATTTGGAAGTAGCTTTGAAAGAACCAGCAAGAAAAGTTTTATCATGCAGTACAGATGTTTACGTTAAAGATACAACTTGCGCAGAATCTTTTGTTAGTATTTCATGTGAAGTTGTTAACAAAATCATGTATGTAACAGACGAAGAGACCCCAAAAATAAAATCTGTTTATACCAAAAGTGATGTTAAACAAGAGGTAGAATGTCAATTTTCAACAAAAGATAGTAAATGCGAAGTTAATTTAAATGTAAATAAAACAGATGTTAAAAATGTAATTAATGAAAAAGAAAACGAAATAAAAGTTAGTTTGGAAATTCCATTAGATGTTTGCATAAGAATTTTTGAAACAAAAACAGTGAACCTAATAACAGATTTATATTCCGTACAAAATTATACAGAAACAACAAGCTCAAGTTACGAAAACACTGTTGTTTGCGAGCCTATAACTTTTGAAAAAAAGATAGAAGGAAGTTTGACATTAACAGATGAAGAACCAAGAATAGATAAATTGTTGGCTGTAAATTATTCTAGAGCTGTTGTTACAAATGAATATTTGGAAAATGGAGATTACAGTTTAAGTGGAGTTATTTCAAGCAATTTAATATATTTTAACGAAGATGATAACAATGTCAATTCAGTAGATGTCGAAATACCATTTGTCGTTAGCTCAAAAACAGAATATGAAGGCGATATGTTGACAGATTTATCCGTGATAGTTGAAGATGTTGACGTGATGGTAAAAAAAGGAAAAGACGTTTACGTTGATGCAACCTTAAAGGTTAGAAGCAATGTTTGTAAAAAAGTCCAAGGTGCCGTTATTAGTGAATTGTCATTTACAGAGCAAGTTCCTCAAAAAGATTGTGCAATAGAAATTTATTTCGCTAAAGTAGGAGAAAAAATATGGGACATAGCAAAAAAATTGTTTGTTAAGCCCGAAGAAATTTACAGCCAAAATCCAATGGTTGGTGAAGTTTTAGAAAAAGATGAAAAACTTGCAATATATTATCAAAAAAATGATTTAAATTAATTTTTATTTTTAAAAAAAAATTAAAGTTTGCATACTTTAATTTTTTTATGTTTACATCTTATTAAATAGGCAATAATTTACGTGGAGAGATTATGAAAAACATATTGTCAGTTATAATAATTATTGCAGTTTCTATTTTGGTAATTTTTGGAATATTTTCAAAGCAAAACAAACAAGAATACATAAGGATACATGTTAGAGCCAATTCAAATTTAGACATTGACCAAAACATAAAATATCAAATTAAAGACGAAATTGTTTCTTATTTAATTCCTGAAATTGCCAACTGCGAAACAAGAGATGAATTTGTGTTAATGATAAATCAAAATTTGGAAAAAATTGAGCAAATAGCCAATGAAATATTGAATAAAAATGGTTTTTCTTATGGAGCGAATGTAAAATTTTGCAAAGAAAATTTTCCTACAAGAAGTTACGACGGCGTTGTTCTTGAAAGTGGAATATACGATTCTATTATCGTTGAATTGGGAACAGCTAAGGGTGATAATTGGTGGTGCGTTGTTTATCCACCGCTTTGCTTTGTTTCAAATAAAAGTCAAGATATTTTGTATAAATCTAGAATTTTGGAGATACTAAAATCGATTTTAAGTTAAGGAGTTTAGTATGAAAAAACGAAAGATTTTTTTAATTATTTGTTTAATTTTTGCAATTTGTTATGGTTCGGCGTTTTCTTTATTGCAAATGTTTTCACCAAATAACAGCGAAAGCGTTTATGTTGCAACTTCAAGTGAAAACAAACAAATTCAACAAAAATTAAAAGATTTAGGTTATTATTATGGCAACATTGATGGAATAATAGGAAGCCAAAGTGTACAAGCAATAAAAAATTTCCAAAGAGATTATGGGTTGACAGTAGATGGAATAGTTGGACCAAACACACTAAAAGCGTTGGGATTAAGTTCATCAGTTTCATATTCTTCTTCGGATTTATATTTATTGGCAAAATGCGTTCATGCTGAGGCTAGGGGTGAGCCTTATGTTGGACAAGTTGCTGTTGCGGCTGTTATATTAAACAGAGTTAAAAGTCCAGAATTCCCTAATACTATTGCAGGAGTAATTTATCAACCATGGGCATTCACTGCAGTTAATGATGGCCAAATTAATTTGGAACCTAATGATACTGCCTACAGTGCTGCAAAAGATGCATTAAACGGTTGGGATCCAAGTTATGGCTGTTTGTATTATTACAATCCGGAAACTGCAACTAGTCAGTGGATTTGGTCAAGAAAGACAGTTGTAACAATTGGCAAACATGTCTTTGCGATATAAGGAGGTTGGTATGAATAATTATGAAAATGACATATACAATGGACAAAGCAGTGTAAATGTTTCATCAAAACAAACAAAAAGAAGCAGTTTGTGGTTGGGATTATCTTTGGCAATAATTTCTGCAATATTAGTTGCGTTTATTGTTCTTTACTCTATTTCTATGTCAAGACAGACGCAATTAAAAATTGACTTAGAAAATATTTATCAAAAAAACTTTAATGAACTTGTAGACAATGTTAATAACAGTGAAATAAAATTATCTAAAGTTTTAGCATCTGATTATAACAGTTATGCAAAAAAAATGTTGAACGAAATTAGCAAAAATACAAATTCTGCATCTAATAATTTAAGCTCTCTTCCTGTTTCTATAAACGGTATAGATGATACAATAAAATTTATTAATCAAGTAAGTGGATATACACAAAGCTTGGCTAATAAACTAGAAAAAGGCGAACAATTATCAAGTGAAGATATACAAACTTTATCAGAGCTTAAAACGGCTTTTACTGATTTAAAAAACAACATTAATAAGTTAGCTAATGATATATATAATGGCAACATTTATAAAGAAAGCAGTAAACTTGATGGAGATTATAACAACTTTACAGTGAAATTACAAAACATGAAAGCAGGTGATGTTGATTATCCTACAATGATTTATGATGGACCATTTTCAGATAGCACGTTAAATAAACAAATTAAAAATCTTTCAAAGCCTGTTGTTTCCAAAGAAGTTGCTCTTGAAAAATTGCAAAATGTATTTAAAAGCATTGCAAAAACTAATTTTGAATTTTTGGGAGAAACCAATGGGAAATTTCAAACTTACGATTATGAACTTTTAAACAACGATAATAATTCAATTTATGTTCAAGTTACAAAAAATGGAGCAGAACTTTTATCGATAAGCTGTGCTGACAATAGAAATGCTTTAAATTATTCAATTGAACAGGCAAAAGAAATAGCAAAAGATTTTACAAAATTGGCTGGAATTGATTCAATGCAATGCGTTTGGAGCGATATTATTTCAAATGACGCTTATATAAATTTGGCACCAATCGTCAATGGAATAATTTTATATCCTGATTTAATAAAGGTAAAGGTAGATTTATCTAGTGGCGAAGTAATTGGATATGAGGCAAGTTCTTATTTTACGAACCACACAGCAAGACAAATTGAAAAAGCTCAAATTTCTAAGACCATAGCAGAAAGCAAAGTTCCGCAAATGTATCAAAAAGAAGAAACTAGATTGGTTTTGGCTCCTTTAGATTATAACCGTGAAGTTTTATGCTATGAAATTAAATGCAATAAAGACGGCGAAACATACTACATTTATGTTAACGCAATTTCTGGTGTAGTTGAAAATATATTAAAAATTATAGAAACGGATAACGGGAATTTGTTACTTTAATACTTTTTGTAAATTACCTTTACTTTTTTACAAAAATATGATATCCTTAAAAAGTTAAAGGTGGGTATATGGATAAAAATTTGTTTGATAAACAAATGGAAAAACTTGGAATTTATGAATTGAGAAGTCTTGCTAGAAGTGTGGGAGTGAAAAGTCCTACAACAAAAAAAAGAGAAGAGCTTTTAAAATTAATAAGCGATATTATGGCTGGAAAAACCACGCCTTTATACAATAATAGATTTGGAAGACCTGTTAAAAATTTAAGCAATCAAGATGAGTTGATGAGCAATTTATTAATCTTTGGTGATAAAGAATTAGAAGACAAAATTAAAAAAGTAGAAATTAAAGATCACTATGATTTGTTGTTTAAACAGGAATTAAGCAAGGAAGATGAGCCATTAAACTATAATTTGATTGAAGTAAAAGGCATAATAAGAAAAACAGAAAAAGGCTCTTATTATGCTTTAAATTGTTTAAAAATAAGTGTAAAAACTTATGTTCTTATTGAAGAAAAATTTATAAACGAAAACAATTTAATTGAAGGTGATTTAATAGAAGGAACAGCGTACTTGTCTCCAAACAAAAATTACGCAAAATTAAATTTAATACAAAAAATAAATGGAGAAGACAAACAAAAAAATGTTTATGATTTAGAAAAAGAAGTAATAATTCCTCAAAAATCATTAGAAAATAATTTTTTGCAAGGTAGGTGTAAGGTTGAAGTTGTAAAAGATCTTGATGCATCCATTAATTATATCAAAGAAAAGACTAAAGTGTATTCATTAAAAAATTGTGTATTTGTTGTTTTGGGATTAGAAATTTCAATCGAAACAAAACTGAAGCTAGATCAAATAGAAAATATCACAGAAATAGTTTCTTTAATAGAAGATGAATCATATTTTAGTTATGAAAAAATTTTAGATACAATAAATCATGTAAACTCTTTATTTTACCACAACAAAAATGTTGTTATGTTTGCGTTAGATACATTGAGTTTATATAGAGTTTTAGATGTTGTTTTTAAAAGTAGCAATAATATTCATGATGAACGTGTTAAATATACTATAAGGAAGTTGTTGGGGTGTGCAAAGGCTTCACAATCATCAAGTATTTCAAATATTATGCTTTTTTATGATTATCAAAAGACTAATTATTTAAATGAATACAATGATTTAGTTACCTTATGCAATAGTTGAAAATTTATAATTGGAAATCTTTTAATTGCACATTTAAAAAGTCACCATGTCAGGTGACTTTTAACAACTAAATATAAACATGAAGAATTTAAAATTTTTCAAAAAGATCTCCGTTTTTTTGCATATTTAACTTCTCTTCTAAAATTTTTTCTTTATCTACACCTATTTTAATTAATTGTTTTTTTAAAGATTCAAGCTTTTTTTGAAGCCTTAAAAACTCTTTTTTATCAAAATTAGGGTTTTGCATATTAAAATATCCTACTATAATGTCATTTGTTAGTAAATATTCTTTAATAATATTATTTTTCATTTTCTCTCCAAGTGCTTTTAAAACTATTTTCTCAATGTCATTTGCATTATTAATTAAGTAATTGTCAATTCCTAAAATTTGAGCTGGCTTCAAATCGGTATTAATACTATCTCCAAACACAATGGCTCGCAAATTTGAGCAATTTTCTATTTCCAAAATTTGAGAGTAGTAAATTTTTTTTGTTCTGTCCGTTTCAGAAAACTGATTACTATAAATGCGCTTAAACCAGTTGGGATTAATATTTAATTTTTTCATATAAAAAATAATGTGATTAATTGAAGAATTGCTTACAATGTAAACGGGATATTTTCTACAAAGATTTTCAATAAATTTTGCGTTTGCGACCTGTGAATAATCTATTACAAGTTTATAAATATCTTCTTCTTGCCATTTTAAAAACGCATCTACACTTATATTGTATTGAGGATAGGTGTTTTTTAATTCGTATATACAATTAACGATTTCTGCACCACTAACGGCTTTTAACCAATTTGGATGATTTTTACAAATTTCATTGTATTGAATTTTTGAAATATTTGGCAAAAATTTTCTTCTATTTTTTGAAACATGACTTTCAACATTGTCAAATTTATGCTCGCCAGAATAAAAAACGCCATCAAAATCAAATATTAAAACTATTTTTTTGTCAGATTTTATCATACTTTTATGATAACATAGTTTATTTTTTTGTCAAATAAAAGTAAAATTAATTTTTATCGGTCATTACTATATAATTAAAATTTTTAATACAATAATTTTTTTAACGATACATATATGTTATAAGATTTCAACAATTAAAAAACAAATAGTTAAAAATTATAAACTATTTGTTTTTTATTGTTATTAAGTTGTTAATTATCTTATTTTCATCCTTTTTCTAAGAAGAATAAATGTTATTGTTAATCCTATTACAACCACACAAGAAACTACAATTAAAATTATTGAAACTGTGTTTAATGGGTCAGTTTTTATAATTCTATAAGAATATAACAGTTTACCACTTTCTGAATAAAGTTGAACAAAATATGTGTTGGCTTCGGTTAAAGATATATTGTAAGAAGATTGTAATTTTCCATCTTGCAAAAGTTTTTCGGTTAATGTTATGTCAGGTCTTCCTGTAATCTTCAACACGCAATCCCCAACGTCTTCTATTAAATTTGCCGTGTTAAATGAAACATTTATAGGCTTGGTTGTTGTTGAATTTTCTTCTTGAGAAATTATTATTGATGGCTGCTTATTGTTTATCCAAAAACTGAAAGTAAATTCTTGATTGAATTCATTATCTGTGCAAATTGTTATTGTGTATTGTCCATTTCCTGTTATTGCATCGTTTGTTGAAATCAGTATGTTTTTTAAATAAGCAATAGTTTGTTCCGAGTCATCTGGGAGTTTAATTGTTTTATAGGTTAATTTGCCCATGTTTTCATTTGTTAAAGTTGATGTTACATCTTCGTTGTTTTTAATGATTTGTTTAATATAATAATTTGCATATTCTGAAAATTCAAAAGCATATCTAGATTCTCTTGGCCGTAATATTAAGAAATACAAAGGCTCTTCGTTTATTTGTGTCACTTCACCAGATATTGTAACTGCTGCTGTGAACCATATTTTATACAGACCTGTTTCGTTAAAAGTATATGTGTTGTTATCCTTATCTGTAATCGGAGTATATTCCTCACCATTTTTCAAAACATGAATTTGTGGTTGAGCATTGTTGTCATAATATTTTTTAGTTGAAGTTGGAATATTTACTTTTACATCATCGTTATATATTGCGTTGTTTATTGGAGCTTGGTCATTTACGTTATATATTACACTTTTTAAGTATCTTATTGTATAAGTACTTATTGTTGAATTGAACATATGAACGTTTCCAGCACAATCACTGAAAGTTAAATAATAGGTTCCAGATGTTGTTAAAGTTAAATATGTCATACCGTCTTCTGTTGTTGTTTTTGGTACGTAGGTGGTTGCGTTGTCGTTGTATTTTATATGAACTGACACAATATTTTCTTTTATGCCATAATAAGATTTCCATGCTATTGTTTTTGTTGTGTTGCTACTTTCTTTGTTGCTTACAGCAAATGTTGTTAATGTCCCTGTAAGATTAACTAGTCCCATATTAGTATAATGTGAATAATTTGTTAATATTGAAGTGCTTTTTGGAATAACCGATATTGCTATTGTTTTGTAATATTTATTTATATTTTCACTTTTTAAGTTACTAATTTCATAAATATAAGTTACATATCCAGATACCAATACTATCGTTGGTTCAGATTCTTGTATTCCTTGTTCTGTGTTATATATCAATTCAAATTCACTTGTGTTTAAAATATAGTGCCTTGAAATTGTTTGAGTTCGATTGCCTTCTGTGTACGAAAACGGATTATTTGTTGGAGTAGCATAAACATATTCATTTCCATTTTTATACACAACTTGATAAAACTCTTCATCGTTGTCTACAATTCTAAAGTCTAAGTAAACGTCATATTGTTTATCAGTGAATATCTTTGAATATTTAACAATTAAAGAATAGGTTGCAGGGGTAGAAACAATTTTTCCAGAAGTAATTTCTTCAATAGTGCCATCTTCATATTCAAGATAAACCAAACAAGGTATTCTGGCTGTGCTTTGATTGTATGTTATTTTTATTTGGTTGCCATACATTGTACCTTTGTTAAATAAATCGTTTTGAGATTCATTGTTGATTCCAAGTAAAGTGAAGTTTGGTATTATGTTATAAATAACCAAATTGATTGTTTTATAAGGACTGTCAAATGTTTCAACAATAGCTTCATACAATTCTATACTAAATCTAATTTCTCCACCAATTAAGCCATTGGCCATATCTTGTTTTGGGGCGTACAAAACCAATGTGTAAATTGAACTTGATGATGCTGGCTCTAAAATAATGCCTATGTTGTCTTGTTGAAGCCTTTCTCTATCTTGTTGTAATGATAAATCATATTTATATGAAGTATAAGAGGTAGTAACATTTAAAACAAGTTTATCTTTTTTGCTGTTGTATTTAAATCTAATCTCTTTTGTTGAATAGTATATTAATTGACCATTTTCATATTGTTCAACAAGTTTAACTTCACTTGTTAATTCATTTTCTACAGTTTCTGCTCCATAAATATTGGTTTTTGCATAAATATCTTCAAAATTATCTTTAACTGTATACGAGTAAAATCTGTCTTTTACTGGACTTTTTAATGATATTTTCATATATGTATTGCCCATGTAGTTTATATAACTAGAAGAGAACATTGTGTTGTTTATTAAATCTTGGTCAGATGTTTTAAAGTAATTATCATCTGTTATGTTAAAAATAATGTTTTCGGTATATGAGCCATTTGTTTCTATAAATTCAGAAATTATTACACTTGTTGCATAAATAGAAGCGTCCTGTTCAGATGAATAACTTGGAATCTGAATTAATATTCCTTCTTGTGTATTGTATAAAGAGGTTTCAGTAGTGTGTATTACATTTAAAGATGTGTTTAATACCGAGCAGGAAAGAGTTATGTTATTATAGTATGGAACTAAACTGATGTATATATTTTGTTTTTTACTGCTTGATTGTAAATAAGCAAAATTTGTTAAATCTATTTCACTTTGTGAAGGATTTGATTCATCATAGGTTGATAAATTATAATATTTGTCATTGGAATACGGGGTTTTTAAATAAGAAATGTTATTTATCTCTATTAAATTCCAATCGTAATTCATCATGTTAACTTGGGTCAAACTTAAATTTCCTTTTGCGTTTAAGTTTGTTGTTTTTTGTATTTGAGAATATGCTAACGATTTGCTAATTCCATTGCTTAAATAAGTTATAGGGGTTGCGCTTGTTTGTTCTAAATAATTTATATTTGTTAAGTAAATTGTGTAAATTGTTATGTTGCCTGCAAGGTCAATCTCCACAATTTCAATGTAAGAATTGTAATTTTCCTGACTTAATAAGTTGTTTATTGTTGCTTCGTTTAAAACTTCAAAACTACTTGTAGAATTCTCAATTATTGCAACTGGTGTTTCTTGTGCATAAATTTCATTGTATTTTGTAGAAATAACTTTATTTTCGTTAGTTGTAGTTCTAAAAGGTCTATACAACATTAGATATGTTTCACCATTTTCATATGAATTTAAATCAAATATATTTGCGAAATTATTCACATCAACTGCAAAAGCAAAATATTTATACAATCCTGTTGCAACAGAAGTATTATATTTTAATTGAACATCTCTAACATAATCGTAGTTTATCTCGCTTAGTGAAACTAAATTATTTATATTTTTTTGTGGTGCAGTTGTGTCTATTATTACAGTTCTAGATGTTTTGAATTTGCCTGTGTTATAATCGCTTTCTTTTCCTTCATATTGCATTGTAAATGTTATTTTTGTCTGGTCATTATAAGCTTTTAATTCATTTAAATTTATATCTATGTAATTTGTTAAATTGTTTGTTTGAATTAATGAAGAATCAATTTTTTGTGGAGTGCTATTGTTGATTGTATATGTTATTTCTTCTTTGTTAATTTTTGCCATAAATTCATTTGCAGAATCTGTCCAAGTTATTCTTACTGTTTCTTTATTTGTATAATAATTACCTGTAGTTGTTTCTTTTGGCAATTCTTCATTATTAACGGCATCAACCACTGTAAATGAAGGTTCTTGTTCGGTTATTTGAAATATAAAACTAAGGGTGTTTGCACCGTATTTTTCATATCCTTGCGTGATTGTAACTTTATAATATCCTATTTGAGTGAATGAAAGTCCAGAGGAATTTGGATCGTTTGAAAACTTTAAATAACCCCTATTATTTGTCACAGAAGGGTCTAAACTGTTGTAAATGATGTTTGTTGTGTCAAGGGTAGATAACTCTGTGCTAAACTTTATTTGAGCCGTAAGGGCAAAGGTTTTTATTTCAGAAGCATTTGTTTGTTGTACATTAGAAGAGTTAAAATTGTAATAATTTATTGTATTTTCTTTGTTAAATGTTCCACCATCTGTGTAAGAATATCCATATTTTACAACAGGTATATATACAAACACTGGCAATTTATTGGTTGTTAATATAGGTGTGTTTTGTGCTTGTGAGTTGTTTGCTAAATAAATGTCTTTAAAAAACATTTTGTCATTTTCTTCTTCAAGAACTTGTATTTTTATAGATTCTCCCACATAACTATATGTTAAGCCATTGTCTGTATTTGTTGGAGAAGTTATAATTGAGTTTCTGTCTATAATAAAAGTAAATGTACGAGTCAAATAATCGTATGTTTTGTCTAATGCAGACTGAGTACCTGAAAAATTTGAATAAGTTCTTGTAACAGTATATCTTCCGGCTTGTGTTTGTTCAATATATGACGAGCCATTATATATGTATTCTTTGTTAATTTCCCAACTGTAAGATCCGTTTGCGTTTAATGTTAAATTTTTATTTTCATTGGGATTATTTTTTGAATATATTGTTATTGGACTTGTTTGCTCGCCAAAAACATATGAATACGCACTTACCATTCCAGTGGAAGGATTGACCTTGCTTTTTGGAATAAAAGGACTAAATGTGTAAGTGATTGTTTCGACTTCAACAACTCCTTCATCTGGAGTTGGATTGAATTGCATAGTTAGTATTTCATTGCTGTTTGACAAAGTTTTTGCTGTTGTTGGAATAAAATATTGTTCTTTTGTATTGTCGTGAGGGGCAGGGGAATAAGAATCTAACTCCAACATTTTTGTTGTTTCATATGTAAAGAGAGTCATTGATGCATCAGAAGATATTCGCACTTGAAAAATTCCACTATAATTATTTTTGTAATCTTGATTTGAAATGTTATTTTTATTAATTTTTGTGTTAGAAGCATCAATAATGTAATAGGTATAATCTTTTTCTTCTGCTAACATTTGACCATTAAAGTCACTTAAAAACTGAACGGTATCTTCATTTGCAGTTATAATTTGTTCGGTTCCATTTGAAATTTTTAAAACTTTTTGGTTGACTGCTATTTTGGTAAAATATGTGTTTTGCGTATTGATGGACATATTGGTAAAATATTCATCGTAAATATTTGTATTATTTAAAATTTTGTTTAACCATTCGTCGTTTGAATTAAATGATGCAGAAGAATTATCATAAACCAAATTGTTAAATTTTATAACTTTATACTCACCCCAAACAATTTTTGCGTCTTGTGAAATTATATTTAAATCACTTGGCTCTACAAATTCATTGTTAACAAGTTGTAAAACATTTGTGTTTGTTGTATCAATTATGAAAGAAAAATACTTTTCATTGCCGGCACTATCGCCAACTCTAAAAATATACATTCCAGGTTGAGACAACACACTTGAAGAAGGAATATATGTGTAATTTATAGCATTTTGATAATTTATTTTTAATAATTCCGTGTTAGTAAAATCAAAATAATAATCTACAGGAACACAGTTGTAACTATAATACTCTTTTAATATGCTAGATGAAAAATTGTTTGAGAAATTGGAAACGAGAGGAATGTATTTATATTCTGCAACGGTTTGACTGTTGCTTTGCTTTTCGTTCCATGAAACAATTACCGGTTGATTTGTTAAAAATTCAATTTGATTTCCTCTTGTATAATAAGATGAATTAGATTGTTGTTCAACTGCAAAAATTTGTATGTTATCTATTTCGTTTTTGTCAATTGTAAATGTAGTAGAATAACTTCTAGTATAATTTTTACCAAAAAACAATGTTGCAATGTAGTTCCCATTTTCTGTCGCAGTGTATGTTTCATCGTTTAATATTGTTGAAGCTTCAACATAATTTCCAGTGTAATTACTTTGTTTATACAATACTATTTTTGTTTTTGCATTAAATACCGATGTTGATAGCCCATTTTTTGAAATTTCGACATTTTTGTTGGTGTATGCACCATCTAGGAGATTTGTATAACTATTATCGCCAACAGCGTTAATTGACATTGAATCAGTGTCCTTTGTGATTTCAAATAGAAACCATTGACATCTTAAAAATTCAGTTTCTGTTTCACTGATGTATGAAGGACTACAAATGTTATCTTCAAATCCAAGTATTTTTGAATTGTTTTTATAAACAAGCTTTACAAGATAAATGCCACTTTGGCTAAATGGACTATTGTCATAGTTTTGCTTGTCGCCGTGTTCGTATAGTCCGTTTTGATCTTTAGTTAAAATGTAGTACCCACTTTGAGTATCCAAAACCTCGCTATTTTCATTGTTAAAAATTTCAACATTGTATTTAAATTGCACAGGTGCTTGATTTGTTGTAGGAATAGAAATTGTTTTAGCGTTTATGGCAGCAAGGATTGCTGTTAATGCTGAGTTTTCTGAGTTGTCTAAAGAATTATTGTATTGGTTTTCTGAAATGTATGTTATGTCTGCGTATTGACTTCCAATTTGTCCATTTTCAAAAATTTTAAATTCTTTAGATGTTCCACTGTTTACATCGGAGTAATATGCTTGGTATCCAAAAATATCAATGCAATCGGTTAATTTGGCTTGTGAATTTGAATAATCTTTAGGTTGTATGTAATCTACTTTATTGTCATATGAATAAATAAAATTATATGATATTGTATAAAATCCCAAATCATTAAAATATACATCAACGTAGTTATTGTTATTTTCAACTATTACAACAAGATTGTTATCTGTTACAATAGAAGTACCGTCATATGTTATGTTTTGAGTTGATGATGTGCTTTGAAATGTCTTGCTTATAGAGATATTTATTTTTGTTTTGTCAAATGTTAATTTTGGAATTTGATTTGTATTATTGTCATCATTGTTATATTGATACTGATATTGATAAGCATTGTCATACAATGATGAATTTACATTAAAAGCATTGTCCATTTTTACGTTTGCCACTTGTCCATTGTAGTAATCGTTTTCCATAAGAACATAATATGTAAATGTGAAAGATTTATTTTGGTCTACGCCATTTTCATTCATTATGTAATTAATTGTTAGCGAATATTTTCCACAAGGATACTGTTTGCCAACAAACGAAGAGGTTAGGGTAAAAGATACAGTTGAGTAGGAAATTTGTATTCCATATTCTGTGTGTAATATGTCATTATCATAAGATTGTCCATTTAAAGTGAAATAAGGAGAAATGTGTTTAATTTGTACGGTATCTGATTTAAATTCTGCTTTTACGGTGTGGGTTGTTGCCACGTAAGCAACGCCACCATTTGGAATTGTGGCTATTGCTGTATTGTCATTTTGATATTGCGTTACTGTAAAATATGATGGTATTTCTTCTTCACCAAAAATATTATTATTTGATGTGTTATTAAAAAAATAAATTCCACAGAAACAAAATGAAACAACAAAAAAGCTAAATAATAAATTTATTAAATATTTTTTTTTCATAAACACCTCTATAATTTCATTGAAAATATTATCATATTTTTAGCATTTTTGACAAATATATTGTGTATATTTATTTAATAATTATTTTATTATTTAAATATAAATAAAAAATAAAAAGTCCTCAATAAATTGAGGACTATTTTTTAAAAGTCAAAATCATCTAAAAACGAAGATTTTTTGAATATTTTTTGATTTCTTTTTTTAATATCATAAAAAATTGCTCTTTCATTCAAGTGTTTGCTAGGAACATATTCTTCAGATGCTTTGCGTTGGTCTAACACTGGATTTTTAAAATACTGAGTCATTTTTGTTTTAATAGGGGGTTGCCCATATATTTTTACAATGTTTACATCGTATGGCAACTGACCAAGTTCATAAGGTTCTATTAATGGTCTTGTAACAATTTGACTTCCAATGGTTTTTGTTACATCTTTATCATTTTTCTCTGATTGATTTTGCGAAATATTTTTTGTTTTTAATGATACTTCACCACACATCTTTGAAAACTCTTCTCTTGTTTTTTGGTCTTCAGTTCCAATAAAAATTTGTATGTTGCAGTTTCCTTTTATGGTATCGGCAACCTCTTTTGTGTATTTGTTGTCAAGTTGACTGTACGATTGAATGGCAAGTTCAAAATATATTCGCCTTGAACGAGCAACTGTTATAATTGTGTCCATTTTTTCAATTTTTGGCAAATTTGCAAATTCGTCTAGTATGAAATAAACTGGTCTATCAAGTTGCAAATTCGGCTTTTGAGATGCGATGTCAATTAGTGTTTTGTACATTTGCGATATACACATTGTTGCAATCGAGTGTCTGCTTTCTTTTTCATCTGGGACTTTTATAAAAAGGACTGTTGGCTTATCGGTGAAATCTTCAAAATTAACATCAGTGCCACTTGTACAATAACAAATTCCCATGTCTTGAAAAATGGCAATTTTTGGTTGCAACACGCCCAAATAACTTCTTGTGGTGTTTGGAGCGTTGTTAACAACGGTGCTTGTGAGTGCTGGAACTTTTGAAAAATCTCCTCTACCTGTTGTATATTGCTGCAAAGTTTTCATCATATTGTCACCATCGGTGTCTCGGTATGTTGCAATTTTTACAAGGTTATAAAAATTAAATTTATCTTTTGTCATTCCAAGGTCTGGGTCAAGGCTATCTTCCAACATTGCAAGCATTAAACCATATAAAAAATCTTGTGCTCCACGCTCCCAGCCTTGGTCTGTTTTGCTTTCAATTGTTACTATTGTGCTACAAATTTCTCGCAATTCGTTTTCTGCTTCATTTATTAACGACTGTCTTTTGGCTTCTAAATCTTGCATCAATTTCTCTTTGTCAGGGTAGGCTATGCCGTTAAAAGCATACCATTGATTGGCATATTTATCGGAAATAATTTTATATCCACCAACTTGAGAGGGAGTTGCGCCTTTATATACTTTTACCTCTTCTTCTAAATGATGAGCGCGAGTGTACATGTTAAAAGAGTGTTCCATTGGATTCCATCTGGTTGAAGCATATGGATTCCTTAAGTCAATGGTAATTATTCTGTATCCTTCTTCTTTAAGTTGTATGGAATGATTGTTGTACAATTCTCCTTTTGGATCTGTTATAACCATGCAAGGCTTTTCTGCTGAGTGAGCATACACTCTTATTGCTGGATCAATAACAAATGTTGTTTTACCAGAACCAGTAGTTCCAATTATTAACGTATGAATAGGGTTGTACATATTTATGTGCATTTGACCGTTTTTATATAAACTTCTAATCATAACGCCCGTTTTTTTGAGTCTTGGCAGTTGTCTCCAAGTTGTTGGCATAAAAACAGGATTGGTCAAAAGTTCTTGTTCGCTTACAAATCTTGCTTCATAATGTTGACTCATGTGTTGTCCACTTTCTGTTCTGCCAGTAAAGCCATCTTTGTCATCAGTATATTCTTTTTTTGAAGAAAGCAAATAAAACATTACACCCAAAATACCAATGCCAAATATAGCCAAAGTTAGTGTGTCAGACAATGCATTAATAAGACTTGATTTGTTGACAATTAACGAAGTGCACACGCCAATTACATACACAACTATAAGGCAAATAACTGCATTTTTAAATTTTTTCATTATACCTCCAAAGCATATGCGAATTTAATTAGTTATATTTTACAGAAAAAATATATTATAGTCAATTATTTAAAATGAGTAATATAAAAAGAAACGCGTAAAATTCAGATTTTTTTTAAAAATTAATTATTAATTTAAATTTATTAAAATAAAAAAATAAAAATAAATAAAAAAATATTTAAAAAATGTTTTACTATTTAAAAAATATGTGATACTATTAAGGCGTAAATAAGTTTGCAAGACGAATAATATTTATGTTTTTTGCAAATAAATAAATAAATTTTTGGGAGGAAGCATATGAATTTATTTTTGACAAAAATGACTACATATCTACTAAGCCGTGGCAGTATGCTCGCAGGAGTCGACGATTTGCCAGAAGGATGGGGTTGGGTTAAAGACATTGTAAATGCTGTTGATACTCTTTTATATCCTTTGCTTATAATTGTTGGTGCTTTTGGTATGATTTATGCAGTTGTTATTGGCGTCAACATGGCGAGAGCAGATTCTACTGAAAAAAGGGAAGAGGCAAAGAAGAAATTAATTAATGTTGTTGTTGGTCTTGCAATCATTATAGCTTTAATATTGTTCTTTAAACTATTCATCAATCAAATTTTGCCAGCATTTGTACAACCAGTTGACCCTGAAACAGGAACAGGCGCTTAAAATTTGAAAAATATAAACTCGGCACTGCCGAGTTTTTTATTTGTTTGTTAATATTTATTTGAAAAAATAAAAAAAACTATGTACAATTTATATTTTTTTTGATATACTAAAAACAACACTTAAAGATAAAAAGGTGAATTTTGTGGGAAATTTTTTTGGTGGTATTTTAATTTTTTTAGCTCAAATTGGGTATTTCCTTATATCAAGTGCACTAAATGCAGTTGAAATATTTCAGTTTCTCTTTAGAAAAATAGCTGGATTAGATACATATTATTTAAACGGAGAAAAAGTTGAGCAATCTGGGGATTTAATTTTACAAATAATAACAAAAACATTTTTAAGTTCTGAAAACAATCAATATAACATTATTGCCGTTGCTTTTTGGAGCGTTGTTATTTTGTCTGCTATTTTGTTATTTGTTACAACCATTGCAGCAATAATTAGGAATGAATATTCGCCAAATAAAGTTGGGCCAGGAGAACCAAAGAGCAAAGGTACAAATAAAGGAAAAATTATTGGCAATGCTTTGAAGGCTATTGTTTCGTTTGTGGTTGTTCCCCTAGCTTGTTATTTTGGTTTGTTTTTAGGAAACTCTGTGCTTTTTGCAATAGATTCTGCTACAAGTCAGTCATCGCTAAGCATGGCACAAGTTGACACAAGTGTTCAATCAAATCTTGAAGAAACAAATGGTACATACATTTACTATATATTCTTTGGACAAGTCGCTCCTTCAAATTTTTTGTCTTTGTCGGCTCTTTCAAATAAAATAGCCCTTTACTCTGCAAATAGGGCTAGAATTGACCAAAATTATTATGAAACGGTAATTTTATATGAAGATAGTGCCGACGGAACTACTACCAATTTTGGAATGTTTAATGTGCCAAATAGTCAAGAAGAAGCTGCCGATTTAATTGATACGGTGTTTATGTTAAACGCAAAATTAAAAAATTCACAACGCTTGGATGCAACAAAGGCTCCTGAATCTAGCATTGTGGGGAATACACCTACGTCGCCAATAGAATACTTTAACAAATACAATATTGGTTTGGTGAATTATTATTATGATTTGTCTAAATACAATTTTGTTATAGCAATATTTTTTGTTTGGATTTTGGGAAAGACAATGATAACTTTTACCTTTGGGCTAATTTCTCGTTTATTCACTCTTTTTGCTCTTTTAATGGTTGGGCCACTAATGATGTCTTTCATGCCACTAGATGGGGGCGACAGTCTCACTTCATGGCGAAAAAGTTTTGTAAATAAGGCTATAAGTGCGTATACAGCCGTTTTCTCAATGAACATATTGTATTTATTAATACCAGTGTTTCAATCATTCTCATTATTTGGAGGAAATTCATTCCCAGATTTGCTTGCTCAGATGGTTTTAATTGCTGGTGGACTTTTGTCTCTTTCACAAATAGACGATGTTGTTGCAAAAGCTTTAGGTTCTGGCTCATTAAACAAAGAAGGTACCGACTTATATAAAAGTGTTAAAGAGAGTTTTGTTGATAAAGCAGTAGGTGCTGGGGCAAAAGTTGCATCTGGAACATTTAGATTTGGAAGGTATTTGGGTACAAAAGCAGCAATCAGAGACTCACAAGGAAGCAGTAGTGATTCTTCAAATAACACAAACGATTCTTCTGGTGGTGGGGAAAATTATAACAATAATGGTCCAAGTGGTGGACCGAACGGTGGTCCTAGTGGAAGCGGCAACGGAATCAGAAGTAGAAGAGCTTTTAATGATTCAATTACTGCGAACATGTCAGATGCACAAATGCAGAACAATGCTTTAAATAATGTTAATAATTCAATTGCCAAAGAGTACGACAACAATTTAAAAGATAGAGAAAATCAAAATTATTCTTCTTACACTGCACGAGGTGGACAGATGAGTAAAGAAGATTACAGAGATGCAACAAGGCAAGGTTCATATGTGGATGCTAATAGACAGTGGAAAAATATGAATGAACAAGACAAACAGTCTTTTGCAAACAAAAATGAATTTCTTAAAAACTATTACGAAACAAATAATTCTGGCAAAGGTGAAAATTTTGACAAATGGAAGAAAGATGGTAGAGAATTGATAAAAAACGATAAATATTTAATGCAGTCGGGAGTTTCAACATATGGCGATGCTCAAAGAGAAATGGGTGTAAAAGATGAGTACATTAAAAAAAGACGTAATGAAATTTCAAATAATATAGGTGTGGGGGCGCAATCACAGGATGCATTAACAAGAGAATATTACAAAAAATTAAACAAAGAAAACCAGAATAAAATAGATGCAGCGTTTAGGAATCAAAGAAGAAATAATAATTAACAAAAAACGAACCTACATGGGTTCGTTTTTTAATACACGCTATAAAATAATTCATTAAGTTTGTCATGTTGTTTTGCTATCATTACTTGTTTAGGAGTAATTGTTTGATTTTGTTTTAATATTAATTCGTTGTTTTTTCCAAAAATATCTTTTGATAAATGCTTTCCTAAAAGGATATCACTGTTTACTGTGATTTTAGGAGGCATTAACATTATTTGACTTTTAGGTTCTTCCATTTTCATTATACTTACTGTTAAATTGGTTAATTGTTCAGTTTTTTGTTTTGTTTTATGTGGCCTAAAATTTTGCATTTTAAAATTTTGTCCAACTAATATACAATTTGAAATATGCATTATTTCATCTGCATTAAAACTGTATTTACTCGTTATAAAATTTTTAACCATGTAATTTTTATCTATTTCTATGTCGCTTAGTAAGTCATAATCTTGTCCACTAATTCCAACCACTTGTTTCCCAAGGGGAGATAAATGCTTGTCCAATAAAAAATCATTTGCTATTTTTGTTGAATTTTTTATAGTTACATAATCTTCTAATCCAAAAATATTTTGTGTTTTTAAATAGTACTCGTTCTCGTCTTGGTCAAAAAAATAAAAGCCAAGCACTTTTTTGTATTGGTCATCAAAGGCCACATCGTGCACAGTTCCTAAAAATTTTGCATCGTATATTACGAATACTTGCTTTCCTATAATTTCAGATATTTTCATTTTTCCTCCTAAGATAATTTATTATGAGAAAATCAATATTATTCATGTTTGCAATAATTAAATTAATATGTTATAATTTTAACAATGGGATTGATTAAAAATTTAAAACATTTTTTTTCTAGTGATATAGCTCCAAATAAAAGTGATTTAGTTGGGCTTGTGAGTCCATACCCTTTAAAGTACGGCAAAATTAAAATCAATTCAAAATTGAAAGTTCCTGAAAATTACAGTTTTGTTATAGGATATAATGGGAAAGTTTTAGACTCTTTTAAGCAAGGAGAATATGAACTTTCTTTGGCAATGATGCCAAAATGTTGTAAAAAGCTAAAAATTCATCTGCCCGATAAAAAAAACAACGCAAAAAAATCATTTAAGGCAAATGCTTATTTTGTAAACATGAATAGTTATTTTTTAAATTTTAAAACTTTAGAAAAGGCTGAGCTGGGAAGAAGAGCAACTGGATTTTTTAAGGTGGGAATGTCTGCTAAGATAAAAATAAAAATTTCGGATGAAATTAAATTTATGGAGATGTTATTAAGCGAATATTCCTATGTTAAACAATTTGAAGCAGAAAAAATTTTAAATTTATACATATCTGATTTTTTGGTGTCATTGTTGTTTAAATATAATTTCGCATTATCTGAATTTTTAAATTTTAATCCAATTATTTTAGATAATTTGATGCGAGAATTGTCACATAAATTACTAAAAATAGGATTGATTATTGAAGATATGTGTGATGTAAATTTTGTTTTGCCAAAAAAATATCAAAAGGAATATGAAAAAAACAAATTAGATAAAACTGATGATACTTTAAAAAATAAAAGTGTTGCGCTCAATGAAATTAATACTATTCAAAAAACAAAATACGTGCCTTTTGGAAATATAGTTATAGAAGAATCTAATATTAATTTAAATAATGAAGAAACAATTAGCCATTGTGAACAAAATGAAAAAATTGAAAATACACATGGTGACAGCCAGTTTGTGGATTTGAATTTGGATAATTTGTATAAAGATGATAAAGAATATAAAGTTTGCAAAGTATGTGGCTATAAGAATAAAAACAACGCTGAAAATTGCGAAGTTTGTGAAAATAAATTAAATGAAAACGGAGGTATACAATGAATAAAATAACAAAAGATTGGACGCTTGGTGATGTAATTAATGAAAACGAGGAGCTTCAAGATGTTTTAATGGGGTTTGGCATGCATTGTTTTAGTTGCCCATTGAGTCAAATGGAAACCCTTGAAGAGGCTGCACAAGTGCATGGCATAGATATAGATTTTTTATTGGAAAAACTAAATGAACAAAATACAAAATAAGTTATTTTGTATTTAATTTTTCTGAAATTATAGTTAATAGATTGTTTGATACAGCAAGATAAAAAGACCTGTAAGTTTGAAGTTCTTTCACTGTGCAATTTTTAGATAGTTCAACACTGTATAAAGTTGCAAGAGTGGCTATTTCTTCGGGCTTTAAATTTTTCATATATTATATTTATGAAAATAAATTATGGGTTAGTGAATTTAATAAAAAGGGTTAATTATGGAAGATGTTGAAAAAAACAAAGAACAATATTTGAATTTAATAAAATCAAATATAAAAAGAGATGGTATTCAACAACTTGTTGAATGGCTTGTAAAAACTGATTTTTTTACATGTCCAGCTTCTACTAAATATCATTCAAATGTTGAAGGTGGACTGTGTTTGCACACTTTAAATGTGTTTGAAAGATTTATAAAATTGTTAAAAAGTGAATACGGCGAAAACTGGGAAAAAGTTTGTTCGGTTGAGAGTGCAACTATTATTGCTTTATTTCATGATTTGTGCAAGGTTGATACATATGTCACTGATATGCGCAATGTTAAAGAAAATGGAGTTTGGATTCAAAAACCATTTTATGCTGTCAATGATAAATTGCCATATGGACATGGGGAGAAGTCTGTTTATATTGCAAATGGATTTATAAGGCTTACAAGAGAAGAGGCTATGTGCATAAATTGGCATATGGGCGAATATGATTTAAGAGCAAAAGCAGGTGTGAGCTTGACTGAAATATATTATAAATATCCACTTGCTCTTTTATTTCACATTGCAGATTTACAGGCAACTTATTTAGATGAAAAAGTTTATAAATAAAAGTATTTAGAATAAAAATGTAAAAATAAAAAATCTTAAAATGTTTTAAGATTTTTTTATTAATCGCAAATCTTTATTTTCAATGTTTATGCATAATGAATTTGATTTGTTTAGCAATCTACTAAATATTCTTTCACCATATTTGTCTTGAATTTCTTTTAAATTTAAATTTGTTGAAATTATTGTTTTTTTATTGTTTTCAACTCGTTCTGCTAAAACATTATAAATTCCCTCAACGGTGACATTTTTAAGCGTTGGTTCACACCCCAAATCGTCAACAAACAAATATTCTGCTTCAAGTAAATTTGAAATATAATTTGTTTTATTATCATCAAAAGTTGTGTGGTATTTAAGAAGTAATTGATTTAAATTAAAAGCGCTTGTCCAAAATACAATGTTTCCGTTTTTTATTAGTTCATTTGCCATACATTCCATTAGAAATGTTTTTCCAACTCCTGTTTTTCCAGTTAAAACAATATTTAAATATGCCGAAGAAGGGCAATTGCACCATTTTTTCATGGTATCGTATAAATTTTTAATCTTTTTTGAATCTTCAAAAATACTGCAGTTCATATTTTCAAAAGAATTTAATTTGTGATTCAAGCCACTTTGCTTGTATAGTTCTTCATTTATTATCGCTTTTAAGCATGTGCACATTTTTCCTTGCAAATAACCAGTATCCTTGCAAATATTGCATTTGTAATTTGGCAATAAACTTTTTTCATCTATATTTAATTTTTGCAAAATTTGTTTTCTTTTTGTTTCGATATCTTTTATATTATACAATTTTTTTTGATTGTAGACTTCACATTTGGCATTTTCAATTAGTGCAGTTTTTTCAAGTTGATATATATTCAAAAACTCGGTATTTAAAAGGGCTTTTTGTAAATTTTTATCGGCGATTTGTTCGGCATGTTGTTTTTGTTGCTTTATTTTGTATATCGCTTTGTTTAAAATATCTTTACTTATCATGTTTGCTCCTTATATTTCTATTTCTTCCAGATTAGTAAAAAGAGAATTTATTTGTTCCGATGTGTAGTCCCTTGTTTGATAGTTATTGCAATTTGACGTAATTGTTTTTGTTTCTTTTGTTAAACCGGTGCATTTTTTTGCTTCGTCAACTGTTTTTATGTTATTTTCATGCCATTTGCTTAAAACTTTATTCATATATTGAAGAGGCTGAGGCTTTCCAATTGATAAGGTTATTGCATAATTTATCAGTTCTGCAGACATATTCCAATTATTTGTCCAATTTTTGTAATATTCTCTGTCTATGTTGTTTATATTTCTGGACAAACCAAGTTTTTCTAAAATTTGCTTAATTTGTTCTTCAAAGTGTAATATATCATCAAAATATTCATCAAGGCTTTTTAAATTTGTGATGCCTAATTTATAAAATTTTAAAATTTGTTTGTCCATATTTTCTAATGTTCTAATTGAACTTTTAAAACAATAATTGCTGATTTTCAGCAATATTTCCTCATCGTAACCCATATTTGTCCACGTTATTATGTAATTTTCTACAACTGGTTCAATATCCTCATAAAAAACACCAAGATTTTTACATACGCTTTTTGCTAAGTTAAACAAACTTGCTTTGTTGTTTTCATATGCATCTATCTCTTGAATTGAAAATAGGTTCATTGTGTAATATTTTTCTAAAATTTTATCTAAATATTTAAAATTTACTGATTTTTTTAATTTTTTTATGCTTTTTGCAACATATATTATAACATTATTCAAAAATCCCATTTGCATCCATTTTTCATATAAATCTCTTTCATCAATGTCTGCATTTCTTTTTATTGACATGGCTTTTAAAATTAAATTTAAATTTTCATTTTGCTTTTCAAAGCCAATTAGTTTTTCGTTTACACTTTGAGCTGATGTTATGCCTTCCTTTGCCCAATTTTTAGCAACAGTGAGTATGTAAGGATATCCAACATTGTCTCCTTTTAAATTTGCACAATATTTTATTATCATCAAAAGCGCACTTTGTTCTATGTGTAAACTTTCCATGGTTGCATAGTATTCATAATATTCATTAGGAGTAATCATTCTTCCGGTTAAAATTTCTTGTGCTGAAATGTTAAATGAAGAATATTTTTGTTCGCTTATTTTAGGATGTTTAATAAGTGCATTTTTTATTGGTAAATATCTAACTTCAAAGGGTATTGTATCAATAATTTGTACCAAACCTTGTTCTTGCCAATATAAAAACGAACTCTCTATATCTTGAACTGACATGTTTAATGCTTTGGCAAATTCCTCTATTGTGTTATGAGATGAATTGGCATCGTTGCAAGCAAATAAACCATATAAATAAATTTTAACGCAGTCACTAGGGGCGTAGGGCATAAAAGATGTTATAAACAAGTTGTCTATTGGCGTTTTATTGTCGACAATTAATTGTGAAGAATAACTGCAAAAATTCATATAACCCTCTTATAAATTTAGTACATTTTAGCATATAACAAATTATTTTACAATGATTTTTAAATTAAACATAATTTATAATTAACTCTCATAATATATTTTGCAGGGGTTGTATGAAAAAATTTTTATCGATTTCTTTGATAATAATATCAATTTTTATCTTAGTTGCTTGCAACGCAAATTTTAAATTTAAAGAAAATTTAACATTATATAATTTGAATATATCATATGATGAGCAAATGAACAAACTTGAATGTGAGACGAACGTAGATTATGTGAATAAATCCGACAATACACTTGATGTTTTAAAGTTTCATTTGTATCCAAATGCGTTCCGTGAAAATGCAAAGGCAAGCGTTGTAAGTTTGGCGAATGTAGCAAAAGCTTATCCAAATGGAAAAAGTTATGGAAACATAGAAATAAAAAGTGTAACAATTTCTGAAAAAAAGGTAGAATATGCAGTAAATGGTGAGGATGAAAATATATTAGAAGTTCCACTTTTTAATAATTTATACCCAAATGATAGAGTGCAAATTAAAATGAATTTTACAGTTAACCTTGCAAATATCAATCACAGATTGGGCTATGGAGAAAATGCAATAAATGTTTGCAATTTTTATCCCATCGCTTGCGTTTATGAAGATGGAGAATTTGTTTGTGACTTATACAACTCTAATGGTGACCCATTTTATAGCGATGTTGCCGACTATACAGTTACAATATCTATGCCAAAAGACTATGTGCTTGCATCAAGTGGAAAACAAGTAGAAAGTTTTGAAAATGAACAAAATATGACATACAAAATAAAAGCCAACTGTGTTAGAGATTTTGGATTTGTCATGTCAAAAAAATTTAAAATTAAAACTCAAAATTACGCCAATAGAGTGGACATTAACTATTATTATCTAAATGACGATATTGCAGAAGAAACAATGTCGCTTATAGAAAATTCTCTTGCTTTTTTTGAAAAAAAAATCGGACTATATCCATATGACAGCATAAGTGTAGTTCAAACCAATTTTGTCCATGGTGGAATGGAATATCCAAATATGGTGCTTGTGAGTGACGATGTTAAAGACTATGAGACATATCGCATTGTAATTGTCCATGAACTATGCCATCAATGGTGGTATGGAGTTGTTGGAAACAATCAATTTGATTATGGTTGGATAGATGAAGGTTTGACAGAATTTTGCACTACATACTTTTTTGAAAATCACTCGCAATATGGAAGGTCTATGGAGAATATGATAAGAGCTGCAACATTTTCTTACACGACATTTATGAAAGTTTATTCTGATGTTCAAGGCGAGGTTGATACAAGTATGAATAGGGCACTTGATGAATTTAACACAGAACCAGAATACGTTTATAACACATACGTTAAGGGAATGTTAATGTTTTCAACCGTTTATGAACTTGTTGGATATAAAAAATTTGATAAAGCATTGCAGTACTATTATGAAACCAATTTATATGAGAATGTAAATCCAGTTGATGTTATTAAATGTTTTTCAAAAGCAACAGGCAAAAATTTGGAAAATCTTTTTAATTCGTATTTAGAGGGAAAAGTAAAAATTATTGCTAAATAGAAGTTTTATCAATTAAATACGAAACTGGAACCTGAAAAAATTTTGCAATTTCTAAAAGAGTGTCTATGTCGGGTTCACGACTGCCACTTTCCCAAAAACTTATTGTTTGATTAACAACTTGAAGGGCTTCTCCCAATTTGCGTTGGGAAAGTCCTTTTTCAATTCTTAAAGATTTCAGTGTTTTGCCAAAATAATTATCTTTCATTCGCTTATTATTAATTATGTTCCTACAAATTGTTGACATTCCTACAAAATGTAGGATATAATCTACAAAAAAGGAAAAAAAATGAAAAAGAAATTAAGATTATTTTTAACATTATGCACTTTGGCTTTTTCAATGTTTATTTTTTGTTTTGGTGTTTATGCTTCAGTGCAGGTTAGTTATTCCATTTCGGGAACTATTTCGTATTCAGTTCAAAAAGCATATGTTGAAATTACCACAAAAGTTTATAAAGACGACAATAAATACGACCAAGCCACTTTAACTTCAAAAGCTCAAGCACTTGAAAATCAAACTTTTGCTCAGATTGAAGAATTGTATGGCAGTGCAGCGCAGTCGTTTAGCACCTATAATAATTTAAACGAAAGTGGAACACCAAGTGCTGCCAATATAAATATAAATTATGATGAGGCATTCACATATTATATTGTAATTTCGGTTAAAAATTTAAGTAGTAGTGTGAATATTGATATATCTTTGGTTAACAATACTTCTAGTGGGACTTCATTAAACAGTGTAGTATTTTCTTCTGCCCCAAAATATGATGTCCCAAAATCTGACAATGTAACCAACATGGTGGTAGCATACAGTTTGTTAGATTTAACGCAACCCACTAATGTTGAATTTAATTACGATTTATTAGTTTCAATGGCTCAAGCAGGATACACAGTGACACTTTCGGGAGATTTGGCTCAATACTATGCTGTAGATGGTGAAAATGGTTTAACGCAAGTTACAGCTGGACAGCAAATTGTTGTTAGAGATAAGTTGCTAATTGCAAATTATAATTTTGATAATTTAAATTTGCTTTGGGAAAACAGTGTTGATGACATATATTTTGTAGAGAATGATGAATATGGTTCAGTTGTTCCTGGGGTGTCCAACGAGTTTTGCGCAGTTAACATAAATAATAATCTTTTCATAAGAGGAGTACGGTATTATCCAGACAATTATTGGTATTACTTTACTATATTAAAAATAACAAGTGATAGTGGTGTAGAATTTTATCACGGAGACATTCCGCCAATCATTGATATTTAGTATTTACAAGTTTCTCAAAACCAGAGAAACTTGTTTTTTATTGACAAATTTTTTTGGCTTTATTAAACTAGTTGCATGGAAACTACTATTTTAGAAAAAACTCGCGAAATAAAAGTTAAATCGCAAGAACAAAAAGAGCAAAATTGGTTAAATGAAGACGTTTTGGTAATTATTTTATTAAACAAAAATTTTGATTTTGTTGTTAGTAGAACTCCTTATGATATTGATATATGTGGCAAAAAAATGTGGGAATGGGTTGCCCTTTCTTGTGGAGACTGCGAAATTAAAACTACAGTTTGCACAGAAGAGAGTGACATTTTAACGCTAATAAAGCCATATTTAAATAACAAAAAATGGACTTTTGTTTTGTATAGTGATACCCCTTTGTTTTCTAACAAAACATTTGTTTCTGTTATGGAATATGTAAGGGCAAAGCAAGTTAATGTTTTAAAGCTTGAAAGGGGATATGTTTTTGATACTGAATATATAAAAAATGCAGAAAGTTTAATTTCAATTCCATCAAAAGAATTTGGAACAAGCAAAGATTTTATTGTTGTAAACGACACAAAAAGTTTATATGATGTAACGCAAATTATTAAAAACAGAATATTAGATTATCATGTGTCAAATGGAATAATTTTTGCAGATAAAAATTCTGTTTTTATAGATGCAAACGTCATTATTGAGAGCGGTACAAAAATAAAGCAAAACAATTCATTGTTGGGATTAACATACATTGGGAAAAATTGCATAATCGAACCAAATAATGTTATAAAAGACAGCATCATTTCAAATAATTGTGAAATTAAATACTCTTATATTGAAAACAGTAGAATTTCAGAAAATATAATTGTAGGGCCATTTGAAAGTGTAATAAACAAATCAAATTAAGGAGATTTATGATTAAACTTGTAGTGGGACTTGGAAATATTGGAAAAGAATATGATAATACCTATCACAACGTAGGATTTTTTGCTGTTGATAAGCTAAGTGTTGAATATGGTTTAGATTTTAATAAAAATGAATGTAGGGCGAAAACATGTCATGTGCGTCTTAAAAATACGAAAATAATAATAGCAAAACCTAAAACATACATGAATTTATCCGGGTTAAGCGTTGCAGCATTAAAGCAAAAATACAAAATTGAAAACAGCGATATTTATGTTTTGTGTGATGATATAGATTTGCCATTAGGAAAGGTTAGGTTAAGGCACTCTGGCAGTGGGGGAACTCATAATGGATTAAAAAACATTGTTCAAAACATAGGTGAATATTTTAATAGAATAAAAATTGGCATTGGAAGAGATTCGAGTTTTGAAAATTTGGCAGATTTTGTGTTGTCAAAAATTCCAAAACAAAAGCAAGAAGTATTGGATGTTTCCGTAAATGAAGCGCTTAATATTTTACTTAAAGAAATTGGGGAGCAATGAATTTATTAGAAATTTTACAAAAATCAAGCAATATAAAAACTGCAAGCGAATGCTTAAATAATGGTGTTCGCTTGTCTTTGTTTGGATTGAATTCTGGTGAAAAAAGTTTGTTTTTACACAACGTAAATAAAAAATGCATATTAGTTTGTAAAGATTTTGTTACGCTTAGCGAAATAAAAGCATCTTTACAAAGTTTGAATCATAAGGTTGGATTTGTTAGTTACGGTATGACATCGCCAATTTTTTCCTATAGTCAAGACAATTTGGCAATGATTGATTTTATAACAAATGTTTTTGATTTTCATTTAAACAAAACAGATGTACTTTTAGTACTCTGCGAAAGTTTGTTGCAAAAATTGCCATCAGTAAAATTTTTAGATAATTATTTAACATTTAAAAAAGGAAATGATTACAATTTTAAAACTATAGAAAATTTATTGACAAAAATGGGATATGTGCGTTGCGACTATGCTTCAAAAAAGGGTGAGTTTTCAATAAGGGGCGACATTGTTGACGTGTATCCTATAAATAGTCAATTTCCAATAAGACTTGATTTTTTTGGCGATAATTTGGAAACGATTTCTGAATTTAATGTGGATACAATGAAATCATATAATCAATTAAATGATGTTATTATTTATCCGGCGACCATTTTTATTTTTAATGATGAAAAAAATAAAATAATTAATAATTTTAATAATGAAATAAAAAAACTAGAAATAAAAAATGATAATTATTCAAAAATTAATGATATTAAATCATATTATTTGGCTAATTTTAACAATGAATTTTTAACGCTGAATAATTCATTTATTTTACCATTTTTTAATTTTAATGATAATATATTATCATTATTTAAAAATAATTTAATTTTTTTAGATGAACCAAAAAAAATTTTTGATGATTTTAACTTAATATATAATAATAATTTAAACAGCATAAAAAATTTAATTAAAAATGGTGAATTATTGCCAATTCATGAAAATTTTTATTGCAATATTGATAGCCTGTTAAATATTAAAAATTATTGCCTGTTTGAAAATTATAAGAACACGTATTTAACAACTGAAAAAACTATTGTATTTAGAACTATTGGTTCAAGAAAATATGTTTTTGATTACAAGGCACTTGCAAACGATTTAAAGATATATCTTTCATCAAATTATAAAATTTTTTTATTTTGTGGAACAAAAACAAGTGTTGATAGCATTGGGACTTTTTTGCTTTCTAATAACGTTAATTACCAACTTGAATATATACCAAACAATAAAGCACAAGTTATTTTGCTTGAAGATTATTTGGAACTTTCTGCAAGTTTTTTGGAAGCCGGTTTAATTTTTATTGGAACAAATGATTTGGTAAAGCGAAGCAAAAAAACGCAGTCAAATTTAAAAAAATCATCAAAATTATATTTGCCAAAAATAGGAGATTTTGTAGTCCATGAAATTCATGGGGTTGGCAAATGTGTAGACATTAAAAAATTAAATTTAAACGGTTTTGAAAAAGATTATTTTATTTTGCAATACAAAGGTGGAGATTTGTTATATGTTCCAGCCGAACAAACAAATTTAATTTCTGCTTTTATTGGAAGCGACAAATCGCCATCAGTTAATAAAATAGGAGGGCAAGAATTTGCAAAAATAAAAGAAAGAGTTAAAAACAGTGTTAAGCAGCTGGCTTTTGACCTTTCAAAATTATATGCAGAAAGACAAAAATTAAAGGGACATAGATATGAAAAAGGTTCATATCTTATGGACGAATTTGAAAACGCTTTTGAATATGAATTAACATATGACCAAAATGAAGCAGTAAACGATATAAAAAGAGATTTATACTCTAATAAAATAATGGATAGATTGATATGTGGTGATGTTGGGTATGGAAAAACCGAAGTGGCACTTAGAGCGGCATATCAAGTTGTTTTAGAGGGAAGGCAAGTTGCTTTTTTATGTCCTACCACAATTCTTTCTGTACAACATTACAAAACAACAGTGAAAAGAACTAAAGATTTTATGTGTAATGTTGAAGTTTTAAACAGGTTTAAAACAAAAGCCGAGCAAGAAAAAATATTGGAAAATTTAAAAGAAGGCAAAATAGATATAATAATTGGCACACACAGATTGTTGTCTAACGATGTGCAATTTAAAGATTTAGGTTTGTTGATTCTTGATGAAGAGCACAGATTTGGAGTTGCAGATAAAGAAAAAATTAAAAATTTAAAGAAAGATATTGACGTTTTAACTCTTAGTGCTACACCAATTCCTAGAACTTTGAATATGGCAATGACTGGGATAAGAGATGTTTCTATAATAGAAACTCCACCCAAAAACAGATTGCCTGTTCAAACTTATGTCGTTGAAGAAAGCGAAGCATTAATTGCAGATGCCTGCAATCGTGAATTGGATAGAAACGGTCAAGTTTTGATTGTCTTTAACAGAGTAGATAAAATATATGATTTTGCAAAACAAATAGAAAATTTATTGCCAAATGCAAGAATTGGCGTGGCTCATGGGCAAATGCCAGAAAAGATTTTGGAAGATGTTATTTTAAAATTATATAATGGCGAATTTGATATCTTGATTGCAACAACGCTTATAGAAAATGGAATTGACCTTCCAATGGCAAATACCTTAATAGTGATTGATGCTGACAAACTTGGGCTTTCTCAGTTATATCAATTAAAAGGTAGAATTGGAAGAAGTGATAGGATGGCATATGCATATTTCACTTATAATCCTCAAAAGGTGCTAACTGAAGATGCATATAAAAGGTTAGATGCAATTTTGGAATTTACAGAACTTGGTAGTGGCTTTAAAATTGCAATGCGTGACTTGGAGATAAGAGGGGCTGGCAATGTTCTTGGCAAAGAGCAACATGGACACATGGAAAAAGTTGGCTATGACATGTATTGTAAATTGTTAAAAGAAGCTGTCAATGAGTTAAACGGTGAAAAACAAAAAGAAAAACTTCCACTTAAAGTTGATATTTCATGTCCTGCCTTTTTGCCAGATGATTATATTAAAGGAGATGAAGAAAGAATAAAATTATATTCAAAAATAAGCGAGATATCAACAATGGAGCAACTGGAAAATTTAAAGAGTTTAACACAAGAAGCTTTTGGCTCAATTCCTATGGAATTGCTAAATTTGTTTAAAATAGCGCTTATTAAAAACCTAGGCATTAAACTTGAAGCAAAAAGAATTTACAGCGATTCTGTTGACACAAAAATATTTTTGTATAAAAAACAAGAAATAATTTCTCCTAAGTGTGCAGATACAATAACAAAATACAAAGATATATGTGTTTTAAAATTTGAAGATGTGCCAATAATTTCAATAGATTTGAAAAATATGACGGCAACAAACAAATTAGATTTTTTAATTAATTTCTTATCTACGGCTACAAATAATTAGTTTTTGATTGATTTTTAGTTTTTTATAATATATAATAACTTAGTTTAATTGGAGATATAGCAGTGAAAAAAAAGTTATCTAGTTTAATTTTATGCATGGTATTGGCATTTGCGCTACTTTTAAGTGGTTGCGATTTGTTTCCAAAAAACTATCTGGCATATTTAAATAAATCTGTATGCACAATTACTTATGCAGACGGAACCAAAGAAGAAATTACAACAGAAGATTACATTAATGCGTTTAATAGTTATGGTGCTAGTTTGGTGCAAAGTGGAACGGAGTATGCAGTTGCAGCAGAGCAAACTATAGAAATTTTAATTAATCGTTTTGTTTTGCTAAATTATGCAAAAAAGAACATTGATATTACTGAAGATGATAAAAAAGAGATATTAGATGATGTTTATTCATCTTTAAAATCCAATATGGAAACATATGAAACAGAGGTTAGAAATGAGTGGGATATGGCAACTCCAGAATCTCAAGATGAAGAACAAGATGTAGTTATATATCAAGAATATGTTCCAACTGCAGAAGTTGTTTTGGTTAATGGTGAATATAAAATAAAACTTATAGATACAAATGATGACAAACAAACAACCAATTTTGCTTCTTTAAATGCTGTTGTAGAGCAGTTTAAAAATTATGCCACATTTAATGACAACACAAATAACACAAAAATAAGGAAAGAGGCTTATAGAAGATTTTTAACTGCATTAAAAAAGAATGAGCAAAATTTAAATTTATCGACAGACTATGACAGCATATTAATGAGATATGCAGAAAAATTGTATGAAAGCACAGAAGAAAATTTTTATATTACAAACTTAGAAAAATACTATAAAACTGAAGAAGGGTATTCTACAATAACCGTAAGTCAGGTTTTGAATAAATATAAGACTTTATTATTGCAATCAAAATTTAAATTTGAAGCAAGCAGTGAAAATTACGATAAGGCAATGCTTGAATCATTTGAAGATGTTTATTATGTGGTTGATGACAACTATTTCTTTGTATCTCATATTTTAATGAAATATGATGAAACAAGCGTAAATGGTGAGCCAAGCCAAAAAGAACAATATGACAATTTAAAAACTGAATATGAAAACGGTTACATCACTAAATTGGCATATGAACAAAAATTAGATGCTTTGGCAAATCAAGTTCAAGCAAAAATCAGAGATGATGATGGAAAATTAACAGGGAACACAGTAAGTGCGAATCAAGTTTTAAAAGATTTAACCGATGCGTTAGATAATCCAGAAGTTAAAACAAATGAAGATAAAGCGAATGAGTTTAGAGATTATATGTATAAATACAGCGAAGACACAGGCACAATGAATGCTGAATACATGTATGTGGTTGGAACAGAAACAAGTCAAATGGTTGAAAGTTTCACAGAGAATGCAAGAGAGTTAAACGACGAGGGCGTTTTTGGACAAATAAGTTCAAAATTGATTGCTTCTGAGTATGGAGTCCATATCTTGTTCTATGGTGGCAAAGTTGAAAATTTGTTTACTGTTTTAAATGTTTCATCGTTTAATTTACAAGAAAGCGACATCGAACAATTAACAAAAACAAAATTAAGTGCGCTTAATAATAAAACATTGTTTGACAAAGTCTTTGAACTTTTAAGCGAAGACAATTATTCAATTTTTGAAAATATGAATTTAAATGTTTTGAAAAAAGATATAGATATTAAAAAACATGAAAGCGTTTATATGAATTTATAAAAAACGAGTTTTGACTCGTTTTTTTTATGCTAACAATAATTAAAATGGTCTTTACAATAAAACACATATTTGATATAATACAAAAAGTATGTATAATAAGCTGTTAAAATTAAAAAAAGAATTAAGATTGGCTAAAAAAACCAATTCTTTTTTGAATTTACGCTTTAATAAAAAAACACCATTAAACAAAGTTAATAAACAAAAAAATAATGAAATAATAAATACAAATATAGAAAACAAAAAAAATGATTTTTCAAATGACTTAAAGTACAGCGAGCAAGAACAAATAGAAGAAGCAGAACAAAGCATGTATAAACAAAAAGGAAAAAAGAAAAAACTTTTAAATGCAATTTTCTTTATTTTAAATATTGTAGTTGTTTGTGGTATTTTATATTATCAAATAACGCATGAAAAAATTTCTTCTTTTTCGGAGTTAAAGGGGCTTAAATTCTATTATATACCCGTACTTTTATTAATATTTGTCGCAATAATGACCATTGATGCTTATAGAACAAATTTGTTTTTAAAAAAAACAGGAAGTAGGTCTCGTCCGTATTTGTGTTATAAAATGTGTGCGATAGGAAGATATTATGATAACATAACGCCCCTTTCATCCGGTGGCGAACCATCTCAAATTTTTTATATGAATCACAGAGGGTTAAATGCTAGCGAATCTATTTCTGTGCCAATGGGGAGATATGTAGTATCTCAAATAGCATGGATGATTACTGCTTTGTTTGGAGTTGTTTATATTATATGTACAAGCGTTATGGATGTTAGCGTTATATTGGTTATAGGTTTACTGGGATTTGCAGTTAATATAACTTTATTAAGTATATGCCTAATCTTGTCCATGAGCAAGAAAGTAGGGAACAAAATAGTTGTAAAAATATTAAAATTTTTGCAAAAAATTCATTTTGTAAAAAATTACGAAAAACAATATGAAAGAGTAATGAAAGTTGTTGTTAATTATCAAAATACTATGACAACATATGCAAAAAACAAATTCTTTTTTATTTATAATTTATTTTTATCTATTCTTGTATTTGTTTTTATGTATTCCATGCCGTTTGTTATTTATCTTATGCTTGGGGGAACAAATTACAGTTTTAATGTATGGATTGATATGCTTGTTTTCTCTGTTATTATTGATTTGGCATCAAGCATTATTCCAATTCCTGGAGGCTCAGGAATGAGTGAAATTTCATTTACTGTAATTTTTGCCAATATTTTTCCAAACGGAACTGTTTTTTGGGCGTTGCTGTTTTGGAGATTTATGACATATTATATATATATTATTCAAGGACTTTGTATAGTTATATACGATTACTTTATTGGTAATAAAAAATTTAAATGGCTTCAAAAAAAGTGGGAATTAGAAGCCGAAAGCATGTTGTTTGAAGAAGAACAAATAAAAAAATATAAATTGAAAAATAAAAATAAAAAAATCTTTAAATAAACCTTTTTGTTAAAAGGTTTATTTTTTATTTTATTGTTAAAAATTATGTAAGGAATTGTATGAAAAAATCAAACAAGCGAAATTATTGTTTTTCTATTGTAATATTGAGTGTTTTGCTGGCAGTAAGTGTGGCCTACAATATAATAGACGGGTTTAATTTTAGTAATAAAACAAAATTTAATGGCGTTATAGGTGAAAGTATAATTATAAATTTGAATGATGTTGGTTCTCAAAGTAAATCGCTTGCAATTAGTGGTGCGTGTTTGCCTAATGATATTATTCAGCAAAAAGTTCAAATTGTGTTGCCAAATATTGATGTTTCAAATATGATTTTGCGTGCAAAAGTAACATTGAATGACTACCAAATTAAAATAAGTGGTTTTGATTCATGGGTAACAGATGAGAGTGGAATTTATTATTATTACAATGCAGAAAAATACAAGAATCAAACAGTTGGCTTGTGCAGTGAAATTAAATTGTCCGAAAACTTGTCACTTGATAAAAACACTTTTTATTATGTAAATTTTACAATAGAACTTTTTTATGCAGACGGTCTAAATTTATAGTCATATACATTTGATGGATTAAAAAATGGGTATAAGTTGACGTCTCTTTTTCTTAATGTTGTTCCATCAATAACTTTTCTGTCCATAAACAATACTTTGTCTGGGTTTTTTGTTGGTAAGTATGAAAAAAATGTTTTCATGCCAACGCCACAAAACAACTCAAAACCGTGATTTTCTAAAAGCTTGTGCTTATCGCTTTTAATTCCGTTTTTATAAATTTCCCATTCGCCATAAGGATATACATATATTTTCGTTTGTCCAATCAATGGTTCTACTTCGTTTTTCCAAAGATTTAATTCATTGCAAAATTCTTCATATGTTAATTTGTTCATATGATAATGACCAAAAGAATGACATGCGAAATTCCAGCCGTTTGATTTTAATTTTTCTATAACAGGCATAACAGATTCAATTTCTTGTTGTCTGTTAATTTTGTTTTTTGACTGAGTTCTGTAGCCTAAAATTCCATCGTATCCTGTCAAGTTTAAAGTCCCTTTGGCTCCTCTTATAGAAAAAGAAGGATGCTTTTTAATAAAATTTTCTAAAATTGGCACAAATTCATTTGAATACGATATTTCTTCTTTGTTGTTTACTTTTGTAGATGATGCAAGATTTCCGTTTGAATCTAAAATGATTTTATCTACCATGCCTAATCCCATTTTTTTATGGTCATAGTTTACATCATCAAAAGATAAAATTAATGGTTTTTTGCCTTTGGGAACTTTTATTTTTTTCTTTTCTATTTTTCCATTGTTATTGATAAATGTTTCATTAATATCTACTAATGCATAATTATTTTCATAAAGAGAGTTTAGTATTTTAATAAATTCATCTTTTGTTATGCAGTCTATGTTGTAGTTTTCTCGCATGGGATTATCTTTTTTAAATGCAATTTCAGGATAGGCGATTAAGCAATGGGTGAATAAGTGTTCAACTGTTGTTGTGTAATAATAGTTATCGCTTTCTTGATTATTATAAGCAAATCCACTAAAAGAAAGAAACATTGCAATTATTGAAATTATAAATATTATTTTTTTCATATTGTTATTATGCCATACATTATTTAAAATAAACAAAAACTTACAAAAAACATCAAAAATGTATGAAAAAAAGAATATTACACTGTGTTATAACTGAATAGAGGTTGTTTATGGAAAATGATTTTTATAATAGAATTATATACAAAAAAAACGCTTTTTTGGAATTGAAAGACTATTTAAAACATAATTACGATGGCAAAAAAGTTTTAATTATTTCCACTAAAGACATGGTCAATAATCATTTAACTGAAATAATGAATTGTGTTTCATTAAGCAGTTGTACATTTAAACATTTTATATCAAAAAATAATTTTTCTAATTACGAGTTAAAGCAACTGTGCGAAATGTTAACATTTGAAAATTTTGATGTTTATATTGTATATGGTGAAGACAAAGCTGTAATGGTTGCAAAATATTTTGCAAACATATTTTGTGTTCCATACATTGTGTGTCCATCATCTTGTGGATGTTTGGCTTGTTTTTCTAACGTTTGCGTTAATCCCTATGACTGCACAAGAAGTTTTAATTGTGAATTTCCAGATAAGATTTTTATTAGTGAAAGTGTAGTAAAAACGTCATCGTTAGATTCAATTAAGCAATCTGTATATTTTATTTTGTCACTTGAAGAGATGCTTGCCATGGCATCTTTTGAAAACATTTTATTTGATAAACAAATTGATCGCAGTCAAATAATTAAAAATATTTTGAAACTGCAAAAAGAATTAAAATCTATTATGTCAGGTGATAGTGAAGCAAAATTAATATTAATGGATATAGTTATTGATACAACTTATGAATTGGAAAAAGTAAATATGTTTGAATGGTCAACTTTTAATTTGTACACCTTAATGAAAAAAATATTTTTAAATTCAAATAATTATTCTTCGAACGGAGAAATTGTTTTATTGTCGTCTAAAATTTTGCTTTTGTGCTACAAAAATTTGTTTTTGCAAAAAAAGATTAAACAACTAGAATTTCCAAATTTTTCAAAAATCATAAAAAATATTCAAAAAAATGACATTTTTTGCAAAAAAATTAATAATTTTCAATATTTTAATTCAATTTTATCAAAAAAAGAGTTGTTAACTAGATTAAATAATTTAAAAGAAGAGTTTTTATATCAATGCAATAAAAGAATAGATGAACAAGACCAAATGTTAAACATTATAAAATCATATGATGATATTTTTACTCATGAAACGCCTAAATTAAGCGACGTTTTTAGTGCAGTAAATGTATTGCCTTTTGTATGTGATAATAACTATATTGTTGAGTTAATTGGTGGAATTGGATTGGCTAATTCATTTTAATATATAATTATAAAATTAATCGGGCATTTCGGGTATATAGCCCGATTTTTTGTTTAAAAATATTTTTTATGTCAATAAATTTTACATGAAAAAATTTATTGTTTTTATTATGTTATGTGTTTTTTTATTTAGTGTTTCTTTATTTAAAAATGAATATGATTTTTCAAAGTACAGCAATTTAAAGGTTCAAGTGTTTACATCTAGTAAACAAAATTTGCCTTTTGAAAATATAAATGTTTTAAATAATGGCAATGGACAAATTATAAATTGCGATTATAAAAAATACAAAGACATAGCAAGTTCTGTTAAAGACATAAGTGGTGTAACATTTATATTTGATGGAAATAAAGCATTATATAACAAAATAATTGAAGAACTTTGTATTACTTTATTAGAGAATAATTTTGATAATTTTGTTGGCTATACAAATGCTTTTGATACGGCAGTGTCCTATAATGGCAAAAAGGTAAATGTTCAGGGCTATTATAATAAAGGTAAAATTTATATTGGAACTCCACTACTATTGGGCAGTTATTAAATTTTAAAATTTATATGTATAACAAAAAAATATCTGTCAATAATTCGTGTGGAGGTAAAAATGGAAAATAATAGAAAAGAAAAGGTAATTGGGTTTATCAAAAGGTATGGATATTATGCTTTGGCATTAGTGCTTGTGCTAGGCATTACTTTGGGGATAGTTTTGTCAACAGAACCACAAAAACCAAATGAGAATGAAGTTCCAACAGATACTCAGCCAGTTGTGTTTTCGTTGCCAGTTAATTCACCAAATGTTTTAAAGTGGTACAGCGATACAGAGCTAATGTACAATGAGACACTTAAGCAATGGGAAAGTCATATGGCTATAGATATGACGTCTGACAACTTGGATGTGTATTCGGTTCTTGATGGCGTTGTAACAGATGTAACAACATCATATGAAAACGGAACTACAATAACAGTAACACATGAAAATGGTTATGTTAGCAAATATTCATCTTTGGACGAAGAAACCGATGTTACCATATCTGACGAAGTTAAAAAAGGTCAAAAAATTGGACAGATGTCACAGTCTTCTGCAAACGAATTGTTAAGTGGAAATCATTTGCACTTTGAGCTTTACAAAGATGGGCAAAAAGTGGATCCTTCAAATTATTTAACACTTTCTGAAAAATAAGAAAAAACTATCAAATCAAGCTGTCATACAAACAATTTTCAAACACTTTACATTTTTTTAAAAACATGATATATTTATAGCGTTATGGAGGAAAATATGACACTTGATAAAGTAAAAAAATTAATAGCTAGTCAGTTGGGTATTGCCGAAGATAAAATAACAGAAGATTCAAGATTGATTGAAGATTTGGGTGCAGATTCTTTGGATACAGTTGAGATGTTGATGACTTTAGAAGACGAGTTTGGAATTGCAATTCCGGACGATGAAGCAATGAAATTATCAACAGTGAAATCTATTGTAGATTTAATTGACTCTAAAAATTAATATTTTATTTATGAAATAAATTTAACACAAGCGAAAGGTAAAGCCTTTCGTTTTTTTTAATAAAGGTTTTGCCAATATAAAACTGAAATTACAAAAAGTATTTTTTAGAATTTAAAAGTATAGATAAAAATGTGTGAAATACATAATGGCATGCATTTGCAATAAAGTACTTTTAACGACAAAATAAGACATAATTTTAAACATTGACTCATACATTGTTTTTGTTAGGAGAGTGTAGTGTGAACAATGTTGATAGAGCGATATGTTTTGCAAATTATTTAATTGACAATAATTCTACGATAAGAAAAACAGCTTTGTATTTTGGATTTTCCAAAAGCACAGTTCATAATGACATACAAAAAAAATTAAAAAAAATAAATGTTGATTTATACGAAAAAGTTAAAATTATTTTGCAAAATAATTTTAATGAAAAACATTTGAGGGGTGGAGAGGCGACTAAGAAAAAATATTTAAAAAAATAAAAAAAATTAATTTTTATTATTAATTAATTTATTTCATATTTTAATTCATTAAAATATGATTTTTTTTATTTATTTTTATTTTTATTTTTTTTACATTAAATAAAAAAAATTTTTTAGTTTTTTATGTTGTCGAAAAATATCAAAAAAAAATGATATTTCCGTTAAAATATTTGACAGCCATATTAATTAATAATATAATTACCGTGAGATTAACTTATTATGTAATAATAAAAATTTGACATTTGTAGACAATAAGACAAGGAGAAATGGATAATGATAAAGGTTAAATCATTTTTTGCACCGTTGATATTTATATTTGTTGCACTTTTTGGTGTAATTTTAACAGCGTGTAAAAACAACAATAATATGACTGTTTCTTTGAGTGCCGACAGCGTTCAAATAATTTTGGGCGAAAATGATAACTCTGCCACAATTTACGCTACAGTTGAAAATGCAAAAGATGATTATGTTATAGTAGATTATGACTCGCCCGACATTCAAGTTTCAACAAAATACATCGGCGATGGAATTACAGAAATTACAATTTTGGCTTATAGAAAATGCAATAATGTTGATGTGGCAGTAAAAGGTGTAAAAAAATCTGCACACTTTACGGTTAGCGCAGTTCTTCCAATTTCTTCTATTACTCCAAATCAAAGCGAATATTACGTTGGATATGACAAGGTAACGGGAAGCACATTTGATTTAAATGATTCGCTTTTTACAATTACGCCTCAAGGCGCATCTCAAAATGAATTTAAATACTCTCTTATGCAAGAGATTGACGGAGTCTCTATTGCTAATAACAAACTTATTTTAAGTCCAAACCTTAACGACTTGCCTGATTACGTAAGCGTTGAGGTTGTTTCTACTTTTAACGAAGAGGCAAAAACAACCCTAAAGATTAACATAATCAAAAAAATTGATGTTGAGAGCATTTTGATATGCGATGAATCTGGCAAAGAAATTTTGGAAGGCGAGACAACATTCAACATATCAAGGAAAAATTCATCTAGTGCAATTCTTAATTTAATTGTTCGTGTTCCTTTTTCTGTTTCTACTGAAGTAATAAATGTAATTCCAAAATTTACTTTTGAAGATAAAGGAATTTTGCAACAAAACGATACTATTATTTTGAAAGATGAAATAAATCGATATTATCAATATTCATTTACTTTTACTGTTGATGAAAAGAATTCAACGCCTGGAACAGATTATTTACATTTTGAACTTTCTTATGTTAAATATCCAAACATAAAATCAAGTACAGCAGACAAAGATAACGGGATATTGACAATTACTACATACGACGAAATTACGGATATTTCTTGTTTTGCAGACGATGGACATCAAATTTCAAATGGAGAAGAAATAAATTTATATACAAGTTATCACAAACAAAATTCTATAGATGGATATTCAATTAAATTTGAAGCTATTCCAACAACAGCAACTTCCGAAAACCTATCGTTGAATGTAAACATTGAAGATGAAAATTTTAAATATTTGATTATAAAAAATTCAAAAGGTGAAGAAATTGCTTTAGACAATGGCAAATATTTATTTGAAAGTGGAGAAAGATTTTACTTTCTTGCAAAAGATGGCTTTGCGAACGGTTCAAAAATTGAAATTGTAATTAAAAGCGAAGAAAATGAATCTATTTCTAAAAGTTTTTCATTTGTGTTTAAACAAGGAATTAGCGAATTTGGTTTTGTGTATGAATCTAATGAAATTTTAAATTCGAGAACTTATTACTTAAGTAGTGAAGCTGGTGAGTTTTCTAGCTCGACAGTAAGTTTTGTTGTGAACCCACAAATTGAAAGCACGGTTCTTGAAAGCGAATCTAAAGAGGGAAACACATTAGTTTTGCAATACTCAACTTTTACAATCACAATATCTGGCGATGCGTTTAAAGTTGTTAAACAAGATATGGGCAATGGAAATTTCGCTTATATTAAAAAAGATGAAAATTCTGCAAAAAACAAATATGACTTATTGATTTCTTCTAATTTTGTTGAAAGTGGCGAGGGAGTAATTAACATCAGATTTGAATCGGGCCAAGAAATTTCTGCAAAAGTTATAGTTGTAACAGAACTTGACAATGTAAAAATTGGACTAGATACAAACTACATTGGTTCATCGGCAATTGGTGACATTAAGTATGATGCAGATGGTGGGTTGCTTTACGTGGCTGTTAAAATGGGACAATCTTTGCCTTTGGTGTACAACTCAAATGCAGATTATTCTTCTATTTCATATGGGTTTTACGACATTGATAACAATGTTTTAGAGCAGGAAGATTTTGTTCATCCAGAAGATGATGGGCTTTATGGTATAAACTCGTTAACAATAAGTGCTAATTACTTAAGAGCTTTGCAGTTAATTTCTCCTGTTGAAGTTGGCAAAGTTTGGGTTAAGGCCTCTTTTGTTGGAAAAGAGCTTCAATTAAGTGAAAGTGGTTTTGAAATTTTATATCAAAATTGTGTAATTGAAAAATATTTCCTTGTTGAAGTATATGTTCCAATAACATCATTTAATGCAACAACAAAAACTTTGGAACTCTATGCGTACGACGAAGTTGGTGAATTTAATAAAGAATTGTCATCTCAAATTGTAACTTTTGAATTTAATAATGGTGTAACGTTGCCAACATACAATGACATTATTTGGGATATTTTTGGTGGAATTACCCTTGAAAAAAATGTTGTTTATGAGTATAAAGCAACAAATTCAGATGTCGTTTACTTCACCGTTGAAAATTTAGGTAACAGAAGTTTTAAATTCACAGCTTTAACAAGAAATGCAAATGATAAAGATTTTGAATTTATGCCTACATCTTTGAGTTTATATGCAAAAGATTTGGGCTTAGATGCAAATGTGTGGAATTATAAAATAAATCTTGTTATTAAAGAGCCAGTTTTGGTTGAAAAAATCATGGCTACAAATGTTTCTAGTGATGGCATTTATCTGATTACCCCTAATTTAAAAGAAAACCTTAGCAACATTAATGGCGAATCTACATATAAAATTTTAACAAAAGTAGAACCTGAAAATGCACTCTGCAATGAAATTGTTTACAGATTTATTCCTGATGTTGGAACACCAAGCAATATGATTGACATTACAGATGATGGACTAGTAACTGTAAATGGAAGTGTTGGGGGCAGTGGCGTAATTAGAATTTTACCAAAGGATGGTATTTTTGTTGATGATGACGGCATTGAATATTATAGAGATGGAATAGCAAGTTGCGAAATAAAACTTGTTGTTGGAGACGGAAAAACCAAAGAGAGTTCTTTGAGAATATCTGACTTAAGTCAAATTACAAATGGCGAATTCCATTATACTTTAACCCAAAGCGTTGATTATCCAACTTCTTGGAAAAAACCAGAAACTTTCAATGGTGGTTTGTACGGCAGAGAATTAGATTCTCAAAGTGTTGCAACCATTACTTTAAATGGTCAAAATTTATTTGATATTTTAGGCGCGAGTGGAATATTAGAAGATTTAACCATTTGTGGAATTTCTTATGCTCAATCGATGGTTGTAAATATTAACAATGGCGTTATTAAAAATGTAAGTGTTGATGTATATCAACAAGATGGCGCTTATAATGTCTCAAGCGTACAAACAACATCCGAAAGTGCCGGTGGTATTGCAAACCAAAACAACGGTCAAATTGTAAATTGTACTTTTGCTGGCTCCATAACTGTTGAAAATAACAACGGGTTAATTGGAGGAATAACTGCAATAAACAGTGGCGCAATTTCAAATTCAAAAGTTTTAATATACAATATGCCAGAAGATACAAACTCTAAACAATTAAAGTTTGATGCAACCAATATTGGAGGTTTGGTTGGTGATATGAGGCAAGGCGCTAAACTTGTTGAATCTTATGTATATAACTTTAGCGAAAGTTTAACATATAGCGATGAAAACATAGGCGCACTTGTATATATGATTTCAAGTGACAATGTTTTAATTGAAAAATGTTTTGCTGAAATTGGTCAACCAATAGAGTTTTACAAGGAATTTACTGCAACAAAAGACATTTCTTTAATAATAAAAGACAGTTACGTTTTAAGTAAAACAAAAAATGCTGAAAATGGATATGACCTATCTTTTGCTTATTTTATCACTCAGTCTAATGGACGAAGAATATCTGGAATTTCGGAAAATGCTTCTGATAGTTTTTTAAATGTTGCATTTGGCAATTATCAAATATGGAATAGAGATTCTTCTACAAATTACGGATTTCCATATTTAACTAATGTTGTTCCACCTAAAGCTTTGACGAGTTTGGAATTGCAAAATTTTCAAATTCAAAATAGTCGTTTGTCTTTTGCGCAAAGTGACGATTACGCCGTCATGTTCTTTTATAAAACAAATAATGTTGTTTTAAGTGATGAAGAAAAACGAGTTTTAAATTTGGTAAATTCAATATCCTTTGCTGAACTATTTGCCGTAAACAAAACAGACGGATTATTAATTAGTTCAAAAAATGTAAAAATTATAGACATCAAAACTAATCAAATTCAAATTAAAGACACTGGACTTGTCCAACTGGAAATTAAATCTAAATACGATTTGACAATTCAACCAAAAATTATCAATGTATATGTAATTTATGCAACAAATAACTTTACTTTAAATTATAAAGGTCAAAATCTTTTAAGTGATGCAACAATTAACATAAAAAATGGTATAAGCGAAAATATTATTTCATCATTAGATTCTTCTATTGTTTTAACAAACAGAGCGCTTTCGTTAATGCAAAACAATTTTGAAGTTGTTTTTGAACAAAATGGCGACAAAACAGGTTATGTTGTAGGTGGAAAAATTGGGACTCACAGTGTGGCATCTACATTTGATAGTGATGGCCAAATTGTAGAATATGTTGACTTAGATGTTTATTTAAAGTTGCTTGATGTTGCCTTTGATGATTCTAGCGTTGCAGACAATGTTCAAAACATAGTTAAACAAAACACGCTAAAGAAATTGCGAATTCAAAGAACTTTTGGCGCAATAAGCGTTAGTTCGTCTATTAATTCTGTAAACATGACTTTAAGTGATGAAATTTCTGCTCAAATCACTGCGACATTTGATACAAATTACACGAGTAAAAATGTTAACATAGAAATATATAACAGCATTGGAGAAGATGTTCGTGCATTAAATATATTTGAAGAAATTAAATTAGATGATGTTACATCAGATGAAGAAAATAATGTTACTACATATGTTTATAATATTGTAATAAAATTAAATTCAAATTTAAACACAGCACAAATAGACCCAAAAGGTTACAAAATTAGATTTATTGCTGATGAATTTGTTTACGCTGACATTAAAGTAAATATAATAACACAAGAAATTTTAAGAATTGAAATTAACAATTATGCACAAAAGAGTTCAAATCAAACAGGCTCTTCATATAATTACTTTCCAAACAATGTGCTTTCGCCAGGAACAAGTGGTTTGCTTGACATAATGGTTTATCCTGCCTATGCAAGTTACACACATTTAACAGTAACGGCAGAACCTGTTAACAATCAAAGTTTGCAACTTATTTCGATGAAAAAAATTGAAGATTCAAATGCATATGTAGTTAATGACGCTTCTAAATTTGAATTTATAAAAAATGGTGTTAAAGTTTATGCAAAACAAGAAACAAACGAAATTTCAAGATACTATGTTAGAGCTTTGGTTTCTGCAAATGTGGCGTTAAACTCTGTTTATAATATTGTTGTAAACGCTTACAATGGCGATGAATTAGTTTATACCCAAACTTATTCATTAATTATTGTTCCACAAGAAAAAGCTGGAATTACAGTAAATGGCCAAAACAAAATTTTTGCAGTTAAAGGCGAAACTTTAACGGCTGAGATTGTTTATGAACAAACTCAAGAGATTGACAGCATTGTAGCATACGAAATGAATACAGAAAATGTCAATGACTCAATCGTTATTATTAATAATAATGATTTTGAAAGCTATGCAACAAAATATTATAAAGGCACTGTACAAATATCAATAGGAAACAATGCTGTACATGCGGATATTAGAGTTACGACATCAAGGCTTATTAATGGTGTTATGGAAAGAGTTTATTCAGTTCTAAAAATTTATATTTTAGATTTTGAAATAGACAGCGCGAACATACATATAAAAAATGAAATGGGCAGTGATACTGCAACAGGTAATAAATATTTTTATAGCGATTTAGATTTCAACATCGCAGGGAAATATGTTGCTGGAACTTCAAGCGAAAATGCTTATCAAACATTTATAAAAAATAATTATTACAGAAATTCAATTTTGGGATATGAGGTAAATTATAATACAACAAACAGAGAGACATTGCTTGAAAATTTATATTATGTAAATGGCGATGAGATTTCTCCTGTAATAATAAAAAATCCAAATGGAACAACGTCCGTAGCCTCTAGTGATATCGTTGCTGATTTTGTTGTAGATGAAGTAGAGCAAAATGGACAAACTTCAAAAGTGATTAAATTTATAGGAAAAAACAATGGCACTCAAAATATGCTTTTGGAAATAAAAGCAAAAATGCCTGATGGAAGCATAGTAACCTATAGATACTTTTTTGACATTGTAATTGCTAATTATGTTAGCGAAGAAGAACCATCTCAAATTTCAAATCAAGAAGAATTTTTGCAAGCGTTTAATCAAGACGTTGCCAAAGATTACATATTGATGAACGATATTGTTTTATATGATTATGTTCCTATTGAAGATACATCAAAAGTTTTAAGTTTAGATGGAAATGGTCACAGTATTGTTATAAGAAGTTTTGCAGATGAAGTTATCAATCAATCTTCAGTTAATTTGACTTTGTTCCAAAATGTAAGTTCTGCTACATTAATTAAAAATTTGAGAGTAAACATATATCATGTTGATAATATAAACATAAATTCTGATGTTACAACTCAGTTAAATGTGGCTCCTATTGCAATAAACAATTCTGGAATAATTACAAACACAGAAGTTGTTAGTTATAAATATCTTGTAAATCAAATAATATCACAAGTAAATGGAATTAGCATTACAACAGATTCTACTTTAAATATTACAGCTTATACTGCAGGCTTTGTTTTAAACAACGCTGGTATTATTACAAACAGTAGAGTTGGTGGAGAAAGCCTTAATGTTTATACTGTTAATGAAAGAGGGACAGTAACGTACAAAACTATAGATTTAGAGCCATTTGTCATTTCGTCTTTTGGCGAGATTGGTGGATTTGTTCACACAAATACAGGAAGCATTACAAGCAGTTATGTTTCTAACTTAAGATTAATTAACAACTCAAACATAGACCACACAACCATATCCAGTGGCTTTGCAGTTGCAAATACCGGAAGCATAAGCATGAGTTATTCAAAGGGCGTTAAAGAAAATCCTATGGATATTCACGCTACCCAATTTGGAATAGAAACATCGGGCATAAGTTCTGGATTTGTGTATGTAAATAGTGGTTCTATTTCAAACAGTTATTCAAACATCACAATGACAAACAGTGCAAATAACCCAGGAAGAACTAGTGCTGGCTTTGTTTACAACAATCAAACTAATGGAATTGTAAAAACATCTTTGTCACTATCTAGAATTGTTGGAGCAACCACAACTCAAATGAATTTCTCCGGCGTTGACGATTGGGGAAATTGGCAAAATTTTGGCAAGATAGAAAACTCATATTATTATGACAAAGTGGCAACAGAAGATTCTAGTATTTTAATTGAAGAGGCATATGGTGAAAGCGCTTCAAATATTTCTTCCGTTACTTTAAAAGAATATTTGTATGGCTTCATCTTTACAACAAATGAGCAAAATGATGATGGAGTTTGGGCAATGACTGCAACAGGTCCTGAACTTGTAACTGCCAACACGCCAGCCGTTTCTTTGCGATATGCTGTTGAGAATGAAAACTCTAGACCAATATTTTCATACGCTTCAAATTATGAATATGGCTCTAAAAACAATCCAATTTTAATAAAAAACGCGCAAGAATTTAACAATGTATTTAGTGGAACAACAGGCACAAGCGCATCAAAATTTGTTTCGATAACAGATAAACAAGCTTTTGGTAATTACAGGCTTGTCAGTGACATTAATTTGATGAATTTATCTGAAAATCAAGAAGAACAATCATATAGATTGGCATCTTCAAGTTTAACATTAACTGGAAGTTACAGAGAACAAGGCAATAAAAACGGACTAGGTAAATTTGATGGAAACGGTTTTACAATAAGTGGGTTCTCGTTGTCAGATTCTTTTGTTGAAAGTTCGGCAACTGATTTTGGAATGTTCGCTTCAATTGAAAATGGTGCAATTTTAATGAATTTAAACATTGAAATTGGTACAACAAACGAAGAAAATGAAATTTTTGGCGTTGAAGCAAAGAATATAAAATATGTTGGAGCTTTAGCTGGTACGGTTAAAGATTCTAAAGTTGTGAACGTGAAATTAAGTTCTGTGTTAAACAATTCAAATTCTGTTACTGTTAGAGGTAAAAACATAGTTGGTGGTATTATTGGAAGAGTTATAGGAAATTCTTATATTTCCAATCTTACATCAACAAATGTAAGCGTTACAGCAGCAAAATTCCCAGATAATGTTTATGATGGTGCAAGTTATACAACATATAACAGCTATTCAAGGACAAACGAGAATCAAAATAACAACATAAGTTACGCCGGAGGAATTGTTGGCATTATTGACATATACACCGAGGATACAATTTTAAATGAAAATTTTGCAGACACCATTGTTTCTACAAATGGTAACGCAGTTATGCTTAAAACTCTTGGAATTAGTCAAATTTCTGCCGGTACTGTTGGTGGAGTTGCTGGATATGTTGGGCCTTTAACCATTATGCAAGATGCTTTATATGAACTTAGTTATTTAGAATCCGTTAATTACAATATGCAAGGGCTATACAGTTACAACGGTTTTGCAGGTGGAATTGTTGGGTATAATAAAGGATATTTAAGACAGGTTAGAGCAGAACATGCACAAAATTGGCAAATAGATATTATTGAAGATAATATTGATGAATACTATGGTGGAGATTACTCTGTTGATAGGGGTAACACACAATTATTTATAAGTTCTGGAACAAAGCCAATTGCAATAGGTGGCTTGGTTGGACTTAGTGTTAGTGGAAAAGTAGAAAAATCTTATTCAAAACTAAATGCCATAAATACAACTGCAAAATATGCAGGAGGTATTATTGGTATAAATGAAAAACCAGCTACTTCATTAATTGACTATATTAAACTTTCATTAAATGAAGTTTATGCAATGGGCGATGTAATGGCTCAAACTAGTGCCGGAATTGTTGGCTTAAACAAAGGTGGATTTGATTTTGATAAGGTTAATGCTGTAAACTATTGGGGCAACCAACTTATTGACGGTAACAACACGTATGTTACATATGCAATTTCATATGATAAAAATTCTGTTGATTCATATAAAAAGACTTATGCCTTTAATAACGAAAACATTATGTTTAATGGCATGGCTGCTGATGGAAATAGGTATATTTTAAATAATAATGGAAGCGTGTCTGTTATTTTGGGCTTGTACAATGTTACTGGTGTTGGTGATGACGGCGAGTTATTTGACAATTACTTCACTGGAAATGAATGGGAATCGCAAACTTGGGAAAGAAATGAAAATGAACTATTCCCTCATATTGTATTTGGTTATATTTCAAAAATTAGATACATAAGAAATCAAAATGACATTGACCTTTTAAGAATTGCAACAAAAGATGATATTTTTGTAATATATCCCGACGATAGCAAAGAAAACGAAGATAACATGATAGGAATAACAAAAAGAATTGCACCTATTACAAATTTCTCTGGGACTCTTAGAAGCATAGACTCATTAAACCCTTCTGGATTTTTGTTTAAAGTAAATCAAAATAGAGCTTTATTTAGTTCAACATCAAACGCAACATTCTATAATTTTATTGTAAAATATGATGACGAAGTTAATTTTAATGGTTCGCTTGCTCAAAATGCAACGCTGGTAAACGCAGCAAATGACACAACTTTTAATAATTTAACATTTCAAAACATTACTATGGATGTTACAACTGCTAGTAGTTCTGGAATAGTTAGTGCAGTTGCAAAAGGTACAACTTTATTTAGCAACATCACAATTGAATCAAGCGTGTTAAATTTGAACGACAACAGTACACAACAAGATGACAGTGCTCAACAATACAACGCAGGGCTTTTATTTGGTTCTGCAAATATTGCAAATAGCAGTATTAGCGGTGGTATATTTGATACAAAAATTGCAGAAGCATCAATCAATTTAGGGCGTAGTGTTAATGTTAACTACAGCAACTTTGGATTAATTGGGGGCACTCTCGCATGCTCATCTGATGCTAGAATTCCTATTGCAATTAACAGAAAAATTTCTGGAAATATTACAATGCAAGAAGGTTCTTATGCTATTAATTCCAACATTGGATTTTTGTTTGGATATACAAATAATGTTCAAATAGAATGTGTTACAAGTGTTGATGAATCTCTTTCAAACCAAGTGCAACAAATTGATTCAGCCATAAATTTAAATGGGTTAATTGCGTTTAGCAGTGTGGGGGGCGTTGTTGGCAATGCCGAAAGAACAGATTTAAAAAACATTGTTATGTATCCAAATATAAATTTAACATATATGCAAAGTTCTGCTGTTGGCGGAATGGTTGGAAAATATAATGGTGGTGAAGTAAATAATTGTAAAATTTTAACAAATGAAAATGTTGATACTTCAGCAAATGCAAATAATGAGCCTTTAAATCAATTATCTATAACAAATATTAATTCAACTTCAGCAGTTAATAATATAGGTAGTTTAATAGGAGATAGTAACAATGTTCAAATTTTAAACTGTTCTTCATATTTAAATATATTTGCACAATTAGATTCACAATCCAATGGCGGGGAGTCAGAATTAACCAATTATATAGGTGGTTTAGTTGGAAATTCGTTAAACTTAATTATAAATAATTCCGTTTATTATGGAAATTTAAATTACAAATCTAGAAACGCTCAAAATGCAAATTCGGTTATTGAAGACAACACATTTATTGGTGGAATTTTGGCAAATGGAGAAAGTTCATCAATTGGAGAAATTACTTCAACTGATGAAAACGCCACAAGCCAAAATGTATATTCAACTGGCAACATAACAAATTGGTCAAAAATAGACAGCAATGTAAGATTAAACTTAACAATATCTGGCATTGTTGCAAAAATGAAAAACGGAACAATTTCAAACTCAGTAAGTTTAGGCAACACTTATCCTTCTTACTATGAGGATGATAATGATGGAATAACTAAATCTAATACAAAAATATCTAATAAAATAACAAACTTTACATATGGTGGCGTTTTAGGTGTTGCAAATGGCAGTTTAACACTAAAAGATAATTACTCATTAAACACATTGTTTAACAAATTAGACCAACAACTTTCAAGTGAGTTATACAATGTAAATTCAATAGTTGGAAATGATGTTGATGCAAGTGTAATTAATTTTAAAGACAACGAATACGCAACAAACATTTATGCACATGTGTACACACTTACAACTGATGAATCTTATGGTAAAAATTCATTGCTTAGTTATGTTTTAAGTGATGTTAGGGGAAAAATTCAAAAAAGTGGTTTCCTTGACGACAATATAATTGGCGATGAAGAAAGTGGCAACAAATTATATCCATATACGTCTTTGGGAAGTGAAGAATCTAAGTATTATTATCTAGGTGATGAAAGCCAGTCATATTCTGTAAATTTAATAGATGTACAAGATAGTTTTATTGTTGCAGATGGAGCACAAATTATATTTGATGACCCTGCAAATAATAGCCCGTTTGAAATAATAGACAAGAACAGCGTGGTTGCGGGCATAGTTGTTTTGGCTAATTATTACGAAGATGGCAAAATTACAGAAGGTGTTGTTTCTGGTTTTGCAGATGTTAATAAAGGAATAATATATTCGTGCAACACAAGGGGAAGAAAAAATGAGAATAACTTCAAAATTACAGGTTCAATAACAACAAACAGACCTGCAAGTGGTTTTGTATATCAAAATTCTGGGCTTATAAAGGAATGTTATTCTAACTTGGACGTTGTTTCATACTATAAAGAAAATGCGTCAAGTTCGGGCAATAATTCAAATAAAGTTGCTGTGGCTGGGTTTGTGCTTGAAAACAACGATGGAATAATTTATGATTGTTACTCTGCTGGATCAATTCAAAATTACAATCCAAATAACGCAAGTGAAACTTTCAATTTAAATATGTACCTCTTTGGACCTGGAAAAGTTTACAACAGCTTTTCAATAACAAGATTGATCGATAATAATATTTGGAATGAAACCGTAACTAGAAAATTCGCCTTTGGCAAAGATTGTGAAAATTGTTTCTATGACAAATATGCTTGTGAGGCACGACTAAGCAGCGATAGTGGTGGAGAGCAAAAGGTTACTGAAGATGTAAGTATTCCATATATTGATATTAGCAAACAATTTAAAACAAGTGTTTATGCGAATTCAAAAAACATAAAAATAAACACAAATTATAACTACGGTTATGGTTCATTTGTAAACGGAGCATACGGAGAAATTGAATACATGCACCACGCAACAGGTACGGGAGTGGATGATGATTATTTTCAAGTTCCAAACCTTGGAAAATTAATGCAAATTTCTTCAAATACAAATGAAATAAATTCAGATAAGAAAACATACTACGTTTTGGTGAACAACATAAATGCTGAGTATGTAACCGATGATGTTCGTTGGAATAGTGAAGATATTGTTAATGTGTACTTAACGGGACTTGACAATGTTTCTTCAACCATGCACTACATTAAAAATTTAAAATCGAGGGGTGGAGGAATATTTAATCAAGTAACAAACAGTTACATATATAACATCATTTTGGAAAATATAGAAACAGAAATAACAAGCATCGAAACCACTGCTTATGTTGGATTTTTGGCAAATGAAGCGAACTTGTCAGAAATTAAAAATATTGAAATACGAACAAGTGCTTCATCTACAGACACATTGACAATTTATGGCGAAAACATATCTGAAATTGTTTTTGGAAACATAATTGGAAAACTTGGAGATGGCTCAACACTTGAAGCATGTGATTTTGTTTCATTAAACACAAGCAGTGCATCTCAAAGTGAATATATTTTTAAACTTAGGTATAATTTAGACTTTACAATAGGCGGAATGGTTGGCGAACTTAATGGCAATAATGCAACGATTACAAATTCAAGCATAACAAAAACAATTTACATCGATTACAAAAAGGGTGTCAATCAAGTACAAGGCAACACCATAATTGTTGGTGGAATTGTTGGAAGACAAGTAAATGGCAAGGTTACTAATTCTTATTTAAATAGGTCGTTACACCTTTTTGATGGAAAATCAAATGAAGTTCAAAACAATAATGTATCAATGCAAGATGTATACAGTAATGTTTCTAATTTAACACTGTATGCAGGTGGTATTGTTGGATATAGCGATGAAAAAAATTCCACAACTGACAACAACACAACAACATCTAATAGTATAGAAAAGTGCTACATTTTGAGTGGAGTTGATATTATTGCGGGAAATCATTTTTCATTTAAAACTTCGTATGTAGGTGGCATATGTGGTTATGGTGGAAATATTATTAATTGCTACAGCAAGGCTAATTCAGTAATTGGATATGCAACATATCAGCAAAGCAAAAAGGAACTTGCAGACTTTAAATCAATTGACGGCTTTTTGCCAAGTGATGAGGTTGTTTACAGCAGAAGTGGGCTGCCGATTTATAAAGATGATATTGTTGTTTATAAAACTGTAACACAAGAAGCATATGTTTCAGGCATTGCAAATGCTTATAATAGTGTAAGCGAAGTAGTTAACTATTGTGACACAATACAAGGTGGTATGCAATCTAGAAATCTTTATGCATATTATGATACAAGTGACTTTCTTAAAGCGCTATGGAACTCTGTAGGGTCGGGTTTGTTTTCATGGGGTAGAAAGATATTGCTAGTACATGGTATTTTGGGTGGAATACTTATGACAGGTGGATTGGCAGTAAAAGCATTGTGCCCAGTAACAATAGATAGATATTATTTTGATGGCAATGGATATAATTACACTGAAAATTATTTTGATGAAATTCCTAAAGAAGTGTGGAAATTTGATAATTTTAGTTTAACCGTAGGAACGCCTTCATATATTACTCAAGGAAACGGCTTTAATGAAATTGCTCCAAATATAAAAAGTGGGTCTTCATGGAATGGACTTTTTGTTTACGAAAATAATAATAAAAAATATTATTACACTGAAAGTGAAGTTTTGTATATACAAGATATATATTTTGATTCTATAGGCTTTGCAAAAAATCAAAATGGACAATCTTCAACAACTCAAAACGATAGTTCTTTAAATACGTCAAGTGTTATATCTGTTGCTGGACAAGTTTTAGAAGAAATTCAAATAAATAATTCTACTTATTACGCAGTGAATGACAATGGCAATGAAAACGGACAGGGCAATGTTTTTGATAGTTATGGTTTGGTATATAGCACAAATGTATATAACAAGATTAGTAAAGACACCACAATCCAAAATTTACCAACGGATTGGAATTGGGAACAGTGTCAAGATGGAACATGGGTGCCATCTGGAACGGTTGAAGTTAGCAGAACGAGCTTAGGTGAGTTTGTTAATGGCAATACAATTATTGATGACAACCATGCAACATTTAACATTTCAACAGTTGAAGAATACAGAATGGTGAGCATTATTATAAATGAATTGCCTAGTGCAACCGACATAAGTGATTTTGCAAATGACTATGCAGGTGAAAATGAAAGTTCGGAAGACTTAATTTCATATTTAGAAAAATTGCAAAAAATTATACAAAGCACAGATGAAGCAAGTTACACAATTAATTTTGTACCTAAAAACGGTAAAAATAGCATTAATTTAATTAATGTTAACCCATTGGGTACAAGTGAATATCCATTTAATGGCGAATTTGTGGCGGCAAATAGACAGTCAGATTTGGGTTATTTTACCTTAAACGAAATTAAAACTGCAATTAGAGGCGATAACAATAGCGGTGGTATTTTTGGGAATGTTAAATATTTAAAACTAAACAATCTAAATATTTCTTATTCTTCAAACAATACTTTAAATAGTAACTCAAATTCGTCAAACATTGGTGGAATTGTAGGCGTTGCAAATGAAAATGCAAAAATTGACATCACAAACGCAATGATATCCTTTAACATAGACGGCGAAGAACAATCTATGGCAACAGATACAACTAACAATAATACAACAACCTTAATTTCTCCTGTTGTGGGATATATGCAAACGGGGTCAAGCCTTACAATAAACAGTGTAATTGTAGAAGGCAATATTTCAACCGTAAATGATGAAAATAAGAGCAACGTGGAATATGTTGGCGCTATCGTTGGTCATGCAGTGTCATCAACATTTGACATTTCTGAAGTTAGTGCACAACTTGAAATTAATTCTAGTTCTTACACAAGCATTGTTGGTGGCTTATTTGGCAAAATAGAAGATAGCGATATCACATTAAAAGACATTACTTTGCAAGGAAACATAACAAGTGAAAGCGCTGGAGTACAAAATGAGGAAAATTTGGCAATTGCCGCAGGGGTAATTGGAGAATTAGAACTAACTAAAAATGCAAATTATACATTTGAAAATGTTTATATTAATTTTAAAGAAATTTCAGCAAAGGCAAGTGCAAAAAATGTTACAACATATGCTGCGGGACTTATTGGATATATTTCAGAGGGCGTTAACAATATTGAATTTGATATAATGAATTTAAATATAGGCTATGCAGATTATTACACTTACCAAAACAAGTCTGTTATTTCATCTGGGTTAAATGCAAAAGAGTATAGCAATAAAGCATATTCAGACATTTACATTGGAAACAGAATAAATGCTGCGTCGTTAATAGAATCATTGCAAAACAATTCAAACATTTTGGTTAATGTTTCTTGTTTGTCTTTGGCAAAACCAAGTTACGAAGATTTGCCAGTTGACGATACTACTAATTTGTTATCGATATCTGCCAAAACTGTAGCCAATGAATTTGAAAAGTCTAATGTCAGTCTAGATTATTCTATTTCTAATTTAAAATTTGGAAGTCAAGCCATGAGACTAGAAGTGTACGAGTGCGAAACGGAATTCAATAATTCTGAAAATTCTTATATAAATGGTGAACAATACGTTTCTTATGCATACACAACAAATTATTATATAATTGCAACAAGCATTGCTGAAATGATAGGAGATGGAGAAACTGTTGAGTATTACATAGGTGAAAAGAAGAATGATGGTTTAATATACGAAATATATGATGGTTCAATATACGAAATAGAAGATAGAATTTATAGGCTAAAAATAAATGGACAAAACAATGAAAAGAATGATTTTGATATTACCGACAGTTATGAATTGCAATTTGTAAGAGCAAATGTTTACACAACAACTAAAAATCCATATGCAAACTATGAAAACACTTCGTTTGATTTAAATAATAGATATTCAGATTTTATGCCTAAAGATTTAGATAATGCATTATTAAAAGAAGATTCTATTGAAAACAATAACAGTGAATTAACTACATATAAATACAGTAGGGCCTCTTATAATGATGTTGAGACTTTTGACAATTCTAATTTAAGTAAGTATTCAGTTAAGGAAAATCGTATTCCATTAAATTTGAGTGTTTCCAAACAAAAAATTAAAGTGGATGGTATTAATGCAAAAATCGAAACAGAAACATTGTTGTGGAACACAATAGGGGTAACTGATGATAGCGAAAAAGCCAAGTTAATGCTTAATTATAGATTAATTACAGATAACTCTTCTGGAAATGCAGATATTGACAATGAAAATATGACTTCTATTAACAATAAAGTTACCACAAAAACGTATTCAAAGGTGTTATGTGAGATTGAAAAGGCATATTCTTGTGAGGGTGAATGGAATGAGTTTGGAAAAGTTTCATTTGTTGATGAAAAAGGTGCAAGCATAGATGTAAATGTTAATGATTTATATAAAGAGACATACAATTATTCATTTAATGTAAAAACACAAGGAACTGATATTAAATTAAACAAGGATATAACATTACATAACGATAAACTTGACAGTGGAATTATTGTAAGCATGGGGTCTACAATTAAAATCGATAGCCAATCTGCTACTTATCAAACCTTAATAATTTCTACAAAATTAACAGATAAAGAAAGAGCTTATAGAGATTTTGTTTATGTTATAAAAGGAGACCAAATTGCGTCGTTAGGGTACATTGAATATACGCTTTATGAAGGCGAAATAACGGCACAAACGCCAAGGAACAGCATGTTTTTCCCAGACAGTCCTTTAATTGTAAACAAATATGAAAATCATTTAATTTCATTAAGCAGTATAAAATTTAGTTCCTTGAATGAATCATTCACTGACGAAAATTTTGAATATTCTCTTACTCAAAAAATTTACGACATAAACTATGTTATAGAAGAAGATGCTAGTGGTGGATATCAAATAAAAACAACAAGCACCGAAAAAAATGTTGAAAATACTTTTACAATATACAATGTTAATTACGATAGTGGTGAGTATGAAATAAAATTTAAACTAACAACACAAACAACAAAAAAACCAAGCGAAGAAAAAATTGAATATAGTGTAGCATTAATAGATAATGAAAAAGGGTTTAGCGTTATTAATAATGCGTTTGTTGATGGTAAACAAGCAAATGGGTTTGTTGTTAATAGTGCATTGGATGGCGATTCAAAATATTATTACTTTGAGTACACAAGCGACCTTATAAATGTTTATGAATTAACAAAAATAAACGAAACTAATTTTGAAAAAAATGGCGAACCAATGGCAAAATATGAATTAGACGGAACAAGTGCGTCCGAAACAAAATTGCAATATGAAGACATTGTTGTAACATACTATTATGGGACAAATTCAACATATTTCAAAATAGGTAACGGTGATTATTATTCGCTTGCAGGAATATATACTTTATCACTTGAACAAGAAAATGCTTTACTTGTTTTGGCAAGTGGAAATAAAACTTATAAAATTGATTTGTCAAATGATATTAATTTAAAAGCATTAATATATAATCTTAATTTAGGTGATGGTTATACTTACACCATAACCGAAAATTATGCTGATAATTTAATTACCATATCGTCTTCTCAAAATGACAAAACAATAAATGTTTCATGGACATACAACAATGAAAAACAACTAAGTGAATTAACTGGTACAAATGAAGATTTTGCTTTAAATATAGTTTTAAAAGGTACAGTTGACGAAAAACCTGAAAATAAATTTATAGCCGTTTACGAAAAAGGAAACGAAAAAAGCATATTTAACATTTCCACAGATTTAAGTAATTTAATTTATGAATATATAAATACAACTGGCGATGTTGCATTGTATCTTAAAAATGCAACAGAAAGTACAAATGCAATTAATATTTCAGATTATGAAACATTAATAGAATCTTCAAATTTAACTTTGTTTAAACAAATAAATGGTGAATTTGTTTGCATTTCAGACTTAAATGTTGGTGAAAATTTTTCAGAATATACAAACACAAAAATAAGTGGAGTTGAAAATGTATTTGTTAAAACAGACGATTCTACAAAGAATATATTTGATTATATACAAATATCATTTGATAATGGTAGCACAACTTTAACATGCAATTTATATATTGAAGTTGTTGCAAATGAAAGCAGTAGTACTATAAATGTTTATAATTATAACTCTATTCAAGATATAACTATTAGTTTAGAATACAATGAAAGTATAATGGTTGAAGCCATTCACTATTCAATGGTTAATATAAATAATAACGGTGAATATAAAAATATTATATATATTAAAGATTACAATACTGTTTTAAGATTAAATTATCAGGCAAGTGAGTTTAAATTAATTCCATTTAATAACAGTTATGCAATTTGTATTAACAACATTAACAACCAAGAATACTTCACTTTGGAAGATGGATACTTAATAAACACAAACATTGCTGGCGGAGCGATAAACACATCAGTTGCAAAGATAGGAAATGAACCACCTTATTATTATAGTTTTGGAATAAAGAACTTTGCACAAATTCTTTATAATTGTGCTCAGTACACCACTTCAAGCGGAGAAGTAATTAATGTTAACGAATATGTATTTGTAAAAAATCAAATTAATCTTGAGAATGTCGAAAACTCGGAGAACTTTACCATTGTAGGAACTGCAAGTGAAACGACTATAGAAGTTTCGAGAAAAATTGTAGATAAAGACGGAAAATATCAAATAACAGATATTGTTACACAGGGCGAAAACAAAATGCAATACACATACACCATGAATTTGGGATTTGAAATTTTATACATAAACGCAGAAACGCCAAGTGATGACAATCAACAAAATTTAGGCTACAAAATAGAAACAATCACACTGTATTATGAAGGGAATGACAATTTTGATATTACAAATGAAAATGGCGAGAATAGTGCTACAAAACTTCAAAGGAGTATTATCTCAATAGGCTCAACAAGTTTTGATGTGGTATTTGGAATTGTTGAAACATCATTAAATATTGATTTAGAGCAAAGCACAACATAAAAAGAAAAAACGGAGAGAAAAAATGAAAAAAATTATAACTATTTTAAATATTTTTATAATGGCACTGTGTGCCATAACACTAACTGCGTGTGGTGAAAATTTTGACAAATTTTCTCTCTCTTTTTCTAGTACAAGCATAGAACTTACAACCAATGAAGAAAAAGAATATGAAATAACTATAAACAATTATTTTAATACAGATGTTAATTTTGATTTTTACTTAGATAAAAAAATAATCGACATTGACGAAAATAACATAGTAAACATGGGAGATGGAGTTTATAAAATTAAAATAAAAGCACTAATGACGGGCACAACAACTCTAACTATTACTCTTTTAGAAGGGAATAAAACTTGTTTTGTGCCAGTTAGCGTTTATGAGCCGGTTAGTAATTTTAATTTAAAATCTAATCAAAACTTGTATGTAATAAGAGGTCAAGGCATAACTTTTTCAAGTGACATGTTTAGTTTTGAGCCAGAAAGCACGCTTGAAAAAGAATTAATTTTTAGCGTTGATTCCGTAGTTTTGGATAATAACACATACAATGCAACATCACAATCTCCAAGCGATGTGACGGTTACGGCAATAAGTGCACATAATGAAAGTTTAACATGTGAATTTAATTTAAAAGTGTTAGATGAAATTCAAACAAACGATATTGAGTTAAGTTATAATAATGAAATAGTTTTGCCTATTAATGAAGATGAAAATAGTTTTATTGAAATTATAACAAACAGCACAGAGCAATTAAAAAAGACATATACAATGGTATATGATTCAAACAAAGAATATTCTTATTCTTTCATATCAAAAAGAACTAATGAAATATTTAATAATTCAAAATTGGAATTAGAAAATAAATATGAAATTGATATTGTTCAACAAAAAGAAAATTTGTTAGAAGATTCATTAATTGTTAGAGTTTATTATACAAATTTCCCACAATATTACAAAGATGTAGAATATAAAATTTGTTTTGTAACTGTTCCAGAAAAATTAAGAATTAACAATCAAATAGATATTAATCAAATAAATTTATTTGATAACAATTTACAAGCAAACATACAAAAAGCAAAACTTTCGGTTACTCCAAAAAACTCTACATATACCAAAATTCAAGCAGAATTTTATGTGGAAGATAAAGAAAGTGGAAACATGACAAAAGTTATGTATTCACAAATAAAAGAATATTTGTGTGTTAAATACAAAGGTATTGAAATAACAGACAATCAAATTTTTGATGACCTAACTGCAGAAATTGAATATTATGGCATAAAAGTTTTGCCATCCGATTTATATGGAGAAAATATACGCATTAGATTTGTGTGCTATTCAGATTATTTGCAAACTCCAATATACAACGAAATTCCTGTTATAATACGAAAAAGTGCAACCGATTTTTATGTTGCAGAAGAATACACCGACTCAACAATTTATGTTAGCTTAAATCAAGGAGAAGTTACATTTAATGATTTTGTTGTTAAAGAAGCTGATGCCTATGTTGGCGAAATAGTTGCTGTTGCAGATTATTTAAGTTCGGGTTATGTTGAAATAACTCAAACGGGTGACAATTTGGCTTCTATTAACATTAAGCCATTAAAACAAGGACAAGCTGATTATACTCTTATTTTGTCCAGTGGCATTTCAACAAGAATAAAAATAATTGTTAGAGAAGAATTTAACATTGATAATTTTTGGTTGTATGTTTCTCCAAATAACACAGATTATGTCGCAGAAGTAAATTACAAAGATTTAAGAGGAAACTCTACTTTAAATAGCGTTGTGCTTAGAGGGCTTGGGGAATTTGAGATAATTACAAACATTGAGCCTAAAAATATAAATAAAGAAATGTATTCTTTGCAATTTGTTAGCGAAAATCCAGATGCCATTCAAGTTGATGGCACTAAAATAAAAGCAAAGACAATAGATAATAAAAGTTATAACATTTTGGTAACATTAAACATTATGCACGTTGAACAATTTAAAATTGTTCCAAATCCAGAATATCAAAATAACATTGAATACTCTTTTGATGTAAAATGTTTTCAACCAATTTCATCTTTTAGTGTTGTTGGCAAAAATGCTGGAATTTTAAATTCTACTTATACATCAAAAACAGATGTTTATGTGGGAAACATTGGGGAAGTTGATATGCTCATGGCGCAGGTCAATTTAAAACTTTTAATTGACAATGAGGAACCAGATGATACAGATGAAAGACTAAAAGGCGTTGATTGGTTATTTTCATGTACATATTTAGAAACATCGCCAAATGTTTATGAACTTAGTGAATCTGGTTCGCAAATTGGATATTTTTATGCCGACACGCTGACTTTTGAGTGTAAAAGTTCAAATTCAAGTGGTTATATAAAAATCACTGCTCAAATTATGGAATATGGCAAAGTTGTTTCTGCTTCGATACAAATTAACATTCAAACATATGTGCAAGTAAATAGCATATGGCTGAATAATTATGTTGACCAAATTTATTTGGATGCAGTATACAAAGAAATAAAACTATATCCATATGTTGTGCCTACAAATGCAACAAACAAAAATTATGTCGTTTGGTTTGAACCAAAAAATGGCACATCTTCTGCAATTGTGCAAATTGAATATGATTCTTCATATATAAAATTAACTTATGCCGGAAGAGGTGGTGGACAAGGAGTTCTTCACATTGTGCCAAGTTCAAAATTTAATGGGGAAACTGCAGGAGATGTTTATTATGAATCGTCACTAAATTTGGAAGTATACATAGGTGAAGGCACTGTTAATAATCCTTTGCACATCAAAACATGGGAAGAATTTAAAAATATTGATTTATCAAAACATTATATTATTGACACAATAATTGACGCTCAGGGAGAAGAAATATATCCACTAGGTGAACTAACAGGTGGCATTAAAGGGTATTTAACAAATGTTTCAAATCAAGTGGTTAATTACGAAAATGTTGGTGGAATTGTAAACTTTGTTGTAAAAGGCGCATCTACAGTACAAAATATAAACTATTATGGGTTATTTACCAATATTGCCTTAAGTGGTTATTTAATGAACTTAACAATTTCTGGAAGCATTGACGTGAATGAAAGTACCTTTAATACTTCTTATATTGGACTCGTTTGTGGGGTTAATAACGGATTGGTTAAAAATGTCAATGTAAATTTAACAAAAGGCAATGTATATTCTGTTGGTTCAAACAATATTTACGTTGGTGGCGTTTGTGGCGAAAACTTGGGTAGCATAGTAGCAGATACAATTAAAAAAGATGCTGGAGACTCTATAACTGATATAGAGACAGAAAAAAATATTGACGGAACATTATTCAACAACTATGAATCTACTACTTCTGGCGCTATAAATGCAAATTATCAAACAGTTTTGCCAAATTCAACAGTTATTGTTCAAATGTTCAAAACTTTTGAAATTTATGTTGAAAAAAATGAACAAGAAGACTTGTGTATTGGTGGGGTTTCGGGACAAAACAAAGGATTAATAAAGTTTAGAGAAAACAAAAACTACATAAAAACAAATTCATATGGAACTTCTTGTGTTGTTGACATTTTAGTGACAGGCGTTACAATCAATTCAAATGTTGGAGGAATTTGTGGAACAAATACCGACGGAAATATTGTGGGATTGGTTGCAAAGGGAAATATTTCGGCAAAATCTTTTGATAATGTCGCAGGAATTTGCGGTACTTTCTTTAGTGGGAAAATTATTGATAACATAACAAGAGTTTATGTTAAAGGCAAAAATTATGTTGCAGGACTTGTTGGAATGGTCCCACAAACAAGCGATTCTGTTATATTACAAAATAACAAAATTGAGTCTATTGAAGATGGAAGGCTTGGCGTGGAAGCATCAATAGTTTCAAGCTATATGGGTGATGCTGGAAAAGAAAGCGCTGCTTTGTATTTTTTGGGAAACACAAAAATAAACGAAGATTTGGAAAATAATAACATTTGTCAAACATACATGAATAGGAATTTGATTGAGCAAGGTGGCAAAGAATATTTAACAAATTATTATGGAGATGTAATCATTGTATCTTCAAATAACATAACAAATGTTAAAAAATTTGATTCTGCTTTAGACCAAATTTCTAATTTTGAAGAAATAATAAATTCCACTTTGTATCCACAAAACACAATAATTTTAACGTATTATAAATCCGTTGATGAAAGTAGCCAGTATTTATTAAATAGTTATAATACGCAAAGAATACCAAATAACTTATTTAATGAAAACTTTCAAAATTTAGAATTAAATATCACATCCAATGCAACTTCTATTATTTCAATATCATACGACGGCGAATTGATATTAAATTCAACAGGAGTGGCAACTTTAACTCTTACTTCTGCACATAACTACAATTTTAAAGTAGATATTCGAGTGGTAGTAACAAATTACATTGATGGATTAAAGATGTATGCCACTGCCGACAGACAAGAAGATGCAATAACTTCAATAAATGTTTTAAATGTTACAAATAGAAATATTTTGAATTTATATCCAAAATACGGTTCACAAATTGTAACAAATAATGGCTTTATTGTTGATTTAGTTGAGAACAATCAAGCGAAACTTGATGTTGAAACAAATGATGAATACATCCTCGTTACTCAATCGGGTGGAATTGTAATGTTGCAAGGCAATGGAGCAGATGATTCTCTTGAAAATATAAGAATTGATTTCTATGTTTATTTGCCAGTAACGGTTGGGGCTAATACTAATAATTATTATTTACACAATGACGGAACATTTGGCGTTGTAAAAGAAGAAGCAAACTTAAGCTTAAGTGCAAATTATAAGCAAGGCATATATGATATAGAATTAGATAAAACAAATATGGAAATTGTTCCAAGTGATATCATTAATTTAAGGGTTAAATATTTAACAGATGATGAATCTGACAAATTAACCTTAACGTTAAGATATCTTGAAGATGGTAGTTATGTAGAATATGATGAAGACAATTTAGAAGGTTTTAATAAGTATTTTACAGTGCAAATTTTCGACAAAATTATAGATAAAGATGGAAAGTATTGTGTTGATTACGTTTTCGCTTTGAACACAGAAAGTGAAGTTAAACTTGGTCAATATCAGTTTGTATTTTCTAGTTCATTGGCCAATGTCTATAAAATTCTAAATGTAAAATACTATAGTCAACCTATAGATTCTGTAATAATTAAAAACTATACATTTAAAGACAATGAAAATATTGAAATCGGCGAAGACGATGGGAACATAATTTACAACACAAGTTATACAATGCAAGAAAGCAATACAGTAACAGCAGGAAAAACCAACATATTAAGGATTTTAATAAATCCTCATTACTCAAATTATTCTTATGTGGAAGTTTCAAACGATGCAACAAACATTAGTGAGGGTAAGGCCGTATTATTTGGTTTGTTAAAACAATATGGTGAAAATCAAAATCAGGCAGTTGTTTCTACAAATGGTTATGCCACAGCAAATGGTATTAGAGTTTATAAAAAGGACATACAGGCCGGTGATTTGAAAATATTATATAGGTTGCATACTAATGTTGTTGAAGGTGAAAGCATTGTACTTAACATTAATTTCTATGATGAAAATGGCTCACTAGTGTTTACGCAACAGCAAAAAGTATTAACTATTGCCATTGACAAAACACTAAATGTTTCTATTGCAGGAAAAGAAAACGCAGAAAAAATTTATTTGGCAAAAGGCATGACTTACGCATTAAATGTTAATTCTGTTGGATATGCTAGTGAAGATATTTATATCACATCATTGTCTCCTTATATTGAAATTATTGAAGATAATAATTCATATTATTTAAAAGTTGCTGACAATATAAATTATGTTTCTGGCAAAGAAGGTGTTGATGTAACTATTTCTTATTACGGGAAGCGCCTTGTGAATGGCATAATGGTTGAAAGCAGCAAAAAAACATTAAATTGCACTATTGTTGAATATGTGTTTGACAATCTAAATGTTCAAAGTATGTTTGCACAAGAAAAAATACTTCTGGGCGTTGGAACGGCAGTTGATATAAGAGATAAAATAATTGAAAATTTAAACATAGAATACTCTAATAATGCTATTGATTCTGTTAATTTATTAAAAAATAGTCTTAAACAAAGTGCTTCTTACTATTATTTACAAAATGATGCATATGTTAATATAACCACCGATACAAATATTGAAATGCAAAACGATTACAAACTAATTGGATTTAACTATACGCCATTAAGAGTTGGGCAAAATATATTTAACGTGGGTGTATATTGCGAATTGTATTATATGCAAGGGTATTTGGTTGTAAGACAAATTGAAAATCCAAGTGAAATAAGTTTTGATAAAATTCAACAATTTAATATAACTGCAGTGCAAAGAAGTTTACAAGATGCTCCATTGCCAATTTATAACTATGAAGATTTATTAAATATGATTGATGATAATTATTATAGATTAATGGCAGACATTGAACTTCCTTTTGCCTTTGAACCTCTTAATGTGAACATTAAAAGCTTAGATGGAAATGGTAAAAAAATCATAATAAACAGTGGAATTTACAAGGATAATGACGCGTATTTAAACAAAGAAAAATATGGATTGTTTGAAACTATTAGTGAAGATACTATAATATCAAATTTAACAATTGAGATAAAAGGTAACGGAACAACAATGTTCGTGTTTGACAATTCAACTTCTGTTAATGCCTTTAATTTTGGCCTTTTGGCTGCAGAAAACAATGGCGTGATTACAAATTGTGAAATACTTATGGCAAACACATCGGCGGCTTTAGTTGTTACAAACAACTCTTCAAACACAAATACAAATAGGTCATATATATCTGGTTTAGTTGCCGTTAATAATGGTTATGTAACAAACAGCAGGGTGTATTTAAAAATTGAAGCCAATGGAGCAAACTTATCTGGTTTAGTTGCCGTTAATAATGGACACATATCATCTTGTTATGTAAAAAACAGTATGATTAAAAACTCCAGCACGAATGCAAACAACTCAACCGGTGGAATAGTAGTTTTAAATAATGGTACAATTTTGTCAACTTACATTGAAGGTTCGTATAACGAAGGGCTTATAAAAATATTTGCAGAAAATGAAGTGAATATTGTAAGTGCATCTTCAATGGCTGGAGCATTTGTATATCAAAATTCTGGAAAAATTAAAGATTGTTATGCCAACATACCAGTTGTTGCATCTTCAAGAAATTCCGGCTTTGTTTGTATTAATAATGGAAAAATATATACTAGCTATACAACTAGCAAACTAGGCGATGGCGATTATGAAAACTATCCTTTTATTATAACTCAAGGTGAAGATTCAATTATTCAATCTTGCTATTATTTAAGTGACAGTTTGTTTAATGTTAATGTAAACCAATCCAACAACAACATTAGTGGTTTAAGACCAACATCTCTTGCTGAATTTGTTATAGGTTACGAAATACAAGAAATAAATGGAAATGACACTGTTACTCAAAATAAACTTTTTGAAGAATTTATTCAAAACAAAAATGGTGATTATACAAGTGGTGTTTGGTTTTTTGCTAAAGAGGAAAATGCACATGAGTTTAAACCAGGTAACACAATAACTACTATTGACATTCAAAAGTATATTTTATACTCTTCATTTGTTACTTATTTAGATTTTAGTTGCAATGGTGTGCAAACCCAATTTGTTGCAAATAGGTTACAACTTGTTTCTGCAAACATGATTGCCTACAGCGAAAAGGAACTTAACTCAACATATGACGCAGAAACTGGAATTTACACCTATGATTATTTTACAAATAACATCTATGCTGAAGATGGTTCAAAATATAATCCTATTATCATTTATAGTGCTGTTCAATTTGAAAATCATGTTATAAACAATTCTTTAAGAAATGTAAATTCTCTATATTATAGATTTGTTAAAGATATTGATTACACTAACGAAGGGCTGGTTGTAAGTTCTTTGTATAAAATAACATTTGCAGGATATATTGAAGGCAATGGAATGACAATAACTGGATTTTCAATTAATACCAATGAAAGCATGATTAGTGCAGGCTATTTTGCTCAAATTGGAGACGGAAATCAATATGCAGTTGTACAAAATCTTAATTTTGCTCCAAAATATATAAACTTGCCTAACGCATATAATGTTGGAACTATTGCTGGAACGGTGACACGAGCCTATGTATACAATCTTAATGTTGACGCATATGTGCAAAATCGTCAAGGATTGGTAATTCTTGGTAGGAATATAGTTGGTGGCGTGTTTGGCAGAACGATATCCTCGTTTGATATTAACTGCATAAGTTCATCTGTTTCTGCAAATGCTTACTACACAAACCAAAGCACAGATTTTTCAAGCGATGAAGTTCAACAATTAATTCTGTATGAAGAGTTTGGTTCAAATAATGACACAGTTTCTTACGCTGGTAGCATTATTGGTTATGTTGCTGGAACAGGCACCATAAAAAATCCAAAAATAACAAATGATGTTGCTTCTATTGGTATGATTTGTGGCTTTATGTTTGGTGGAATTGGCATTAACGCAACAGTTGAAGAAATTGAAATGACAACATCATATGGACAGCAGAATTTTATTAGAGCAAGTGCTTATGGTGGCCTTATTGTTGGAGATTTGAAAGGAAAAATAGTAAATGCAACAGTGCAAAAATCGTCAAGTACAGAAAAATTATATGATTTGTTTAGATTGGAGCCAAGAGTACCTCTCGCCGTTGGTGGAGTTAGTGGAATTGTTAGAGGTGGAACAATTGAAAATGTGAGCATATATGAAGACTTAACATTTGAAAACGCAAAATCTTCAATTCCAAAAACCGTTGGAGGTTTTGCTGGCAAAGTTTTGCAAAAAGCAATTATAAATAATTTTAATTATTACGGAAATAAAATAACTGGAAGAAACGTAGTTGGTGGTGTTATTGGAGAACTTCAAATTGATGTCAACAAAACCGTTAACGTTGAAATATCAAATGTTCAAATGGGCACTGATGAACAAAAAACAATTATAAATCTTCAAAAGCCAGCAGGCGACCAAGAAGCAGAGTTAATGTATATTGCTGGATTAATTGGATTGATAAATAATGTTACTTTAGATAGTAATAACAATCAAAATATAAATATAAAAATAGAAAAAATTAAAATTAATTGTCAATTAATTGCTGATATTAAAGTATATGGTTCTATTTTAACAGACGACAATCAAACGCAAGCATTATATTATTTGTATGTTGGTTTTGTATTTGGTGGATATTATTCAAATTCAATTAATTTTGCAGATTTGGATATTGATTTAACTTTAAATGAAGATATAGATATAGAAACTTATTTAAATGTTCAAAACATACGCAATGGTAACAATTCAAATGGGGTTCCAAAAGAATTTCAAATTAGTTTTGGTTATGTAATTGGCATTGAATCGTCAAACACTCTGCCAATATCACCAACAAATGTTGCAATTACATTAAATGATGTAAAATGTACAATTTCTACAAGTGAAACGAATGCTTATGCTATTTATAAAATTTTTTCTGAGCATTAAAACCATTATAATTTTATATATTTAAGATATTCCTAGAAAAAACAATGTATAAAAAACACTTTTATTGTCAAAAACCTTTTAAAAAATAAAAAAAAATTTATAATAGTGTTGACAAAAAAACAGTAAACCCTTATAATTTCTTAAGGAATATTATTTGATAGTGGTTAAATATAATATATTCTAATTAAATAATGTGAAAAAACAGGCAATATACACTGCGTTTTAAAAAGCTGTGAGGTTTGCTTGTTATTTTCATGTAATTTAAAAAGTTAATCAACTTTTTAAAAACTATTATTACAAAATTTAATTTATTACAAGGAGAAATTAAAATGCAACAATCTATGCCCTCACTTAAAAAAATTAAATGTGGAAAAAACGAGAGATATTCTTTTTCAAAACTAGATGAAATCGCTCAGTTGCCAAACCTTCTTGAAATTCAAAAAGATACCTATAAAGAATTTTTAGAGCACGGCATTTTTGATATTTTACAAGAATTGTCACCTATAACTGATTATAGTGGCAAAGCAAAATTATATTTTCTTGATGTTGATATGACTGAAAAACCAAAATATGATTTAAGGGAGTGCAAAAGGAGAGGGCTTTCTTATTCTTTTCCACTTAAAGTTAAAACAAGACTTGTTATTGAAGACAGTGGAGAGGCAATAGACCAAGAAGTATATCTTGGTGACATACCTCTTATGACAGAACAGGGCTCGTTTGTGTTTAATGGAATAGAAAGGGTTGTTGTGAGTCAAGTAACCAGGTCTCCAAGTGTTTATTTTACAAGAGATAAAGACGACAACACAACATTAAGGGGACAAATATATCCAAATCATGGTATGTGGCTTGAAATAGAGCAAGGCGCAAACGAAGTTCTTAAGATGGTAATTGACCGTTCGCATAAAATTACACTTGGATTATTTTTAAAATGCTTTGGGTACACAAACGAAGAGATTTTAAAAATGTATGGCGAACATCGCTTGATTAAACAGATTATAGAAAAAGAACCTCAAACAACGCAAGAAGAAGCTCTTATTGAATTTGCTAGAAAAACAAGACCTGCAGATGTTCCTTCTGCTGAAAGCACAAGAAATTACATTAATTTGCTTTTCTTCTCTGAGTCATATTATAACGTAAACAGAGTTGGAAGGTACAAAATAAACAAAAAACTGTCACTTGCAACAAGAATAACCAACTTAATTAGCGCGCAAAACATAGTAATAGATGATGAAGTTGTTGTTAAAGCTGGTGAAAAAATCAATGCAGAAGTTGCAAGAAGAATTCAAGATAGTGGAATAAATGAAGTTTTTGTAGTATTAAACGGAAGAAATCATTTAATTAGAGGAAATAACAGAGTTAAGTTAAGCAAAGTTTTCCCATGCGATGAAAAAGAACTTGGAATATTGGAAGATGTTTATTATCCAAAATTAATGCAAATTTTAAAAGACAACAAAACAAAAGAAAAAAGACTGGAAGCAATTAGGCAAAATGCTAAAGAACTTATGATTACAACTCTTACAATGGACGACATATTAGCAACAATAAGTTATTATTTAGATTTAATTGAAGGCGTTGGAGAAATCGACAACATAGACCACTTATCAAATAAAAGAGTTGCATCTGTTGGAGAACTTATTGGCAATGCATTTAGAGCAGGGGTTAAAAAGCTTGGCGCTAACATAAAAGAGACGCTTCAAGGAAAAGAATTAAGCGAAGTTACTCCTTCTCAAATTGTAAACCCAAGACCTGTAAACAAAGCATTAAAAGATTTTATAGCACAGTCTCAATTATCTCAATTAATGGATCAAATTAACTCACTAAGTGGCTTAACTCAAAAAAGAAAATTTTCTGCAGTTGGACCTGGTGGTGTTAAAAAAGAAAGAGCTTCGGCAGAAGTTCGTGATATTCACTATACACATTATGGTAGAATATGTGCTATTGAAACTCCAGAAGGTCAAAGCATTGGACTTATAAATACTCTTGCATCATACGCAAAAATTAATGAATATGGATTCATCGAAACTCCATATAGAAAGGTTGATAAAAACACTGGTGTAGTTTCAAGGTCTTATGAATATTACATGGCAGATGTTGAAGATGCTTGTTACATCGCACAGGCAGTTGAACCTTTGGATGAAAATGATAAATTTGTAAAAAACAGAGTATTGTGTAGACATAAAAATTCTATTGTCGAAGTGCCAAAAGAAAGAGTGGACTTTATGGATGTTTCTCCAAGACAATTCATATCTGCGGCAACTGCACTTATTCCTTTTCTTGGCAACGACGACTCTGCTCGTGCACTTATGGGTGCTAACATGCAACGTCAAGCAGTTCCAATTTTAAGGCCAGAAGCCCCAATAGTTGGTACTGGAATGGAAAGACCAGTTGCGCAAGATTGTGGAGACATGATTACAGCAAAAAGAAGTGGTGTGGTTTCTTATGTCAGCGCAGACCATATAATTGTAACAGCAGACAATGGCGAAAAAGACGTATATAAATTAATAAAATTTCAAAAGACAAATGCAGACACATGTAACAATCAAAAACCAAATTGTACAAAAGGACAAAGGGTTGAAAAGGGAGACCTTTTGGCAGACGGATATTCTACACAAAACGGCGAACTTGCACTTGGAAAAAATGTACTTATTGGATACATGAACTGGGAAGGATATAACTACGAAGACGCTATTTTAATTAGTGAAAGAATAGTTAAGGATGATGTTTACACTTCTATAACTTTAAAAGTTGAAGAAATGCCATGCAGAGCAACAAAACTAGGAGATGAAGAAATAACAAGAGATATTCCAAATCTTGGCGAAGACGCGCTTAAGAATTTGGATGAAAATGGTATTGTTAGGGTTGGGGCAGAAGTAAAACCTGGTGATATTTTAGTTGGTAAAGTAACTCCAAAAGGAGAAACCGAATTAACTCCTGAAGAAAGGTTGTTAAGAGCAATATTTGGAGATAAAGCAAGAGAAGTTAGAGATACATCACTTAGAGTTAAACACGGCGCAGGTGGCGTTGTAACAAACGTTGAAGTATTTTCAAGAAAGAACAAAGACGAGTTGGAGCCTGGCGTAAACATGCTTGTTAAAGTATATGTTGCACAAAGGAGAAAACTTTCTGTTGGGGACAAAATGTCTGGACGTCACGGAAATAAAGGTGTTGTATCTAGAATTCTTCCAGAAGCAGATATGCCTTTTATGGCTAATGGTCAACCACTTGACATAGTATTAAATCCTCTTGGTATTCCATCTCGTATGAATGTTGGTCAGGTTTTGGAAGTTCACTTAGGACTAGTTGCAGGTACTCTTGGTTGGAAAATTGCAACACCTGTATTTGATGGCGCAGATGCAGAACAAATTAAGCAATTATTAAAATCCAATAACTTCCCTGAAGATGGTAAAATACAACTTTACGATGGAAGAACGGGTGAACCTTTTGACCATCCAACAACCGTTGGATACAAATATATGTTAAAGCTTGACCACATGGTTGATTCAAAAATGCATGCTCGTTCTATTGGACCATATTCTCTTGTTACACAACAACCTCTTGGTGGAAAAGCCATGTTTGGTGGACAAAGATTTGGTGAAATGGAAGTTTGGGCACTTGAAGCATACGGGGCTTCTTCAATTTTGCAAGAGATTTTAACTGTAAAATCAGATGATATTGTAGGTAGAACAAAAACTTATGAAGCTATAGTAAAGGGACAAACAATTGCAGAGCCTGGAATACCAGAAAGCTTTAAAGTTTTAATTAAAGAATTGCAATCATTGGGATTGGATGTAAAAATATTGACAGAAGATAATAAGGAAGTATCAATTCAAGAGTTGTCAAATGATGACTTAGATGCTCCATCACTTGGTCATGAAGTGGAAGAAGAATTAAAAGATATTTCTCTTGACTTTGACAATGGAGAAGGCTCGGCAGATGTAGTTTCACAAGAACAAGTTGACAATGCACTTGATATGGACAATTTGTTTGATGAATTTGATGATTTTGATGAATAAATGTATTTTTATATTTAAAAATGTTTAGATAGGAGAAAAAAGAATGTTTGAACTTAACAACTTTGATTCCATAAGAATTGGAATTGCTTCACCAGAAAAAATAAGAGAGTGGTCTCATGGTGAAGTAACAAAGCCTGAAACAATTAATTACAGAACTCAAAAGCCTGAAAAAGATGGCTTGTTCTGTGAAAAAATATTTGGGCCTAGAAAAGATTGGGAATGCCATTGTGGTAAATATAAAAGAATTAGGTACAAAGGTGTTGTATGCGATAAATGTGGAGTTGAAGTTACTCGTGCAAAAGTTCGTAGAGAAAGAATGGGGCACATTGAGCTTGCTGCGCCTGTTACTCACATATGGTTCTTTAGAAGTGTTCCATCAAGAATTGGAACCATTCTTGACATAACACCAAAAGCACTCGAGCAAGTTGTTTATTATGTAAATTGGATTATTTTAGACCCTAAGTCCACTAATTTTTCTTACAAGCAAATAATAAGCGATAAAGAATATAGAGAGGCTCAGGAAATGTATGGGGTTAATGGTTTTGTTGCGGGAATGGGAGCAGAAGCCATAAAGAGACTTTTGAGCGAAGTTGACCTTGAAAAAGAAAGCAAAGAATTAAAAGAAACATTAAAAACAGCAAAGGGACAAAAAAGACTAAAAGCAATAAAGAAACTAGATGTTGTTGAATCATTTATTACAAGTGGAAATAAACCACAATGGATGGTTTTGGATGTTTTGCCAGTTTTACCACCAGAATTAAGGCCTATGGTTCAATTAGACGGTGGCAGATTTGCAACAAGTGACCTTAATGACCTTTATAGAAGAGTTATAAATAGAAATAACAGATTGAAAAAACTTATGGAACTTGGAGCCCCTGATGTTATTATAAGAAACGAAAAGAGAATGTTGCAAGAAGCAGTTGACTCTTTAATTGATAATGGCAAAAGAGGAAAGGCAATTCAAGGAGCAAAACAAAAAGATTTAAAATCTTTAACTGCTATACTAACTGGTAAGCAAGGTAGATTTAGACAAAATCTTCTTGGAAAAAGAGTTGATTATTCTGGACGTTCGGTTATTACGGTGGGCCCAGATTTAAAAATGTATCAATGTGGACTTCCTAAGGAAATGGCACTTGAACTTTTTAAACCTTTTATCATTAAAAGACTAGTAGAATTAAATCAATCTACTAACATCAAAAGTGCTAAAAAACTTATTGAAAAAGAAAAACCTGTTGTTTGGGATGTGCTAAGCGAAGTTATAAAAGATCATCCTGTACTATTGAATCGTGCACCAACTTTGCACCGTTTAAGCATTCAAGCTTTTGAACCAGTTTTAGTTGAAGGTAGAGCAATTAGGCTTCACCCTTCTGTATGTACTGGATTTAACGCCGATTTCGATGGAGACCAGATGCCAGTGCATGTTCCACTTAGCATTGATGCGAGAACAGAGGCAAGGACCCTTATGCTTGCATGTAATAACATTTTAAAATTAAGTGATGGTGCTCCAATTATTACCCCTGGACTTGATATGGTTATAGGCTGCTATTATTTAACTCAAGTTAAAAAAGGAGTTAAAGGTGAAGGCAGTATATTCTCAAGCGAAGAAGAAGCAATTATTGCATATCAAACAAAAGCGATTGATATTCAAGCTGAAATTTTAGTTAGAAGAACAGTTTGCGTTGATGGTGTCAATTATTCTAAAAGAATTAAAACAACTGTTGGAAGAATTATCTTTAATAAAGCCGTTCCACAAAATTTAGGATTTGTTGAAAGAAAAACTCCAGAAGATATGTGCGAACTTGAAATAAATTACGCCGTTATGAAAGGCGACTTGAAAAAGATAACTGTTGCATGTTTTGAACAATTAGGAACAACTGAATGTTCAAAAATGGTTGACAGATTTAAGGAACTGGGCTATAAATACTCAACAATAGCGTCTTTAACAATAAACGTTTATGACATGGAAGAACCTCCAAAAAAGAAAGAAATTATAGAAGAAGCAAACAAAAAAGTTTTGGAAAATGAGAAACTGCTTGCAAGAGGATTGGTTACACTTGACGAAAAACTTACAGCAAATATGAATGTTTGGTTTGAAGCAACAAATAAAGTTCAAGATGCAGTTATTGAGCACTTAGACGATTTTAATCCGTTAAAAATGATGGTTACATCTGGTGCGCGTGGCAATAATGTGCAATTAAATGGTATTTGTGGAATGAGAGGAATTATGGCAAATGCATCTGGGCAAAAAGTTGATATTCCTGTAAAATCATCATTCCGCGGTGGGCTTACACCTCTTGAATATTTCTTGTCATCTCGTGGTGGAAGAAAGGGACTTGCTGATACAGCACTTAAAACTGCAGACTCGGGATATCTTACAAGGCGTCTTGTTGATATAAGTCAAGATGTTGTTGTTACAGAAGAAGATTGTTTTGAATCATTGGGCGAAAAAGTAAAAGGTGTTGAAGTCTCAGCGCTTATTCAAGATAAATCTGTTCTAGAATCATTGGTAGACAGAATATCTGGTAGATTTGCAGTTGAAGACGTAATTGACCCTAACACAAAAGAAGTTTTGGTAAAAGCAAACACAATGATTTCAAAAGAACAAGCAAAACAAATTGAAAAAGCCGGAATAGAAAAAGTTAAAATTAGAACGCTTTTAACATGCAGAAGCAGACATGGCGTTTGCGCAAAATGTTATGGAAGAAACATGGCTAACTTAAGCGAAGTTTCTGTTGGAGAAGCCGTTGGTGTCATTGCTGCGCAAAGTATTGGTGAACCTGGAACACAGCTTACAATGAGAACCTTCCACACAGGTGGTGCGGCTGTAGCTGCCGACATAACAAAAGGATTGCCTCGTGTTGAAGAAATTTTTGAAGCTAGAAGACCTAAAGGTGAAAGCAAATTAAGCGAAATAGCTGGAACTGTTACCATTAAAGATGAACCTAGATTTTATATAATAACAGTAAAAAATGATGAAGAAGAAGCTGTTTATGAAATTAAAAAACCTGTTTATTTAAAAGTTAAAAATGGCGACAAAGTTGAAGCTGGTATGCAATTAAATGAAGGTTCTATAAATCCAACTGATTTATTAAGAATAAAAGGTCTTAAAGGCTTACAAGATTATTTATTAAGTGAAGTTATTTCAGTATATAGAGCGCAAGATGTTTCTATAAACGACAAACATATAGAAGTTATTATAAGACAAATGCTAAAGAAAGTAAAAATTGAAAGTTCTGGTGATACAAAACTATTGCCTGGAGAGATTGTGGATGTATTTGCTTACGAAGATGAAAACGAAAGAGTTTTAGCTGAAGGTGGGGCTCCTGCGGCAGCAAAAAGAGTTCTTTTAGGACTTACAAAAGCTGCTTTAACAACAGAAAGTTTCTTGTCTGCAGCTTCATTTGAACAAACATCTAGGGTTCTTACGGATGCAGCACTTAAAGGTAAAGTTGACCATTTAAGAGGACTAAAAGAAAATGTTATAATAGGAAAATTGATTCCAGCAGGAACAGGACTTAAACAATATAGGCAACTTTTACCTGTAGAAGTTGAAGGCTAAAAATAACGGTGATACCGTTATTTTTTTTTGTGCAAATATTTTTATTAATTAATTTATAAAATTTATTTTAAAAACATACATAAAATGTATGTTTTTTATTAACCTTAACTGACAAATTAATTTGCTTTTGCGATAATTAGTTTTTTAAATATATAATAAAAAAAATTTTATAGCACAAATTTATTATTATAAAAATAAAAATTGTGCTACAATCATCTTATATTTTTTAAAATTGGAGGCAAAATATGGAAAATTTAACAAATGATTTTAAAGAAGCATGGAAAGGATTTAAGGGAAATAAATGGAAAAAAGAAATAGATGTCTCTAATTTTATTGATTGCAATTATACTGAATACAAGGGGAATGACAGTTTTTTGGTGTCTAAAACAAAAAAAACTTCAAAAGTGTGGCATAAATGCGAAAAATTATTAAAAATAGAGAGAAAAAAACATCTTTTAGACGTTGATTTAAAAAACATTTCTGGAATTAATAATTTTAATGCCGGTTATATAAGTAAAAAAAATGAGGTTGTTTTTGGACTTCAAACTGACAAGCCTTTAAAGCGAATTGTCAACCCCTTTGGTGGTATTCGAATGACTCGAAACGCGCTTAAATCTTATGGCAAAAAATTGCCAAAAAATATTGCAAGAATATTTGATAACATGGTTAGAAAAACACATAATGATGGTGTTTTTGATGCATATACTCCAGATATAAGAAAAGCAAGAAGTGCAGGGCTTATTACTGGGCTTCCTGATGCATACGGCAGAGGAAGAATAATTGGTGATTATAGAAGAGTTGCGCTTTATGGAATCAATGCTCTTATTGTTGAAAAGAAAAATGACCTTTTAAAAAATGAAATGTTAGAAATCAAAAATGAAGAAGTAATTAGACTTAGAGAAGAGGTTAGTGAACAAATAAAAGCACTTGAAAAAATGAAATTAATGGCACTAACTTATGGATTTGACATTTCTTTGCCAGCAAAAAATGCAAATCAAGCATTTCAATGGACATATTTTGCATACCTAGCTTCTGTTAAAGAAAATAATGGGGCTGCAATGAGTTTGGGAAGAGTATCGACATTTTTAGATGTGTATATTGAACGAGATATAAAAAATGGAGTGTTAAGCGAAGAACAAGCGCAAGAACTTGTTGACCAATTTACAATTAAATTAAGGCTTGTAAGGCACTTGCGAACCCCAGAGTACGATGAGGTTTTTGGTGGCGACCCTACTTGGGTAACAGAAAGCATAGGTGGAATGCTAGATGACAAAAAGAGTTTGGTAACCAAAAATTCATTTAGATTTTTGCATTCTTTAATTAATCTTGACCCAAGTCCAGAACCAAACTTAACTGTTCTTTGGTCAAATTTATTGCCAATTAATTTTAAAAAATACTGTGCAAAAATTTCTATTTTAACAGATAGTATACAGTATGAAAATGATGATATTATGCGCCCCATTTACGGGCATGACTACGCAATAGCCTGTTGCGTTTCGGCCATGAAATTAGGCAAACAAATGCAATTTTTTGGGGCTAGATGTAATTTAGCAAAAGCGCTTTTGTACAGCATAAATGCAGGAATAGACGAAAATTCTGGAAAATTAGTTGTTGAAAATGTCAATAAAATAAAAGATGGTGTATTAAATTATGAAGAAGTAAAAAGAAATTATTTTGATGTTTTAAGTAAAGTCGCAAAGACATATGTTGAAGCTCTTAATATAATTCACTATATGCATGACAAATATGCATATGAAGCTGGGCAAATGGCACTGCATGATACTTTTGTAGAAAGACTTATGGCGTTTGGTGTGGCAGGGTTGAGCGTTGCCACAGATTCTTTATCTGCAATTAAATACGCAAAGGTTGCTCCAATAAGAAACGATAAGGGTATAGCTGTAGATTTTAAAATAGATGGTGATTTTCCAAAATACGGAAACGACGATGACAGAGTAGACAAAATTGCTGTTGAAATTGTAAAAAAGTTTGTTGGCGAACTAAAAAAACATAAATTATACAGAAATGCCATTCACACATTATCGGTTCTAACAATAACTTCCAATGTTATGTATGGCAAAAAAACTGGAACCACTCCTGATGGTAGAAAATGTGGACAACCTTTTGCACCGGGAGCAAATCCAATGCACGGAAGAGATTGTAATGGTGCACTTGCATCTTTAAATTCTGTTGCAAAAATTCCATATTGTGGTTGTTGTCAAGATGGTATATCTAACACTTTTTCAATAATTCCAAACGCTCTTGGCAGTGATGAACAACATAGAGTAAAGAATTTAGTGTCAATTTTAGATGGTTATTTTATGCAAAAAGCACAACATCTTAATGTTAACGTGTTAGATAGAGAAAAACTTATTGATGCAATGAATAACCCAAATAAATATCCAACGCTTACAGTAAGAGTGTCTGGGTATGCAGTAAATTTTAATAAATTAAGCAGAGCGCATCAAGAAGAAGTTATAGCTAGAACATTTCATGAAAAAATTTAAAAAGGATATTATGGAAAAAGTTTATGGATATATAAATAGCATAGAGACAATGGGGCTTGTAGATGGACCTGGTATACGGTTTGTTGTGTTTTTGCAAGGCTGTGAACTAAGATGTTTATATTGCCACAACGTTGAAACTTGGGACAAATTAACAAAATCATTTAAAATTACTCCTAAAACTTTATTAAAAAAAATTTTAAAATATAAAAACTATTATGGTGCAGAAGGGGGTGTAACATTTTCTGGTGGTGAACCACTGCTACAACCTAAGTTTTTATTAGAATGTTTAAAATTATGCAAACAAAATAACATAAATACAGCTTTGGATACTGCTGGGGTTGGAGTTGGATATTATGACGAAATTTTAAAATATGTTGATTTGGTAATTTTGGACATTAAAGCAACAGAAGAACAATTATATAAAAAAATTACTGGAAAATCGATGAAAAAATTTAATGATTTTTTAAAAGCTGTTCAAAAAAACAATAATGATTTATGGCTTAGACAAGTAATTGTTCCAAATTTAAACGACAGCAAAGAAAATGTTATTAAATTAAAAGAATACGCAAAAAAAATAAAAAATGTGAAAAAAATTGAACTTTTGCCATATAAAACGATGGGAGTTTATAAGTATAAAATATTAAATATCCCTTACAGGCTTGAAGGGGTGCAAGAAATGAGCGAACAAAAAATTGAAGAACTTTCTAAATTTTTAATTTAAAAAATCACGGAAATCTCCGTGATTTTTTTGCATTATGCTGTTTTTGTAACCGTGTAAGCATTATTTGAGTAAACATATTTAACCAAGCTGTTTTCAATACTTTTTTCAACTTTTATTCTGGTTGTTTGATTGTTGTCTTCATATTCAATGAAATATATATTATTATTATTTTTTTCTGATTGTTTTATTTCAAGTTCAATTTCTTGACCTCTTGTTTTATATTCACTTTCAAACTCAACCATTCCATTTTTTATTTCAATTCCAAGGGAAGTGCTATACACTTCAATATTTCCATTATAAATTGTATAAGAAAATTCTTGCTCACGGTTTTCTGTTTCTTGTTTTATTTTCACTTTTTTATTATTTTCTAATGTAATTGTAAATTCTATCTCGATTTCATCTTTTTCAATTTCTTTAACGCCTATTAAATCATATGATTTATTGTTGTACAAAACAACGCCTGTTAAACTTGTTGCAACTTCAAAATCATCATCATTTTTGCTTGGACGGTTATTTTGCGAAGGTACATTTTCGTTGTAGTACAATTTGTAAGTGTGCTCATTATTTAACATGTCCTGATAATTTACTACCAACATTTTTGCATACTGAGAATTGTCAGATGTTTGTTCTTGAGGAGTAATAATTGTTTTGTTGCCTAAAAATCCCTCAAAAGTTGGCAGATATGAATGTACATAGTCTACAATTTGATTAAATTCTTCTTGCGTTTGTTGTAATTGACTGCTTGTTTCGTTGTTAAGTGCAAGTTCCATGCCTGACACAATAGAAAACGCATATAGTTCTTTTGTGTTGGCAAAAGAGTATGTTTTTGGAGCAGTATCACAAGCATAAAGAACAGTACCCAAAGTTCCAAATACAAAAACGAATGCAATAGCTAATAAAAATTTTTTCACTTTTCTCTCCTTTACTATAAGATATCATAGCGTTCTAAATTTTCACAAATATTTTTTACATAAATTTTTGTGAAAAATGAAAAATATTGTAACTAAACAGTTAAATTTTAAAAGATTTTTAAAATATATTAAATAAATTTTTTTTAACATTACTAATTTATATTAATATAGAATAACATCTTATATATTGTTTTTATAAGCATATTATAAAATTTAAATAAGTTTTGGCAAAATACACTCTTGAAAGTACTTTAAAAAATGTTTTGATTAAAATTTTAAAATGAATATTCAAATAAATTTATATTAATAAAAATATATAGATTTAAATAAACAATTTAATGCTAAAACTTTTAAAAAAACATTATATTATCACTTGTTAATATATTTTCATATATTGATATGTTATAAAGGAGGCTTTTTTGAAGTTTTTTTATCCGTATGATTGCAATAAAAATAGGTGCTTTAATAAAAAGAATGAATGTTGCAAATATATCATTAAACACATACATCAAACATCTGCAAATGGTGGAATAACAGGTCCCACAGGAGCAACAGGACCAACTGGACCAACTGGGTTAACTGGTGCGACAGGACCAACTGGACCAATAGGGCCAACTGGACCAGCAGGTGGTGGTGGAAACATTACAGGCCCCACAGGAGCGACAGGACCAACAGGGGCGACAGGACCGGCTGGGAATAATGTTTTTAATCCATATGATTTATATGTTAGAAGTAATACGGTTGGTGGGATAGGAACTCAGTCAAGTCCACTTCCAAGCATTGAAGACGCATTAGATGTTGTTGCAAATAATGGAACAATACATGTTTATGATGGGACATATCCAGTTGACGAAACTATAACATTATCAAAAAATAATATAACTTTAGATGCAAAACCCAATGCTACAATTTTATTGACATCTAGCGTGGTGCCATTTTTGATTACAGGTAGTGGCAATAAAATTCAAGGATTCACTTTTACAAGTGACAATGCTTATCCGGTTGAATTTATTCAACTTGGGGGAAATAATAATGTTATAAGGAATAATATTATATACGGGCCAACTCAGGCTGGAAGTTCGGACACATGGGTAGTAAATAGGGGCATCGTTACGCAAGGAAGTACACAAAATAATTGGATAGACGGAAACATATTTTATTCCTTAAGACAAAGTGGATATTTAAATCCAAATTCAACTGGTTTTATTACGCACAATGTTGTATTTAATACTCGTGGTTGGGTAGTTGACGGAGCACTATTTCAATTTTCAGGAAATTCTTGGGGAGAACCAACCAATGCAGTTGATATTGCACTTTTAAGTGGCACAACATCTGGAGTTCCATACAATTCAATTCCTGAACTTCAAGAAAATAATAGCAATGCAAGTATAAGCGACCAAAGATAGTTCCATTAAGGTTGTATTAATTATGTATATAAAAGTTAAAATGAGGACAAAAAATAATTTTTTATGATTTGGGTTGTGCAAAAATTATGTTATTATTAATTGCAATTAAAGTTTTATTTAAAATTGCTTAATTATTTAAGAGAAATATTTAGCAAATATTGATGATAAAGTATTTTTAAATATGTTTTAAAAATAATTTAATATGCAAATATAAACTAAGAAAAAAATATTAAATTATTGAACAAACATAAAATGATAGAATTATAACAAAAAAACACCAACATTAATATGTTGGTGTTTTTTTATTCTGCGTCTGGTAAAATTTCTCCTATTTCAACACTAAAATCTCCATCATAGTACTTCACTTCATTGATTGAACAAACAGCTTTTAAATCTATTTCAGCTTTTTTTATAAAATCATTAATATGTGAATGTATTGTTATGTCCTTAATAAACGTTTTTAGTGAAACATTGTTTTCGGATTTAAATTGTCTTACCAAAGATACAATCTCCATAATTTTATTGCCATTTTCTATTAAAGTTTTATCAACTTCTTCACCTAAATTTAAATAATTTGAAATGTGTATAGATTTTTGATTTTCTCTTTCAGCATAAAAATTCATATAGATTTCTTCTGTTATATGTGGAAGAACAGGGGAGAACATTTTTAATATGCCAAGTAAAACATAATAACAAGTATATTTTGCACTGTTGCATGCTTTTTCGCCGTATATGTCAGGGTTGTACAATCTTCTTTTTACTAATTCAATATAATTATCGCAAAAATTCCAAAAAAACTTTTCAAGTTCGTTTACTGCTAAAGCAATTTCATATCTATCAAGGAGTGAAATGAATCTTGTATACAAATCTTTGTATTTCTCAATAAGCCATTTGTCCATTATTTCAAGCTCTTGCTCTTTTGGAGTATAATTTTCAAGAAAACTTAAAACAAATTTGGATGCGTTCCATATTTTGTTTATTAATTTTTTTCCATTGTCAAATTCAATTAAAGAAAATGCCGTGTCTTTTCCAAGAGTTAAGCTGTTTGCCCAGTATCTAGTAACATCTGCAGAATATGTTTTGATTATATTTTGTGGTGAAAACGTGTTGTTATTTTTAGATTTTGCAAGTTTGCTTCCATCTGAACTTGTTACATATCCAGAAATCATTAAATCTTTCCAAGGCAATTTATTAAAATGATATAAACTCTTTGTAATTGTGTAAAAGTCCCATACACGAATGTTGTCATGTGCATTTGGTCTTAAATTCATTGGAATCATGCTGTCATCTAGCCCTTTTTGTGTATACATATCTGTTGAAATTTGTGGCGTTAAACTAGATGTTGCCCATGTGTCCATTACATCGCTTTCGCCAATAAATTCACTGCAACCACATTCGCAAACATGTTTTGGCTTGTCTTTTAGTGGGTCAACTGGCAAATCTGCTTCGTCAGCAAGCATAACCTTACCGCATTTTTTGCAGTACCAAACAGGGAATGGAATTCCAAAATATCTTTGTCTTGATATACACCAATTCCAAGCAAGATTTTGAACCCAGTTTAAATATCTTGCACGCATAGACTTTGGAGCCCAGTTTAATTCTAATCCAGCATTGTACAATTCTTCCTTATGTGAAAGTACATCAATAAACCATTGTGGTTTTACGCTTATTTCAACCGGAGTTGAACATCTGTCGTGAGTAGAAACGCTGTGAACAATGTTTTCTTGTTTAATCAGCAAATTGTTTTCTTTTAATTTTTCAATAATCGATTTTCTTGCATCAATAATTTTTAAGCCTTTAAATTCTCCGGCAAGATCTGTCATTGTTCCATAATCGGTAAAGCATTTTTTTATTGGCAAATTGTGCTTTCTTTGCCATTCTTTGTCCACAGTGTCGCCAAAAGTGCAACACATTACAACTCCAGAACCTTTATCCATGCTAACCAATTCATCTGCAAGCACTGGAACTTCATAGTTAAAATATGGAACGATGAGTTTTTTGTTTAATAAATGAGCATTTTTTTTATCTTCAGGATTAATAAAAACGCAAACAACCCCACACAACATTTCTGGTCGAGTGGTTGCTATAACAATGTAATCATCACTTCCAGAAATTTTAAATTTTATGTAGTTGAATGTGCTTTCTATGTCTGCATCTTCAAGTTCGGATTGTGCACATGCCGTTCTACATTCAGTACACCACAAAACAGGGGATTCTGCGTGATAAATGTATCCTTTTTTATACAGTTGTATAAAAGATTGCTGAGATATTTTTTGAGTTCTTGGAGATATTGAAGAATAATGTTCTTTTAAATTGCAACTAAAACCTGCAGATTTATATAAAGCAAAAAACTCTTCTTCTAATTTTTTTGTTTCGTCAAGACAAATTTTTACAAAGTCTGCCCTTGGCAATTCGTATGCTCTTTTTTTAATAATTTTTTCAACATATCTTTCTGTAGGCAATCCATTATCGTCAAAACCAAAAGGAAAGTAAACACTTTCTCCTTTCATTCTATGGTGTCTTGCTATTGTTTCTATGTGCATATATGAAGACAAATGCCCCATGTGAATTTTACCGTTTACGGTTGGAGGTGGAGTGTCTATTGAATAAGTTTTTTTGTTTTTTTCTGGCTCGTATTTATAGATGTCATTATCGAACCAATAATTTTGCCATTTTTGTTCCTTTTCTAAAAAATTATATTTTTTCTCTAACATATTTATCCTTTCAATTCAAATACAGTAAATGATATCATTATAAAAAGAAAAAAGCAAGTTAATTAAACACTAAAATAAAATCAATTTAATTCTATTTATATTACTACGCGTAAAATAATATTTACTTAACAAAAGTTCTATATATTTGAGTATTGACATTTTTGAATATATGTGATAGCATAAAAACATTGAGGTGAAAAATGAAAAAAATGGATTTTGAATATAGAAATAATTTGTTGAAAAATGAAAAAACATTATTCAAAGTTGATGCGGAAAATAAAAGAGCTTTTGTGGTTCTTAAGGATGAGATTAGCAATTTCTTTGAGATATGTTCACAGGTTGCGATAAATAAAAAACTTGAGTTAATTGTGCTTATTAAAAGTGGCAACAAAAGATTTGAATTTTTGCCATCAAAGGATTTTGAAAAAGTTAATATAACAGCACAAAACAAATTTTTTATTTATGACAGACAAAATTCAGGGCTTAAAGAAGTTAAAAATAACGAACACGTTACTGAAATGTATAACAATTTGTAGTTCACAATTTTATTGTAAACACACTTATATTTGCGAATATAAGTGTGTTTTTTTAAGTAGTTTAATGTTGTTTTATAAATAAATTAAATAACAAAATTTTTGACAAGGTTAATAATATTTAGTATAATGTTATTGAAAAATGTTTGATTAATATTTTTTATTACTAAAAGTGAAAGATTTTAAATATTAATTTATAATATTAAAAATTTTCAAGGAGTTGATATGGAAATTTTTGGTTTGGAACACATAATATATTTTGTAGTTGCAGTGGTTTTAATGATTGCTTTAACAATAATATTTAAAGTATTTGTTAAAAAAGAAAAAATGTATATAGTTATGAAAATTATTGCAGGTTTTGGACTTGTGCTGATGGTTATTTATAGAATTATTGTTTCAAAATCAAGAAACGGAACTTTTTTAGATTTTTTGCCTGATACATATTGCAGCATGATGGGGTTTATTATGCCTATAATTGTACTATGCTTTAAACCAAACACAAAAGTTTTTCAGTACGCAATGTTTGCAGGTATGATTGGTGGATTGCTTACACTTTGTTATCCAGATTTTATTGTTTATTTTGATAATATATTCAACATCCACCCATTTACAGGGCTTTTGTATCACACTAATATGCTTTTTATGTTTATTGTTGCAATATCTACTGGATATTTTGTTCCAACTTTTAAAAATTGGACATCAGTTTTAATTGGGCTTGCCTTTATGGTAGTTGTTGGAGAATTTGGAAACAGTGTTTTAAAGCAGTCTAATAATATGTACTTAAATGCACCACTAATTAGCAACACCATTTTCAGTTGGTGGTTTGTTGTAATATTGTTCTTGGTTCTTTATACAATTATTTTGCAAATTTATGAAATGATAACCTTAAAGCCAAACGAGTGGTCGGTTGTAAAAATGTTTAAATATTTAAAAAACAAGCTAGTATTACCTAAAAAAATGAAATGATTTTTATATTTTTACAATAATTAATCAACATTAGCTTAAGTAAAAAGAATATATAAACTAAATAAATAATAATTATAATTTTTACGAGGAATAAAAATATATTTAATCATATTGTAAAAGTTGTGAATGTAAAAAAAAATAAAGTTTTTAAATTTAAAAAACTTTTGATTAAATTAATAATTATTTTGTAAATTTTAAAATATTTTTCATTAAACAATAATTTGGCTTTTTGTAAAAGAAAATGATGTTATAGCATTTGGAGATGGAATATGAAATACATTTGTAAAATTTGTGGTTACATATATGATGATGAAAAGCAAGGAGTTGCGTTTGAAAGTTTGCCTGATGACTGGAAATGCCCACTTTGTGGAGCATCTAAAGATATGTTTAAGAAAGTTGAAGAAGATGTAAAAAATACAAAAATTGAAAATAGCGAAAGCATTGGTGAAAATTTGGAAAATCATGAACTAAAAAAGCTTTCAAATAAAATGTTATCAACAATTTTTTCAAATTTAGCAAGAGGCTGTGAAAAGCAATATAAATTTGAAGAAATGGAAATATTTAAACAAATTTCAAACTATTATGACAAGCCAATGAATGACTTGAAAAATGTAAGTGTAGATAATATTATAAATTTATGCAATGACGATTTGCATGAAAAATTTCCTATGGCAGAAAAATTTTTAATCCAGGCAAAAGATAGAGGTGGCTTAAGAGCAAAAACATGGAGCGAAAAAGTTACTTTTGGACTTGTAAATTTGTTAGAAAGATATAAAAAAGAAGGCGACAAAATGCTTGATGACCTTAATGTTTGGGTTTGTACAATATGTGGATTTATTTTTGTGGGGAAAGAGCTCCCGTTAAGATGTCCTGTTTGTAAAGTGCCAAACTTTAAATTTGAAAAAATTGAAGGGGGAAGAACATGAAAAAGTATGTCGCAGTTAGAAATTTATCTTTGTGTACAAAAGATTGTTTGTGTTTGTATGTATGTCCAAATGGAGCAACTGATACGGAAAATAGCATAATAGACGTCAATAAATGCATTGGCTGTGGGGAATGTGCGAAAGCATGTCCAAGCAAAGCTATTTCAATGATGCCGTTAAAGCTTCCACCTCAGCAAAAGAAGACAAATGATGTTGTTAACAGTTTAAACGAAATTATTGAAAATAAAAACAAATGCGAAACTATTGCTCAGCAAGTTTCAAAAAATACAAATAGCGACAGTTTTTATAAACTTATGCTTGCAGTACAAAAGTCTAACCGATTAATGGCAGAAGATTTGGTTAGGGAAGCTGGATATATGTTGCCACAAAGTGCTAATTCTCAAAATCTTTTAAACGAGTTATATTTAAAAGAAAAAGATATTTTTGTAAAAGAATCAATAAAAAAAATATTAGATAAAATTCCATGTAATGAACAAAAAGAAATAAAAAAGGAGAATAAAATGAAAAAATATAAATGTAAAGTTTGTGGATATGAATTTGAAGTTGAAAATGGCAAAGAACCTATTTGTCCATTATGCAAAGCAAAAGGAGACGATTTAGAATTAATTGAAGAAGTGAAGACAAATAAATACAAAGGAACAAAAACAGAAGAGAACTTAAGGGCAGCATTTGCAGGTGAGAGCCAAGCAAGGAATAAGTATACATATTTTGCATCAGTAGCGAAAAAGGAAGGATATGAACAAATAGCAGAGTTGTTTACAAAGACTGCAGAGAACGAAAAAGAGCATGCAAAATTATGGTTTAAAGAACTAAATGAATTACAAGGGACAGCAGAGAACCTAAAAGCGGCAGCCGAGGGAGAGAATTACGAATGGACAGACATGTATGAAGAATTTGCAAAAACAGCAGACGAAGAAGGGTTTCATGAATTGGCAGAGAAGTTTAGGGGAGTAGCATTAATAGAAAAAAGACACGAAGAAAGATATAGAGCATTGTTGAAGAATGTAGAGATGAAAGAAGTGTTTGAGAAGAGCGAAGTAAAAGTATGGGAGTGTAGGAACTGTGGACATATAGTAGTAGGAACCAAAGCCCCAGAAATATGTCCAGTTTGTGCACATCCACAAAGTTATTTTGAAATTTTAAAGGAAAACTATTGATTTTTTAAAAAAAGTAATTATATTAAAAACAAATTATTGTTTTTTAATAATTTTAAAAAATTTTTTAAATTTAAAAATGTTGTATGTTACAATATAATGTGGTAATGCAAGTGCTTTATTGTAATTTTAATATCAATAACAAATTGATTATTATATAATTTTTAAAAACTAGCAAAATTAGGATATAAAAAATATATAAGATATGCACTTTTTAAAACATCACAAAAAGGCGAGCTGTTGTCTTGTTAAAAATTTTTTATTTTAAATTATGTTTTTATATCGCCTATAATAATTACATATGATAATTATATAGCATGTAGAAAAAATACAAAATAGCACTTAAATTTTGAGTGCTATTTTGTTGTATAAATAAAGCATTAATGCTTTATTTTATTTTTATTAAAATATATTGTAAATAAATAAAAATAAATAAAAAAAATTTAATAAAATTTATATAGATAAATAAATATTATATAAAAAAATTTATTTTTATTTTTTAATTTGAAACATTATATTGATTAAAAAATTTGACGCAATTAAAAAAATTGATTTGCCAGATAAAGTTGAACCTATTTACTTATACCATTTGGCTATCAAGATAATGACTTTATAAGAAATCTTTTGCATAATTGTAGAAAATTATTAAATTATATTAGTTTTTAAATGCTATAATAACCGAATATGCGTTATTGTTGTTTTTGTTGGAGCGTAATTGGTTGATTTATTTTTAATTTTTGTTTATACTATAAATAGTTATACTAATCTTGATATCATTATTTGACCTTACTTGCGTATAACACAGGGAGGAAATATGAAAAAAAAGATTCTTATATTTTTTATGGCTTTTGCCATCATTTTGCCAGGTGCTTTTCTTTTAACTGCGTGTGGCAAAAAAGAAGTAAAGTCCACTGGAATAAGTGTTGTAGTAAACAATGTTGAAGGTAACATAGTAAACATAAACTACACTGATTACAATGGCCAATTTGAACCAAGTTATTTAAGCAGTTTAATCACTGTTTATTTAAACAAAAGCGACAATACGCAATCTCAAATTGACTACGGCACAAATGGCTATAGCGTAAGTGGTTTGCCAACTGTTTTAAATGCTAATGAACAAGGTTACGAATTAACCATTTTTTATGACAATTTTAGTTCCAAAATTAATCTTGTTGTGCACAAAGGCGAAATTGATATGTCTGAAGTATCGTGGAATTATGATGCTTCTTATCACTATACATACAATGAATATGAGTATAGTGTTGAATTAAATAATTTGCCTAATGAAGTTACGCCAAATTACACAAATAATGTTAAAATTAATGCAGGACAATATAGGGCAGAAGTTGCATTTGATTATGACACAACGAATTACAAACTTGTAAACATCAATTTTGACTACTACATAGATTGGCAAATTGAAAAAAAACAAATTGATATGCAATATGTTTATTGGAATTACAATGAACCATTTACATACAATGGAAGTGAACAAAGTATCAGTTTGCAAAATCTACCTTATAACGTAACTGCGCAATATTTAGATAATGTAAAAACCAACGCTGGAACATATACAGCTGTTGCAAATCTTGTGTTTGATAGCGATAATTATGAGTTGGTAAATATAAATTTTGAAACAGAAAAAGTTTGGACAATAAACAAAGCAATAATTGATTTATCTTCAATATATTGGTCAAATGACAATTTTACATATAACACACAAACAAAACAGGTAAATTTAAACGGAAACATTCCGTCAAATGTATCAGTTTTATATTCGGGACAACAGGAAGCAGTTAATGCAGGCACTTATGGTGTTAGTGTTTCGTTTGAATATGACGAAGCAAATTATCAATTAAACCTTCCACAAAATTTTGATTATAGCCATGAATGGAAAATTGATAAAGCATCAATATATTTAGGCAATGTTCAGTGGAGCAATACAGAATTCAAATACAATGAAACAGAAAGAAGCGTTTATTTAACAGGCATAGATAACATTGACGAAATAACAGATGTTACATACGAGAATTATCGTAAAGTAGACGGCGAGTATCAAATTGTTGAAACAAATATTGTAGATGCAGGGGAATACAAAACAGTTGTTACTTTGATTTATGACAATGCAAACTTTAAATTGACTAACAAAAATTTTGAAAATGAAATAGAATGGATAATAAACAAAGCAGAAAACAAAATTTCTGGATTATTAAAAATAGACAACTGGTCGTATGGTGAAGAACCTAATACACCAACAGGACTGCAAGCACAATTTGGAACAATAACCTATAAATATTATATTTTGACTGCAGATGATAATTACCAAGAAATAGATGGTGTTCCTACAAATGCGGGAACATACTATGTAAAGGCTTTTTCAGAAGGCAATAACAACTGGGAATCTGTGGAAGATTCTGTGTATTATACTCAATTTAAAATATATTCGGTTATGGTTGCAAATCCGTATTTAGAACAAAGTTATTATATATATACTCAAAATGCAATAACTCCAAAAGTTATAAATTTACCAGAAGATATTGAAATTACAATTTCAGGCGATACATCAAAAACTGAAATAGGCAATTATTCAATAATAATCAGTTTAGTTGACACCAACAACTATTATTGGGCTGAACCAGAAAACGATGGAACTGTTATTTTAAATTGGCAAATTATATCAAGTCCATTAACAAACATAACTTTAAATGGTGAAAGTTTAGATGTTACTGAATTTGAAAATATCAACACATTAAGTATTTATGACGAACTTGGCTTTGTTGTTGAAAGTGGTTTTTCTTGCAATATAGAAGAACTCTATTATGACAAAAATACAGGCAACGAAACTATTACAAACTATGCATTTGATGAAAAAATATTAGCAGATTACAATTCAATATCTTTTACAATAAAAATTATACAAAATGCTCAAACAATTTACACAAAATTGATAAAAGTTGATAGAAATATTTTTGAGAAAGTTGTTGTTGGTGAAATGGAAATGACTTTTGACGAATTTAAAGAAAACCCTGTTGTTAAATATGGTGACGAACTTTCAATAATTTTTAAAACAAAATATCAAGATTATTACACATTTTATTCTTATCCTTATGTTGTAAAAAATGATTTTGAAATAATAATTTATACGCCAACAAATGATATTTTTGACAAAATTGATATTGTGTGTCGCATGGACATATTAACAAACATTGGCATAAACGGGCAAAGTATTACATTTGAAGAATTAACACAAATGCATACCATATCTTTTGGCAGCACATTATCTTTTACAGTGAATGAAGAGTTTGCAGATGTTATTGAAATTACTACATATAAGAATGGACAAGATGTTATTTTATCTGGGCAACAATCATTTACATTTGATAATATGAATAGTTTGTATTTTAGTATAAAAGAATGTGAAACGCAAAACTTTATTACCTCTATAAATTTAAATGTTATTTTCTTTGAAAATATTGAAATAAATAATAATTTAATTGACACATCACAAGTCACATACATAAATTATAACCGAGATTTAAATGAAGATCTGTTTACTTTTACTATAAGTGAAGACTTAATAAATGAATATGAACTCTATTATGAAACAAATTTTAACTATACAAAAGTAAAGATAACTCAATCAACTTTTCAACTATCAATTCAAGATATAAAAGAAAATTTATATTTTTACATTTTAATAAATGATGATTGGCAACAGGTGTTAACGATATACTTTGTTGATTTTTGCCCAATAAAAACAATTACAGCGCAAGTTTATCAACAAAATGACATAGATTCGCCACAATTTGAAGTGAATGGCAATGTTATAAATATATTTAGTAATGGTGCTATAATAGTGCTAGATATTGAATTTAAAAACAATTATGAAAATTGTACATATAAAATTTTTGACAATCATGGAACACTGATTGATGATTTTACAACAATTAAAGACCAGGCTTATACTTTAAAAATTTATTTAAACACCGAAGAAATATATTCAATGCAAATCAAAGTAAAATATCAATTTTATAATCTAATTGAAAGTATGCAATATTTAGGTGATGCAAATGTTGCTTCTTTAATAACATATGACAGCGTGTTAAATGTTCCAAATTTAATGGATACCGAAAATTATACAAATCAAATAATGACATTTAATGGTAATAGCTCTGTAATGTTAACAGAAGGACAACAAATTATTGAAGTGGTTTATAGTTTTGTTGCCAATCAAAAAACCTTTAACTATTCTTTTAATTTAATAGTTGAGTATGTGTCACAAGAACAAAAGCCAACACAATATGTCTCAAATATTGCAATAAATTATCTAGATAAATTGGGCAATACTTATACAATAAATTTTAACCAGGATTTATTAATGTCAAATGGCAGTTATGAGTTGACTAATATTGCATTTGTTGAAGAAAAGGATATTTTAATTGATACTTATGGCTATGAAGTTGTTTCAAAAGAAATAAAATTTTTGGAAAATAAAACAGTGTGCTGGCTTGAATATGTGCTTTTGGTTGATGGTCAAAATAAAACATTTAAAGCATACATAAACACTTATGGCACAATTTCTAACAATGTCAATGCACAGTTTATATTCTCCGATGCCAAAACAGAGCAAAATATAACAGACTTAATTGTTAATGATAGTTACACAATTGAAAAAGTCAATGTTTTTGGTGAAATAAATATTACTTTGGAAGATGAAAATGCGAGAATAGAGTACTTCTATAATGGCGAGACAATAAGTGGAGAAAATTTTGAATTAAATTCTATAGGGACATACACTGTAAAAATTACATCGTCAGATAATACAACAACAAGGTCTATAAATTTTATTGTTTTAGATTACGAAAATTTAATGTTTGAAGTTTTTTATGAAAATGAAAGGCTTTACCTGGAATACTCAAATAATGGACCAATAGGGAATATGAAAATGGACTATGACGCGCTAACAGGACCTTACTTTATAGGCTATTTTGGGAAGAAAGATTTAAGTGGTTTATCACAGATTTCCATTTCGGGAAATACTGCTTATGAAGATATGCTATATTATTCAGATAAAGAAACACCTATAACTAATCTTGATAATCTTGTTTTAAATTTAATGACTGATTTAGATGGTTCAATAACAGAAATTGTTGATGCTAAGTATGTTTTGGTTTATGCAAAAGTAGATAATGCTTATTACGCTGTGTATTTTATATTTGAAAATCGTCCACCTTATCCAATGACATTTAACTTTGATACTGACAACAATGGCGAAATAAATGAAAATGATACACAAATAAGTTTGAAAATTAATTTAGATGAAATTGATACAGGAATTGTTGATTTGGGCGATTTTATAGCTGGAGAGTCTGGAGCGATAATTTATATTAGTAGACAACAAATTGGAATGGGGGAAAATGAAACATCTGTTTCTGTAATTGTGAAATGGGATAAAACATATGCCGATTATAGTTATAACTACACATTGGAAGAAGTAGAATACGGGGTTATTCCAGATTCTCTTGTTGGACCTTCGACCGATTCTTTGGAAACTATTTTAAATTTAGATTTTACTGATACTGGAAATGGAATATTGCAAGCCGAAATTAAAGTTTGTGCAGAGGGAACAACAGAAAAGAACTTTGATAAAAATTTAATTGCAGTGACTTTTATTTTGCAAGAATAAATATTTAAAAAACTTATGATATATTGTTGATAAATTTTTATTATATAAAAAAACTAGAAATATTATTATTTTTATAGGATAATTGTAGTATTATTTGATTTAAAATCTTAGTTCGTGTAATAATTTACACGGGCTAAGTTATGTATAGCAAAAATTTTTTTAATAATAGGTAAATGTATTTAAAAAATGATTTTGTTTATGATGAATTTGTAATCAAAAAATTGAATACAAAATTTTATTTGAATTTTGTATGCGTAAATGAAAAAATTGCACAGCAAAAATAAAGTAAGTAAAAAAGGTGCATTACAAAAAGTACAGTAAACATAATTATTAAAAAATGAACCAAGATTTATAGTTGAGTTTAAACAAATGAATTAAAAAAATGAGAACTTAATATTTGTTTTGCAAACATAGTCCAAAAATCCAAATAAAATATTAAATGAGTTGCAATTCTATAAAAATATAGTTTTAGATAATAAAAAATGTAAATATTTAATTTTTAACTCAGAAAGTTCAAATACCAACACAATAAAACTATTAAAATTTATAATTAGTGGAGATTAAATGAAATACTTTAAGTTATTAAGCCTATTTTATATCCTTTGTTTTTCGTTTGTATTTTTTTGCTTGTAATTTTAATAACTCTCCAACAACACCACCGAATAATTCAATAGAAAATTCTACAAGTAATAAAATTGTTAAATTTTATAATAAATATTTATAAATTAAGGAGTAAAAATGAAAAATCTTATTGCATATTTTAGCGCAACTGGAACGACTAAAAAGGTCGCAGTGAACCTAGCGAGGGCAGTTGATGGAGATTTGTTTGAAATTATACCAAAACAAAAATATACGAATAAAGATTTAGATTGGACTAATAAAAAATCTAGAAGTTCAATTGAAATGAATAATTTAAGTTACAGACCTCAAATTTTAAACAAAATTGATAACATTATAGATTACGATAACATATTTTTAGGATTTCCAATATGGTGGTATAGAGAACCTACCATAATTGATACTTTCTTGGAACAATATGATTTTTCAAACAAAACAATAATACCTTTTGCGACATCTGGTGGAAGTGGCATGGGGAACACATCGAAAAATATTCAATCACTTGCCAAAAATTCTATTGTTTTAGAAGGAAAAAGGTTTTTGGCTGATGCAAGTATTGACGAATTAAAAATTTGGTCAAAAAAATATAATAAATAAAAAAACAAGAAAACTGACAAGTTAAAAAAGATATTTGATATGCGTTAAATAAATATATATTTATAAATTTAAAATAGAAGAAAAATGAAATATCAAAATTAGTAAAATCCAATTTTAAATTTGTTATTATCAATTATGCTATAATAAAAAGAAATGTAATTATAATGGTTTATTTTTATTTAAAATGAAGTATTTTTTTAATTGATTATTTATGAGTACAAATAGCAATGGCAACAATCAAAAAATAAAATTGTTAAATTAAGATTTTTATTTTAATTAATAATGTGACAATCTCAACAGAGATATGTCATTTTTTTATTTGTTGATGTTTAGGGAGCAAGGGAAAAAATATGATTATTTGAGAAATTTTATAAATTTATTACAAGCAAAACTGTTTGTTGCTGTCTTAAGAGTAATTATGCTAATATTCCTTGGTAGTGAAACAAAATCAGTGTTTACTATTTTTATTTTCCCTTGGTCAATTTCTGTTTGTACAAATTCCTTGATAGTGTAAGCAATTCCTATGCCTTGACTTGCAAAATCTGTCATAAGCCCAAAGCTTCCTATTTCATAACTTGGTACAAGATTTATATTATTATACTCACACATTTTTTCAAAATAGTCTCTATTGCTCGATGGCCTTTTTTGAACTATCAGTTTTTCTTTTTTTAGTTGTTCTTTTGTTAAAAACTGTTTTTTAAAGTTAGTAGAAGCAATAAAACAATCGTGAGTTTGAACTAATGGGGTTATAATAAAATTCTCGTCATTAGGTATTGGCATATTTAAAATGGCGAGGTCAATTGTCCCACTTTTTAAATATTTAATCAATTTTTCGCTGTTAGCATCTGTTACTGTAATTTTTATATTTGGATAAGCTTTAGAGAAATTATTTAAATATGGCATTAAAATTTTTCTAATAATTGTTGAACTTGAACCAATATTAAGCGTACCACTTTTAAGATTTGCAAGATCTGAAAATTTGTTGATTCCACTTTCAATTATTTTCATAGCGTTAAAACATGCAGAATTAAATTGTTCGCCTTCGGTTGTTGGAATAACTCCTTTGGGAGTTCTAACAAAAAGTGGACCTTTAAGAAATTGTTCTAGTCGCTTAATACTTTTAGTTACTGCTGGTTGTGAAATATATAGTCTTTGACTTGCTCGCAAAATGCTTTTGCATTCGTATACAGTTAAAAAAATTTTTATTAAGTTTAAATCTAAATCAATATAATTCATAGTTATATCCCTTATAAATAATATATATTTGAATTATACAATTTAAAATCATATAATGCAAGTATTTAATAAAAAAGGAGTGTATATGGTTGAAAAAGAATATAAATTTTTGGTTGACAGACTTCCTAATGAAAAATACGATGATAAAATTTACATAGTTCAATATTATTTTGATGTAAAAGACTGTACTAAAATTTTAAACAATTATTTAAATGTAAAAACTGCTCAATTAAATGATGTAAATTCTGTAAGATTGCGAATAGCACGGAAAAAAGATGGAGTTAAATATATACTAAATGCAAAATCAAATGGGTTATTTTCTCGACAAGAATACGAATGTGAAATTTCTAAAGAACAGTCAAATAATTTGTTAAATAATATTTATACTATTGGGAAAATAGAAAAAATTAGATATGTTTTTTTTAGATATGGTTATAATTTTGAATTTGACTTATATAAAAACAAAAATTTAACAATTTGTGAAATAGAAGTAAATAATGGAAATAATTATAACGAAATAGTGCAAATTTTAACAAAAAAATTTAATTTAAGTGTAAAAGAAGTTACTTTTGATGAAAGATATAAAAATTATAATTTAGTAATGGAGAAACGTTATGAATGAAATAAAAGACATTACAAAATGGTGTTATTGTAATTTAGATTTAATAGAAGAAAATAAAGAGAACAATAAAAAATCTATTATATTAATTGCTGGTGCGTCTAGTTCTGGGAAAAGTTATGCAAGCAATTATCTTAAGCAATTTTTATTAAATAAAGGAATAAATGCTGTTATTATTTCAACTGATGATTATAACAAAGGAATTGCAAAAAATGTTTTCCAAATTGTAAACAGAAAATATTATAATGGATCATTAAAAAATGAACAGAAAATTGTTGAAAACATTAAAATTATTACAAAAAACACAGATTTTAATGAAAAATTTTGTAAAAATAATTTAATTTTAATAAAAAACGCTATAAAAAAATATATTGATGTAGACGTTAATAAGTTTTTAAAACAACTTGCTTTTGAATTTCAAAATATTAATTTTGATAAAAAAGACATATATGATTTAAGCGAGCTTTCAACAGATTTATTATCTTTGCTTAAAGGCGAAAAAATAGTAGAAAAAAATTATAGTAAAAAAATAAGTGAAAGAAACGAACAACAAAAATATATAAACGGTAAAGACATTGATGTGGTTGTAGTTGAAGGAATATATGCTTTAGATAATGATTTAACTAAACAATTAAATGACTGTTGTGTTATAAAAAATTTTGTTAATTGCAAAGACATATATTTATTTTTAAGAAGAATGATAAGAGATAAGTCCGCAACTGATTGTAAACGCACATTTATTTTTAAAAATTATATAGATTATGTCGCTCCAGCTTATAAAAAAGATATTTTGCCAAACAAGCAAAGTGCAGATTTTGTTTTTGAAAATAATATGACATTTGATGAACTTAGACAAGGGGATGTGGAAATTCAAACAAAATACGAAATAGATGGACACACCTTAAAAACAATATTAAATTATTTTAAAGTTATAGAAAAAAGTTATCAACAAGATACATATGTTGGGGATATAAACGGGGAGCTGTTGAGATTAAGAGAAACATCAAACGATGGAATAAACTTTCAACTGTTTTCTTTAGTATACAAAGGCGAGAGAAAAGTTAGACATGATAAAAAACTTATAAGACCAAAACAAGTGATATTAAGTAAAAATGATTTTGAAGAACTTGGTTTAAGCAAAAGTCAAATAATAAACAAATTTCAAGAGTTAGGTTTAAAGATTGTAAAAACTCTAAAAAAACAAAGATACATAGTTATGTACAAAAATCAAAAATTAAAAATTGATTTTGTGATGAATAAAATATATTTGGAAAGTGATGATATAAAAAGCGAAAACTTTTATGCACTTTTAAAAAATATAATAGATGATAAAAACTTAAAGCCTGTTGATTCATATCCTCAAATTGGAAAAATTAATGATGTTTCAGTCGAATTTTAAATATGTTGCTCAAAAAGTATAAACAAGTTAAACAATAGTGATTATGGTTATAATGTAATTAAAAAGAACAAAGATTTGATAGCGTAATTCTTTAACTATGCAATAGGGAAAAGTGGACAAAAGAAAATCCAATACAAATATTCTTATTAAACTAATTTTAAAACATGCTTTTTGAAGTGAATGAAAATTCAAAGGCAATACAGCAATTACTTTGGCATAAACAAAAAAACAACAATAACAGTTTATAACTCTGTTAATAATGAACATATACGAAATACAACAGAAAAGTTAAACGAAAAAATCAAGCAAGAAAAACTATATGGAGATGAAAGGCGAAGACAAGAAGAAATAAAAACTAAAAAGAACGATTTACTTTCAAATATGACAGATGAAGAATATAATGATTTGCTAGAACAATTACTCGAAGAAAGAAAGCGAAGAAAGAATAAAGAAAAAGATTTTGGGATGTAAACTTAAATAATTATGACACACTTAGGGAATATGTAAAAATTTAATGATACAATGCAAATATATAAAGGTTGAAGAAATGATTGGTTTCTTCAACTTTTTTGCTTTTTAAAAGGAGATTTGATATAATATGAATATATTTGACGATATAAATGAGAGCCTAGTAAATTATTTTACAGAACTAACAACAAATTACCAATATTCAAATAAATGGAAAGAATATAATCTTGGTGCGACATTAACACACTGTTTAACATGTTTCAAAAGAAATAACAAAATTTATCTTACAAAAGATGTCCCATTACTTCCAGAGCATGAAAGGTGTGCTTGCTTTTTAAACTGGTTAAGAAAGATATCAATAGGTAATGCAACAATGTTAGGTAAAAATGGTGTAGATTATTACTTATATACACATGGAATATTACCTAGCAATTACATAACGAAAGAAGAAGCTTATAGCATAGGATGGAAACCAATTTTAGGGAATTTAGATAAGATCGCACCTGGCAAAACGATAGGTGGAAATATATTTAATAATAGAGAAGATAAATTGCCAAGTGCTCCAGGAAGAATATGGTATGAATGTGATATTGACTACAATGGAGGATATAGAAATAACTACAGATTAATATATTCCAATGATGGATTAATGTTTAAAACAGATAGTCATTATGCAAGATTTATTGCTGTTGAATAAAAGGAGAAATTATGCAAAAATACGAATTTAATAGAAATGAATTTAAATGGTCAGAAGAATATTATGATTTAATACAAAAGAAAATGAACCTGCCTGAATGGTTTGGGAGAAATGCAGACGCATTATGGGATATGTTGACAGGATACATTGAAACGCCGTGTGAAATTGTATTGGTTGGGTTTAATAAAACGGAAAACAAATATAATGAGCATTTGATAAGATCCATAAACAATTGTTTTATTGATGTTGAAAAACAGTATCCCGCAAAATTTAAAGTAATAATAAAAGATTAGTCGCGTACCTACATGTATCTACCGTGCTAGTTTTAGGCGCACTTAGATAGTTTTAGACCGATTTTGAGTTTTAGAAATTTTACTTAAAAATCGGTCTATTTTTATATTTTTTTACGTACCTACGGCACGCCTAAAATGTACCTACCGATTTTTTTAAAGTAAAAATTGATAAAAATTTTAGAAAATAAAAAATCGCTAAATCCCAGTGATTTTAAGGCTTTTAGCGATTTTAATTTGTGGAGCTAACGAGCAGATTCGAACTGCCGACCTCAACATTACCGATTTAAAAATATTTTAACCAAAACTTGTGCTCTATGGCAATAAATCTCTTATAAATACTAGCAAAAACGCTAGTATTTTTTCATTTGCTGTCAATTTTAAAAAGTTTCTTTTGTTTGAATTTTAGATAGAGATAAAATGTTCTTTTTCTTTTGTTTTATTTTTTATTTATAATGTGATATACTGATGATGAGGTATGATTATATGGATGAACGAGCAGTTGAAGAAGAAATGTATGAAAAAGCAGTTGCATTTCTGAATCAAAGATATGGAATACATTCTGGAGGGGTTGGAATAGTTCGAGTGGACACTGGAGAATACTACATCAGTGTGTGGAACGAGACTCTCAATTCTTGTGTGGATCTATGTGCTGAGACTGGTGCGATACTTGAAGCTCATAAATACAATAAAAAAATCACGCATTCATTGTGTGTCGCAAGGGATGATGGGGGTGAAGAAATCAAGATTTTGACTCCGTGTGGAGTTTGCCAAGAAAGATTATATTTTTGGGGACCTGATGTAAAATGTGCGGTTAGCAACAAAGACAATAAGTTAGTGTTTTTGCCATTACATGAATTGCAACCATATTATTGGAATCTTGAACATAAATAATAGAAACTTTATTGTTTGGTGTATGAGATATTTTTGCAGCAAATTTGAAAGCTTTGCAAAATTTTAGCAAGGCTTTTTTATTTTGTGGGATTATTAAAATTTTTATTATTTTGCGTTGAGTGTTTTGTAAGTTATATTTATGGAAAAATAGAATTTTAAATATATTAAATATATTTGTTGACAAAGATTTAAAAGTATGTTATAATAAACAGATACGCTTTTGGCATTAAATATTTTGCATTAATATACTGTTTAACTTTCTACTTGTTTTTTTCTTAATCTATTTAACAAGGGAGGATATGAAATGGCAAGAATCATAGAGTTTACAGACATTTGCAAAAATTTTAAAGTTCCAGAAAGGAACAAAGGGCGGTTTAGCATGTTTAAGAATTTTTTCATGCGAAAGCACAAGATTATACAAGCCCTAAAAGATGTTACTTTTTCGATAGACGAAGGAGACATTGTCGGGTACATTGGTCCAAACGGAGCAGGAAAAAGCACCACAATAAAGATAATGAGCGGAATCCTTACTCCATCATCTGGAACATGTATCATTGATGGACTAGTTCCATGGAAAAACAGAAAAAAATTTGTCAAAAACATTGGTGTTGTTTTTGGTCAGAGAAGTCAACTGTGGTGGGATGTCCCAATTATTGATAGTTTTGACCTATTAAAAGACATATATAAAATACCTGATGACGAATTCAAGCAAACCCTTGAGGTTTTGAATAAGGCATTAAATCTTGAAGAGTTGCTTGGGCGACCTCTGAGGCAATTGTCGCTTGGACAAAAAATGAAATGTGAACTAGCCGGAGCATTGTTGCACCGACCAAAAATTTTGTTCCTTGATGAGCCTACAATCGGACTTGATGCTGTAACAAAATTGGCTGTAAGAGATTTTATCAAATACATAAATCAACAATGGCATACGACAATCATACTCACCACGCATGATATGAGTGATATTGAAGCCTTGACAAATAAAATCATTTTGATTGGAAAAGGTCAAATATTGTATCAAGGAAATTTTGATAGTATCAAAAACAAATATTCATCTATTAAGACAATTGAAATAGAATTTGCAAAAGAATATGACACAATTGAATTAGAAGGTTATGAAGTTGTATCACATAACAAAAAATTTGCAACTCTCAAAAATTTGCCTACAACAGAATTCCATACCAAAAATTTTGTAAATAAAATATCTCAAAAATATGAAATCATAGATTTTCAAGTTAACAATCTCAGTGTTGATGAGATTCTAGCAAGGCTCTATAAAGAGTATAAATTGTAGAGGTGGTTATGGGAAAATCATATTTTGGTATTTTTAAAATGGAGTTCAAGGGAGAACTGCAATATAGAGCGAAAGCCATCTCAGGCATAGCTACACAATTTTTTTGGGGAATTTTGCAGATATATTTGTATACAGCTTTTATGCAACAAGACGCGGTAAATGGTTTCACAATTTCGCAAATGATATCATACATTTGGCTTGGACAAGCATTTTTTGTCATGAGATACATTGTCATGGGAAAAAGAATTGGAAAAGAAATAACAAATGGCAATGTTTGCTACAAATTTATTCGACCAATTGACATATACAATCAATGGTATGTAGAAGGTGTTGGACAAAAATTAGCATCGACCTTACTTAGATTTGCACCAATTATAATCATCGCATTTTTGCTTCCCGCAAATTTAAGAATGCATGGACCAGTCAGTTTTGTTGCATTTTTATTGTTTATTGTGAGTTTGATCTTGGGGTTGTTTATTAGCAACGCAATTTCTATGTTCGCAGTCTTTTTGACTTTTAAGACACTGTCTGACAAAGGGTCTATTGGCATTGTGTCTTCTATATCCAATCTGTTTGCTGGGCTCATAATACCTTTGCCTTTGTTTCCACAAGGTGTGCAAAATGTAATAAACTATTTGCCATTTAGATTTATTTCAGATTTGCCATTTAGGATATATATAGGAAATGTTGGAATAACAGATGGCCTCATATATATTGCAATTGGTCTTGCATGGTTGGTTGTTTTGATGTTGTTGGGGCGGGCACTAATAAATTCTGCTTTGAGAAAAACTGTCATTCAAGGAGGTTAGTATGCTGTATGCAAATTATTTGAAAATGCATTTAAAATCTTCTTTTCAGTATCGTTACAATATGATGTTTATATCGTTTAATCAAGTGCTTATAAATATCAGTGAAGTGCTGGCAGTTTATCTGCTGTTCAAACAGTTTGACTCAGTTGCTGGTTGGACATTTTATCAATCACTTATTATGATGGGAATTGTCTACACGGTTTATTCTCTTACAGAGTGTTTTGCAAGAGGATATGATGAATTCCCAAAACTTATTCAATCAGGAGAACTTGACAGATTTTTGATCAGGCCTGTCAATATCCATTATCAAATATTTGGTTCTAAAATAGAATTTTCAAAACTTGGTAGGGTGGTGCTTGGTATTGTCATAAGTATTATTGCGTTTTTGAATGTGGACATTGAATGGACGGCCTTAAAAGTGATTGTTTTGATTGCGACATATGTGTGTGGGATATTTGTCATATTTGGACTGTTTGTTTTAAGTGCGGGTATCAGCATATACACTATTGAAAATTTGGAATTTTTGAATATAATCACAAATGGTAGCAAAGAACTTGCTTATTATCCAATCAATATATATGCCAAATGGTTAACAACAATATTTACCTATATCATTCCTATTGCATGTTTCAATTACTTGCCACTATCATACATCTTAGAGATTGGAACAATTCCTGCATGGTTGTGCGCAACAGCACCATTTTTTGGAATGTTATTTGTCATCCCTTGCATAATATTCTTTAATTTGAGTTTGCGTAAATACAAAAGCTCAGGATCATAAAATTTGGATAAAGCAATTTGACAAGAAAAGCATAACGAAAGCACCCAATGTGGTGTTTTTTTTGATAAAGAAAATTATCTGTTTTTATAAGTCAAAAGAGTAAAGCATTGTAAAAAAATTAGAAACAAATTGAGGAAGAATAAGGATATTTATAATACAAACATATATATAATTTTGACTGCAACAGTGCGCTTGCAATTTTTTGTGTCTATGTGGGAAAAATTCTTTGGATAAAAATGTTGATGCCTGGCGAAATTTCCATGGCAAAACGCAACCAAAATAATTCAACACTTCGGCTTTTATTGATTTCACCAATTTAAAAATATTTTAACCAAAACTTGCGCTCTATCTTCTAAAAACCTTATAAATACTAGCAAAAACACTAGTATTTTTTTTAATAGGTGTAAAAATTTTTTAAACTTGTGCACCTACATACACCTACGCCTATATTTTTGCTATAAATTTTAGTATTTTTAAACTGCTTAAAACTATATAATATTTTTTAAATTTATTTTAGGAAAATACCAAAAATTGCTCAAAATACTTGATATTATAAGTTTTTTGTGCTATTATTGGTAATAAAAACAAGAGGTATATTATGGAAACTTTGCCAAAACTTATAACAAAAAAAGAAGTAATAGATAAGTTTGAAAACGAAAAGCAATATTCAAACTGGATTGCTTTAAAATTAAAATCAAACATATACAAGAAAGTTCGTAACAATCTTTATGCATTAGTTGATCCATCAATTAATGATATTTATTCAACGAAATTTGAAGTTGCTAGTAAGATTTCAGAAAGTTCTTTTATTTGCTATCATTCAGCTTTGGAATATTATGGAATTGCAAATCAAGTTTTTAGTAATGTTTTTGTTGGAAGTTTAACAAGGTTTAATAATTTTGTATTTAATGATAACGAATTTATTTTTAAATCCGCAAAGAATATTAAGTTTGTTAATAATATAATCAATGAAGGTATTAAGGTTTCATCGCTTGAAAAGACAATAGTTGATTGTATTGATAATATCAATTTGGCTGGAGGTATTGAAGAAATATTAAATGCTCTTGAGCAAATTAAATACCTTAATGAAAATAAAATATTAGAAGTTTTGTTAGATATTAATAAGATGGTTTTATATCAAAAAGTTGGGTATTTATTAGAACTTTATAATAATCAATTTGAATTTTCAGATGATTTTTTTAAAGAATGTAAAACTCATATAAGTAAAAAGGTTAATTATCTTATACAATATGAATTTAAGGAAACAGAACTAAACGAAAATTGGAAATTAATAGTACCTAAAAATTTAAAATCTCGCATTAATGGAGGATATTAATGAACTATTCAAAACAATACTTGGCAGAATTATCAACAAAAACAAACTTTATAAAAGATAATTTAGAAAAGGTTTTAAGACTTGCTGAAATATTAAAATTTTTAAATACAGATGATGTTTTTAAAGGAAAGCTTGCACTTAAAGGTGGAACAGCAATTAACCTAACAGCTATAGAACTTCCAAGACTTTCTGTTGATATCGATTTAGATTTTACTGAAAATTTAAGCAAGAATGAAATTGAAGAAGTGAAATCTAAATTCACAAAAAAATTAACTGACTATATGTGGCAAGAAGGATATTCTTTAATGGTTGCTCCAAGAGAACACTATGCTTTATTATCTTTCACTTTTAATTATATAAACAATGCTGGGAATAGAGATAATATCAAGATAGAAATAAATTTTATGGATAGATGTCATATCTTACCACTTGAACAAAAACAAGCCCTAAGTAAAGGAATTATAGATAAATTTGAAATTCTAACATTAAACACGACGGAGCTGTATGCTAGCAAAATAAATGCTTTGCTTTCTCGTGCGACACCAAGAGATTTATATGATGTTAATGCAATGATAGAAAAAAATATTATAACTGATAAAAATTTACTTAAAAAGTGCTTAATTTTTTATAATATGATTGGTGGGGAGCAAGACATAGATAGCCTAACTTACACTAATATTGAAATGTTAAATTATATGAAATTCAAAACTCAATTAAAACCAGTTATTTCCAAAACTGATAACTTTGATTTAGAACAAGCAAAATTAAAAGTTGTTAATTATCTAAAAGAACTCATAAATTTAACTCAAGATGAAAAAACCTTTATAAATGAATTGAAAAACAAAAACTACAAACCAGAACTACTATTTAATGATACAAATATTGTGAAAAATATTTCAAATCACCCTATGGCATTATGGAGATGTAGAAAATAGTAATGATCTTTTATAATTTTATACAAAATTTAAAAAGATATGTTATAATGAGTTATATAAACT
>ERZ1643251.177-NODE-177-length-110597-cov-15.889363_pt1 | contig 110597 bp, 153 predicted proteins | sample MGYA00579261_ERZ1643251 | MGnify/ENA primary metagenome ERZ1643251 (study PRJEB29033, sample SAMEA4952267) | chicken gut metagenome | biome: Broiler Chicken; feature: Gastrointestinal Tract; material: Caecum | place: Ireland | collected 2018 | study: Broiler... | reverse complement strand
TCATGAACATGAGCGCGGGAGCCAACATACAGCCTGTCGTGGGGAAACTGTTATCCACGCTCAATGTTGGCGACACGCTAGAAGTTCCGGTTGTATCGGATTGGCAAGATTGGCCAAGCAGATTCGGCGCAAACATCGTGTGGAAAGTGGCGGACAAAAACCATGCCGGATACCCGACTGATTCGGTGACGCTGATCACGGATAAAATTATCCAGATTATGGCTTGGGACGCGAAAGAGCCGAGAAACAGCGATAGCTTTCGCAAAGAGTACGGCAACAGCAGGCATATTCATTCAAATATTCTGCAATGGCTGAACAGCAACGCGACGGCGGGAAATTGGTATAGCCCGAAGCACAGCGCAGATCAAGCGCCGATGGATACGTATGTCACACATAATCCTTACGCATTATGGAAAGGATTTCTCGGCATACTTCAGATCGAATTCATTGATGAAATCCTAGATACAACACTTACTGTACAGAAATCCGCTACGGACGGCGGTGGTTACGAAACTTTTACAGCGAAAATGTTCCTCGCTTCAAGCGCTGAAGTGGGCCTTGCGAATTCTGATGGTAACGGGGAAGGTACGCTCCTCGCATTGTTTAGTGATGACACTTCCCGCGTTGCCTATCCTACGGCGGAATGCGTGAGCAATTCGGACGGATATTCAAACAGCGAATTCGCGACTTCGAAGGGCTGGATGTGGTGGCTCCGCACGCCTTTTAGTTCGAATGGTGCCAAATACGTCGATAATGATGGTAGTTTAGGCCAAACTTATGCTACCAGCGGCGTCACAGGCGTTCGCCCACTTTGCAACCTGCCCGGCAGCCTGCGCGTATCCGAATCGCCCAATGCGGCGGGGAACTATACGCTATTGGATTAAAGGGGGTGTATAAATGCTAGTTCGTGTAAAAATCACCAAGCCAGCAAACCAGGCGTTTTTCGAAGTGCCGAACGGCACGGTTGTAAATGTTGATCTGGACGAATACACCTCCGGCGTGCTGGCGGGAGAGGTGTACGCTAGCTGGCCGGGAGAAACGTTTAACGCATAGATTGTGGCGACTATCAAGATGTCTTATGTACTCACCAAAAAGAAGATATGGCACAAACAGCAAATACAGCATAAAAAGTTTATGTAATTTTGATGTTGCGTTTTTGATGAGTCTTTGGTATACTAATATTGTCTTCGATAAGTTACTGTCAATAGAGAAGTTTATCGATATGGGTAGAAATAATTTTTAGTATTTCTTTCTTCACAATCATTAGTAGAAGAAAAAGTAGAAGAAAGCGCCTTTCGGGGCGCTTTTCCCTTATTTATCCTGCTTTTCCTCTTGTTGCTCACGCTTTTTACGGCGGCATCGTTCAATACAAAGAGCGTTTTTAGAACGTTCTCCACAAGATGTAGGCCCACGACTATATACCGAATAATTGATTACGCATGATTGTGATATATGAAGAATTTCTGCAATTTCTTTTCGAGTGTATCCCTGTGCGGTAAGCTTGGCGATTTGATTTGCACGAGGAGATGTATACTCACCTTCCGTGTAAAGCAAACGCCGCACTGTGTGCTCACTTAGCCCAGTGTTTCGCGCAGTCGCTTTAATCGATCCTGTGGCTCGATAGGTTGCTATGACTTCATCTTTTTCAACTCGCATAACACATTCTCCATGTTTCAATTTTATAACTATGTATATTATACATCGTTGGGCGCGCCGTGTCAAGCAGAAAAATATTATTATTTTTAATTAATAAAAGGAGAATTTATATGATTGACTTAACCCCTATTATAACAGCTGTAATCGCCATTATTGTAGCACTGATAACTTACCGGCTCGTTCCGTGGATTAAAGCCCACACGAATGAAACACAACAGAATATTCTGTTTTCTATAACCAAGGTATTGGTTGAAGCAGCAGAACAACTATATGGTGCTGGTAATGGCAGAACCAAATTGGAGTATGTCATAGCTGGATTAGAGGAACGTGGGTTCACCGTGGACTTAGATGTTATCGAGGGAATGGTACGAGAACTGTCTATGAATAACGGTGAAGCTACTTCTGAAGATGAAGATAGTGAGGAGATGATTTCTAATGACGGCGAATGAAAAGAGACAACGAGTAGTTGACAAGTATAGTGAAATCTAGGGACGCAATATCTATTCCCAAAGAAGTGCTCAACGTGAATGTGCATTCCACCCGTACAAAGACGGCAAGTATTATTCTGACTGTTCTTCTTCTGTGAGATTATCTTATAAGGAAGCTGATATTGGTATCGACAATATTGGGAGCAATACCGTTGCTCAGTATGGCAATAAGAAGGGACAGATTGTAGATGTCAAAATTTCGAATGGACTTCCGACGGATATTTCCAAACTGCGGATTGGTGATTGCTTCTACTTTGCAGGAACAGATTCCGGGCGTAAGTACGCTGGATATGTGGGACATGTGGAAATGGTCGCGAAGATTAACGGTTCCTCCGTGACACTGTACGGGCATGGTAGTGGGAATCCTTCTGCAAAGGACATGAAGTCGTATTGCACGAACAGGTATCGCTCTAAGACGTCTACGCCTCTTGGTAATAAAGGGTTGATTCGGATCATTCGTTGGATCCCCGATGACGGATCTGTTACTATTCCTACGCCTACTCCGGAATATCAACTTGGCGATCGTACTCTGCGTAGCGGAGATAAAGGTAATGACGTGGCCAAGCTTCAGCAAGCGCTTAATACTCTGGGGTATAATGTCGGTACTGTTGATGGGGAATTTGGAAGTAAGACAAAGAACGCGCTCAAGGCATTCCAGCGTGATCATGACTTAGATGTGGATGGTATCTACGGAGAGAAGAGTCATGCTGCTTTGACACAAGCGATGTCGGGTGAATCCGGTAGCACTAGTGGTACGGTTCTCGTGACCGGCGGCAGTGTCAATGTTCGTAAGGGTGAAGGCACCAACTATGGCGTGATGCGCGTTGTTCATAAGGGAGATACATTCCCATGGCTCGAAACCGGCAAGAGCGGATGGAATAAAATTCGTCTGACAGATGGCCGTGAAGGCTGGATAAGCAATAAGTATTCCAGGGTCGTGTGATTATGGCAAGAAATAAGCATGATAAGAAAATGGAGTTTTCAAAAAGGCTTGCTGTATGGGCAATGGTTACTGCTTCCGTATCAGTTATATTATCTTATATTCTAGCCTGGGCAGAAAGGGATTCTGTATCGGATATGAGTTTAGGAATTTTTACAGCTTGTATTGGATACTTGATAGCTTATGCTGCTAAGAGTGGATTTGAAAAGAATAGTAGAAACAAATATGGAAGAGATGAATATGGAAACCCGCTCTATCAGGATGATGAACCTGAAGCTCCGCTGGGATAACAAATTGGAGAGGATGTGCTTCGGCGCGTTCTCTCCAATTTTTTTATGTGCAGAATTATGAGTATAAATTTATTATACTTATATAACTATAGTATCGACTTATAAACGGTGACGCACTGTCACCAGTTGAGTATGACCATTTTCGTGACCTCGCGAAAATGGTTCGGGGATATCGATGAGCAAAAGCAAACGCGAGGTTGTTATGTTTACTTCTTTAAGTGAAGCATACCCCGGAGTGTTTCAGTTAAAGAAGTACTACGCTACATGGCTATTCAATTTTTCCTACGAACCGATAGTAAATTTCTATCGCTTGAGTTCTTATTCCATCCTCATCTTTCACCGCCTCGTGAACAACAATCTTTTCCACCAGAGCGTTCAACAATTCCGCCGTCAACTCTGTTGGCGCAGTATACTGCCGAACAAGCTTCACCCACTTTTCGATGTTGAGAGTTTGAGTTTTTCTGTCCGCTAGCGACGTTTCAAGGTTATTGATTCTCTCAGATAACGCCTCTTGCTCAGCCTGGTATTTTTTAGATAACATTTCAAAATTGTACTCTGTTATCTTACCACTTATCAGATCTTCGTACATGCGTGTGAACAAGCTGTCTACTTCACCTTTACGCCTTCGTGCTGCTGTTAAATCAGCCGCTTGTTTCTTGGCCTCGGTATTTGATGCCTTGTCAATCACTTTTGCAAGATGCTCCAACAAGGTTTCTTCGTTTAACTGCGCTTGTTGAATCCAATACCGAATTCTTTCCAGCACAACCGCATAGAGGATATCGTACCGTATGTAGTGCATGGTACATCTATGACTTCCTTGTGCATACTTACTGCACCTGTAATAAGCACGTCCATTACGGCTCACGTCGTAAATCATTGTCCATCCGCAATCAGTGCATTTCACCAGGCCAGCGAATATCTGTGTTGTACCATTCTTACATGTCCGATGACGGCTTGCTATTTGTTGCTGTACCTGTCGAAATACCTGCTCAGTAACTATAGGTTCCTGAGTATTTTCTATCCGTACCAAATTCTCTGGTGCATGGCGAATCTTCTTTTTGTTCTTATAAGACACACGAGTATATCGATAATGAATGGTGTGCCCTATATATGTCTCATCGCCTAAAATATTTCTTACCTGCTTAATCGACCATGTATAACACTTATCCGCAGGCGCACCAGCATAAATGTGAGCAAACGTTCCATATCGGATATAATTAAAATATCCAGGAGTAGAAATCTTCTCACGCGTCAGAGTATGTGCAATTTTAGTTGCACCATCCCCATGAAGTGCCATCATGAAAATCTTCTCTATGATCCATTTTGTTTCCTCATCTACTATCAATTTGTTCTTGATTTCAGGATGAGGCTTATATCCTAATGGAGCATACCCGAACATTCGCTCGCCTGCGTTAAACTTCGCACGCAGCGCGGTCTTTACTTTTCTACTGGTGTCCTTGGCGTACCACTCATTGAACAAGTTCTTGAATGGCACAAAATCCGACAACCCCTTTTCTGTATCCTCTCCTTCCGTGACCGCAATGAAACGAACCCGCTGTTCTGGAAAAACAAACTCTAGGTAATAATCCATCATCACATGTTCGCGTCCAAAGCGAGATAAGTCTTTTGTGATAATGCAGTTTACCTTTCCAGCTTTTACGTCATCCATCATCCTTTGAAACGAAGGACGTTCGAAGTTGGTCCCGCTCCATCCATCATCAACGTACTCATCAACTACACGTAAGTTATGCTCACTTGCGTATTGACGAAGTACTGTTCGCTGAGTTTCTATACTAATGCTATCGCCATAATTTTCATCGTCACGGCTCAACCGCATGTACAGTGCAGCATTATAAATCGTAGTCGCGCTCGGTTGTTTCATCTTAACATCCTCCTTTCGAATTGAAACAACCCGCGCTTGCTTTTGCTCTAGAGCAATTATACCACAAGCGCGGGTTAAAATCAAGCACTGAGTTTGGATGGAGACGCTCCTGCTGCGCGTTGAATCATATCTGTAATCAACGCTGGTATAGGGGTTCCAACATCAGGCAGATGTTCGATAACATGAACCCGCGTCTTCCCAAATGCGACTACAGGTGGAGCACCATTTGAGGTGCTATATTCTATGGTAGGAACGCTTTGTTCTTGAATCATAACTATCATCCTTTCGAACGGGCACATTCCTGCTTGCATTTGTTTTCTAATTCTATCAGTCTATCTGCTGCAAGATGTTCTATCTTTTCGCACCAACCGTTCTCGATGTTTATGCATGAAGAACGCATGTCACAACGCATACAAGCATCGAAGTGTAGTAAAACGGAAATATCATAAGTGCTCTTTCGTTTTGCTGGAATCTGAGGGATATACTTTAATTCATAGTATCTCATAATTATCATTCTTCACTTTTCTTTTTTCAAAGGCGAGTACATGCTATTCAGAATAGAGCTTTTGCAAGACTGCCATCCTGCATAGAATCCAATTACCCACATAATTGCAAGCGTTATGCCGTAATACAATACCATATTATCTCTCCTTCATTGTATCATTTTCCAAAGGAATCGTTTATCTGTAGGGAGTAAACCCTCATCTTCCATTTGAAATCTTTTGTCGAAATCATGTACAGTATGTCCGTCTGGCTTAAAATGGACAGGGCTATCCGCATCCCATTTCAACATTAGCGCCCACAAATCCGGGTAATTTTTGCGCAACAGCCGAAGCTGGCCCACGCTCTGATTGTGACAGAACCAGCACCCACCACGGGTTATGTTGGTGTAGATGGGGGAAAGCAGGTCGTTCTCCTCACACCAGCGGCGGCAATCGGCCTCTGTCCAGCCAGCCTCCACAAGAGGGCTTTTCTTGGTATCTGACAGGTTGTGGAAACGGTTCGGTTCATCACCTGCGATACCAACATAAATTATGCTTCCGCCTTTCTCGATTGCTTTGAGCGGTGGCATCTTGACCTGACTATTGCACCATGCGCCCTTCATTTTCGGCCAGCCCCGGTTCTCGCCCGGGCTGTGTTTTGTACGATTGCCCCGCTTGCGATAAAAGCATCGCTCATACGTGCAGCTGCTCCTGATGTGCTCCACCTCAATTCCCCACCGTTCCTTGATGATTCTGTCCGCATGGGCCTTAAACTCCACCATTGGCGGCAGGTCGGCAGGGATAGTGTCTGTGGCCCAAACCTCCGCATGGACAATGCGGTCAAGCGGCCATCCTAATTGTTCAATCGCCCCAAGGCAAGCTATAGAGTCTTTGTCAGCTAACCATAGCTGAGACTCAAAATGTGCTCAGCCATGATACACACGCACCCCCTTCGACCTATATCCTCCAATAGCGTTTTTGGGTATAGATGCAATTTCATTTAAATTCCAACCCCTGTGCTTTCTGTTGTAGAACATAGACTTCGTAATTCCAAATTCCTTGCAAAAGGAATCTACTGTATAAACTCGTCCATTATATGGAAAACTCAATACATTTCTCTTGTTCTTTTGCTGTTCCTGAATTGTAATCCACCTACAATTTTCGGGAGAATACGGTCCTTTCGGATCGACTCTATCTATTGTTAATCCACTTTTGTACCCGTTCTCCGTCGCCCACTTCCTAAACCTTGCAAAGTCATCCCATTCTTCGCATATTTTTACCCCGTCCATCCCATACCATTTGTAATCATGTGATTTTCGGTTGTTACACCTCTGTCGCATTGATTTCCAAACATTGTATAGAGGGGTGCCTGAACCGCCATGCTTAATTGGCGCCATTATTTTCACCTCCGTAGCTCAAAGATAAAATATGTTCTGGCATTTATAAATCACTATCCTTTATTCAGTCCCATGAATCAGGACGTGTAACTATTCCATATCCATCCCGAACGAGAACTCTTTCGTCTGGATCCGGCAAATCTATTTCACCATTCAAAAGATACGCGCTCATTGCCTTTTCCCAAGGGCCTAGTATTCGTTCTGCTTCTCGCACTGCGTCTTCTTCAAAAGCATGTGGACAAACTTCATCTTTGTTAACGTAAGCAAACCACATTGCGGCCAGTGCTTGTTTCAGTCGTAAGTCCGTAGACATTTATCTCATCCTCTCTTTTAATTTAATTTTTGCTGTATATTAAATTTAATGACAAGCAGGAAATTGTTGGATATGTGAAGAATCTATTTTGTATTAGTACTTACACAAGAAGGTGGAAATTCATGGCACGCAAGCGTTCAAAGCAATCGTCTCCTATCGCACAAGTGTTCACTCTGCTAGTGCTGGTAATTGTAGCAATATCAGTATTTGGCGGAGGTGGGCAAAATTCACAGCAACCAGCATCTACCCCAGCAGGTGCATTGGCGGAAACTCCTGCGGAAGACAGCTATCTAGAGATTACGTACCTAGATGTAGGGCAGGCAGATAGCGCACTGATAGAATGCGACGGGCATTTCATGCTCATCGATGGTGGCAACGTTGAAGATAGTAACCTCATTTACTCTGTACTCCAAAGAGAAGGGGCTTCGCATCTGGACGTTGTTGTGGGGACCCACGCACATGAGGATCACATTGGCGGGTTATCTGGTGCGCTAGAATACGCTACAGCAGATGTAGTGTATTGCCCTGTAACCGATTACGATAGCGCAGCGTTTGAGAACTTCAAGGCGAGAGCGGATGCGAATGGCGGGATCGTTGTCCCAGAAGCAGGAGATAGCTTCTCGCTGGGATCTGCTGACGTTGATATTCTCGGAGTCAATGCCACGGATGATACGAATAATACATCCATCATCCTGATGGTCGAATACGGAGACACTTCATTCCTATTTACTGGAGATGCCGAACGGGAAGCGGAAGAAGCTGTTCTCGACCAAGACCTTTCTGCCGACGTGCTGAAGGTAGGACATCACGGAAGTGAAACCAGCACTTCGTATGTATTCTTAAATGAAGTACTCCCGGACTACGCTATCATTTCCGTTGGAGAAGACAATAGCTATGGGCATCCAGACGATGCGGTATTAAGCCGTCTGCGCGACGCCGACGTCCAGGTGTTCCGTACTGATATGCAAGGCGATATTGTAGTTACCTCCGACGGAGAGAATATTACAATAACGCCTAGCAGAAATGCGAATGCGTTGACCAACCCGACATTGGTAGATGGCAGCGGCCAGAATTCACAGGAAATCGAATATATAGTTACACCGCAACCAACGGCTGCACCTACTTCAATGCCCACACCAGAACCAACACAGGAACCTGAACGCCAGGAGGAAATGGTGTGGATACCCAGGACAGGTTCGAAGTACCATAACAACCCGTCTTGTAGTAATATGAAGAACCCGTCCCAAGTCACACTAGATGAAGCGATACGGCAGGGATACGAACCATGTAAGAAGTGTTATTGATGACGATACGTGCGGCTGATGCCGCACGTTTTCTATTATAATATCAATCAACTATAGCTTCGACAAATGATGTGAATTTATCTGTAATAATTGTATCTATGTTTTTAGCTAAGCTAAGCGTTGCCTTATCTAGTCTAGCGCCTCGAAAATCTGCGTTCTTTAAATCTGCGCCCATTAAATTTGCACACTGTAAGTTTGCTCCATTAAAGATAGCATCTCTCAGATTCGCACAAGATAGATCTGCATTTACCAAAGTAGCGTACTTAAGGTCAGCGTGCTTCAACCTTGCATTGAATAGATTAACTCTATACATAGTTGCGAACCGCAGAGTTACACCTTCAAGATTCGATTTATGAAAATCAGCATCATACAAGTTAGCAAACGATAAGTCAGCGCTCCTCAACGATGCGTTAGACACAGATGCATTACTTAAATCTGTATTATTCATGAACGCATGATCAAAAATACAATAAGTCAATGTTGTATAGCGCATATCTGCATTATATAAACAAGCATTATTAAATTCAGCTAACTCTAATACGCTTTGCCGAAAATCATTACCTGATAGTTGCATGTCTTTGAAATCCGCACGCCACTCCGGGTGCTCTTTTCTTTCATCTTTCAACCACTGCTCATGTCTGTCTAGCATTTTATCTAGCTCTAGCTGATTCATATGCACATGTTCCCTTTCAAATATGATGAAGCTCAACAGTATTAGAGCCTGAAATAGTTCCGCCACTAGAAGGATCACAAGTTACTGGCCATAATGGATATCTATAAGTTTCCAATTGCTCAACTCGCTTTTTCAAATCCCAAAGCATTTTTACCATCCAATATCCGTCATCTGACTTTGCATTATTAGAACCCTCTGTCGAAAGTACGGATACATCTTGCAAATCCACACCCTCAACCTCAGCCCGTTTCTCTAACACTTCAAGATAACTTTGCATATACATGGCTTGCCGCTGCATTAGTGTCAACGGACATTGAGTGCTATTGTTCCAGATCCCGGTATCTAATAATTTGTCATAGCGGATTTTCAATTGCCAGTATTCAGCTTTCAGTCGTTCTTTCCAGTCGGTACTATTCATCATCTGCACCGTATCACTTAATGTAATTGACTTTGTATTATTTACATTCATTTTCATTTTTACCTTTTAAGTATCTACCGCACATAGGACAATATTTATAATCGGGAAAAATGTGGTCTAATCCGTACTGCCAATCCAATGGTCTCATTGGCTCGCCGCTACAGTATTCGCAATCATTCGATAGTGTGATAATTGGCATGTCTACAATCAGATCTAGCACCGCCGTCAGGGCGTCATCCCATCCGCAATAATGCTTTCCATCCACAGGGCAGTTAATCCACTTGTTAATTTCTTGTTCTAAAAATTCACTATCAATCAACCGCATCTTTCATCGTCTCTTTCTCTTACTCAACATCTCGGCATATCTCTGTTCCAACCCGCTCCAAAATAGCTCTTTCCCCTTCTTCGGTTTTTACGTTCCAGTATTCTACAGCATCATCACAGGTTAATACTAAATTCGCAACTGTAGCGCCACACTCGGAACATTCTAGCCGTTTCAGCAACACGTAAAGTCCGTCCGGGTCTTTTGTGCTTCCTGGGATGGCATAATATACAAATTGCGGAACGCCATTACATACAGGACATCTCTTGGCTTTCATCTTTCAGTGCCTCCTTCCACTCCAAATATTCGTCCCGTGTGTTGTACGAAAAATTCGTACAACACATCAGCATCAATCAGTCGCATCTTTCAATTCCTTCTTTCCCTTCTTCGGTGGTTCCGGCAGCGACATCCAGTGTGTGATTTCAGGCCCAACATAAATCTCATTCCACGGAAACAGCCATCTTTCCGTCCATTCATACCCAACCAATGTGCGTTCCCGCACCATTGGAATTACGTAGTCATTTTTATCACAAGTAATAACCATAATATGGTCCAAAAATCCTGGGAATTTCGGCGGCATATCTTCCATGTTTATCCACTCGTTCGGCTGTGCAATGACGGGTTGACGCAAAATATATCGTCTAAGCGTTCCTGCCACAATTTCATCCATTCCGCCGCATTCTCTTGCCGCTGAAATATCTTTCAACAACGCATCAACGTCAATTAGCCGCATCTTTCATTCCCCCATTATCTTCATATGTTTCCTTTGGTTCAAAACGGCTACAATAATCATCTGGAGATGTAAATCTATATATTCCGTTTTCTTGGTTACTCCATTCAACACAGCAACACACATAATTGTTCAAGCTTTTTCTTCCGCCAGAAAACTCTTCTTCCCAACTGACACAATCTTCACATCTACCAATGCGCTCATTTAATATTGCAATGGTATTTGCATTTGTAATTAAGTTCAAAAACTCTCGTTGACATATGTGCTTAATTCCTTTTGAAAGTTTATATTCTGATTCCACTTTTTCGTACAACCAATCAGCATCGATCAATCTTGCCATCTTTCATCTCCTCCTTCGGCAGACGATGATTAGGAAAACCGACCAGAGTCTGTTTTTCTCAGTGTTATATTTCTATGCGGAGACCATGATCACCTACCGTATTTATGATAATACGCCTCGTTCCCTTTCATAACTTTGGGAGTTAGTCTGCTGCCCAGTATTGATGGTTCGTTTGGCTGAGTAACCGTGGGAAAATGCTGAATATCATACAGTACCTGTTCAAGCAGATTTGATGCAATTTCATTGTGTCTAACAATATTTGTATCTAATAGTTTTTCTACCTGATACAACGCATCAGCGTCAACTAATCTTGTCATTTTTCTCGCCTCCGTCATCCTCCATGCTTATCTACTCGTTCGGCGGAGGTTAGTGTGCCAATGCGCCGAATTGCTTCATCTGACGTGTGCCCGTCCCACTCAGGGGCATACTCAAGTTCCTTGACGCGAAATAGGCTCCAATACGGTTCTATATCGTAGTGATATGTCGCCTGTCCCTCTGGTGTCTCAATGCCCACGATAAACATACCATCATACATAGTCCCGTCGTAGTGCCTCTTTGATTTCCACGCAATGTCAGGACGAGCGTTACATATCACGCTGAACAAAACCGCCCGATGGTGGTATAGTTCGTTAAATGTGTGATAGCCATCCGAAGTATCGCCAGTTATCGTAGGCAGGGCAAGGGTAGGTGCGTTTGCAATCGCGCTCTGCACCCAATCCTTGTACATTACACTCTCCGGCCACTTGCTGATTTCTGCGTGCAACGCGTTTGCATCAATCGGACGTAGTTTCATCTTCCACCGCCTCCAACTCATTAAGCCAATCACAATATTGCTGGCAATCATCCTCATGTAGAAATACGGTATAATACGAGCTTATTTTTTCAAACGGCTTTTTATCTTTATCATAAACGTCAGAGCATAGAGAATAGATATCGTAATCTTTTCCTACTCTCACTTGTTCAAAGTATACACCGGCAATTTCTTCTTCTGCATCAAAACGAATCAAACTTACTTTTTTAGGATAGTAAGTGCTTGCTTTCTTTGCGCAATTGCACTCCTCCTCCATGCTTCTACCCATTGGAGTTACAAAATGAATTTTTCTATCCTTATCGCATCGATCGCACTTCGGCCCTATTTTGTATTCACAGTTTGCTCTATATCCTGTCACGGCAAATGCACGTAATAAGTCTTTTAGTTTTTTACTATCTGCTTTGCGCTCCGCATCTTTCATCTTTAGTTGATATTCAACTTCTAACTCTTTTAGTTTATGTTCGTATTTCTCTTTGTTGTCTCGGAACTCCCTAAGTGTTTCATTTTCCGCCCTGAGGGTTTCCATCTCATCAACGAACTTTTTCTGTATAGACTTAGAAATTGATTCTTTTAAGTTTTCAATTTCTTCTTCAAACTCGCACGGCTCCATATAAAAATCTTCATCGTAATAGCTCATTCCATCGCCTCCTCCCTCAAATTTACGTTGGTCTGGAACTTATCGCACATTCCGCCTTGATACGCCGCACATTTTTCTCCAATACATTCCAGCATATATGTCCGTGTCCATGACTGCCCCTTCATAGTCAAAGACGGGTTGGTCTCTGACTGTACTAGCAACGGGCATCCTTTACGCTTCATCTTTCAGCGCCTCCCTTAACTCTGCATATTTTATCCCAGCCAGCGTAATATCTGGATTTGTTGGCCACCAACCGTTTTGTGCCAACCTAGCGGAAACACGCCTGTATATGTTCAAGCATGCTGCTCACTCCGTAGTGCGGCCTCGGCCGGGCACATACAACATGGTTTCCCGTCAGAACTCGACAGAGGATTGAACCGGCAAAGTATACAGGGGCTTAGACAATCCAGGTCGTACTCGTCTCCCAGGATGTCCTCGATGGCGGCGAGGCGATTATAAATTCGCAACGACCGTGAATCGCCGGGCCACATTGACATCACTAATGGCGTATCTCTTTTTTCTGTCAATCGTTTCATGTCAGTCCTCCTTGTAATTTGCCCCGCCTTCAAGATAGCTTTTTCCTTCGTCTGTTTGACACCACGCAAGGTATTCTTTCTCCATATCAGGAGTGAAGAGTTCAAGATGCCCGAACAAAATAGGAGTAATAAGTTCACGGTGGTTATCCCATAGCCATTTCTGCATGCTATAAGTCAGTTTAACCATTGTCAGTCCTCCTTCTGGCCGAACCATTCAAAAGCCCTGCCCGCACATATTTCGCCCGGGTGCTTTACTTTCCATTCACAACCGCCTGACTTCTCGAATTTGCGCCAACAGCAAGGAAATCCGCTGTCCTGTTCCCACCACTGTTTTGCAAATGCGCGAAAATCCTGCTCAATGGCATCCCTATCCTGCTTGAGGGCCTCCAGTTTTTCCTTAAGTTGTGTGTTTTCGGCCTCCCACTGTCCGCGCTCTTCATAATAGGCGTTCGCGTGTTCCTTCTCGTATTCCAGTTCGGCCCGCAGCTTCTCGTTTTCGGCCTGGAGCGTAGAAAACTCGGTGATGACTTCTTGCCTCAGGTCTTTTTACACACCTTACAGGACGGATATTCGCCATCCATCGGGCAACTCTGTATTTGTGGGCATTTCAGCCTTTTAATCAGCTTCTCAATGTCCATCATGTGTCCTCCTCTCCCTCCGGCGGGCGGCGGTACAGGTTGTAGTCTATGCCCATGCCGTCAATAGGCACGTATACCGTTTGCCATCCCCTGAAAATGATTTTGTCCTCTGTGACCGCCTTTATGATATGCCATCCGCTTTTAAGTAGCGGGTCAAAAACCTTGAGATATGCAGGTTTGTCTTTCATCCCCCGCAACTGCTGCAAGGTCAGCGGCTCACCGGTAGGCACGGAGCGGAAAGTTTCTGCAACCGTGTTAATCGCATCTGCCACTTTGCTTGCTGTGCTTTCCGGTAGGTTGTTGTAAACTACCTGAAACCAATCCCCGTGTTCCAGCAAATCCAACGCTTCTTCCCGCGTCATCATGGCTGGGCCCCCTTTATCGAATCGCACCAGCGAAGAAATGCTCGTAGAATGGGGTTGGTGTTCCCTTGGTCTGCCCATCCTGCAAATCCTATAAACCCGTCTGTATTAAAGCTGATACATTCACGCCGCGTGAAATAGTGGCTGTTCATATAAAGAAAGCATGTTAGAATGCTACCGTCAGGTCTCTTCTTTATATCTATCTTTTCGCTCAATCTCATATTCCCTGTGCTTGTTTCACGGCTTTTGTTTGCCTTTTTAAGTTCCTGATTCAGCATTAGAGTTAGAGATAAAATATCTCCCTCATTTATGTCGCGATAGGAAAGCCCATAGCCTGCAAAATATTCTCTTGCGTCATTAGTTGAGCAAACAGGCTGTATATCCTTTTGCCTAATGTATTCAGCCATTTTCCATACCCTCCATCCTCTCCATTACCATGTCTACGGCCTCGTCCGTTAGCGGCTTCCCGCACATCGGGCAAAATCTTATACCGCCTCTTGGTGGCATCGTAAATCGGTTGGTTATCGGATTGCAAGTTCCCCATTCTTCGTCGCACCACTCGCATCCACCCCACACCTGCTCAACCTGCTCCTGGCTAACAGGGCGGAGGGCGGATTCTATAAAATCAATCAGCGCGTTGTAATCCTGAACGTCTTTATTGTTTGAATACATAAGCCTGCCCACAGCGGCTTTTAATTCAATCGCTTTTTCCAGTGTCATATTCACTACACCTCCGAAAGGTTATCTATCATACTCATGATTTCAGGTTTCAATTTTTCTCTTATCTCTTCTACTATTTTTTCATCAACAAATTCATGCGTATATATAGGTCTACCTAATGTTCTCTCACAAAACTCATGTACATCCGAAAAATCAGGAACTAGCAAATATCCTGTATATGCAGATAATAAAAGCGCCTCGTTTCGTGTCATTTTTCGATCTCCCTTCTTTCGCCTCGACTACAAAAATCGTCCGGTCGCACAATGCCTAAATACCCTCTACCACACTGACCGTAGCACCCAGTAATTTCTAAGTGACGGCAATCTACACAGCATACAATATCTGTATTAGGTGACATAGATGTGTATGTTTTATTGCTCACAGCTGGTGTAGCAATATTATTCATAACCGTGCGTTTCACTAATTTGCACCTCATTGTCATTTGTTGCGATATCTTCATTCTCAAGCTTACTAATCATCATATCTTCGATTTTCTGTTTATCCTTTGCGATCGCAATTGCGCCATAGCATATCACGATAGCAAAGAAAGCAATTAGGGAAACACCCATCAGTGTGCCTAACCCGCACACTATTGCACCAACCCACCAAATTACACTATTCATCATCTATACCTTCTTATAAACTACATTATAGTTTTCTGTCTCGTGCCCAATAGAGCCGCTCAATGGCCGCATACTCAACCTGCTCGGTTGGCTTCCATTTTATCCAATCATTTATATCTTCATCATTTTTTAACAAATACATACCTGATACAACGTTGAAAAATGGCGGGATTCCGATTCCTATCTTATCAAGATCCGCAAACGTAATCCATCCATACTCGCTACACTGCGATACGTATATTGCAATATGAGAAATTTCTTTGTACGGTATTTCATTTTCAACGGGATTATTGAAATTGTCATATGTTATAATGTAACTTGCTTTCGTCATATCTAAAACTGCCTCTCTGTTTATAGGTGTATCTAAAACTGCTCATTGAGCAGGGTATAAGAGTTATCCTATAAATCGATAGCACATGTAAATCGTGAAAAAATAGCTAAGTACCGCAGCAGCAAAAGCCATCGCCGAAAATACATACGCAAAATTCAGCTTAAATTCGCGCTTTGCTTCGTCTGAGAGCTTGGAATTTCTCATGGTTTTGTCTCCTCTCCAAGATGTATGGTTTATAATATTACCAACTTATTCTACGAAACTGACATGACAAAACGGGCATCCTGTAATCAATCTGCTGCCTGCTTCCTCTACGCTAATACCTGGCACTTCTGCCGCGTTATCTAATATAGCTCCTCTTCTATCCTTCAAGGCTACCGCACGACATACTGAGTAAACGTTATGATTGCAACGGTAACATAGATATCCTTCTTGCGGCCCTGGTGCAAAAATCGGAACATTGTGCTCCTTACAGAACTGCTTTTGCGCTTCATATGCTTTTACTGAATCATACATACTATTAACTCCCTTCATTATCAGCAGTAGACTTTTTCTTGTCCGCTCGTATCTTCTCAATAATGTCTGTCTTAGGATGGTACATTCGGTTTTCTAAACTACGCTCCACTTTTCTTATCTCTCCAAATCCTCTTGTACAGGAATCACTCGATCCAGAATGTTACAATTTTTGATAGTTCAATATCCTCACTCACTAATTCGTCCCATGCATTCAATATTCTTTTAAAGAAGTCAATTGCACCAGACACTGTACCCCATCCATTATTGGCTTCATATCGTTTGTACTTTTCTCTATTCATTATTAGCTCACAGATTCCATCCATGATGAATGGTATAATTTGACTTACTAAACCGTTGTTGCCATCATTTTCCCATTCAAGGCCGGTCGATTGTACAATAATATCTCGCGCGTTATATGTAATATTTGCCGTACAATATCCTGTATCTATGTATCTGTCTAAACCTTCAACTTTTGCTTTAAATCGAATGCTATAGCTCATACTGTTTTACCTACTGTCTAGAGATGTCAATGATGCAGGCCATCCAAAGCCAAAGTCTGTTCTCTTGATTTTGCATCTAGGTTTTCCGTCTTTCCAAAATACAAGCCCTTCTATAGGATGCATGCCAAGGTATCCTCGAATACCTTCAAATGTACGAGTAACATCCACGACCCTTTGCCCATGTGGAACTAGGATATCCTTTTCTAGCCCGTATGGGTTGCCTTGAAAATGTGGGCCGACCGCTTCATATGTTCCATCTTTATCCGGCAGTGTATTATTGTAAGCTTCCCAATACCACTTATCCGCTTTCCTATCATTGCACTTAAGCCAATGCGGCCAGTGTCCTGTTATCGGATCTGGTTTACAACAAGGAATGGCATCTCGTGGTGGTGTCTTGCCTGCTTTTGTATCATACCGTCGATAGAATTCACCATTCAAAATTGCACAACAACTACCATCGAATTTTACCGTAGCAATTCCCTTCCCCTGAAGTACCCATTCCATACCAGGAGTAACGATAGGAGTGATTTCTGACACGTGATGATTCTCAAATTTCCTTTCAAAAAGACACGGTATTTTTTTCATTTTGATGTACCTCATTTTCTTCAACTAGGGTACAATCTGTACCCCAGTTTATGTCTATGTCATCTTGTATTCTTCGGACTTTTCTTGTAGCTTGTTTCTTATCTTCTCGAAGCTGGTTTATCTTTGCATGGTCACAGTAGTATCTCCGGGCGAACCTATCAATGTTATATTCCTTGCGATATGAATTATCTTTCATCCCATCCGTACTCCAATTCTTGCCTTTTCACATGACTACCAATGAAATTATATTCGCTATAAATCCTATAATCGCTGTACAAATAGCGCAATTCAGAACTAAAGTCGCTTTACGTTTTGATAAAAATTGACTTATTCCAATAAGCGCCCATGTAATGCACAATAAGAACATTGCAATTATGAAACATACTTCATTCTTAAACTCCATACATTTGTTCCTCTTTTATTGTTTTGTGATATACGTCTCGAATAATATAGGATATACAGGACAAATAATTGCATCGCTCCACAGATAGGTTGACGTACTTTCCTCCGCGTGCCATACTACAGGAGAAAGAAGGTACTAGCAGGAATTAAAATAATTTAGGATAATCCAAAGGTTTCTTCGTTAATCAGCCTGGCGTAGATTTAGATCGGGTTCAGTGGAGCGATGCTATGGAATCAGCAGTTACCTGCTGGGATCCCTGTTTATTGAGTCGATGTTTCTTCTTCCTTCGAGTATTTGCAATCCATATATCCCTCGCGGATGAGCCATGCTATACCGATTGCCACGGCATCAGATTCATTATCGGAGTGATAGGTTTGCTCTCCGACATAACCGGAAAGTGCGTTAGCCACATCTTCTTTGGTAGCGCGTCCATTCCCCGCAACATATTTTTTCACTTCGGTAGCGGTAATCTGCGTGAAATTTTGTTGATGTAGCTGCCACAGCAGATAGTCTACAACACCTACCACTTTATTTAGAACCTGAACCTCATAATGGAATCTAGATAATGCTCTTTCTCTGACAAAAAGCTTGACATCTTTCCATTTTGCATATTCACAGAACGCGTCGCCAATCAGAGCAAGGTTCCTTCCATGTAGACGTGGATTGTTTTTATTCTCAGTCTTATTATTCACCTGACTCTTCTGAACCAATTCTACTGTGCGAGTATCCGCATGATAAAGCAAGCGAGCGAATCCAGGACAGAGCATCGACAAATCACACGCAACAAGTTCGAAGTCGCCCTCAATGAATGGTACTGGTTCTTCTGGCTTCTATTTATGTGGGCGTTTCTTCGCCATGATTCATTCCTCCTTTTACAACGGAGATGCCGGCGGTTTCACGACATGCTTGAAAGCAAGCTTGCTCCAACTTTCCAACTCTCCATTTTCACAGATCGTTTTCAATGTATCATAATCTACCCATTCGCCAACGAGCTTTTCTTTTTCCTGGATAACTACAAGGCTCGGATCTTGCACCGTTGCAAGATAAACAAACCCAACATGAACCTTGCCTACATCGTCCGACGGGTCATAGATATATCCAGAGAATTGGTTATACAAAATATCGTCTGGCGTCAACCTGACTTCTTCCTTAAGCTCCCGATACATACCCGTAGCAAACTCCTCACCGCCATTGATATGTCCACCAGTTCCAATCGATGCTCGCCCTACCAGGCGATCATCTCCACCTTTACGGCGAGTGAGATAAATCCTACCTTGTCTATCACGCAGAACAACATATGCAACAATCTGTTTGACGGAAGTATCTGTCTCGGCCAAGTACCGCAGCATCGGGGATGCATGCTTTGTCATATAGTTTCTCAGTGACATGATGATATTGACATCCTTAATAGTAGGGCACGCCGCCGCTGCAACAAATGGCGCGGGCAGATTCTTTTCTACCAAAGGTTGAGGCACTACCATTACAGTGGCATCTCTATACTTTTCTTTCAATTCCTGCTGCGTCATTAAACACACCTCTTATCGCGCAAATTTGCCGAGCTTCGTATAAATATCATGGTCGCTATAGCACCACAAATCCTCCCATTCGATAGAATAAAGAACGCCAAGCATGGACCTAGCATTCACGGTACATTCCATGTTCCCATCCGTACCTACCAATTTAATTTCACCCGGTTCATTACGGATAATCTCCAAAAAGTCGAGAGCATCCTGTTGCGTTTCCAATACTACCTTCGTCTTGTACCAATTCATTTTGTAACTAACCTCCATTATTTAAATTGTCAGGTTATACTCTTTGTGATATATTGCATATCAATCATTAGTTATCGGTATTTAGCTTACTAGATCATAGAACTTGCCTATATTATCGCTTATTACTTGGTATATTCCAGTTGCCAAAGTTTGAATTAGATATTCATCATCTTCGGTTTCGATTTGTGCATTATCCAGAATGACATGCAGAATTTCATGCCAAAGCGTAACACACATATGCTGATGTTCTTGCACTTCTGGGTTCAAAGATATTTCGCTATTGGCATAATCTGCAATACCATATGCCACGCGAGTTCCATCGTTTAATCCGTTTACATAATCAATTTTATAATCAACGCCATTGATTCGAACACTCGTTGGTATCTTCATCTTAATATCCCTTTCAACTCATTGAAATATGTGGTATAATATGTATGCCCAGAAATAGAGGTTGCCAGCTACGCGGTTCTTGCCGTGCTACGTGCGTGCATCTGCTCGCCTGCTTTGGTGGGAGCAAGACGCCAGAACACAAACCAGCACGTAGTGTTTGAAGAAAGGAGCGACAACCATGCCCGAAATCTTTGCGCAAATCGGCTTAGCCGTCGCGAGCGCACTGCTTATCGATTAGGTCAAGTATTTGTTGAAAGCCTTCTGGAAGTGGATCCGTTCTGCGGTGCAGCGTTTTAAGAAACGTCGCACCAAAAAACACCGCCGAAAGAAAGGCAAGTAAACATAAATACTAATTTCTGAAACGACAGGAAGCAAAAGCATCCACCGCTTTTGTAAGGTAACGTAGCGACAATATCCTGAATTCCTACCTCTATCTCTGGGTTTATTCTGTGTGCCGACATTCCCACCACGTCAGCACACAAATTGTATATCAGTCGAACTCACCAATGCGGATCGCATATTGATTGTCAGATGCTAGAGGCACACCCAATACTCTATCCATATGTGGGCGTTCTCCTGGCTGATATCTCCCAAACTTGAATATCATATTCTCAAGCTCGCGGAATGGACCTAGATTTGGCGCGCATTCGAGGTGAGTATAGCCCGTATAAACGACAATATCATCACGGGTACGTGCCCGGAAATACCGTGCCATAGTGAGCACTCCATCAATGCTATCCATCGGTTCTAATCCGCCAAAGAGCAATGCACATGTAATCGGGTTTTTAGAATACATATGCCACATTTCTTCAACTGATAAGAAATATTGCTGGCGAGAACACAAATGGTTATTGATGCACACATCAGGTGGAATACCTGATTCCGTGCAGCATTTCCATGTGCAGGTTGGAGCAAGTAACATAAGCGCAGGTTTTCGGTAATCGCTGAAGCGCTCTTGTACTACCCCGCTAACAAACATACCTTCACTCATATCATTCGATTTGCCTCCTGTCTGCAAACTCTGCCGCCTTACCACGGTTAAACATGGAAACGTTGCGAATATATCCGGTGATTCGCTGATACTTGCTAAGCTCCTTCCCACAATAGGGGCAGGTATCTACATGTTCTGCAATGTATCCGTGTTCTTTACAATAGCGAGAGATAGGGGACAAAGACATATACGGAACCCGATACGTAGACAGCATAGCATGTACAATTTGCTTTGCCTGTTCGGGAAGAATTGCTCCGCTAAGGTAGCAATGAATCACCGTACCACCAGTGAACTGTACTTGAAGCGCCTCCTGATGTGCAAATGTTTCATTGATGCCTTCAATATTTCTCACCGCGATATGGCACGAATTTGTGTAATAACAATCCTCGCCTTCGCCCTGGGTAATGATGTCCGGATAGGCTTCCTTATCCTTCTTTGCCAATCGATAGCAAGTTGATTCAGCAGGCGTTGCCTCATAATTGTAAAGATGCCCAGTTTCTTCTTGAAAGTCCTGAAGCCGAGACCGAATATGCTCGCCTACATCCAGCGCGAATTGCTTACATGTATCTGCACGGATGTCGTTATAAAGAAAATTTAAGCACATCTCGTTCATTCCCACGATACCGATAGTAGAGAAATAGTTGTCAATACTACCAACGTATTCCATGAATACGGGGATCAAATTGGTATCTAGTACATTCTCTTGCAGCCATTTGCGTTTGATTTCAAGAGAGTTCTTAGCTAACTCCAAGACAGTATCAAGTCGCTGGAAGAAATCTTCACGATCGTTCGCCAAGTATCCCAAACGCGGCAGGTTGATTGTAACCACACCAATGGATCCAGTAGCATCCCCTGCGCCAAACAGCCCACCATTTTTACGACGTAACTCACGAAGATCTAGACGCAGACGGCAACACATAGAACGCGCATCTGAAATATCCATGTCCGAATTAAGGAAGTTAGCGAAATAAGGTGTACCGAACTTACCCGCCATTTCCCAAATCAGATCATGGTTCGGATCATTCCAATCGAATCCGCTATGAATATTGTACGTGGGAATCGGGTAAGCAAAAAGTTTATGTTCCGAATCGCCTTCTAACATAATCTCACAGAATGCCCGGTTGATCATATTCATTTCTTCCTGGCATTCGCCGTATGTCATATCCAAATACTCGCCGCCAACAATTACCTTTTGATTTGCCATATCCGCCGGAGGGGCCAAGTCAAACGTAATGTTAGTGAATGCAGGTTCGGCTCCCGCGCGGGAATTCGAATTGATACTGTAAATGAAGTTTTGCATCCCTTGCTTTACTTGTTTATATTGTAGTTCATCTACCTTTATAAACGGAGCAAGCAGTGTATCAAAACTATTGAATGCTACGGCCATTTCTACCGCCCGTTTCCGGGTACTTTAACTCTGCACAAAGCAGACGGATTAGACTATATCATAGTATTTACACACATAAATACTGCTCGCACTTCGATTTAAGGGATTCTCACCCACCTTGTATTTCACCAAGGCCCTACTCCTGTTGGGGAATTTCACCCCCATTGGGATAGTCGTTAGACCCAACCGTTCATCACGGCGTGGCACAGGATTCCCATGCTCGAAGAGTTTAGGGTTCCCTGTTAGCATGTCATCATATGATGCACACACCCGGCAATTACCGGTTCACGAGCTTTGCAAACTGACTCACGCCAGTAGGGGGCACGATTGACCCAGTATCTCATTCTGGTATATGGTTGCGAGATTCGCTATTTGATTTATTATGGAATCAAAATGGCGAGCCGGTGCAGATATAGGCACATTCGGCATGCCTCTGACCCCTTTAAGCAAAATATCCTTAAGCGAATATCCAGAACAGTAAAGTGACAAGCCTCCTAAGTCATGAATGTGCATCTCTCCATTCACATGTGCTTCTGCAATATCTTGCGGGTAAACATACCGCAACCAATAGTCTTTGCTTACTTCTGATGTTATATATTTATTTAGTCCACCAAAAGAATAAGGATTGTTCGAATTCTCCTTGACTCGCCAATCCTGTTTCTTTAAGTACTCATCTACAATTGTCTTGCTAGTTTTCATTCAGCCACCTTCTTTCTTATCCATTGAATCGCTTCGTCAAATGGAAGCAAACTTCCATCTCCAATTTGAAGTACCGGAACTGTTTGGATTCCATGTTCGATCATATGACTTATATCAGAATCGATCTTATACTCAACATGTTCTTTATTTAATAACTGTTCTAATGTGCGGCATTTCGGGCATCCATTTGAATATAGTATAATGTTTTCCATGTAATCACCTCTCTTTATTATTGCTACATGATGTATCCAAACACTTATACCACGGTTGCCCGCAAGCAGGTACTAGAAATTGTTGTAACTCCTGCGGGACAAGCTCTTTCATTTTTTCTACAACTTCTTTGATTTCCCACTGTGCGCGCTTGCACAGCCGAAGGGAACATATGTGCATTAGTTCCCGGAAATTGCATGACATATACAATGACGTGGTGCAGGCGTTTGGCAATATATACCGCGCATCTTCCTTAGGAATACCGCTCTCACACATACTTTCATACTGTTCTCGGTTGATGGCAGTAACAAAACCATAAGCATCATTAGGAAAACAAGACTTTGGATAAATGAAGGCAGAATGACTTTCGTCACAATATCTTTGGCTTCGCTGAGTAAACGTGCAATGCCGATGCCTGACAAGTTGATGGCTACACACTCGTGAAATTCCATCGATATAAAATGTCAGATATACGTGTTCAAATACACTATGGTGTCCACATCGATAAAGATGTTTCACTAACTTCATTGGATCTTTCGGATCACTATCGTAACATATAGAAGCAATCCTGCTGATCGTTTCCATAGGATTCGGCGTACACTGAATAAGCCGTACTTCCATTTCTATGTTCCTTTCTTCTATCTACGTGAGTTCATATCTTTGAATTGTCCCATCAGAAAACTTGATATCAATACGTGGAGGATATTTCGCACACACTTTCCGAGGTCTATGATGTGCAGTTGTCACTTCAAGCGGAAATACATGTTGTTTCTCACATTGCACACATTCCTCTTTATCAGCATACAATGTCCCACATACTTCACATTTGTACTGATGAACTGTTTTCATTTTGACTTCCTCCATCTTTTCAAAAATAAAATCGCTCCTGCGGGCAGTTGTCAAGTATCCTGGTCTATGTTATACTAGAAGAAGAACGGAGAATTCACAATGTGGGCGTGGATGACGCCCATGTTTTTGTCTTAAGAGTTGCCTGCAAAACTGCAATTCAAATTTATGTATTATGAGAACCATTCGGAGGAGGTTCTCTAAATGGGAGGTCAATCAAATCTGGATGATGAATATGCGTCCAAATAGCACCAAGGATATTCCATACAAATGCTCTATCGTGGGGTTCATCATCGTCTCCACGCCGCATCTTCAAATAATGCCGCACCGCACTATCAATGAAGCAGTGAAGTGGAATCCCTTTTTCGAAATTCCGTTCAGTATATTTGAGAGCACCATCCTCATAGTGTTTTGCCACTTCAAGCAAACCAGTAATCGGATCCGGATATTGCCGTTCAAGAAAACGCCGGAGCATAGATTCTAAATCCTCGATATCTCCATTGCGGATATATGCATCTATGGATTTCAACGGCCAGAATGATTCGGGATACATGTGCCACAGTACATCGAGGGGCAGCAAGTCGCACCGCCCCTTCCCCTCGGCAATATCCCGAACGGCTCCAGATGCAAACTCCCTTCGACACCCAGAATCTTTAAGCATCATCTTCATCGTCCTCTTCTTCTTCATCTTCAACATCTGCATCTTCTATATTCCCATTTCCACCATATTTTATGGCGGAATAAGGTGTCATTCCGAATGCACTGTTTAGCCGACCGGCAACTGTAGGCGGCGAAAATGCGCACGCACAAATTGTACCATCCTCTAACAGTAAAAGTGACTTCGTTGATTTACCATGTGTGAAATCCAGATACGCACCTTCGGGTCTGTCCTTTGCCCACTTAAGAAGGCGTCTGCCCTGAGCAGTACGCAATGGGCAAACTGCTACCACTCTATCTATATCAATGAAGTATTCAAACCCCATTGATGTGAATCTATTATCCGCCATCATATCCCTCCAATTCAACATCCCTCCGGTATACAACCTCATACTCGTCTAACCAAATCTCCGTCTTACCAGGAACTTGGGTTCGCACTCCATTTTCATACGTATAAAGCGGACGCTTATGAAAGTTTCTTTCCATCAGTACATCTCCTACTTTGAATTTGTCCAAATCAAATGTTAATTTCGATACTTTTACTTCCCCAGTTCTACCACTGGCAAGTCCATATAAACCAACAAGAATACTCCGTCTAGGTTCTATGGAAATAACCACATATTCACGACGCTTATCTGGATACTGTGACAGTGGCATCCCAAGATATGCTGCTTCATCAGATACCAACTCACGTGGATCTCGCTCAATGTTTAAAATGTTTGCTTCAAATTGGCGAAGTTCTTCCAGGCGACGCTGCTGCGTAACTACGACATGCGTTTTCTTATACGCATTAGTACCGTTGCGGAATTCATCATACAATCTAAGAAGCTTTCTTGTGGACCCGAACTCCGCAAAATATCCAAGTCGAATCAATGTTTCAATCTTTAACGACGTAAGCGCACGTTTATTAGACAGAGCTACAAATAAATCTGTAGCTGTTTCAAATTGCTCCTCTCGCATCTCATAGAGCGTTTCCGCGCAGACAGCAGAGATGTTTTTGATAGACGGCAACGTATCCGTCATTGTATTCACCATCTTATCATACGCGAACTGTCTGTTATCCTCGCGGAACCGACAAGGGACTACCCGAATTCCGAAAGCATTCTTCATCTCTTCTTTGATCAAAGCAATGCGCTTCTTATTCCCTTTCTTAGAGTAATCCTCAAGTAGTTCGGCGTAATATTCATGAGGATAATGTGCCTTCAAATAAAGCCCGTACAAAGCATCGATAGCCATAGCCGCAGCATGCGCGGAATTGAACCCATATTGCGCATTATCAGCGATAACTTTCCATACGGCTTCGGCACTGTCTCGGTTCTTATCCGAAGTTCCTTCTCCGGATGCATTTAAATAGGAAGTAAACCCTTCCAAGAACCGTTCTTTGGCACTGTTAATAACCTCTTCCTTCTTCTTCGAAATTGCTTTGATGATAGGATAAGTTTCCTCAAGCGTAAATCCTGCAAGCTGAAGCACTGCCATGATGTTTTCCTGATAGAGCATCCAGCTAGACCCAGACGTATCATTTTGCAACAAGGTATCAAACGGAGGAATCCCATAGCTATACTTCCTACGATGAAGGAATCCATCCACCTGGCTCTTGAAACCTGGTCGTACTGCTGCGATCACAGCAGCAAAGTCTTGAAGGCAACGAGGTTTATATATTGCAACCTTATCTGCCGTCGCATCACGCTGACATTGGTTGATCCCTTGCGTATAATGCTTCGCCAGCAGATTCCATGTAGCATCGTCGCCATCCGTCAGTCGAATAATATCTCTGGATGTAAGCTCGCCTATTCCAGCACGCATCATTGCTCGATGGTTTACACTAATAACCGCTACAGTGAGAATATCGTTCTTGACATACCCCAGCTTTTCCGCCGTCGCGCCATCGAATACTGTGCAATAAGAAATTTGTTTTCCACCTTTGCCATTGATACGGATGATGCCAATTTCCCGACGAATATCCCCGTTGTATAAAAGGTACCCACACGGAGCCTGTGCTTTACTGACAATAATGCCGCGATATTTTTCACTAGCCTCTACCAGGTCTCTATTCTCACTGGATACGAAATCATCCAGTGAAATTGTATCCCGTTCATCCTCTTCAGCAGATGCAATCGCTTGCTCGTAAGCCGCAAGCTGGCGACTTACTGTATTTACCTTATCAATATCCATGCCCATAACACGAGCATAGAGACGGAAAGCACTCTTGGTTTTTAGCGTACCATACGAAACCATTGGGAACACATGTCCTTCACCCAACAGTTCCTGTTGCGCGGTAACAAACGGAACCGGATCCGCTACGTTGAAATCAATATCCGGAAGGGAACTCTTTAAGCGCTCCGCTGTAACGAATCGCTGCGGATACATGCGGATCGGTAAAGCAAATCGATCTAACGTGGACATCCCTAACAACGTATTCAAAAAGAACGAACCTGCGCTGCCGCGTCCGGTGGGTGTAAGGTATCCCCCGAGTTCTTTCCCCCGCTCTATCATCTTACTATTTAATAGGAAGTAATCCGATGTATGGGTGGAAGTAATCGTATCCAGTTCATATCGGATGCCATCTTCATATTCCTGATGGCGAGCTTCCGGCACGTCTTTTTTGTACTCATCCCAGCAATTCCATACCGTTTCTTCTAAAAGAGAATCACGTTCTTCTTGAGTCAATGCAGGATAAATGGTTGGCAGCTTCCGCGAAGTATCGTAGCAAATATCGTCAAAAGTAAGAAGCTCTTCCGTCGAGGCAATGCTTTCCTGAATCTCATCCAAATTCAACACGCCCTGCTCTTCCATTCTCCGGCGGAACGTAGCTTCATCAGGATAATCCTCATACACACCCGAATCCAATTCGTGTTCATCCATATGCGCGGCACCGTTTTCCTCGCGGAGGATACGCCTCTCTTGTGCTTGCTCGGGGTATACGTAATGACTATCCGTCCCAGCTATCAGAGGGATGTTATATTGATAATGCAAATCCACGCACAGGCGGTTGATTTCTTTTTGCCACGTGGTATTATGGGCCTGCACTTCAAGCCGAAGAGAATCCCCAAAGTGCTCGTACAACGAAAGGAAAAGTTTACGCTGCTCACGTATATCGTTTTCCTCGCCGCCGTAATGCCAGAGCACTTTATTAGTAGTTTTATCAACCTTGCCCCAGAACGCAACACATGCGGTAGTCACAAAGACATCCTGAGGAGGAAGCATCCGCAGCAATTCCATGTCCAGCCGAGGCACAGCATAAAACCCAGTGTAATTGGCTTCTGAAATAGCATCATTGATAGCATGCACACCATCGATATTACGGGCTAGTAGTATAATATGGGCATTCGTTCGGTCAGATTCCGCGCGATCTCGAACCCAATATGCCTCTGTGCCGAAAATGAATTTAAGGTTTTCTTTTTGGGCAGTAAGATAACATTGCCCATGGTTGCCTTGAAATCCATGTTCAACACTGGATAACACGCTTGCTCCGACTTCTTTCGCACGCTTAGCGTAGTTAGAATAGAGCATATGAGAGTCCTTGAAAGATGCATATAGGTTTGAATACGATGTGTGGGTATGATAATACTGCAAGCTGCTCACCTCCCCTTTTTATTAAGTCATATAGAAGTATATAAGTTCATATCTTCCGGTTCATTTATGGAATTCTTTTGAGATACAAACACTGCTTCTCGTCCGCATGCTCTACGTGCTCCACAAATATACTGACAAAACATATCATTCTTATCCTTTTCTGGATACTCAGTCGTTCCCTCAATTTCTTGAATCAAATCTACCATCCATTGAACTGTGGCATGGTAAGTGGTTTCATCGAACGGTTCAGAAACAATGGCACCGCCTTCCTTAAAAAGGTTGAACCGGAGTTCCGTTGGAAATACCCCATACTTCTCCTGGATGTACGTGCAGTAAAGATAAAGCTGCCGCATGTATTTCTTTTTATCCGCCTTCATACGGCTTAAAGACTTACTCTTATGATCAACAACAATAAATCCGCCAGTAGCTTTATCTTTCAAAATCAAATCAACTATGCCTGTAAACTTATGCCCGGCAATTTCAGTTGTAAACTTTTGCTCAGAGGAAATGATTTCATACTGCTCACCGTAACCGGTAAAGTTTTTGAAGTATTCCAATCCGCTACTATATGCCTTTTCAGCATACCCTTTAGGGAACGGCGGAAACTTCGAGCGAACATAATCTAAGTACCTCTTATCGTATTCATCGCCAAGTTCTTCCGCGAGGAGAAACCCCATGGCATATTCATCAAGCAATGCATGCCCCAACGTACCGTACTCACTATACGCATTCGGCAACTCTTCCAGGCGTGGCTCTACACAGTACGTAAAGTAGTACGCCCTGGGACACTCCTCGAACAATGAAAGGCGACTAAAGCTCCAGACTGTACTCATGCGTCCGCCTCATTTGTTTTCTTTCCTTTTCCTTGATACGTAGTATGTTCTTTTACGAATTCCTTGAGTGCGGTATTGTTGCCAAATGCTTTCTTAGCAAATGCACAAACGAAACCATCATACTCCGTAAAATGAGAATCTTCAGAACACTTTACAATCGTTTTCGTTCCATCTTTCCAAAGAACCGTTGTATAAGGACGATTGGAATAAATACCCGTTACTTCAGGAATATAGTATCCACTGGGACTTGCCTGCTTTTTACAGCAATTCGATAGTTTACCTGCATGAGGAACTTTTGTACTAGCTTCAACAGGCTGAACATCTTTTTCCTGTTCCGCCTCCGCTCTCGCTACTGCATCCAAAATGCACTGAAGAATATCATCGTTTTCAAAACCCTTTTCCATTACCCAAAGCATGACCAATTCTCCTTCTTTCTATTTATCATCCGAACATATCCACGATAGGATACCTCGGTTGATATTCTGGCAAGCTATCCGCCCGTATAGAGGGCATCGTAATTCCTGTTTTGTCCCAACTAAATTCATAGTTATCTCCGTGTCCGCCCGTGGCCTGATAAATTCTATGGCTATCTGGACAGTAGGCGCATTCTATCAAGCAGGTTTCGCCCTCATATCGCGCTTTCAACACCTTAAGGTTCGGGCGCATCGACTGAATTACGTTTGACGCGACTTTTGTGATGACAGAGTTACCGCTAACATCATCACTAGTCATCTCGCCGCCTTTCTGAAGCTTACGAGCATGTGCTACAATGATAACGTGAACCCCATATCGCTTTGCGAACCTGTCCATTCGTGAAATCAACTCCGCCTGACCGGTGTATTCGTTATCTGTATCAAAGATAGCGGACATGATATTGTCCAGCAGGAACACTTTGCAGTCATATCGCCGTGCAGCTATATCAAATACGTGCAAAATCGCGTCCAACTCTTGTCCTTCGAACACTTCGTTGTTGTCGAATAGAAAAAACCGTGAACCAAACCATTTTTGAATTCGTTCCGTCACGTTTTTTGGTACTACCGGCACCTGTTTCTGGGTAATCGGATCGTATTTTAATGTAATATAATCGCTACCCGCCGCTTGCCGACATATCCAATCCAAAAATCGGTTTTTTGTAAGCTCCCCGGAGTACGCGCACACTGCTTTGTCCTGCTGAAGTGCCATCAGTACCATGATACCAGCCAATGTGCTCTTTCCAACACCCATTTGACCAGTGAGAATAGTGAGTTCACCTGCTGCTAACCCACCAAGAGCGCCGTCCAATGCAGGAATCCCTGTCATGATACGAGGAACAGTTGTTGGGTCTACGGGTTCAATCTCCGAAACCAAAAGTAACCCACGTGTAGTAGCTTGCTCCGCCTGCTGAAGGGTATCGAGCAGCACCTGAGCACCACATTCGATCAAAATCTCGTTGGCATCCTTACACGTTAAACCTAAATCCGTAAGTGGATACTGCCGAACCACTTTACAACGAGATTCGTCCAGTTTTCGTATCAGTGTTTCCACCATCTTCTTTCCAGGATCATCACTGTCCCCGAATAGAATTATTTCATCGTACTTTTCCAACCAATCCCAGCAGTATTCTACCCAACGGAAATCCTCACACCCACTGGGGACGGATACCACATTACGAACCCCTACTTCATACAATGAAAGCGCATCAATTTGTCCTTCCGTTATGACGAGTGGCTTTCCAGGCGAGCATAAATCCATACCAAACAGAATTGGTTTCGTGTTCTTTGCTGCCCATTCCTTCGGCCCTTTCTCATTCATCGGACGAAACTTATAATAGACGATTTCATTATCTAAGTAAAACGGAAAAGCGATGTCCCCGTACTTTGTACTGCCGACATGGAACGCATCCAGAGTTTCCGTATGAATGCCACGCTTCTCAAAGTATGCATCTATCTCTGGCGTGCGTTCCATAGGTGGATGATTACACTTTTGAAATGACTGCTCTTGTACGTGTGGAAATGAGGGAGCGATACCGCCATGCCCAATTGCCATTCCAAAGTTACTACCATTATAAGAAGGGGGAGTGTATGCGAGAAGATGTGCCAATTGATTCACCGTTCCTTTCACACCACATGAAGCACGTTTACAACAATAAACACCATGCTCAACATTGAGCGCAAACGTATACTTATCTCCATGGTTGCCTCCATGACAAATGGGGCAATACTCAGGGACAATTTCTACACCTTTTACTTGCCACGGGAATAGACACCTGTTAGCAAAGTCGAGATAATCTTCCTGCGTCCATGCCCGCATAGGCAACCTCCTTCTATTATTTTGTTAAACCATATATCGAAATCACGCCACTTGTCTATGAAAATACTTCATGAAGCATGCGCAAGAGCAGAAGACATTCCAGATAAAATGCTTGCCACGTACCAACCTGAAATTTCTACTCACCTGCGAACGGGAACTGATGCAATTCTTGTATCGGATACCCGAGCGAAGGGCGTAGCAAATTACATTGCGCAAGAGCGAAGGGAACGAAACTTTCCTTTGTGAAGTGTAAGCTGACTATATGGTATTGTTATTCTATCAAGAATGCGGTACCATACAGCCCTCAGGCAATGAGAAAGCAATAGCACAAGTGGCGCGATTTCGATATACGATTTTAGTTTTCATCCTGCTACCCTGGTCGAACTCCGACTAAATTTATGCTGTAATAGCATTGTTATTCCGACGTGGCGTACCTGCCCGCACCATGATTTTAAAAAGAAAGGCAGGTGATGCTATGTAGAAATAACGTTGAGGAACTGATCGCGTTTATATCCCTGGCATAGGCAATTGCAGGGATATTCGGCCCATGGGTTACAATTCTAGGGCTAGCGTGGTGCGGGGATCCTATGCTTCCGCCACGTAACGGTTCAGTCTGTGAGCGACCTCCTGTAACGAGGTGGACAATTCGAATTTTATGGAGGATACACGAGAGGCGAGCACATCGCCCTTTGTGTATTTCCAAGGCAGCAGGATAAAATACGGCGCACAAAACGACATTTGCGATAATTAACCTTAAATACTGCTGTATGTGCGTCAACTCTTTTATTTTGTAATGGTGCCGCCGACCGGACTTGAACCGGTACGCTCCAAAGGCAAAGGATTTTAAGTCCCTTATGTCTGCCAATTCCATCACGACGGCAAAGAAAACGGTGCGCTGGTAGAAAAGGATACTCCCACTCAGAATTTTTACTGGAGGACATTCCCTTTCGAAAACGGCGAACGTACACTACCAAGGGTGAGCACGTCAAAACAAAAAGTAATGATATCAAGTATCAATTGAGCCATTCACAAATTTGCTGTCTGCGCACCAAGTGGTGTGCCCAAAAGGATTTGAACCTTTGACCTGAGGCTTATAAGGCCGCTGCTCTGACCTGCTGAGCTATGGGCACATGGCGCGCGGATTAAACCGCGCAGCACAGAAAAGGGGAGGAATAGAGCACGCAGCTTCATACGTACTCATGGTGTGCAAGATAGAAAGCCAACGAATTTACGGATACACGGTTTCATTCTTAATACTCGTAAGATACAATAGCCCTACCCAGGAGAGATCCTGGAGTAATAAAAGGGGAGGTGTTCTCCTATGCCCGGAATCAATAAATGGTTCCTGCTAGGGGTCGCTATCCTCGCATTGATTGCGTAGATATTTAATCTACTCATCGGGCGGGGAATAATGGTAGTTGACCCCTCTCTGGTTTAGGCCATTGATATTATCGATATGATAATTGCTATGATCGATATAGGGATCATCATACACGAGATATCGTGGAAAGAACCATGAGTTCTACCCGCATCCGCATTGGAATTCCAATGCGGATTTGTTTTACCGATGACTCACTATCTTGCTACTGGTGCAGACGCAAGGATTTGAACCTTGAATTCTAGTCCCAATCAAGAATAATTGCTGTCTGTGCATCCACAATAGAAAAGGGGAACTATTGTATCGACGCACCGCTTTATCTAGCGTGTTACCATTACACCACGTCTACATATTCATTGGAGCGGGTGATGGGAATCGAACCCACGTAATCAGCTTGGAAGGCTGAAACTCTACCATTGAGTAACACCCGCGCCAAATAGGGGAGGGGAGGGAGGATAAAGTAGAACGGCAAGATGATTGAAGAAGGAATTAACGGTTAAACGGTATCTTCCTTAACCTGCAATCGGGATAATAAAGGTGCCTAGGCGGTTGCCTTGCAGTTTCTGCATAGCAAACTTCTAGAGTAAATAAAAGGGGGTGTATCCCTATGCCAGCAATTAAAAACTGGTTTAATTATGGGGTCACTATCCTTGGATGGATCGTGTAGATTTAGAATCTACTCATTGATCTGGGGATTATGGTAGTGGACCCCTCTCTCGGGTCTATTCTCGACCTCGTAGATTAGGCGCTCACCGTGCGCGACATGGTGGCGATTCTAATCGCGTGGGAGAAGGAAGAACCGTGAGTTCTACCCTTATCCGCATCGACCACCAATGCGGATTTGCTCTTTCAAACCATTAACCATCACAATCATCTTACCGTTGGTACGGCTGTCTGGATTCGAACCAGAACACACGGATTTCAGATCAATTCTTATTTGCTGTTAGTGCATCTTACATTCGTGGCACATTAGTACGTCGCTCTACCGTTAAGCTACAGCCGTGTAATACGGCACGCATTTGCTACTTATATTACAACTATAATGCATTCATTGCTGTTAGCGTGCCAAAATTTTCTTTACGCACTCTCTAGTGCTTCCCATACCGGTGCATACCGGGGAAGTTTAAGAGTATCAACCAAACATTCCCATGGATCCAACTTCCCAGTGTACACCATTTTGAGTACAGCCGGAGAGAACCCACTAACCAGTACAACACCATTCTTATTTTGCGTCAACGGAATCGTATTTGTCCGAGAACACACATTCCAAAATACAAGGCGAGGAAGATCATATCCATTCGCTTGATACTTCGTTTTTAACGAATCAAATACCCGCATGTCTGCATCCACAGCACACTCATCAAACTCCATATCGCTAATTATCAGTATGTTTTTAGGCATGTCCTCTTGCGAAGCATGATTTTTCACCGCCGTATTGAGAATCAGTTCGAATACCGCTTCAATATTTGTGTTGGCAACTTCGTTATGTTCCGCCGCACAAATAATACGTTCTGCCAAAGAACTAGTGTTTTTCAAATTCACAAATTGTGGACGGCTACTGAACGTGATATACATATCTTTGTATGGGCCAGACGCACGTTCTGCAAAATACAAAGCCAATGCGTGTGCTACTTCCCATGCAGTAGTTTGTGTCGATCCTACTTGTATACACATTGAACCACTTCCATCCGCCACAACAAGTGTAGTATCATTATCCTGTACAAAATCAGGTAATGCCTTCCACATCGCTTCAATAGCAGCATCCATTTTAATATTTAAGTTATACCAGAACTTTCCACCCATGTATTTATGGATTATATCATGTGGATATAAGGTACTTGCGTTGATCTTTGTCTCTCCGCGAGACAATTGATCCAGATATGCTCTGCGCCGTTCCTCGTCATGTCGCAGAAAAGCGTTACTATAAATCAGGTTAGCTCTGGAAGGTACGTTAGGGTACTTTATTTCCTGCCATTCGTTTGCCGACATCTTTCGCTCAACTACATCTATTTTTCTGCGCAATGCAGAAAGTTCTTTTCTATATTTTCTCGGACTCCATCCAAGCATAGCCATAAGTTCCCCGGCTATCGCTCTATCAACACGCTTTCTACAGTGTTCGCTAGGAAGCCACTTGCCCAGAAGCGATACTTGCCCATTCCGCTTATTGCATTCCTGTATGTCCGTAAGCAATTGCTTCCTTATAATATTGAATGCTTCCCTTTTGACCCCAGGGATATTCAGCATGCATACCAAGTCATCCCAGCGCCCATATTCGGGCAGCAAATCGAGCACTGCAACAGCTTCTTTCTTATGCCACTTCGCCAGGAACCGCATGCATGTGCGGAACAATCTACGTTCGCCCATACCACCACGAATATCTCTCACGAAGAACAACCATGTGATCGCATATGTAGGAGATTCACGATATGCCTCAGCAAATGCAGAGGCAATTTCCTGTTCGCTGCGGTTACGGAATGAGCTTACCGCAAAGTTTAAGTCGAGTAACGCTTTGCCTGTGGTCGCATACCCTGCCCCGCCATTTTCCGTGTACGAAACGGAATTTTCCGCATTGTATGCCTGCATTTGCTGCATGAAATCCATACCCTATATCCTCCACTTCATTATTTTTTTTCTTAGGGATTCCTCCTTGCCAGCGGGGAAAGGAGGTGGTATAATACTGGCAAGGAGGTGGTCTAACATGAAGAGTTACTCTTCACGCGAAGTCATCTCTATGCTGGAGCATGCCGATGGGTTCTGGTTCCACTGCGTCCGCATCACTGGCGATCATGCCATATAGACGGACGAATCCGGCACCCACCACGTCACTGTTCCTCTAAACCGAAAGGATATTCCTATCGGGACTTAGAAAAGCATAGAGCGACAGGCCGGGGTTCAATTCCTAAACCACAATTGAACCCTCATCAGGAGAGACCCTGATGCTTTCTGCGGGTGCGGTGGACACCCGCTATCTATTTCAAACGTGGTTATGCCACGTTGAAATACTCTTTGTAGCTAAAACGAATTTTGGTATTGATGATATCCCACACTGTAGATACTCCACATCCAATTTTTTCTGCAATTTCATTAAGCGTACTTCCTGCAATCCTCATCTGTACAATAGTTTTCTGTTGATCTGGAAGTCGAGTTATCCATTCTTCAATTTCAGTAGTATGCTCGTCTTCAACTGAAAGTGTATTCTTTAATTCGTCAGATAATTCCATAATTAGCGAACAATTCTTGTCACGTTTAAACGTATCATGATAGTATCCCATACCACGATATCCAACAATCATTCTGTATAATCTACAATCAATATAGCGCAAGCATGTTTTTAGTGTAGCTTTATCATATGGCGGATATCCATTTTTCCGCATAAATTCTACGAATACCATACGTGCTTCTTGATATAAATCTTCACGCAATTCCGCCGATTGATTCTTCCCGCGTGCTATGTATGCATTCACACATCTTTTAATCCAACCATCATACTCGATCAGATACTTTTCCTCATTCATTACGCAAGTCCTCCCCGTCTTATCTCCATGGCTTTGAAGCAAGATAAGCACATTGTATTTGCTTATCAAATACTCTGCTTTCTTGCAGATAAGACGGCGCGCAATGAGAATGAAGATTACTTATTAAGCCAATAATTCATCATAAAAATTGCTGTAAGCGCGCCAAATCGGAATCGCTTATTCCGAAGGATTTTATAAGTGGTACGAATCATGCACATCGATATTAGACTCTGTTTCTTGTTTAAGCCAAGCAATCACGTGATTCATTGCAGACTCAAAATCCCAATACCAACTGCCATCAAATGTTATATAACCGTCGTCATCAAACTCTATTGATTCTCCGTCACAATTTTCATCTATTAGTACATCATGACACGGACGAACTAGCAACCCAGCAAGTTCTTCTAACGATAGAGAGCGGATATATTCTAAATTATCCATACTATATTAGTTAAACATATCGCTCAAATCATCATCGTTACTAGCAGCAGGAGGATGAACTTCCCTAGCTTCACCGCCAGACGAATTTTTAGCAGCTTGTGACGTAAATTCAACTGCGTAGGCAAAAACCGTAAGATTCAAACCCTGCGTACCATCGCGTTTATCCCACAAGTTAGGCGTAAATTCTCCCCATACAGCAACTCCGTCGCCCTTATGGAGATACTTCGCACAGGTTTCTCCTCGTGCGCCCCATACAGACACTTCATAGAAGTCCGCTTTATCTTTATCCCGCCTTACCGCGACTGCCATCGAACAAACCGATTTGCCATTTGCAGTACGCATCTGCGGGTCATGTGTCAGTTTTCCCGAGAAAGAAATTTTTGCTGCCATTTACTTGCCTCCCAATTCTTCATATATCCTACGTCTCAACGCCGGATCTGATATGTCTTTATAGCTACTGTTGGTAAACTCTCGAATTTTCGCCCCAACCGCTCGCTTCTCATCATTCGTCATCCCGGCAACCAGATTGTTTATAAACTCTGTAAGCTGTTCCTGGGTAATTTCGTCATCGCTTGCAGCCGTTTCTTGCTTAACATCAGGAATATCTTCGTGAGCTTTTCTGATTTCGACCCTTTCAGGCGCACCTTCCGAAATCCACTCCCAAAGCTGCCTACCATGCGCGGACCTTAATACACTATGTAACGAATCGAAAATTCCTGTCCTATCCTTAGAGACAACAGCATTGTGGTTTTGGTCAATCTCAAATACCGTTGTGAATTCATACTCAAGTCCATCACGAAATATAGGTGCCAGGCCAATTTTCCTTGGTACTTTCTTACCTTTTTCATTTTCCTCGACAACATAATCAGTTTTCGTTCGCAATGTACTAATGACATTCATATTACATTGCAACACTTTATCGACCAACCGATTATGTTGAGGAGTTACGTCGCGCCAAGCGGTATATGAATTCGACGTTTTTGCCGATACCGCACCATGAATATCGAGTAAACCACCTTCACCTGCCCATGCGTGAGACAAAGAATCGACAATCAATACTTCAATCCCACCATCTTCTGCACAATCAATCGCTTCTTCATATCGCTGCGGGGAATATGGAGGCGACAATGGAATCGTAAGGTATTGTCCAACGCGTATATCGCCAGAACTATTACCTACATACAACGAACCAGAACCGTTTTCGGTATCGATGATGCAAATTTTCTCCCAAATGTCGCTATCTGCCAACCCAGGATACTCTGCTCGCAGAAATCCATAGCTAAGTATCAATGACGACAACGTTTTCCCACTACCAGACGCCCCAATCATTCCAATTTTGACCTTTGCTGAGCTGCGCCTGGCTTTCTGCAACTGAATTTGTCCTGCCATCTCGTTTCCTCCTTTGTTTTTGTGCCTTACATATATCTACGGTCCTAAAAAATCTCAAATTTTCGGATTTCAGCAGTAAAGTGTTTGTTAAATCATATTGCACAAATTTCCTTCCTTATATACCGCTATTTCCCGCGCTCCTAAACTCCGTAAATCCTCATCTTTCATAGCCCATGTCCGTGTGACGTCCCTTTTACCCACCATTTCATTCGTTTTACGCACCAGTATCCACACATTCTCGCTTCATCCTCTTTTCTTTCAACTTCTCTGTCAATTCCGGCAGGACATCCATCCATCCCTGCTCACACAAAACCCTTTGGCGTTCATCTGACGTCGAATGCGCGTACCGATCTGTCATGTGCGTCACCGCATGCCCTGCGATATCTCGCCCCACAGCATAACCTCCAATTCTAACCGCGTTCGTAACTACTGTATGCCGCAAGGAATGCAGCCCTGTGTGCAACCCACACGCCCTCTGAATTCGTGACACCCTCGCGAGTGCTTCGCGTCGTTCATATCGCCGCTCGCCACCTCTAGCACAGAATAGAGGAGCGTTGGGTTCAAATTTCATGAGTTTCACATATTCCTTCAAGTATAAAAGTGCTGGCTTGGCTACCTCGACACACGTCGGTTTATTACTGCCTTTTCGAACGACATCCACAGAATGTTCCGCATTCAAAATGTCTTTCACATCAAGCTGTAGCGCTTCATGAATGCGAAGCGCGCTGCCACCAATGAGAACAATGAGCGCCTTAGCTACCATTAATGCATTTGTAGCCCACTTTGGTTCGCATCGCAGCATATTCCGCATTTCAGCATCCGAATATGCTCGTTCAATCTCCTCGTCACTTCCCGGTTGCGGTACATCCGAACGACTTAACACCGGCAGAATTTTAGATGGATCCTTTAGAATATATCCTGCCACTTCACAGAAACCAAAGAAACTCCTCAGGGCTGTACCTACAAGCGAGCGGCTCGCATCATTTAAGTCTCGCGTAGTCCCGTACCATCCCATTACCATTGCGCCCGTAACTCGATTGACGTTCGTCAGGTCCAGCACAATATCGTGATGGGCACGCACATACGAATTCAAATTTCGCACCGAACGCATATACGCCTCAATGGTTAGCGTTGCCGCTCGTTTCTCCATCATCCACTCCATGTACTTCCGCATCAGGTCCGTGTCACCCTCCTTTGCCAGTTGATCTACGTAGAACGGAATCGAACGTTTGTTCATGTCTCGCATTATACCTTACTCCTCCTCGCCTGTCAAGACCTTTTTGTAATATTGCGAACAGAAATTCGATTGTAATTAAATATATTATAATAATTATATTATACTACACATTTCCTAACACCCACAGCAAAACCGCAACGCCGACAAAAAATATCCCAAGACAATCGATAGCATCTCTATAGTATCGCAGCGTATCAATTTTCCGTTCCCTCAAATCTCTGCGCGGTGCCCGCTTAAAAGTAGCCTTCAAATTCCATTCCTCCATTCCAAAATAAAAGAGAGCAGGTTGTCCTGCTCCCTTGTCCGTTGCTATCGATTACAGATCATCCGGCATTTCGTATGTACCGTTGTTCATCCGCTCGACGATACCGCCGAGGTCGTTCGGATCCTGCTTGATTTCCGCCATGGGATCGTCGCTGAGCATAGCTTGCAGCTTTGCGTCCGTATCGTACTCCCATGGCCTGGAGTTCGCTTTCATGGCGTTATGTATAGCGACTCTCTCCAACGCTCGGTTGCCCTTAGCAGCATTCGGAATCACACTCCGATAGAGATTCTTGAAGTAATCAAACGCACCCATTACTATATTCCTCCATTATAATTTGTCAAATTCGATATTTCCCCACAGCGACAATATGTGTTTATCTAACATATATTGCATTTTGTAAATTATTTTTAGTTCATGTCCATTTTTTGTATTCATCAAACCATTTCGCTTTCGCATCACTAAATAACATTTTATCCTCCAATCATTGTAATTGCATACAACTACCGCACTTGTCTAATTTCCAATTCACTTCTATCCAAATTTTGTCCACTAAAATAGTGAACCGGAATTCCACATTGCCTAGTGATATTTATTACTCTATAGAAGTCAGAATGACTTATATAGTCGGCGCGAAACCATACTTCTGATGCATTCCTAACAGTAGAGTTCTGTATAGATACGCCTACAGGATAGAACGATACAGCAGAAATTCTTTCTTTCATTGCTCTTGCCCATGCGGATGTCCCACCAATACAAATCACGCCGTTAGGAATTTCCCGCACCTGAATTTCGACGTTTACAACTCCCTCATCTTGCTCCTGTGCTGCATACAGCGCCTCACGCAATGCCGAAATTTCCTGTTGCTCACTTTTCATTTGTAAAATTTCTGCATTTTGCTTTTCGGTTTCACGTTGCAGCATTGCAATCTGCGTCTGCAATTTCAAACGCGCTGCTTCATTCTTCTTAAGTACATTTTCTAGCTGTTGCTTTTCATGCTCTGCTTTCTTCTGTTCTTGCTGGGCGATAGCTTTTTGAGCTTTGCTTTCCTGTCCTGCAAGTTCAAAACAAAACTTTTTGTCCTCCTGTATAGCAAGCATCAACATACGAATCAATGCGCTTTGCCATGGCATTCCTGTCGCATGAGCCATTGCCAAATCTCGTTCGGTTAAGGTAATACCTCTAGTGTATGCGTTTATAAAAATCCCAGCCTCCTCTCCGGACAGAAAGTATTCATTCAAATTAACCCCGGCATCATTCGCCGCTTCTTCTAACGCATCCGCACCAACGATTTCCGAACAGCCAAAAAATTTCTTCGCCGAACGACGTATATCTGAATCGACAATAATTCTCTTAAAATCTTCTTGATGAGCGCATACCTCACCAATGTATTTTTCAAATTCAGTTATATCAATTTCTTTGTGCAAGTGCTTAGCATAAACATAGAGCAATAACATGTCATCGAAAAAATCATCACTTGGTTCATCTACAAATTCAACATATGCTGTTGCTAATGCTATAACAGATTCTGCATCTTTTATCTTATCGTATACTCTGGGATTTGTTGCACGCAAAAGACGCGATATAACAACATTATTATCCTCATAGACCATCAAGATACCAAGTACACGCAATGCCATAATCTGATGCTCGGCTCTACCGCCAGTAATGACTGGATGATTTTTAAATTTCGACCGTTGCGCTGCTGCAAAACATAGCGCAGGTTGCGCATTATACAATGCGTTTATCGTACTCCGTGCCTTTTGCTTTCGTGCAATCGCCACCGCTACAAATGGGTCGAACGAAACGTATCTGCTTCTAACTTGATTTTCTGTCATAAAAATTCCCCTTTATCTCATTGACATTTGTAGCGACCTACGATATAATAAATGCAGGTCGCAGGTTTGAACGTTGTGGATGGTAACCTTCATCGGGGCTGCGACTGTTGGGCGCGCACGCGCCCTTCTATCTTACTCAAATCCGCCACCAGATTCCCGGTGGCGGATTCAAATTATACATTCTCGTCAGTAGTAGTAGATTCACGGACTGTCAATTTCGAAATTAGATCATCCAAGCTAATGCCAGTAGCCTTCATGGCTTCTAGTAGCTCAGTTATCTTTGCTTTTTCAGATGCGCGTCGCGCTGCTCGTTCTTCCTTTGTCATAGCGCCGCGTTCCTTAAACGCGACAATTCGTTCACGTTTTTCTCGCGCATTCTGCAATGCGATTTCTGACTTATTCAACGCTTCCTTACGCTCATTCAACTTCTTTTCTGTTTGTGCAATCAGTTCACGGCGGCTTTCATTGAGCTTTTCTAAACGCTGAATCTGCACGTCTACCAAGGCGATCCGTGCATCTGGATCTGTCGTGCGCGGCTTACGCGCCTTTATCTCCACTGGAGTTCCATCTTTTTTGATTCTAGGCATATCATTTTCCCCTTTCCATTTGTCTATCAAAATTATACTCTACTTCAATTAAAAAGTCAAGTGCTTTGCTGCTTTATTCGCTTCAACCACCATGCCTCAATTTCAGATTTTTCTGTACGCCATACACACTTAAACCGATTCGTTCGACTGAGTGAGGGTGGGCATATTTTTAACAACATTCAAACACGCTTCAATAGCCGGGGTTTCTTCGCCTGCCGGAATACTGTTAAGCCATTCCGTAAAAATTCTTTCAACTTCTTCACCATCAATCATTCGCATTTTTATCACCTCCAATTTTCCTGTACTGACAACGGGATTGGCAATTCATCTATCGATTTACGAGTATCACACGCGCGCATCTATTTTTCGCTGCATTTACAAAGCATGCTTTCTAATATATGGGCCAATTCATTTGCTTCTTCTATAGACAATTCAAATAAATACACAAATTCTTCTTTTTGATTAGAACTCCACCCACCCTTATACAGTATACGAGCCAATCGGTGTAAATCCTTTGGCACTTCTTTCACCATATTTTCACAAGGGAAAATATACTCACAAGTTTCAATATGTGTATTATAATCATATACTTTATGTTCTTCAATATAATACATTGTCAACATCAAACTGAAATTGCACATACTCATTTTAGACTTTAAATTCCGGGCGGCATATTTTACTGATTCCAACGTATCATAATACTTTATTATCTTAGAGAATCGATCTCTGAAGTCAATGATTTGATCATTTGTAATGGCATCAAAAATATCATTCTCATCCCATTCCGAAACTTTCTTTTGGAGAATTTTCTCAGCACGCAACCATCGGTAGTATGATAGAACAATATGTTCTTTGCAAATACAATATTTTTTCATGATTTATTCCTCCCTACCTTTTAGAAACCACGGAATTTCCCATAGTACCTATTCAAAATCCGCTCGTCGCGATCGTACAATGATTGTAACGTACTGTAGACGACGTCTTCCTGCGTTTCGGTTAAGGCGTAGGCCTCGCGAAGTTTACAAATATCGCAAGCGTCATATCCTTGCCGATAAAGATATTCAGCGAACGCATCAATATCCTTTTCTCTATCTGGGACTTCCTCCTCTACGACTTCGCGTGGCAAACTGTACTGACCATATTCCTCATAATACTCACTACGCTCGCTGATATAGTACGCAGTCAAAAACCGGTTCGTTCCGTATGTAATCACAGTAGACTTAAGCCTTTGCGTAGCTGCGGCGTCCTGCGCTTCTTCCAGTGTATCATACACGCCGATTGTCTCCGGATCCCAATCAATTCGGTTCTGGATGTCGCCATCGAAAACCACGTTCAAAATGTCGCCACCATCCCATTGGTCAACCCTTTTATGCAACACTCTTTCGGCACGGATTCGTTGGTGCTCTCTTAGCACGGCGGTTTCCTTACAGATATAATATTTTTCCATAATCTATCCCCTTCAATTCTTCTAGAAATTCACATTCGCGCTCGTAATTTGCGAAAAGCTCCTGGACTTCTATCACTACGTCACGTCTGGTCTTGTAACCAAACATCCAGTCATTTACTATTTCTGTTGCTTCCACGCAAACATCTCCATCCATCAGAATGTTACGCGCATCTTCTACCGCGTAGTCCTCCTCGCGAATATATCCGCTTTCAGAGATGATAAAACGTACTAAGCCAAGTGTGCGCTGTTGTGGCGTTTGCCACCCGGTTGCGCCTTTTGCCTTATACCATTTTCGAAAATGATAAATCGACGGAAGCACTGCATTGATTACTTTTCTAGCTACTTTCATTGTATGTTCTCCCCATTTACAAATCCTAGTTTGTTACAAGGTACAAAGCGCTCACCGTCCCATTTTGCATATCGGATTATAGTATTCCCTCCACGATAATCCTTCTGCCCATACCCATACACCATACCAGGAATTGGGTCAAACACTACTAAATCGCCTTCATTTCCATCTCTATCAGAAAAAGTTCCAACACGGCTCTTGAAATCATGCTTTCCGTCCGGTGTCATTTGACAAACCCACGGGAGAGAGTAACGACGTTTGTTATAACTATCAAAGTGTGCAATAACTTGCATTCAAATTCCCCCTTCTCACGTTCTCTAATCTATTGTTCGCATATAATACATTAACTCATCGCCTTTTAATGTATCTACAGCGTACTTATCTGCTAATTTCCAAAGTTTGTCATAAGTATTTGCCAACTTCTCATTGGTATTAACATGATACCAAACCTTATGATTCAATACCATTACAAGTTCTGTGAGATACTTATAATCATCCTTCCAATCTTCAAATGCACGATTATAAGTGTCCACTACTGCATCTACTCCAAACTGATCAGCAATAGTAAAGTCCTGCCAAAATGTCGTAATTGGTTCATATCCAAATATTTCAGCCATCTTCCACTTCATACATCTCACTCCAAATCTCCTATTATATTATATCACAAAAGCCAACAAATGTCAACACATAATTTTCATACGTTTGGACAACTCCAGGTCTCTCCATAATACACAATCGTAAGTGTTCGCCCGCCACCAAGCAATTGAATTCGCGCCTCGCGGTCCAATTTCCGCAAGTTCAAAGTATATAACAGCATTTTCATTGCCTCATACGGAGTACGAGCACAGAAATACAATGCCTGATGCGTATCTAAGTTATATATTCGAATCATACCGTCCCCTCCAAATAAGTCCATCAAATTCCATACAACTTACCTCCTATCTATTCATTCCATTTCGAATTGCTTTTCTGCGGCCCTGTTATATACCCTTGGGTTAGGAGACTTGCGCGTCACAGGATTAATGTCACCCCAGCTACCACGTTTTTCTGCATCGATCTTGCGTTTTTCCTTCTTCGATAACTTCGAATACGGAACATATATTTTGCTTTTCATACTTCTATTCCTCCTGATGCTTATGTAGATTAACTGCAAGCAATACAGCATCACCGCTTGCACTCTGAATATATAATGGCTTTTTCCATCCATCATAAGTGTTATTGTAATAAATTTCTGTGGCATCTGGCAATGCCTCAATCAAAGTAAGCAGATACTGTGCATTTACAGCAATTTCTCCATCCACAATATACCAAATAGGATCATACTTTCTACCGTGCAAAGCTTTCTCAGTTGCAATGAATGCTTTAAGTTCTGCTTTGGTAGGCAACGGTGTCGCACTATAATCATGATGTATATTTGGCACAACCTTGTCCAAATCAAGAGGAATTTCTGCTTCTTCTGGACGTTCTTCCAATGGCACCGGGTTAATCAATCGAACCGCTCGATATCCATCACATACACACTGACGTCCTTTATTATCCATCCATGCGTACTGCAACCCTATCCCCCTACCTTCTTTTCTAGGCAACTCAGTAATTTCTCGCATTGCTTTAGCAACACTCGCCTTCCCAGTAGATGCAGCATATTCTCTACGAACTTGTTCCTTCAGTTCCTTAACAAATTCCTGTAACTCAAGTGCAGTATTTGTATTGGCATCGGTAATCGTAAGAATATCATTAACCCGTGCAAGAACTTTTTCAGCTTTCATGTTTTGTTCCTCCTACTATATTATATATGATATATTCTAAGTTAATCAAGCCATACTTGCTTACAATACGGACAGATTTCCTGTTCACTATTTTCCGGATTTAGTTCTAAGTACTGTGGTGAAAAAACATCTCCACAATTTTCGCATCGAGTTAGCTCACCATTATTTTCCTCATACGCAACACACTCATCGCACAACAACCTTGCAGTAGACGTATTTGAATCAACTTCTCTGATATCATCCTCACAGAATCCCCTCCCACACCTATCGCATGTTACAAAATAGTCAATTTCATTGCAATCTGGCCGCAATATATCAATCCTTCCATCAGCTACCATTATTTCTGCTGATTGAATTGCTTCTTCGAAATTTTTCGACATCACTTTGATAGTATATGTACTAGTTTCGCGGATTGTGATTTCATATACCCGATTTTGCTTCTTGGATTCTTGCATTTTCAAAATTCTCCCTACAATATATTTGCTATCAAATTTTGCTAACTGAGTTCTGCGCAGATTTCGAATTGACGTATTATATATTACACGAAAGAATTGATTTTGCTCGTATTCTCCTGTTCGTTTTGACATTAAAGTGTCATAGACACATTTGCGAGACAATTTCCATCCAGGATGTAAATTAGCTACTTCATTTTTCTGCATTTCAAAATTCCTCCTACTCTACTACAAATGTATATTCAGAAATTGCATAGCCCCAAACAGCATTTAGCTTTTTAGCAATGGTGCTGCATACACTAGTTGCATATTCAATATAATCATCATCGAAATCACACAATCTAACCTCATAATTAGTTACTAGTTTTGCTGTGTCTTGAAATTTCCCACGTGTAATATATTCTGGGCAGTAGAATATCACAAGATCATCTTCCGCTTCACGAGTTCCATAGTTAATACGCATATAGTATTGTCGCATAATATCACCTCATAATAGTTTGTCTAGTCATTAAAGTTTTCACTTCTCCGCATCCATCTGCTCCCGGCTAACAGGGCAGAGGGCGAATAGAGCGGCCTTTAACGCTTCGCAATCGTCGCTCCGTATCATATCGTCATTGCTCACCATACTTTCGCAGCCCACGGGCGAGCGTCGTCTGAAATGTTTTATGGCATTACTTGTTCTGGATGAAACCGAATACCTCTGCGCACATGGTCACGATGCTGTCATTACTGACGTTGATGTAATACAGATAACCGTTGGAGCACCGAACGATTACATACCAGTCGCCAACGTTCAGCTGGTTCCCTCGATTGTCGCTGGACAGCTCCGGATATGCAAGGTTTTTGTAGTAACGCTCGTCCATCACATAGAACGAACATGTCATACCTTTTGCGCTGGAAAGAATCTGACTCATGCTCTGCGCTGCACGCTGATATAGCATGTAGTTATCGCTGATGTTCACGATGGGCTTTCCGGGCTTCTTGTCGTCAGACGATGCTTCGGTCACGCCCATAATGCGGGCATCCGGCTCGTACATAGTATACCAGGCATAGACGGCTTCGGTACAGGAAGCTTCGGCAAGGCCAGCTTGGAAAATATCATTGCAAACGAAAGATACATTGTACAGCATTTCATAATCCTTTCTGCCCCTCGTAACCTCCGGGGAGGGCAATCCATCAGTGATAGTTTTCGATCTAGGGCAGCCTCGCCACCGCCCTTCTCAGTCCATAAACGACTTCAACTCGCCATTCACCATCTCGTAGGCCCTAGTCACGTTCGTGGTCACATTAAACCGGATGTAGTTCCAATCCCATGTAGCGAACCTCGGTCGACGAACCTTCTGCCCGACCTGGCGCAGCCGATTATGGCGGTTGATTTCGTACACCGGTGCCCGGCAAATAATACTGATGCTCTCGCGAACGAATCCGAACTCTTTGGCGATCATGTCTACCGCCTCGTCATCGGTCAGTTCATCAGCGATGCCGGCGCTTGCTAACTGATCGTACTTCTCGTCTGAATAGTTGTGTTTGTCCACGTATGGCTTCCATTCCTGCTCCTTCTCCAATTCAGCTTCCAGTCTGGCAATCTTCTTCTCTAGCATGGCATTCTCAGCTTCCATGATCTTCTTAGTTTCCAACATCGTGGCGCGGATCTGCGTGATCTTTTCGGCGCGGGCCTTGCAGATGCCTTCGATACCAATCGTGTCTTTCCAATGTTCGCAGAAAGCGTCCTTGTCGCCGTCGAAGCTGTAGTACTGCTCCTCGATTTCGGCGTACTCCTCTGCCATCGGCACGAATCCTGTACGCTCAATGAATTCATCCATCATCATATTTGATTCCTCCCCGTATTCACTGCTCCGAGTTATATCCATTTAATACCAATCAACCGACCATGCACGTCCTTCTTCATCAAACCTCACATAGTGATCCCATTGGCATTCATCCGTAGCGCCAGGAATAGTACCGTCTTCAAATTTCATGATCACAACACAATCGTGATCAATTCCATCCTCCCGGATTGCCTTCCGTCCAGCTTCTACAGCCTCGTCGAAGTCGTAGAACCATTCAGCCATGTCATTGTCATATGCGCCGTCAGTATACAATGCGTAGGTATACAGCATTTCGCCCGGTTTCAATTTGCTTAATGCTTGCTCATAGGTTTTCTTCATTTTCTCCCTTCCTCTTTTCGTACATTTTCGGCGCTGTCGTCAATCGTTTTTGAAATCGCCTATTTCAATACTTTCGACTTACTTCGATTACATCTCCTGATTCTTTATCAAAGTATACCTTAAAAATTGCAGCGTTTGAATACTTTTTCGCGAACTTACGAGCGTCTGAAAGATGATCAAATTTATACCGTGCAGCTTTTACATGTAAATCCGCATGATACCGATCGTTACCAAATAGCACAATGTACATAATTGCTCCTCCTTATCTTATCGCTTCACTTATACTTTGCCTTTTTTGCAAACACAAACAACCACATATCCAAAGTAAATTGCACGTGCAATCAACCATCCGCCAACAATCACAACTGCCTCAATCACGCGTTCACCCCACTATTCAAAATTAGTTTTACCGCCTTCTCCGCATGTCCTGCCGCGCTCACAATAAGACGTTTATCATTCTTCAATGCACGCAACCAACTTTGTATATAAGCGACACTATTTCTGTTAGATTTGTCCGTATCCATTCCCATACTATGCAGCAACATATTCGCGCCAATTTCCGCCACCAATTCCTCACGCGAATAACTATCACTTCCAAATGCTGCCTGCATTGCGTCATCTGGGAAGCGGTTCAACAGGTTCTTATTTCCTGTACTGTGTACCAACTCATGAAAAAATGTGCTATAATATCCGGCTGTACTCTTGAATCTATCCATATCTGGAATATTCACAAGATGCTTATTCGGCATATAGTATGCTTGAAGTTGATTAGCATGTGAAATTTCCAGATTCGTGCGCGACGAATATTCCGATACTATATTTTCCGCATTCTGCGCTTTTGTTGCGCCATTGGGGTGTTGCTCTCTCTCAAACTTAGGTTTGATTCCCTCGCAATCGTTAATATGAAACACATTATAATATCTCAACACCGGAATTTTCTGCGTTTTACTCTTCTCATCCTCTTTCTCTATGATTTTCCAGAATACTACAAGCTTTGCTTTAGCTCCCTTCTTAATTTTTCCGCCCTCTTTATTGCATTGATTCATCGTAAGATATTCACCAGGTTCGCCTAGCAATATTTGATTCAATATGCTGTATGGTTCGCCTGTTGTGTGCTTAATCGGGCAATCAATTCCGCCAATCCACGGTTTTTCCCACGGAATTTTTCCCTTTTCAAGTTCTGCAAGAATTCGATCAGTAACAATTTCGTACACGTTCATCTTATTCCCTCTCTTTCTATTAAAAATTGTGCATTAATAGTGGGCATCTACAATTTCATCTGTACTCCCGTCCTCATTTGTTATCTCGCAGCCACAAAAAGGACAAAATTTAGATTTTCCGTTTTGTGGATCCGGATTATGGCATCTAGAACAACTGTATGGTTGCCAGTAATCATGTTCCCGTCCTTTCCAGTCATGCCTTTTTACGATTTCCTCCCGCCATTCTGCTCGCATTCTCTCCACATGCTCCCTTCAATCATGCCGCAATCGCTTCTTCTGTATCAAGCGGCAACGGATTGTCCTCGAAACATCCGTACCAATTCCACAAATTTTCTGCATTATCATACACGGGCAACCAATCGAAAAATTCTGCATCATCATAAGCAGGAATTTCTTCCTGCATTATTTCGCTTAAAAACTCTAAGTATCCATCGAAGAAATCACAGGCAGCATGCTCATCAATAGATAGCGAATTTCTGTAATCACTATAGTACATAGAATTGAGTGAAATTTCCTGTCGCAAATTCCAAAGCATTTGTTTCGTCATATTTATCTTCTCCCTTCATTCTGCGTTATACTTAATCCACATCTTTTCACTTGTCATCATATTTAAGTATCTTTTACCGGCTTAAACACAACAATCATTGATGGAAATGGCGCACTGTTTTTGCTACCACCAAATTTCAAACGGCCTTTTATAAATCGAATTTCCGCTTTGCCGTATATGTATTCATGAAACCATCGCGTATCCGTCCTAGCTGGCAGTAGCATTACAACAGTTGCTCCCCCTATAGATGCAAACAATGCTTTACGTACCCATTCTCCAACCCCTTTGCCATACGGTGGATTACACCATATTACTCCATTCCACGGTTTTGATAAACCATCTTGTTGTGGTGTATAGTATACTGAACACTTTGCATTTTCAGGTAGTGCGCAAACATCTAGTGTAAAATGAAATTCATGATTTAGTTCGTCAAATAATTCCTGTGGTGTCTCCCACAAATCTGTCTTACTTGAAAACATTACATCTGTATTCATTCCATACCTCCATCTTATCCAATAGTTTCTGCATTACAAACTATGCATTTTAACTTACAGCTTTCCCTTCTTCTGCATTGTATTTAATGTTCGTTGAATACTACTGCTTCGCCTTTGTTCATATTCCAGCAACTTTTCCCGCTCACACATTCACCGCAATAGCCGGTACATTCCATAGCATATTCCGGAATCATGCACTCTCCCTTCTTGAATCGCACATATGCCATTGGCAAATTGTGCGGATTTTCTGGAATGAAATCTCCCCACGCACTATATACGATGGAGAGATTTTCCGGCAACAAATTTCCCGCATTCAAATACGCATTAACAATTTCGTATTGCTTTGTGAATGCTAGAAACTTTGTCGCAGTACATTCTTTGGCAACACGCACCATCATTTGCAAATATTTCGCATTAACAATATCCCCGGATGAATGCCAGCGGAAGTATTGCATAAACTGTGCTATACCAATTACTTCTTTTTCAAATCGAATTGGGTCATTCTGCCATATACGAAAATTCCGCATACAACTTTCCTTCACATTCTTAAATATGAAGTGTCCTTTGCACGCATAGCATTTCTTTTTGCATGGTGCATCCGTTCGGCATGTAATTCCTGCTGGTAAATTCAAAGCTGGGATTCCTGTTCCCAGCTTCGATATCTTTGTGCTAATATGTACGTGCTCCATCATTATCCTACCATCTCCGTTTCTACAATTTTCTCCGTTACAATGCGGGCCATTTCACGATAGTAACGTGCATTAACATCTCTTATCAGTGAACGCGAACGCGCAAGTGTGATTTCATGCGCTACATAATCCGCGTGTATGTTCCTAATCGTGCGTTTTCTTTTCGCTTCAAGCGTTTTCAGTTTGCTAATGTAATCCATACTTACACCGCCAATCAAACAAGCGCCGCATGCACAAATTCGCCATTGCTATACAAGCGGATTCCTGCATCGGTTCCGTCAACCGTTGTACACCGGTACTCATTTTCGCATACATTTTCGATTCGAAATTCTTTTCCGTATGCTCTAAAATTCCGCATTCCCTGCATAAATGCACGCTTCGATTCCTTCAACATGCTCCGAATAATCATTTCTTTCATTTTATCTTCCCTCTTTCTATTTTGATTCCTTTAGAATTCTTAACGTTATGCGTATTTTTTAGCACGTCTGCTCATCTGGCGTTCAAAATCCGCAAGGCACATGCTGACAAATTCCTGCGATCGGTATTGCCGCCCCCAATTCGAACGTGCGTCATACACGCGCTCATACTCAACGGTATCCGCCCACGTCATTCGTGCGATTTCTAGCACGCCATCACCGGCGAATGTTACACGATTTTCTCCAACGCCGATAACAATTTCGCCGTTAGTTGTAACGTAGGAAATTTCCCACGTATCTGGCGCGAAGCGCAAGAAATCCTCTACGCTATCTCTGCGAATTCGCATTGCAATTTTCATAATACCATCCTTCTTTCTATTCTTTATTTTGTTCTCATGCTTCGAATCTTGCACCGAAGCACCAATACGTTTTAGTCTTCTTTATTTCCACCGGTTCCAATTTCTCAATTGGCGCGTTAATTTTTCTGCATTTCGCTTCCGTGAGTAATTCGTTGGCTATCAAGAAATAGCCATTAGGAATGCGGTGTCCATTCTTAATCTTGTACAGCGTTTTCTGGTCTAGCTTTTCCGGAACCCTATAGTATTTCATGTTTACATTCCCTCCAATTTCTAAAATTTCTGCATTACATGATTAAGAAACGCGTTCCCAAATTCTGCCAATTAGTTTATAGTGTCGATTATTCACTATATCTTCCACATTTATAGGCACAATAGTTTCCGGCGCATAATATGCGAATGCTTCATCATACTTGCGTCTATCCGATTCCTCACGCGCCAATTTCAACGCTTCTTTTCGTGTGATTCTTTCCGCATTTCCCGGAAGCATCGATTCCTCTTCCGGGTTTTCCGTATAGAATAGGTTATATGTATTTCCGAAATTCCGCCAATACTGTACCCAATATTTCCGCATTACTATTCCTCCTCTTCCTCTTCTTCATCATCATCGTCATCATCATCGGAATCTTTCGCATTATCCAGAATTTCCCGAATTTCTTCATCTCCTAAGTCATCATCATTATCCACGATATATTTTATAATATCGTTGATATAAAATGGGCTTTCGTCGTCTGTTGCCGGATAATCGCTACTTACCAAATTCCCATATCCGTTATACCAGAAATGGGAATTTGCCGGACAAAAGTCTCCATAGTAGCACATGAACGCCACGTCAGACGGCAGGCATTCTCCTACTACTTCGTCGAATTCATCCATATCATAGATATGGTTATCATATCTATGGTCACGTTCGCAATATTCGTTGTGTAACGAAATAGCTTTGTTTCCGGGCATATCACCAATGTATGCCGCAAGTTTTTCCCTAATAGTCATATCTATTTCTCCCTTCTATTCTCTAAAATTTCCGCATTGTAATTACTACAATGCATATAAAAAATTCCGCATTGATTTCACACAATGCGGAATTTTCTATTCCAGATTCCCTTCCAATAGCTCTTTCACAATACTATTGGAATTTAAGATGTAAAATTCGCCGCTGTCATCATTGATGACAATGGCATAAATGGCCTTTGGGTCCGCCGAAAACCTTTGCGGTTCTGCATAGGCAGACCAAAAGAAATTGCTTTTTCTCCATCCGCGCTGACGCCAGATTGCCTTATAAATCGGCTTAATATCCAGCATTTCTCCAATAATAGCCGTGCCGATTCTTTGCCGCGTATAAGTAACCTCTTCTCCATGCACATTGGCCCACGTTTCCGCGCGCAAGCCATATGTGTCAAAATATCTAAGTTTCATTTTTTCTTCCTCCATTCCCTTCAGACGTGCGCAAGCCCGCGCACGCCAATGATACGTCCGTTTTCGTCGCGGACAGAATCGTCCACGATGAAAACGTCCGCCCGCGTTGGAACCGCTTGCGCGGTGATTGCGGACACAATATAGATTGTGTCATCCATTGGTTCCGGCAAACCTTGCACGTCGCCATATGTGCAACGCGCAATTGGCAAACTAATACCATTCGCCACAATGGTATCCACGATTTCCCTACGTTGTGTTGCGCGCGCAATTCCAGAGGAAGGAATTGTCGCCACAATAGCATTGTCCTGCCCCACAAAGTTAATGGTATGGGGAGTCAAATTCACAATTTTCTGCATGCTATTCCCTTCTTTCTTTCCGCGCGCCATTAGTGTCGCGCTGGATACATTTCCCGAATCGTGAGGAACAAATCCTCAACGACATCGGAATTATGAATTTCTTCAAGCGTATCGTATCCCCATTCCATTTTCATCCACGTAAACTTCCATGAAAATGGAAACTCAACCGCTTCTTTATCTTCTTTGTTCGTGATACAATCCAACGTTGGATTATACCACAAACTATCCGCGCCGCGTACAACGTACCGCATTTTTACGTCGTCCGGAACAATTCCGCGAAATTTTTCTTCGTCACCGGCGACGTCATATTCCATCGCTTTTATCTCCCAATGAGCGCGGACAATTTCCTCTATTTTCCACGCCACGTCATAATAAAGCTCATCGTTGTTGGTATTCATCATAGTAATCCTTCCTTCCGCGCGTCTGTTTGACGCGCTGTTTTATTAAGCGCGGTTCAAGCGCTTTGCTCAACATGCAACGTTAGCTGCATGTTCAGCAAGGCGCTTGCGCCTTGCTGATATTGTCGCGTTAATACGCGATAATATCAGTCATTACACCGCCAATCCACACATTGGCGGTTTTATCCAGCCCGATAAAACCGCCAACGTTGTTGATATAGCGGATTTTCCCGTCCTCTTTTGAAAACCATGCGTCAACATAGCCTTCAAAATCTTCAGTGGCCGCGCGTTCGGAACATTCCCTCATAATCCGGGAAATTTCCGAATCAGAGAAATACAGTTTCGATTCTTTGCTAATGTTCATGCTCATAATGTAACCTTCTTTCCGCGTGCCAATATGGCGCGCTGTTTTTATTTAACGCTTTGCAAGCGCTTTCCTCTATCGGCAAATCACGCTTGCCGATAGAGGAAAGCGCTTGCGCGCTTCCCTGCTTCCCTATTGGGCCGCGCTGTTTCCAGCTTTGAGCGCGGCCATTTCAGCGCGCAAGCGCTCATTTTCCGCCGCTTGCGCGGCCAGCGCGAATTCCAATTCTGCTTTTGTGGCCTTCCTAGCCTTTTCCTTCTTTTCCTTCAGCGGGGCGGGCGCTTTGCCTGCTTTGCCGGCCACACCGCGCCCAATGTACGCGACGTAACCGCCTTTAATGAATTTTCTGAACGTCGCGATGGATTTAATGCGACGTTGCTTAATAACCACACCATCCTCTAGCGCGTCGCCTTCCGCTTTGCCGAAAGCGTACAAAGCGAAGCCGAATACGCGCGTCAACGTGTATCCAGTGACGTCTAGGCCGTAAATCGCGCACAATGGCGCGATTTTGGACAATGCCTCTTCGTCACTTATTTCGTCGTTGGCCCATGCAAGATAGGCCATATAAGCGTCAAACGACGCCACACGGAATTCGCGCGCCGACAATTCGCGCGAAGGGAAGGGCTGCATACCGTCGATACCGCCAATGTTGGCGGTGTCGATGGTCAAACCTGCGCGCTCATGCGCGCTGCACACTTCGTTGAGCATGCCTTCGCGCTTGAGCATGCTGTTCGCCGTCGCGGCGTCAAAAGCCGCGATTGCACGGGCGGATTCCCTGGTGGTGGCAACAGCGTTGGCAACAGCGTTGGTGGTGGCGTTGGTGGTGGTGGCGATGGAAGCGATGGTCTGATTCAACATAGTGTTCCCTCTTTTCCGCCCCATTGGGGCTGTTTTTTTAGCGCACAAAGCGCTTTGTCAAGCCCACAATCGCGTGTGGGCTTGACAAAATTCTTTGCGCATGGTATAATAAAATGGCAGGGGTGAAAATGCTATCCGCTATCGGCCGTGTGGCGTGTGACAGCCGCGTACCCTTTTGCTTCAAGCGTGACCATGGCTTTTCCCTACGCGTGCATGGCTACGCTTGTGATTAAGCACGCCGCATAGGCAATCAACACGTGTTTATGGCGCTCACGCTTGATTAACCATCGTGCTTAATCACACGGATTCAGGCTTTGTTGCTTATATGTTAACTCTATAGCTGATGGTTACCATTCATCCGCCAAAGTTAACTCATAGGCTTGCCATTCGCCTTTGTCCATAGTGTTCGCTTGTACCGCGCTACCCTCCTATAGTAGACTTTTGCGGTAGATAGCCTGATTCTTCCTTCCCGCGCTTTCACGCCAGCGCGGCGGCGGTTCTAACCGCGTCTATCCTCAATCGGATAGGCGCTTGCGCGTTGATTTGCAAGCGCCGCGCAATCGCGCTGGATATTCGCTTGCTGTTCCCTGCCCGCGTGTCCCAGTCCTGCCACGCCGCGACGTGGCAAGAGCGAAACGAAATGTGCTACGCTACTTCTTAATTATTTAATTGTGGGATTCGCGCTCTTCGCCTTCGGTTTGCGCTGATTCTTTTTTTGCCTTCCAACAAAGGCCTTTTGGGATTCCGCGCTTGCCTTCCAGCGACGTCGTTATTTTAGCATTTCATGTAATGCCGCGCAAGAAACTTGAGATTGAGTTTATGAAAACTTTGAAGAAATATTTGATTGAGTTTATGGAAAGTAGGTTGTGAAATATGGGCAAGAACATTCCAGAAAATAGAGCAAAACAGCTAAAAGAAACTCACGAATCGTTAAGTGTTTGGTTGACGAAGGAACATAAAGTAATGGATAGGTTAAGAGACGCAAGTAAATTGCTAGGTTTATCTCAACGCGAGATAGTAGAGGAAGCTCTGCTGTTATGGCTGGATAAACATGACTTATAAATAAATATAAGGAATAATGATTATATCTAAATAATGAAACTCATTCCCTATATATAGGAAGCGTTCCCTTTGCGCTTCCCGATGGTGAGAACACATGTACGATTTTATCGTACGGCTGACGCTTTAAGCCGGTTCGTTCTGGTAGGATAATAGTTATGGTGTCATAACTACCAGTATTGACACATATCTTAAATCAATGTAAATGAATATTATCCTTTTGTAAATCGTACAATTCAATGACACATGTTGCACTTTTGAAATATTTGCACTCAAGCATGCGAAGGCAGAATTCCGTCTGTTTGGCTTGATTGTGAATAACCTGTGGATAACTCTTGCCGATATGAGGATAAGTAGCTCAATATTGTGGATAACTTTGAAATTGATTGTGGATAACCCAAAATGCCTTGTGGATAACTTATTACGGGAATGTAATAGATGGAATGAATTGTTACAAAATATGCTAAAAAGAGACCAAAGTCGGTTTTTAGAGACGCGAATCCTAGGAAGCCCAAAGAAGCCAAAGAAAAGCGGCCAAACCGAAGCCCATACAGCAAGAGTATGGGCGCGAATTTACGTTTCAAGGCGAATTCCGAGGCCAAAACACACCTCCCTGTCATATCATACATCCCAACCCCATAAAAGATAAATCCCACTCCATTGATATAATCGAGAATATTAAAGAGTAGCAGCAGATGAAAGATAAGCAGGTTCGCGGTACAAAATAATCAGATTTAGAGAAAAGAGAAAACTGAGCAAGTAAATAACCGTATAAGATGAAGAGGAGTGGAAAGCAAGAAACACTAGTGGATGACATATCAAATCTCTATATATCGTAGTGCGATATATAGTAATTCGATATAAAATCAAAACTGAATTTCGCGGTACAGTGAGAGACAACCGTGGGTGCAGTAACAAGGAGCATGTCGGGGTAAGCTGACATGCTCTTATTTATTTGAGACTTTTCCTGAGAAGATGATGGATAATTCTTGTATTCAAAATTTAACATTAGAAATTCCGAAAATATCAAAAAATTTAGGACCGTAGAATAATAGGAGGAGTTGATTGACCGCAAGCTGATTCCGCCAGTTGAAGCTGTCAGCTAGAGGATAGTGAACAACGTGGGGATGGACAACCAAGTGGTTCTATCAGTTCCTCAGCAACTATGCGAGTGCAGTTGGTAAATTACGAAGTGGTTCTAATCAGCCAACTTTATCTAAGGAGGTTGAGGACAGAATTATAAATATAATCAATATAAATCAACCTTCTATCGCGCGGTAGTAGCTTTGATACCAGACAGTAGTGGTAGGACAGGCAACCTCCACTGGAGGTTGCAGGAGATATGACAGATATCTGAGAGTCGATCTATATAAGGATGATATCGCTACGCTCAACGTCCTATCGGACGTAATAAGGAAATATATTTCCTTATTTAGTAGATAGACGAACCATTCTATTTTGCTTAAAAAGGGGATGTACGAAAGTATGGAGCATGAGCATTGGTTTCAATTGGTAGACAAGCTGGCGGATTTATATGTACTGGATTGGAGCAAGTATCGAGTATCAAATGATAGAGGAATGTTTGTTCCAAAGCATGCAGATGATTCGCTTGTGCGGTTAACGAAGAAAACCCTAAGTGGGCATTTGAGTGGGCACTATGCGGTAAGTGTATTTTCTTGGGAGAAGAAAACAAAGTTCCTGTCGCTGGATGTCGATCAGGATCCAGAGCGAACGGTTCGGAGCGTGGTGTACATTTTACAATGGTTCGGGATCCCGAAAGAGAAGATATATGTATCAGACAGCGGGAATAAAGGCTATCATGTCGAGGTGTTCTTTGACGGGAATGGAGTTTGGATAGACGGACTTCAGAGATTTTATCGAGCAGTGCTTGAGGAGATAGGCAGAGAGGAAAATGAAGTTGAATTCCGTCCTACAGGAACGCTTTCAATCAAACTGCCACTGGGTAAGCATAGTGAGACAGGACGGACCTGCTGGTTTGTTGACAGAGATACGCTCAAGCCAATTGAGGATGTGGACTACATATTCAAGATTGAGAAGATGTCATCTGAAGATATGGAAAGCATCATCGAGCGGACGCCGGAGGTAGATGAGGCACGGATTCGTAGAATGGTTTGGGGTAAACGAAAGCTGCAAGCAGCACGGCGAGTAGTATTACAGAACCTTCCCGAAGTGACATCACCAGGACAGAGGCACAGCATGATGGTTCAGGTAGCGATGCAATATCGGCAGCGTAGATATAATGAGGAACAAATTGTAGAGGCGTTGATGGAATGGTACGACGAGCAGTTACCTAATATTATGACTACTCCCCGAGAAGCAGCGAAAAAGGATGCTATAGAAATTGCAGAATGGATTTGTAGGAAAATATCTGGACGGAAGAGCAAATTCGAAGAGGATATGTTTGAAACAGGCAATGTTCGTCTAAGTGCTGAAGAGATGGGAAGCATTCTGATGTGCAAAGGTGGAACTGCCAGGAAGTTATTATTGAACACGCTGCTGTGGGAAAAACGAACTGGTAAGAACCATGCTTCGCAAACACAGCTTAGCAAAGCGCTTGGGGTAACGCCGCGAATGCTACAGAAAATTCTTCCGAAGCTACAGCAACAGAATTTGCTTATCTGCTTAGCAGGGAAGGCTGGCAAGGAAGGCGATGAATTCGTCAAGGATGCAAACACATATTACGTCGGAGTATTGCCAGAGTGCGGGGATATCCCTGAGCTTGGAAAGACGATAGAGATTCCGATCGAGGATGTGAAGGAAGATTTCTTGAGAGTGTATTACCAGGCGATGCAAGAACTGCTAGGTACGGAATATGTGATGCAGCGGTTGACGAAACCGGAGCAGGTAGAGATGGATATGATATTGGAAGGAGCACACAGTAAGAATGAGTAATGAAAACCTTACTCGGGAACAGATTAAACGCATTGTAGAAGAAGTAGTTGACCAGGTGGTTGGCACGGAGGAGCAGTATCAAGAGCAGGAACAGAATTCTTTAAATGAATTGAGAACTTGGTATATTGGTGATTTTAAGCACTCTCAAGATAACCTAAAAGCGTATGTAGAAATCAGTGATAATGATGGATACAAATTATCGTGTAACAAAGACGCCTTGGTTCTTTATGTAGCACTAATGCTAGGAATGATTGAGTCGCTAAAACTTAGATATGAAAATATTGATAGTGATGAATTGCTAAACTTAGTAGAGAATGCGATTGATGAATATATTAAATAAAATGTGAGGTATGATTTTATGAACAAAGAATTTAATAGCATGGAAAACAATCGCGAAAGAGAATATGACTTAGCGAATGAACTTGCAAAGAATATTATTCTTAAATTCCTCTCTGGTGAGTATGAGGAAGAAGAATTAGATAGTGAAATCGAAGAAATTGAAGAAGAAATTCGAAGTGCTGAAGAGCAGGATAGAATAGCAGAAGAAGAAGATGAGTGCGATGGCGGCATTATTACAACGGAGGAATTTAATCCAGATGACGATGACATTTGCATGACAACGATTATGTATAATCCCAATATGGATGCAGTTGGATTGCAAATACAATACGACACGAACCAGAAAGACGCACTAATATTTATGCTTGCTGCGGTTGAAGCAATGTGCATCGATCACTATCCTGGGTTTAATGTAAAACATTTCAGAATGTGTGTTGCGGATGCATTGATAAATAGCATTGATTTTTCTAATCTCGAGAAGGAGCAGTAAAGTGTATGAATAAGTTCGAGTTCATAAAACATATAAACGAGGGAGAAAATAGTGATAATGGCATGGAAATGGTTATCGTTGCATATAGCGCCAGCCATGATGGTAGTAGCATAGAAGTATCCTACAATACGGATAAAGATATGACTGCATCACTACTTCTAGTAGCACTTGCAAAAGTATGTGCTGAAATGCTTCCGGGAATTGACCAATTCCGTTTCGTGGAAAAATTTATCATTGCTACGAGAGAGGTTGTGGCGGAAGCTCATGAAGGAAAGACAAAAGACATATGAACTGTGCATAATTTAAAAATATATTTATTGAGCACAGCCTATACTCTGCCGTTGCAAGAGGGCGTATAGGAATTTGCTTACAGCGCCTGAAGAATAATGGAGGAATGTATATGAGTCATTTTAGCGTTGCCGTTTTTTCCTATACCCCAGACGATGTGGAAGACCTGCTCGCTCCCTATTGTGAGTCTCCGGAAAATCCTGAATATCTGGGATTTAAGGAGGCATCGGTACCCATGGGCGAAATACGCTCGACGTTTGAACGCGAGAAGGAACCCGGCGAAACTCTGAAGGATTTCGTCAACCGTTGGTATGGTTATACCTACAACGAGAAATTGGGGGTATGTGGATATCTTTGCAACCCAAACGCAAAATGGGATTGGTGGGAATTGGGCGGACGGTGGAGCGATAAGCTCAATCTCAAACCTGGTTGCAAGGTAAATCGGGGTAGTCGCAGTTGGACGAATTCAACTGAATTGCCCAGAGATGGTTACTGTTATCAGGCGCAGATCAAGGATATCGACTTTTCTCTGGATCTCAAAGCATACAATGCGGCAATTCGTTTCTGGGAGGTTGTTGTCGAAGGCGATCCTATCAGAAAAAATGAGAATCCCGCACAATTTGACACGTTTTACCGCCGCGAATACTATCTGAAACAGTTCCGGGATAAAGAGCGTTACGCCCGTAACTATGCATCTTTCACGACATGGGCGCTCGTCACGCCGAACGGCGAGTGGTACGAAAATGGCGAAATGGGCTGGTTTGGCATGTCCGACGCTACTGACGAAAGCCGCGCTGAGTATGAAAGAGTGTTGCAGCGTATATTGTCTGAAGGCGACCCGAACCTGTGGATTTCCATAATTGACTGTCATATATAGCTTGCTGGAAGGAGAGCATAAAATGTTGGTTCATAATGATAATAACAATGAACATAAGAATTCAATGGATGTTTTTCGTGAGATTATTGCAGATTATATAATCGGGAACATAGATGCAGATGAACTCAAAAAATTTTGCAATACAATTGATTCCATAGTGGATGAAAAAGAAATAGACGAAGAAGATAAAGGCGGAATTATCACGACGGATGAATATAATGAGGACGATGAAGTTTGTATTACAACGATTATGTACAACCCAGATTCTGATTGCTCCGGATTCCAAATAATGTATGATACAGATAAAGTGACGGCATCGAATTACATGTATATGGCGTTGGAGAAAATGTTTACGGACATATTCCCCGGATTCAATAGAAATCTGTTTGCAGTGAATGTTGGGAAAGCTATACTGGATAGTGCAATTGTACATAATACAATATTTGGGAAAAGTATAGATGAATAAATTAAAGCTTACAGAATACGGGAATAACGCATCAATATGTTTCAATGTTGATAACAAATCTGCATTGCGAAAACTGGGCTTTTCATTCAACCAAGGTGTATGGGCAAAGGTTTGGGAGTTCGATTGCTATATCGATATGATTGTAACAGCTGCGGATGATAAGTCATACTGGAGGATTGATATAATTGATTCGGCAGGTTGCCAGCCGTATGACTATCAGCGTATTCTAGAAACCGATCCGGATAATGAGTATGCAAAGATGGTCAAGATGTATGTCGATTCCAGAATGTTGCTTATGAAATATAATGGCTTAATTTGCGGATGGGAATTAGGAGATTACGTGTGACGAGAAATTGCATATGAAGATAAGATATGCAAGAGTGGGTATCCAACAAATAAAGTACAGGAGGAGTTTCCATGGAGCAGCTTCAGATTCAGCAGAGCAATTTGCCGCAGGTGTTTGAGAACGAGCAGTTTGGACGGTTGTGGTGCATTGAGATTGATGGCGAACCGTGGTTTGCAGGTAGAGACGTGGCAACTGCACTGGGATATGCCAATCCGAGAAAAGCGTTGGCAGATCATGTTGATAGCGATGATAAGGGGGTAACGAAACGTGACACCCTTGGTGGGCCTCAAGACCTGACTATTATCAATGAGTCCGGTTTGTATTCTCTTATCCTTTCCAGCAAGCTGCCTGCGGCTAAGGACTTCAAGCGCTGGATTACGCACGATGTCATCCCATCGATTCGCAGACATGAGATGTACATTACGCCCCAGATGGCGGAGAAGATTCTTGCGGATCCTGACATCATGATTCGAATCCTCCAGGAATTGAAGGCAGAGCGAAATAAGAACGCTGCACTAGACAAAGAGAATTCACTTCTAGCAAAGGAAGTGCTGGCACACAACCCACGCGAGTTGGTGACGCGGATTATCCGCAAAGTAGGCGGAGTGGGTATGCACAACAATTTCAAGTATGCTTGGAACCTGTGGAAGAAGGATATGTACTCGTTGAAAGGCATTTCTTTGAATCGACGGATTCATGACGGCTCAATGCTGGACGCGGTGCGAGAAGACGAATGGCAGGATGCTATCTCGGTGGCAGTAGCTTTAGCTAGAGATTTCGGTGTAGATATTAGTGATGAGATGCGGCGCACCGATTGGGTGCCGGAAGAAACTGCATAAAGGAGTATGGACCATGGAAAATAATTATTTGGAAAAACCTCAGCCAAGTTTTACTCGTTTGGAGCAAGTGCAGACCCATAAAGCCAGGGAGCCGAGTGCAGAGCAAATCACACTCAATAAGGATGAGCTTCTTACGCTGTTGCTAGATTTAGCGATAAGCGAAGCTGAAGTAGCTCGTCATGTTGGACGATGAGGTGATAGCGTATTGGAGCCTGAAAAGAAAACGAGTAAGGCAGAATCAATTATCATGTATGTGGGGCTGGGTTTAACGATAATATTTGGAATGATATATTTGCTTATGCATGATAATTGCTCAAGGTTCAATGATGTGTGGGAAGCAAACATTGATACCAGATATGAAGTTCGAATTCAAGTAGAGGATACAGCTTATGCTTTGATCGATGCGTATAATGTAAACGTAGGTTTGTATGAGCAGTATCATGGTGTTGATGATGCAAAAGCAAAAGCCGCAAAGGGACGTGCAAATGTAATTGCTGTTATATATAATGATTTTATGGAAAGCAATACAATTGTTTGGGACGGTAGCCGTCCAACGGATATTGAAATCGAACTTTTGCTTATTGAGTGAGTAAAGGTGGTGATTGACTTGGTGATATGGATTATAGTTTTAATTCTTGTCGTTATATTGGGTTTGTTTCGTCTCGGTGCAATGGTGCAGTTTGTTCGGGCGTTTACTGCAAGTGCCAGGTGTCCTAAGTGCGATAGAATTGTTTATGCAAAGGATATCAATTGGGCAAATGTAGACGGTGAGGACGGATCTGTGATATTGCTTGACGAGTTAGATGATAAGTATTTTACGTGCCCAAAGTGTGAGACAGTATTCAAGGTATCCATTGAAAAGACTAAAGGAGAAAAGCATGAGCGAGAAGAATGAGTATCGGCTTAAAATGCCAGAACGAGAAACATATATCCGGTTTTCGATGGCAGATAATATATGCGAACTCAATACACTGGAACCAAAATGGATACGTCATATGGATAAATTGTGTGCGAAATATCCAGAGGAATTCAAATGTGTGAAACGGGATGCTCGATATAATTATGCGGTATATGAATTTTCTAAAAAGTTTGTAACCGTAAGGGCACCTAGGAAGACAAAACCATTAACTGAGGAACGAAAATTGAAACTACGGCAAGCTGCCAATGAATACTGGGAGCGTAAACGTGCTGCTGCACAAACAAATAATTAAGTGAGGTATAAGTATGGCTAATGCAAAGAGTGAAATCCGAGATGCAATTCAGATTTACGAAGGGAATGCAAAAGTGTCCAGTAATGTGCGGGCACTAAAAGAAAAAATGTTGAATGTGCTTTTTCAGTATCGGCTTGATATTCTAAAAGCAATTGAAGAAGCAGGCGAATACGATCAGAAGATTGCTAAGTTGGAAGAGCAGATAGAAGTACAAGATGGGATTATTGCGGAGCAAGATGAAGAACTGTTTGCACTGAAGAATCCCGATAAGGCAAATAAGAAAGCCAAAGATAAAATGGAGCAACCGCCGCTCAAGGAAGGTGATCAGAATGATGGAATATTATAGCTTACGCCCAGCAGCGAAGGATGAATACATATCTCTAAGTGATGCGCGTGTTGTAAAGGAACTGATTCGCGGACGCTCCTATCATGATTCCTGTTATCGTATGCGAACATTCCCAGATAGTTTGCTTGGGGCCTCGTCTGAGTTCCATGCAAACGAAGGATTGATTTGCGCCTATATTGATTAGGACAGAATTATAAAAGGGGCGGGGTTATCCCCCACACAGGATCGCATAGTGAAGCTATTGATGCGGGGATGGCGAGAGACAGATATTGCGGAGAAATACAATTGTTCAGTAGCAGCTGTTTCAATTCAGTTATCGCGTGCGGTTGACAAGATTGTTCGGGAGAATATTCGGCAGTGGTGTGAGTTTGCAAAGCAGCGGGCAAAGGATAAATGTTAAACTTTTGTGAACTCATGGAATTCCTGTTTAAAAAAGTACCCCTGGATTTTCCAATACTATAGATGGAGGGATATATTGTATGGATCAGAAAACCGTCTACTTGCCTGATGGTTCGCGTAAAACGTATTTTTGCGGGGACAATCAGACATGGTTAGAAATTGTGAATACTGTGATTCTACCGAAATGGACGAAGTACTGTAGTAGCAATTGGATTAGTCCAAATCCAGATGCTATGTATTCCTCTGAGAAAAGAGTAAAGGGTTTCCTAGATCGGCTGGCATGGCTGCTTTTGGGGGACGTCGATGCGCGGGGATCCATGTATAAGGAAATGATGCGAGAGATACGGGAGATCCCAGTATCCGAATGTTCGCCAGATGTAGAAAACTTTTTGATGTCAAGTGCGAAGCCGCCAGTTACCGGAGAAGATAGCAAGATGAAAGATACGATGCCTGAGAAAGTAGCGCTTTCTAAGCGCAAGAAAAAGAAACCGCCAGAAGACTGGACAACGTTTGAACGCGCGCAGAAGTTGCGTGAAACATATCCTACTGCGCTGATAACATTCTGCGTGGTGAATACGGAAAATGAATTTACTTATGGCGGGAAGCGGTATCATATCAAAGATTCTGTGGAGCAATATCATCCGAAGCATACCAGCTTGGGTTTACTGTATGATATGGACCAGATCGCGGTAGTGGATGCGGAGCGGCTGCATTGGTATGATCAGAAATTGGTTCCCATTGCGGATGATGATATTGAAACTTTAGAAGACTAATTCAAATGTATGAGTGACGGAAAGCTGTGGTATAAACAACTTTCCGTCACAATATAGATTATCCTTGACAATTTGTGCCTTCATAGTTCAATGGTAGAATAGCGCATTTGTAATGCGTAGGTTGTGGGTTCGAATCCTACTGGAGGCTCCATTGAGGCGCATGGTAAAAAGGACAGCCGCTCATAATGAGCGGCTGGGTGGTTACTTGAACCACTATATCAACGCACAGACATGTCGTAGATATTTTACAATATCTAGGGTCTGGGTGATTAGCCGTTCAAGCCTTGGACTTACCACCAACTTCTTGTGCTTTATCATCTAGCACAAAGGCCAGAGAATCACACAAGCGGCGGTAAGCCCGATGGAAATGAATTCAATCACTTGCATCGTTCTTCACCTCCGGTCCAATACTCAAGGCAAGTTAAACTGGCCTTGGCAAAATTCATTATAACATGCGCCTCTGTAAAAATAAAGTGACAATTGGTAAATTCGAGTTATCAAACGCAACGGGAGGAGCCGTCATGATTGAATATATCAGTGGTGATATTTTAGATAGCAAAGCGCAAGTGATTGTCAATCATGTCAATACGGTTGGAGTAATGGGCAAAGGACTTGCACTGGCATTCAAGCAACGGTATCCGAAGATGTTTGAAATATATAAACAAGCATGTAATAATCATCATCTAGTTATAGGCAAACTAATGTTATATCATGCGCCCGACCGCTGGATCCTTCTATTCCCTACGAAAGAGAATTGGCGAGACTCGTCTAAGATAGAATACTTAGAAGCAGGATTACAAAAGTTTGTTGATAGTTATGCTGAGAAAGGTATTACTTCAATCGCATTCCCGAAGCTTGGATGCGGGAATGGTGGACTTTCCTGGGATGAAGTTAAACCGGTTATGGAAAAGTATTTGGGGCAATTGCCCATCCAGGTTTATATCTATATTGATCCAAACGACATTAAGATATGAGCGATACAAAGCTACAGTGATATTCCGTCATGTAATGCGCAGCATGGCGATGCATCCTATTGAGGCGGCGTCGCAGCAAGCGTCGATACATCTTGCTGTAAATTGGGTCGGAGTCATGTTTGAGCCGCCTGCCGAAACGATACGCAGGCACAGCAGCTTCCCGGTAATTGGTGCTTACCGGTACTTGTCATTCCTCTTGGAGATCAGAGGAAAAGCTTAGAGGTGATCCACTCTACAATGAGAACTATCACACCATCCTACAAACGTGGCAGGATGTAGGTTTTGATAAACATCCCGCGCTCCGTCTGCCAGAAGGGTATGTCATGTTTGCCCTTTGGCATAGCAGTCACCTCCTTTCAAAAATTATAGGTTTGCCATCTATGAAAACGTTTCGAACTCCGACCCAATGTTATTATACCACATCGAGCGCCCGTACACAATGCGGCAGATGACAGCACTCTAAATGCTGGGAGTCCCGGTTCGAATCCGGGCGGGCGCACCAAACAAAATGCGCTTTCAATATAAAGGTTAAAAGGTAGAAGGGAAATATATTGTATGTTAGATTATTTGACGCAGGAACAAAAGCGAGCTTTGCTTTCAGATCTGATCGACAAAGTGCGCGGCAATACGGATTTGGAATGGTCGGATATTGTAGATGAATACGACCTGACCATGAGCGCGGAGACATTACGGAAAAGCACCGTAGGAATCAAGCTTATACTTGAATCTGGAATGCAAATTACAGATGAGATAAAAGATACTTCATATGACAAGGCGTTTCGTGAACGCACCTGGTTGAACGACCAGCGACGGGAATACAATAGCTTGCTGCGAAAAGATGCCAGAGCAGAGCATCTATATGATATTATTACATCATCTGCACTTAAGCTGAATGAAGAGAAACCGTTGCGCGCGGAGTATCAACTACTTGGCGAGCAGGGCGAAAGCAAGAAGGAAGCGGTGCTGGTATTGAGTGATTGGCATTACGGCCAGACTGCGAACAATATCTACAACGTGTACTCGACAGAGATTTGTAGAGAGCGAGTAGCAGCGGTTGCTTGTGAGGCAATGTATCAATGCAAGTTACATCAGGTGAAGAAATTACATGTGTTTATTCTGGGTGATATGATCGAAGGGTGTCTTCGAGCGTCTAGCAGAGTTGCGAGTGAGGAACTGGCGGCAGACCAGGTGATTCATGTGTCGGAACTTCTGGCAGAACTTATCGATGCATTGGCTGAGAACGTTCGGGAGATATGTGTTTATAGTACATGGGGCAATCATGGACGCATGGTTCAAAACTTTGCCGATTCCATTCATGCGGATAATGTGGAAAAAATCATCGGATGGTGGTTGAGAACCAGGTTTATCGATGCGGACAATATCCGATTCCCGGATGCCAATTGGGGCGAGTTAATCCGTGCGAATGTGTGTGGGTATACTGTGATTGGCACGCATGGGGATCTGGATATGGATCGGGATGCGGTATTAAAGCTTAATGCCATTCATCAGAATGAGCACGGTGCGCGTATCGATTGGTTTATTGCCGGACATGCGCATGAAATCAAGGGCGCAGAGAATAGTGGCATTCCAGTGATTGGCGCTGGATGCTTGAATGGGACGGATGAATACGCGAAAAACAAGCGGTTATTTTCTAGGCCGGGACAAACCATGCTTGTATTCCGACCGGATTGTGGTGTCGAAAGCAGAATAGACATTCGCCTTTAAGGGCGAACCTCTTCTAGAAACCACATGCCATCGCAATCAAATAGATAAAGCTGTTTACCTTCTACCATACATGTGTATCGAATGCCCTGTCCTCCAGCTTTAAGTACAGCAGCAGGGCGCACATCTATTACTCTATCGATATGCACGGACTCCCCTTCTTCTGCGCGAAAGCGAATTGGACGAACAGATCCATCGAGCTTGTGGTCGGCGCGGACAGCCACAGGAATTTTCCTGGGTGTAGTCTGTGACATGATACTCCCTCCTTGAACATTTGTTCGTTTGATATATTATATCATACTTCGTTCGATAAATCAATCGAACATAATAATAATTCTTAAGACTGAATGGCTGGTCGCAAGACCCGGGTCCATCTACGGTGGGGAAGTTCCCCGCCTTTTCTATATAAACTTGGATAGAAGGTAAGGACAATGGCAAGAGGAAAAACACACACACACACACAAAACTGCAATGTCAAGATGTGCTTGCGATGTCGAAAGCCGAAAGGCATCGGAGAGTTCTATGCAAACAAAGCATGGGTATCGCAGTCTTGTGCTGATATATATTGCAAAGAGTGTGCAAGAAAGATATGCACTACAAAAGAGAATTTAAAAAAGTATTGCTTCGACAATAATCGCCGGTGGATAGAATCTACTTGGGATGCGGCAAAGAAGCGGGCATTGCGTTCATTGGCAAATGACCAGGAATGGTTAAATCCTAAAACGAGTGAAATAAAGAAACTTCAAATTGAAGAGCGTCATACTTGCGCTGCATTTCTTGCAATGATGAATCTGAATGCTTACTATTCGTTCGTTGATAATAGTGCGAGTAATGGTGAGTATAACGCAAATCCCATCGGAGCGTCAATTGATTCGGATGGTAACGAAGTAAAGAATGACGATGACGAGATGGTGTATGACGAAACCTGGAATGGGACGTACAGTAAAGCTGAGTTACGGCAATTGAATAAGTACTTCGACCAACTTTGTGATGACTTCGTTGTAGACAATGTTAACCTAAAAGACTACGCGAAAAAGGTTGCCAGAGCAAGTTTGGAAGCGGATAAAAAGTACAATCAGATGCGCCGTGGAGAATGTAGTTTAGAGGACTGGCAGAAAGCGCAGAAGATGTTCGATGATATGAGTAAGTCGGCAAAGTTCGCTGAGATTCAGCGCAAAGCCGGAGACAGTACAGGGTTGGGTTCTACCGGACGAATTATTTTAGATATTGAAGTAAACCATCAGGCATCGAAGCCGAAGGTCACATATCCCAAAGATACTATTGATCTTATCTTAGAGGATTTGGCACACGTCGAGACTGCAATACAATGAGGTGATGCCGGATGAATAAGGTAGATCAAATTAAAGCTCTAGAGCAATGGGATATCTGGTGGGATCAGATTTTATTTTGGAGATCCCATTTGGATATTGCTATTGAAGAAATGTTCGGAGTGAAATTGAAAGATACACAAAAAGTTGTAGCCAGAGCAATTGGCAATGGGACAGATATTAAGGTGGTCAAGAGCCGTGGCTATGGTAAGACATGGTAGATTGCCTGGTGTGCATGCGCACTGTGTGTTCTATATCCATACAATAAAGTTGCAGTAGTATCCGCGACAGCGGCACAAGCGACCTTGGTAATTCGAAAGATACGGGACTTTTCCAATCAGTATCCTGACCTTCGTCGAGAATTGCAGCAGGTGGGCAAAGACTTAATTCCCATCAGCGCAGAAAAAGGTATTGTAACTTTCAAGAACGGAAGCACGATTGAAAGTTTTACTTTGACACGAGTGGTTGGCGAACGTGCTAAGGTGCTTATCCTAGACGAAGGCCCACGTGCAGATGAAAACATGGTGAAGAAGAACGCCTCTCCTATTTTGAACTATACGCGGGACGTGTGCTTACAAAAAGGATATGAGGATTTTGAATCCAAATTTATTTGCATTACATCGGCATGTTTGAAATCCAATTGGTTCTATCGTGATTTTATGGATACATATAATGCGATGCTCCGAGGGAGCAAAAAGCACTATGCATTTGCTTTGGATTGGACAAGCGCAGTAAGAATTGGAATTACATCGAAAGAATACTTTACGGAGAAAATGCGGGAACTTCCGGAGAGCGTATTTGCCACAGAGTATGGATCTATATTTTTAGGTGAGGAGAGCGGAAGTATATTTCCATTTGCGCTTACAGAAAAGGTGCGGACAATGAAGCATGTCGAATACAGCATGCCAAAGAATTGTACGAGTTATTATGTAATGGCGGTTGACTTAGCATCGTCTGCATCTTCGTCTGCGGATAATTCTGTTATATGTGTTTTGAAATGCAATGACCGTGAGGATGGCAGTATCATGAAACGTCTTGTATACCTGCGGTCTTATCATGGGATGTTGCTTGATGATATGGCTGAAGAGGTTCGAAAAACCTACGTTCGATTTCCGAAAATTACAAAAATTGTATTTGACCAACGAGGGCTTGGGTTTGGATTTGATCGCTTCTTCGCAGATCCATGGGTTGATCCGCTGACGTCAAAGGAATATAGTGCATGGATTGTAGATAATGGGAAGAAGGGCGGAAACCCCTCAGCGATACTGCGTCCCTTCGTCGGTGATGTTCAATCAAACCAGCAATTGGCAACTGGTTTACGTGTGGCTTTAGAGCAGAAAACTTTATTGATACCTTGTCCGTCGAACGAAATGCGAGAACAAGAGTTCGCAGAAGGCGGCGATGCTTTATCGATGGAGGAACGTGCTATATATTTAGAGGCGGATGCCTTACAGGTTGAGATGGGAAACATCGTCATGCGGCGTTCGGCAAATGGTGCAGCAACCTACGACTGTGCTAAGACAACGCAGCATAAGGATAGGTATTCTGCGTTGGCAATGGCTGTGTGGTATGTAGGTTTGTTGGAAGATGCAAATAAGCAACGAAGAAAGCGATTGAACAGCGCTTCGATTGGAATCATATCATACTTTTAACGAATGGAGGTGAGCGGATGGGATTATTTGATAGATTTAGAAATACGCAAACGAGTAGTACAAATAGCGCAACATTAAAACAGACACCTACTATTATAGCAGCAGTGACTCCGACGGAATCGGAACAAAATTGGCAAGTCACATTTAATGATCGCAAGATAACATATACTGGCGATTTAAAAGGTTTTGATTATACAAGTATTTTAAAAGACAAGCAAGGCAATATCAATCAGTTGTATCAGTTGGCCGATTACTATGTTGATGCAGATCCTATCTTTGGTGGAATTATTAAACTAGCATATGTTCCGTTCACCTTAGCAAATGAGTGGAAGCTTGTTGGTGCAAATGAAAAAACTAAGCGTAAGTATGAAGAGTACTATCGTAGAATTGGATTGCGTGATTTCGAAGCATCTGTTTACTATCAATATTATAAATATGGCAATGTGTATGTGTATTTGATGGAAGACGGTTCGTTGATGACTCTGCCTGTCCATAAAACAAGGATTGCAAATATTATGTTGGGCGGCGAGCCTGTACTGGAATTCAATGCGCGTTCTATTCGAGATGATTTGCAAAATACCGGCATTATTGCGAAGAAGGATTTTATTAAGGACGAAGAGCTGGAGGTTCGCTTGCGAGGGTTCCCTCGTGAAGTCATCCAGGCGGTAAAGGATAATGCAGAGTGGGTGCAGCTTAACCCCTATAACACGTTTGTCATGCAGGGTTTGAAGGAAGACTGGACGCGATACTCAATACCGATGATTGCGGCAGCTCTCCCATCTCTCTCTAAAAAGGCTCTAATCAGCGAATGGGAAAATGCTGTGCTTAATCTTGGACGGCTGGGATTTGTTCACGCCAAGTATGGCGACCCAAACAATGTAGTCGCCGCGGATGCCAGGCAGCTAGCTATGGTCAACACATTAGTTAGCGGAGCAATGAAGCGTACATCTCTGGCGACAACGAACAACTGGGTCGATATCGAGTTTATTCAAGCTGATACACGTGACTTATATGAGTTTGACAAATACGGAGACGTTAATGCAGATATTCTTTCCGCTGGAGGTATTAGTGGGATTATCGTCAATGGCTTAGCCGAAGATGGTAGTAGCTTTGCAAGCGCGCAGGTGTCGATACAAACGGCGGAGATGCGAATCCAGCACGCGCGAGATAACTTCTGCGAGATGATGAATAAAATCAATCGTAGGACAAATGGCGTGGGGATTACCCGAAGTGCAGAAGGCAATATTCCGGAATTTACGTATCCTCCGGTTGACTTGGCAAAGAGGGCGCAGTTCCAAGAGAACTGTTTTAAGCTATGGCAGCTAGGTGTCATTTCTACTGGAACGTTGTTACAGAGCTATGGATTTGATATTGGTCAGGAAATTGCCAGGCGCAAAACAGAAAAAGCAAATGGGACGGATGAAGTGTTAGCTGCCCGCACGGCGGATAGCAAAGCGAATGAAGGTGCAACAACTACGGATGGCGGGCACGAGGTTGGACGCCCAGAAATGGATGATACAGAAACAGATAAAAGCAAAAGTTTGACTGGAAAGATGCCAAAGCCGAGTTCGCCAGAAGGGAGTATGGAATAAAATGATATTGGAGTGACGAGAGAATGGCGGTAACATTGATTCGAATCGGTGGTGAGGGTTTCAATTATGGTTCGCACCATCGTGAATATCTGATGGATAATGCAGGAGATGTTACGTCTTTACCGGGTATAGACGAATGTTCTCCTGGAAGCCGGGCTTATACTGTTGACGGAAAGAGCGTTTATCGGATGGATAGCACAGGAGCATGGGTTTTATCCAGTTCGGGCGGCAGTAGTGGCGGTGGTGGATCCGGCACGATTACTACGCCAACGAGTGACGAAATGGCGCAATGGATGTTATCAGTTGCTGAAGATGGCGGGTACACTGGCACAGCGGAGGAATAGAAAAACAGTTTTGCTGCGGTGCTCAATGGAATGGACGATGGTTCGTTCCCTGTGATAATGCAGCGCGGCAATCGAGATGAGTTTCCAGTGCCAGGTGTGACCAACGGTTTGTACATTGATACGACAGACAATGTGGCATACTACTGGAATGAAACTCAGAATGACTACATAGGCGTTATTGATATGCCTGCAACTGTAACGATAGTGGGAGGAAATGCGTATGGCGACTACAACACTTAACACAAAAATTTTGCTGCGCAATGATGAGATTGCCGACTGGCAGAGTTCGGATCTCGTATAGGAGCGTGGCGAACCTGGCGTTGCATTCGACGAGAATGGAAACGCTATAATGAAAATCGGTGACGGCGAGCATACCTGGGAACAGCTCCCTTCGAATGGCGTGAGCAATCATTATGAAGGCACCCGTCAGGAGGGCGAAAATGACAATGCAGTGTTTACCCGTGTGCTCGGAAGCACAGTACCGCAGGCTGGAGATATTTTTGTAATTAAGACAGCTATCTCTGGTGACAAGACGTCGTACACCGCGTTTGTTTATGACGAAGGTGCCTGGCAGGCGATGGATGGGAACTACAATGCTGAGAATGTGTATTTCGGTTCGGATATGATATTTACTACAGAGGTTGGCACGATTACAATCCCGTCCAGTGGTAGCACTACAGTAGCGGCTACTGGTAAGAATGTGAAGCAGCTTTTGGAAAGTATATTTGCAGAGGAGAAAAATCCGACAACTACACAGCCGAGTGTGAGCTTAACGTTCAATCAGCGCGGTTCTTATGAAGTTGGCACGTCGATTACTCCGACATACAGCGCTACATTGAACCCTGGCAGCTATCAATACGGACCGGCTACAGGAGTTACTGCGACATCGTGGTCTGTTACGGACACGAATAGTGGCAGTGCTAGTACTGCGTCTGGATCTTTCACAGCGTTCACAGTAGCAGACGATACCAACTATAAGATTACAGCTACCGCTACTTATGGAGATGGAGCTATCCCGACTACGAATCTGGGCAATGAGTATGCTGCTGGTCAGATTAAAGGCGGAAGCAAGAGTGCTACAAGTGCGGCGGTTACTGGATATCGGAAACCTTTCTGGGGATATAAGACCACGGCGGAATTGGATATGGATGCGTTAACCAGTGCGCAGATTCGCGGATTGGGACAGAGTGGCAATTCGCAGGGAGCACTGCCTACATCGTATACAGTAGTTAATCCGATGCAGATTGTGTTCGCAGCGAAGAAGGGCGTGAAGAATTCGCTGACAGTGGCGAATGCTAGTGCTGGTAATGCGCCGGTTGACTTTACGAAGATCACAGACGTCATGGTGGAAGGTATCAATGGGCACACTGCTACTGTATATGATGTGTGGTATGCGGAGTTTGCTGCGCCTCTCGCGGGGACAAATAATTTGACTTTGACATGGGCGTAATCGGAGGAGGATTTGGACATGGCTACAACGAGAACTGATATGTTGGACAGGATGGAGAATGGCTCTAAGTGGGGCTTATCCGTTGCGATTAAACGTGCCAATCCTGTTCCGTTAGATTAGGAAACAATATTTGGAACGCTGGTAGAGGCGCAGACATATGCCTCTACTGGAGCGACTGCTTATCCTGGTCAGATTTTATCCGTGGTGCCGGAAAGCGGTGTGGCTAAGGTGTATGTCATCCAGGAAAATGGTACGCTAACAGAAGTTGGTAGCGCTACGGATGGCGATGATAAAACAATTATCCTGGAAGATGGCGTACTGGGATTATATGACTACGGCAAGAAGTATTATCGCTGGGTTCCTGGAGAGGATGAGCAGCCTGGACATCATGAGCTTACGGAGGTAGGCGACGACTATCCGTGGAAAGCAGGCTTGGAACCCAAGGTTGTGCTGAGCGGCAGTGACCTGGTAATTGGTTGGTATGAGCCGAATCCTACAACCATTGAAGGTGTGAACAGCCAGGTCAATACTTTGACGCAGACAGTAACGGAACTTCAGACGAATATTACCAGTACAATCACGCCTAGCATTGAAGCTTTGGAAACTGCTGTAGGTACTCCTGCTGGAGATAGCGCAGCCACTGGATTATATAAGGAAATTGATGACACTAAGGCTGAACTGCAAGAGGAAATCAATAGCAAGGTCGCAGGTGCATTCCATTTCCGTGGCGATGCTTCTAAGTTTGAGGATGGCAAGCTTTATCATATGGTCGGTGATTCGGAGGAAGCGATTGTTGGTGCTGCTGGTGATGTCTACCAGCTAGGGGATAAAGAATATGTCTATGATGGGACCGAGTGGATTGAGCTTGGTTTTTCCTTAGATTTATCAAATTACTACACAAAGAGTCAGACAGACAGCGCGATTAGCACTGCCGTTAATGCGTTGAGTGGTGAGGGTGGAGCCATTAAGACGCTTTCTGATACCGTGACTTCTCTTCAGGGCACAGTTGGTACACATACTACTACTCTTACCGAAGTGGATGGACGACTGGATGCGCTGGAAGCGAGAACCGAATTTACCAGTACTGAAAAGGAGAAGTTAGCTGGAATTGCGGCAGGTGCGCAGGTCAACGTTATTGAGGCTGTTACCTTGAATGGAACTTCTGCCACGATGTCTGGCAAAACGGCGCAGCTTACGCTGAATCGTGTAAACGAAGCGGCTGCTGCGGATAAGGTAGCGAATGCGCTTACCTTTGGAAGTAAGACATTTGACGGTTCTGCTGCGCAAACCATTACCGCTACGGACATTGGTGCATTGACCACTATTCCGGATAGCTATGTGCAGAACTCGCAGATTGCGACAGGCGAGAAGGTTGGTCTGGTTCTTAGCTCTGCTGCGCAGGATAATGTATCTGTCAACGTTTCTACTGGTGTTATGACGGTGAATACCATCAGCGCTTCGAAAGTTGTCGGTTCCGTGGCATCCGCGCAAAAGGTAGATAGCGCTTTAAGTATTGGCGGGAAAACGTTCGATGGTAGCGCTGCTGTGTCTGTGACCCTTGCGGATATGGGTGGTTTAAGCACCGATACTGCGGAAAGCACTTATGTAAAGAAGACGGAATATGCCACATCTTCTACTGCGGGTATTGTGATGCCTGGTGCCGAGTTTACGGTTGGTTTGTCGGGTGCATTGAGTATTGCGAGCATTGCGCAGGCAAAGGTGACTGGATTAACGGATGCGATTTCTACTGCTAAGAGTGAAGCGATTACAGATGCGGTTGGGCAAGCTAAAACGTATTCGGATACCAACCTACAAAATGCAAAGACGTATACAGATACTCGCATCGGTGTGCTGGGCGAGAATGAAGAAGGCGCGCAGAAAACCGTTAAGGAATATGTTGATGACCAGGTATTTGAATCCACACAGGGCGGCGCAACACAAACTTATGTTGATAGCGCGGTTGCTAGCGGAGTAGAAGAGGCCAAAGAATATACTGACGGCAAGCTGGTCAATTATTACACCAGTGAGCAAGTTGACGGTAAGCTGGCGTCCGTGTTCCATTATAAAGGTTCTAAGACGAGCTTTGATGAAGTCGAGGAGGTTGTGGATCCGCAGGTGGGCGATGTCTACCAGGTCGGCGAAATAGAATATGTCTGGACTGGTACTAAATGGGAAGAACTCGGTACGGTTGTCGATTTGAGTGAATATCAAACGACTGCACAGGCGGATGCGAAGTATGTTGCCAAGGTCGATGGTTCCCGTTTAATGACCGAGGCGGAAGGCACGAAGCTTGCAGGTATTGCGGAAAATGCGCAGGTCAATGTGATCGAGTCCGTTCGTTTGGGAACTACCGATGGCGCACTGTGCAGCATTACTGCGAAAGCCGCTGTGATTCCGATTGCTACTGCCAGTACGCTGGGTCTTGTGATGTCTAGCACGGCGGATGATAGCGTTGCAATTGGTGCTACCGGTACGATGACGATGAATAGATTGAATGCAACAAAGCTGTATTTAGGTTCGGGCGATGAACTGATTCTAAATGGCGGCTCTGCTGTTGTGTAATGGAGGGAAATAATATATGGCTACAAATACGTTGAATACCCGTATCCAACAGAAGTTTGATACTTTAGCAAATTGGACTACCAATAGCTCTGTTGTATAGCTGAAAGGTGAAATTGCTATCGTTGAGATTCCTGAAGTGGAAGATCAGATGGGCAATATAAATCCACCTACTTATGCGATTAAGGTTGGCGATGGGACGAAGACATTCGCTCAGTTACCTTATATCCAGGCTTTGGCTGGCGATGTATATGCCTGGGCTAAGGCGGCGACGAAGCCGGTATATAGCGCTACTGAAATTACTGGGTTGTCGGATTTTGTCAGTGAAGAAATTCAGGATACCGATACGCAGTACAAGTTGGAACAGGATCCCGAGGATGGACACAAGCTGCTGTTCTATTCGAAGACGAAGGATGGAGCGTGGGGTTCTCCTGTTGAACTTACCATTCCGACAAGTACTCTTGTGACAGGCACTGCGAATGGTACGGTTGCGTTCAATGGCACTGATGTTGCTGTGAAGGGCTTGGGTTCGGCAGCGTATACCCAGACCACAGCGTATGCGACGAGTGCTCAGGGCGCTAAGGCGGATAGTGCTGTACAGACGGTGAGTGGCGATGGCGTGTCTCAGACGGGCACTTCGGTTTCGATTGACCTTTCTGACTATGCGCTGTTGACGCAGATCGGCGTGAAAGATGTTTCTTATACCGCTGGTACTGGCGTGTTCGCGTTCACCATGGCGGATGATATGCAGAAAACGTTCGACTTGAATATCGAAAAGATTGTAGCGAACTTTGAGTACAGCGCTGAAGATGAGGCGCTGATTCTTACCTATGATGACGGCACTACAGACGAAGTTCCGTTGAGTTCGTTTATCCAGGAATATACCGCTGCGGCGAGTGCTTCTCAGGTGCAGGTTGCGATTTCTAACCATGAAATCAGCGCCACACTTGTTGATGGCGGTGTGACGGAAGCGAAGCTTGCAAGTGCTGTGACGGGCAAGTTGAATCAGGCGCATACGCATGCCAATAAAACTGTGCTCGATGGAATTGATGCTGGAGACATTGCAAATTGGGATAGCAAAACTGACAACGTTGGTACTGTAACTAGCGTTCAGGTACAGGCTGGTGGCGGTTTAACCGGTGGTGGAACAGTGACGTCTGCTGGAACCATTAACATTGCGCACGCAGCGAAACCTTCCAGTGGTACACCGACAAAGAATACTGGACGCACCTACATCCAGAATATTGAGATGGATACATATGGTCATATTGTTAATGTGACTACTGGAACAGAAACCGTTACGGATACTGGCGTGACTAGTGTTACTGCGAATAACGGACTGACTGGACAGATTTCCGGACGGCAGTTAACGATTGGCGTGAGTTCCATCAATACGAGCCTTTTAAATCAGACAGCTGGAGATTATCTGATCCTGAGTTGTGGATCTTCTACGGTAAACGTGTAATAAAGTAATGCCGCGCTGGCAATAAGCTGGCGCGGCTTCCCTCTATGGGAATTGTCAAGTATAGTTTTCAATTGCTATGATTTTGAATATAACTGGTTGATTGCCAGACAAAATAGATACATGAACAGGTTGGTGATTCCATGGCAACAAAGACGATGAATGTAAGAGTAAGCGGTAAGCGCGATACTCTTGCAAATTGGACAAGTAATAATCCTGTATTGCTAAGTGGCGAGGTAGTACAGGTAATTATGACAGATGGAACCCTTCGCCACAAGACAGGAAATGGAACAAATACTTTTACTCAGTTACCTTATGATGATGAAATAGCGGCAATGCCGAAATGGTTCTCGGATGACTACGATACAGATAAAGATGGTATAGTTGATAATGCTGAGAAACTCGGCGGGCAATTGCCAAGCTATTATGCCAAGGCGGCGGACGTGCCCAATGTGCCTGCGTGGGCGCTGAGCAGCACAAAACCAAAGTATACTCCCAGTGAGGTAGGAGCTGCCGCCGCATCACATACGCATGTGCAAGGAGATATTAGCGGCTTAACAACCGCACTGGCGGGCAAAGCGCCTACTGAGCATACGCATGAGCAAGCAGATATTACAGGGTTATCAAATGCGTTAGCAGGAAAGGTTAACGTCCAGAGTGGTAAAGGACTATCTACAAATGATTATACTACGACAGAGAAAAACAAACTTGCTGGCATCGCCGCCGGGGCAAACAACTATGTACACCCCACTACCCACCCGGCAAGCATGATCACTGGCCTGGCAAGCGTGGCTACGAGCGGGGATTACGCGGATTTAAGTGGAAAACCTACAATTCCTACTGTGGATAGTGCGTTATCCTCTACCTCTACAAACCCTGTGCAGAATAAGGCAATTCAAGCTGCGTTAGCGAGTAAAGTCAATACCGAGAGTGGCAAGGGGTTGTCTAGTAATGACTATACTACGACGGAAAAAAATAAGTTGGCAGGAATTGCTACTGGCGCGAATAATTATACCCATCCTTCTACGCATCCAGCCAGTATGATTACAGGGTTAGCAACTGTGGCTACAAGTGGTAATTATAATGACTTATCTGGGAAACCAGTGATTCCTGTTATAACTTCTGGCACAGAAGAACTAACGCCAGGGGAAAGTCCTCTTGCTGACGGGGTGGTGTATTTGCAGTATGAGTAATCCGTATATTGGAATTGATAATTCTGCTCGCCTTGTCAAGCAAATAGATATAGGACAAAATGGTGTTGCAAGAAAGGTTCTCAATGGATACATCGGAGTGGATGGAGTTGCCAGATTATTCTATCGATCCACTATTCCATTTAGTTATACATATACAGGGAATGTAATAGAAACTGAGAAGACCATTGATGGAGTAGAGTATGTCGTGCTTACAATTACGTCAAGTGGAAGATTTACAGTTAGTCGGCCTATTAATGTAGATATTTGGATGTGCGGCGGTGGCGGCAATGGAAGCCCAAGTAAAAACGGTAGTTATAGTGGTGGTGGAGGATCAGGAGCAGAAGTATATGAAACTAGCTACTTAGTAAATGATGGTTATGATTGGTCAATTACAGTAGGTGCTGCTACCGGAAGTACGTATTCTTTTATATTTAATGCTAGTGGAGGAGGTACTGCCTCTGGAGCAGTTGGGGCTTCTGGTGGCAGTGGCGGAGGCGGCGGTGGAACCCCTGGCAGCTGGGGAGATGTAAACGAAGCCAATGGTGGCCGCGGAGATGGTGAAACGAAAATACCTTCGGCATTCGGGATCAGCAATATCCACTGTGGCGGTGGTGGTGGCGGCGGCGGAAGTCATTCGTCGTCTTCTGGTAACACCGTTAGAGGTGGAAATGGCGGGAGTAATGGTGGAGATGGGAAAAGATCGAGCCGCACTTCAAATAATGGACGTGGTGGTAGCGGAAGTGATGGTGGAGGAAGTGGCGGTAATGCTGCTAAAGGAGGCATGTCTGTTAGTGCTGGTGGTAATGCAAGATATTATGGTTCTGGCGGCGGTGGCGGCGGCGGCGGTGGATCCGAACAAGACCAGTCTGGCGGCAGTGGTTATCAAGGCGTGGTATATATTCGATGGAAGAAGGAAGATGCGGAATGAATGGTAAATATGCAGTAATTAAAAACAATTTTGTTGAGAATTTAATTGTATGCGCACCTGAACAGGTGGAAGAAATGGAAGCAGCGTTAGACGCTACGCTAATGGATGCTGTGCCATTAGATATGGCGATTGGTGATTTTTATAACGGCGAGCAATGGACACGAAATGTAGATGGTGTTCAGACGCCGTTGCCTATTGGAGATAATCGTGCAGTCTCGGAAGCTATAGCGATATTAGAAGGAGGAATTACAAATGTGGATGAGTAAAGCACAACGAGAACTTCTTTTGAAATATCGCGACGCAATAGATCAAACGATTGATTCTGTGAAAGACGATGTAGTAGCATTAAATAAGGTACATATACTTGCACGCATATGGGCACCGGGTATATACGCACAAGGCGATGTTCGCGAGTATAATGGGGTTCCATATAAGTGTGTGCAAGGTCATGACAGTACACAGAATCCAGCATGGACACCGGAAGCAGAACCTGCCTTATGGATGCAGTACCATGGGACAAGTCCGGAAACTGCGCGGCCTTGGGTGGCTCCTGCTGGCGCACACGACATATACCGTGCAGGTGAATATATGATTTGGACGGACGGACAGATGTACAAGTGTTTGCAGAATACGAACTTCTCCCCCGCTGATTATCCGCAGGCATGGGAGGAGGTTCAATGATCATTCGTGTGAAAATTACTCGCCCAGAAAATCGGAACTATTTTGACGTGACAGACGGAGAAATTGTTCACGTTGATTTGGACGATTATGCTGCTGGTGTTTTAGCGGGAGAGGTTTATGCGAGTTGGCCTGCTGAAACACTCAAGGCACAAGCAGTGGCAGCTAGAAGCTTTGGTGTAGCCAAGGCGCGACAGCGGATGAATCAAACTTATGATGTCGATGATACATCTAGCTATCAGGCGTTTAAGCCGTACAATATCCGAAAAGAGTATACACAAGCAGCTATGGAAACCGCAGGCGAGATACTGGTTTACGATGGAGAAGTTGCGCTGGTAAAATACTGTGCATCCAATGGTGGGCGGACGGTATCAGGCAGTAAACCTTATTTGCCGGAGCAAGATGACCCATGGGATTCTGTTGCGAATAAAGGCAGGAATGGGCATGGTATTGGGATGTCCCAATGGGGGGCAAAGGTAATGGGTGATGCCGAGTTTAGCTATGAGGAAATTCTGGCGTTCTATTACCCTGGGACTGAAATCGTACAAGCTTCCATTATTGGGACGGATATTCTCGATGCGTGGCTAAATTATCTTGATGCGAATATTGGACGCAGCGTTTACGTCTATGGCGCACAGGGACAAAAAGCAACAGAAGTTGGCGATGTTGAAGCGTGGATCGACCGGCGCTCGCAAACCACCGAAGCAGCGATGCGCGCATGGGGCTACTACCAGGAAAAGGAAGCCGCAATTGGTGCAGAGAATATTCGATTCTTTGATTGCTCGGGTTTAGCAATGTATTTCTTTCAGAATTTAGCAGGCATTTCCGAGAACGATGCTAGCGCAAATACCCTATATGGCGGATGCGAACCTGTTGCGAGAGAAGACTTATGTCCCGGTGATTTCGTATTTATTGATACGAATGGACGTAAGTCGCATGTAGGATATGTAGGACGGAATGGTAAAATCATAGAGGCAAGAGGTAGTGGATATGGAGTAGAGGCGAACGATTTCAGCAAACGTCCATGGACACACTTTGGTAGGCATAAATGGTTAAAGGATGCAATTGAAAAATCAAACATAGCTCCGCCAGCGGATGAATTGGAAACACCCGATGTTGATGTAAAACGATTGCAGGTTTATCTGCTTTCCGCTGACATCGATGCCTTGCCTATAAGCGGTGTAGACGGTATCTACGGTAGTGAAACAGACAATGCGGTGTGCTCCCTCATCCAGCGATTGGAGAGTGTGAGGGAGGAATTTGGATATGGTGACACCTGATAACACAGTATCTTGCGATGCATTTGAAGGACGTAAGGAAACTTGTGACGAGCGGTTCTCGCGGGACTAGCATATGTTAGAGAAGCATGACGAAGAGATTCGGAGTGTTCGTGAGTAGACAATTCAAATGTCAGAAATGATTAAGCGGCATGATGCTGAATAGAAAAGTCACACTGCTAGTTAGCAGAATCAAGCTACACGGATAGACACGCTAGAGCGTAAACCTGGAGATCAATATGGCAAGGTTAAAACTGCTATAATGAATTCTGCAATAAGCGCTTTTGTTGGTGGATAGATAGCATTCGTATTGAGCATGGTACTTAATACTCCGTAACTTATGGTAAAGGAGGTGAGACAGTTGGAAAACTATAAAGGGATTATGTTCTCCGCAGACAACCTTCACTTGGCAGAGGAGCAAGGCAATGATTACTATATGACATTGACCATGCGTCTTTTCAATACAGAGAAGAACCGAAATGGCGATAAGGTAAGTGAAGCGTTCATTGATGATATCATTGCAAATGAAAATGATTATATTGGACTGCCACTATGTGCGGATACTCGTAAGATGAAGTCTGGACAAACTCGTGGACTTGGGCATATGTATGACCCAAATACGGGAACGTGGTTGACGCATCAAATTGGTTCTTTTGTAAAGTTTGAAAAAGCTGTTGAAAATTCGGTAGCGAGTTTAATCGGTACTGCGCGGATTTATAAACGAGATGCAGATATCTGTGCTACAATTCAAAAGTTATATGATAGCAACGCATTAAGATGTAGCTTTGAAATTCAAGCGGGTGATATTTCCATTGATACGGATGGTGCATGTCTGGTAGATGCCAGTGAGAAAAATCATTTGATTGGCATGGCAGTAGTGTCTGTCCCAGCGTATTCTAGTTCTATCGCACTTGATTTAGTAGCGGAGGCAAAGGAAGAAGAGAATACTGAAAGTAGCTCAGAGATTTCTATAGCTGAAATGACGTTTGATACAGTATGGGGTAAAATATTTGCATGGTTATTAGAGCATGTAGATAACAGAATGGATTTTACATTTGAACGGTTGTGCCCGGATTGCGCTATACTATATGAACGGTGGACAGGCAAAACATATAAATTGGATTATGTTGTCGAAGGCGATTCTTTTGTCGTAACGGATATGTATGAAGTGCGATATACAAGAGCGGATGAAACAACAGAAAATGAAAGTAGAGGCGAAAACGATATGGAAAATATGAAGAATGAACCCATCTCTATGGAGCAGATGGAAGCAGCGAAGAAAGAAGCGGAGACAGTGATTGCCCAGAAATATGCGGTGATTACAGAGAAGGATGCTTTAATTGCAGAGAAGGATGCTTTAATTGCAGAGAAGGATTCTGCAATTGCGCAGAAGGATGAGTATATTGCGGAACTGGATAATCGAATTGCTGGACTGGAGGCATCCATCGCAGAATTGATGCCGTTTAAGGAGCAGGTTGAAACCATGCAGGCTGAACAAGCCAAGGCGGAGGCGGAAGCGAAGAAGGAGCAGATGAAGGCGTTTGCTGAGAAGAATCATCTGGATCTGGAAGCGGAAGTTGTTGCTAATGCAATTGAAGCTGGCGATTATGGAACGTTGGTGGCTGAAACCATGAAGGCGTCCGAAGAGGATACCGCTAAGCTTACAACTGTATCCCGTTTTGTGGGAGCCGAAATGCGAATGGAAAAGTCGGACTGGCTCTTTGATCGGGCGCAGGAATAAATAATAGGAAGATATTTTAAGGAGGAAACCGAATATGGCTGGTTATTTCACAAAACTGATGGGGCACGTCTATACAGGCGAGTATGCCGCAAATGAAACTCTGGAGAATGGCGTGTTCGTTGAACTGAACGCCGAGAAGGTACGGAAGACTACGGCAGCTAAGGATACCATTATGCGCGTCGTGGAAGTCACCACGCTGTGGGGCATGCCTGCTCTGCGGCTCGACGTTGTGTCTGTGGGTGATGACGAGGTTTGGTTTGTGGAGAATGAATGGGATATTAACGATTCTATGCCCTACGACACGGCGAAATACTCTGTGCCTGCTGGCACCTTGGTGCGCATGAAGCGTGCGCTGCCGGGCGAGCAGTTGATCATGAGTGTGGAAGATACGCTCTCTACGACATTGGAAGCTGGCGATACCGTGCAGCCGACAACTGGCGGAACGGTCGCTGCTACGATCTAATATAATAGGAAGGAATTATGAGGTGAATGACAATGGCTGAAACAATTTATCGTGATTCGAATATCGTTAAAATTTTTGCTGAGAATGTGCGCGGCTCTCTGACCGAGAAGGATAAGCTGCGCGAGGCGAACACCAAGATTCAGGAATAGGCAAAAGATCTGTCGCCCCAGAACCGTTACCTGATTGCGCAGACAATCGCGTTTACTGTGGAAGAGTTGCGTCAGGATACGTCGGACTATCTGGAGCGCATCGCGGATTTTAAGACGGTGGGTGTCAATGAGAAGGCGGAATTCAAAATCCGTCAGCCTGGCATTCGGGCGTATATCCAGGCGAAGGCCGCTACTCCCGCGCGTTCTAAAGTGGCGAGCAAGTCGTTCCAGGTGGATACGATTTCTGTGTCGGCTCGCCCGATGGTGAACTACGTAGAACTTCAGAGCGGACAGACGGTGATGAGTGATCTGATTGCCGATGCTACTTATCAAATGGAGATGGCGGAACTGGGTTATGTGCAGCAGGTGCTGGATGCGGCAGCTACGACATGGGAGTCTCCGTACTATGCTACGGGTGCTGGTGTAGTGAAGGCAACGCTGGATCCGATGATTACGTTCTGGCTGCGCACTGGCGGAGTTTCCCTGATTGGTGATATCGCCATCATTGAAAAACTGACGGCGTTGACTGGATTTACTGCGGATGCGACGCATAAGCAGTATGCGGATTCGTTGCTGGTTGAACATAATGCTAACGGCTATATTGGTCGGTACAATGGCGCGGATGTTGTGCGTCTGAGCAACCCGTATCAGTATTACAGCGATACTCCGGTGGCTCCGATTGATAAGCTGTTCATCGTGCCGACGGCGGCAGATCCGTCGATGCGTCCGTTAAAGATTATCCGTGAGGGTGGCATCCAGTCTATGGAGCAGACCAATATCGATGATCTGACTTATGAGGTGCGGCTGGATCAGTTCTTCGGCGCGGCGATTGTGATCGGCGAGCGTCCTTACATGAGCGTGTACGAAGATTCGTCCCTGTAAGATGTTATTAGTACGTTTTGAGAGAGGCGGGCAGTAGTTCGCCTCTCTCCTATTATCTCAAGAAAGGGAATAAGGATTATGGAAGATAGAATTAATGTCTACAATAAAAACAAGTTCAATGTTGGTATCGTTCGACCGGACGGTAGTTCTGTGAACATTCGACCTGGTTCGTTTGCCATCTTATCGGAAAACGAAATCCGTTGGTTTAATTCGCAGTTTGATTTAATTAAGCGAGGTGTGCTCCGATTAGATGATGCGCATCAATATCTCCTGGAAGAAATTGGCGTTCATCTTGAAGAGGATCCCAATGTTATTGACGAAGCGGATATACGGAGGAAGTTAGGACAGTCGGCAAAGAACATTGATACCTGGCTTTCGAAGATTACTGAGGAATATGTATTAGACAAAATCTATGATGTAGCAATGAGCATGGATTTACCTAAGAGCAAATTACAGGTTTTAGAAAAGCATATTCCGTATCACGAGGTAATGGCACCGGTAGAGGCGGAGCCTACTGAAGCTGAGGAGTGATGCACATGTTTAACGTGCAAGATGCAGCAACTGAATTGAAGTGGGCGGTTGAATGGCAGCAAACTCCTCGTCCGATACAGGATGCCGAATACAACTATATGATAGGCAGGGCGATTCGCGATTAGTACGTCATGACGGGCCGTGGTGAAATCTTTACCGATACCTGGTATATCTATGACGAACAAGGTAAGCTGGTAAGCTTTGCGGAAGATTTGATTGCTACTGAGGAAGAATACGTGTTAGTTACAGCGCAGATATTTTTCTTCCAGCGTGTACAGCAGAACGTGAATGCAATCGTGGGATATACGACAGATGGACTTTCTATTACCAATGCTGATAAACCTTATGCCAACTTGCAAACAACGATTACAGGACTCGAATCGCGGCGGCATACTTTGTTGTTTAAGCTTCGTGATTTGATGATGTTGTAAGGTGGTGATAAGGATGGACAGAATGGGCGTACATGTTGTATACCGGGATTCCAAAGGCAAGGCGCTGAATTCGTCGGTTTGCCCGCTTAAAACCTATACGGAACTGCTGCGGCAGAATGTGATTCGCACCATTGGTGATGTGGAGGATATGATATACGAGACTACCGGCACGCAGAACCGAGATGAATGGAGCGATAACTTAAACCGTGCTTATGGAAACGTGCGGCACAGATTGTTGGATTGTGCAGGGAACATCGAGCGTTTGGCAGATGACCTGTGCGAGATGGAGGAAGAAGTGCGAGAAGAGAATTCTCGTCCACCGATATTGTTTGGTGAAGAAAAATAAATATGTGAGGGAGGGATACCAATGCCAGTGATAGTACCGTTCGTTGGAGAAAATAGCTTAATGCAATTCTATATCCCTCCGACAATACAAACGGATTATACAAACTAGCTCAATACGGATATACCAGAATTTACGCATACCTATGAACTTGTGCGAGACTGGTATTCTCAAAACGAAGAAGGATATGAACCTATCTTTTTGCGAGCGACGGTATTTCCAATTGAGTGGAAATCAAAGGTTGGTAATTCCGATGACAGTCAGAACTTCAAAACAGACTATGCCGTGCGTATTCGAAAAGGCGATATGGTGATCGGCGAAGACAAGAGAGTAGCGCTATTGAACTGGCGCGTGCAGGATCATATTAACAACCAAGCGACACAAGCAATTGATTGCAACGCGAATCTAGAATTTACTAGACATATAAATGATACGCTTGACTCACGCGGTATGCTAATAGAACCTGCGCATGATGCGGTAATTGTTCCGTCGATACCTTCCAGCATATATGAGTATGCTGGGCGTCCTGACTATGCTACGGCTAATGGTTCTCCTGGTATTTTGCCGGATGCCCTGGTACAAGCTCAGCTTCAGTATAATGCGCGCACAAAATTGATTCAGCTTAACGATGAGTTTCAGTGGTTTGCTTTTCGGTATCGTGTAATCAATATCGATTATGGCCAGGTTGAAATTAACGGAGAGTATGGAATCTTGCGTGTTTATGGGCGGCGTGTCGGAGGTGAGAACTGATGGCACAGCAATATGGGTTGCAGATTGATGAAGAGAAAATGAAAGAAGCTCTCCGTCAATATTTCATTGATGCGCTACTTAAGGTAGAAGAGAAGTTTCTGGATATAATGCAGGAAGAAATCATGCATACCGTATATGGAAAAGGACCGGGTAAACCTGAATGGCGCGAGGCAATGCGAAAGGATTTGCATCATCTTTATACGAAGATTGCTGGTAATGTTATTACTGTAGCATGCGGATTGCAATACCCTGAAGGCAGCGCGGATGAAGTACGGGCCATGCTCGTTGCTTATGGCGGAGGGTCTCGGGCGGATCCGCCTAACCCGCCTATACAGCGACGCCCTGGCGAACAAGTTTGGGATAACGACTTATCTGCTAAGAAAACATCTACAGCAAAGAGCGCTGGTTTGTTGCCAGATGAATTCAACCAAGAAGGAAATGATTGGTTGACAAATGCGAAGAAGCGAATTGTGTCGTATCAATTGGATATCATAATGGCTGCTTGGGCAAATTTGTATCCAAATTTCTTTTCACAATATGTGCATGGAGTAAAGAGGTGAATGGCATGCCGGAGAAAAGGACATGGAATGATAACTTGAATAATGTATACCGCGACGTGCTGTTTGCCGATACGGAGCTTAAAGAATGCATGGCAATTCCAGAGAGCGAACGTGACAATATTGCTGCATTTCGGGACAGATACTTTGTAAGAAGTCCTATCCCAGACGAAATTGTCACGGATGAAAAGGTACGCGTTGCTTGGTATACGGAAGAAGGCACTATGTTTGGTGATCCGCATGTACGGAAGAAGTATTTGCGTTTTGATATATACTGTCATCAGGATGAGCTTTATACATATGGCATCGATAGGATATGTCCGCGTACACAGAAGATAGCGGAGCGGATAAAAGAATTGCTTGTCGGCACAACTTATGTGTGTCACTTAAAATTTGATTATGAAGATGAATACGACTTATCGACAAAGATGGTTGGATATCGTCGATATTGTATTCTGTTTTCATATAAAGTAACTTGGTAAAATTAAGGAGGAGGAAACTCAATGGCGATTTATGTTGATAAGTGGGGCGGCTACATTAATGACGTTGCGAAGTAGGACTTTATTCGTTGCGACGGCACCCCGTTCTCGTTTGATAAGGCAAGTGCGACAAACTTTACACACACGGTAAATAACATTTAGATCAATGGTGGTTGGAGTGCCTATCCTCTGGCGGTTATGGATACGGACCGCACGATGGAAATGACATTCACCAGTGCTCAGTTCAATATGGACTTATTTGAAATGGCGAATGACGGTGTTGCTACCGATGAGAGCTATGAAATTTATGAGTCCAATTTGTTCGATGTCGCTGCTGGTTTAACCATTACGATTCCGTATGTGGTTGAGGTTTCGACAATTAAGATTCGCGGGTAGGAGTATACTGCTACAACGGCTGCTACTGGCAAGTTTACTGCTGAGGCGGATGAAGATTCGACTACTGTGACCTTTGCTACAGGCGATGTCGCGGAAGGTGATAGTGTTCGTGTTGGATATTATCGCACTGTAACAGAAGCTCATGTTGTGAGCGTCAAGAGCACATCTACGTCTGCGAAGGGCGAAGCTTGGTTGACGATTCCCGTGTATACAGATGGTAAGGACTGCTCTGCTTCTTCGATTAAGGGATATGTTATTATCCGTCTGTATCGGGTGCGTGTGTCGGCTCAGCCTGGATTTGACAACTCTTACAAGACAGCCGCGACCAATGCGATTACTATGCAGGCGTTGAACCCGGATCGTGCGGATGGCAAAATCTGCGACTTTATTTGGGTTGACAACGTAGCGTAAAACTATCGGCATCATGCCGACAATAACGATTGGAGGCGGGGTGCCAAATATCAAACGATATTTGCACCCCGCTATTTCTACTTTGGGACGAACAGTTTTGATGGATTGAGGAATATAAAAATCAAACTATAAGAGAACGAAACTGCATGCTGATCTCATGCAGCTTCGAGTGGAAACTCATCGCTTGGATTTCGAATCATCAATTATTGCGATTACGTTGTCAATAAAAGTAATTGCCTAATCGATAATTGCGATGACCATGCTCAGAGAGGGGTCTACCACCATAATACCCTGTCCAATGATGAAGTTAAGTATCTACATCACCAGAGAGAGGGCTTCGACCCCGACTTCAAACCACCCGTAGGCATTCTTCATAGGGATCCCCCCTATTTTTATACTCAGAGGGTACTGCCCTCTGGCGCTTATATTATACGTAGGCATGGTTAAGAATTAAGGTTAGCGTATGTAAATTCCTCAGTCCATCAAAGCTGTTCGGATATGAATAAATTCGTACTGCGGGGTTGACAACTGGGACGAGTCGTGATATACTAAAGATGTGAGGCAGTGCGCCTCTCGACAGAGGCGGGAATTGAAACAGGTATATTATTATGCTTGTAGTAAACTTCATGAGTTTGCGATACACGCCTTTCACAAGGCGGGAATTGAAACAAATATATAGTTAGCTGCTTCACAAAAATCCCACCTTTCGGTGGGATTCTATTTATTTAAATATCGTCATCATCGCCTTCATCGTAATCATATTCATCGTAATCATCTTCATATTCAGGAGGAACTACGACACCCATCATATTATCGTATTTAACATCACATACGACGAATTGATTGTTTTCAATCATTCTGTATCCCTTAGCAAGCACATACCTATATGGCACCGGAACTTCGAATTGGTTTAGATCGCCATCTTCTTTTGCTTCTGTCAATAAGCATTCTGGGATGCATAGAATGCAATTGCCGGAATCCGGTATATAACATGCAAAAGGTTCTAACTCCTTTGGCAGCGGTTCTCCTTGATAAGGGCCGTGGGCGATGTCGGCAATAGAGGGTCGAGATTGTGGCGCTGCTTCTAAGGTTTCCATAAGGATGCAGGGTACAGTGCAGCGAATGGCAGAGGCGGACGCAAGTTGGGAACTTGAATATTGATCCATGATTCGATAGCAATGTTGATTATACACAACTTCATCCCATGGACGCTGCCTGGCTTCTTCGGATGCATCATATACCTTTTGTGAAAAAGCATATGGCAGTTGCGAAGTCAGAACACTTTCAATTCGCCCATTCATGGAATTGATTAACGCAATTTGCATTTTATATCCAGCAGCAGGCGGAGCTTGCAGAGGCATAGCACCAAGATGTGGCGTGTACAATGAGTCCATCCACGGAAAGTTACTAAACTTAAGCGTGAAAAACATTTCGCCTTTTGTAAATAAGCGAACCTGGATGGACGTTGTAGCTGCGAAATCTGTCATTTCTTTTTGCGTTGGATTCGTATAAAGCAAAAGAAAAGTAATTCCATCTACATCTATTAGCCCGCGCAAACTGTTGCCTAACCCAATGAAAAGGGGATAAACTTTACCGGGCATGATATCTACCATATTATCTTCGCCTCCATTCGAGGTATATTATACCATACGGCGACGGGGATTTCAATACTAATTTTAAGGATAAAGGAGATTTGGACTATGACGGAAAAAGAACTGCCGAGCACGATAATGCCGGAGAAGGAGTTGCCGAATACAGAGACGGCAACGAAGGAACTGCCTACTACTAAAACGAAACGGAAGGCGCTCCCTAAGACGGGGAATCCAGAGAACACTGTGATGATTGGCGATAGGCTGATTGAAATCAAGCCGACACTGCTCAAGTATATGCGCAATCATACGGCGGTGTTCTATAAGATGTTCGATATTTATCCCTTGACGGACATCCTGGCTATGGATAGTACGGCGTTCGGAGATGGACGTGATGGGGATAAAGCGGTGATGGATTGGCTCATTGCCGTGACGAACGATGAGCAATTAATTGTAGAGAATTACGACACGATGGACGCGGAAACCATCGAGAAGATGTTGACGATATTCCGTCGTGTGAATCATATAGATGAGAAAGAAGAGAAAAGAAAAAACTTGGAGACGGCGGGGAAGGTGGTGTGACAATTGACCAGGGGGTAGCATTGATAGCGGCACACCTTGGCATTGTGGATGAGGACGCAATCGAGCGCATGAGCTGGATATTTTTCGAGGCGGTACTAGAAGAATTGGGACGTAAACTAAATTACGAAGCGGTAGTGAATTATGCGGGCAATGCTTTCTGCGAGAAAAGCGGAGAGATTATTCAAGAGAACTATCCGATGAAGGCACCGCATACTGGTGATAGAGGAATCAATAATGATTTTGTGAAATGGATAAGTTCGCAACCAATAAAAAAGATGACAATGGAGGAATTGGCAAATGAACAAAAAGGTATTGCAGGTAACGGCGCGGGAACCTAAGATAAAAGTGTTAAAACTTTTGGGACAAGATGTACAAGTAAAAGATTATATACCGTATGAAGAAAAGCGAGAGATGGTAGAAAAAATCGTATATGGTGGTTATTACTCTAATGCGGATTTAGGGATATCCGGTACTTTACCAATTTATTATGCTGTAAAGTTTTATTATATAGTGCAGTATTATACAGATGCCGAAATTCCGCTTGAACAAGCAGAAGAGGTATATTCGCAGTGTTGTAAGAGTGATGAAGAAACAGAACTCTATGATTATATCGAAGATGATATGCGAATTGTAGAATCGATGTTGGTTGACATTGCTATAATTATTGAATCAGAAACTAAGGCAAGAACATCTATCGGATATGTGTTGCGAGAGTTTTTGTCTCCTATTTTGAATTTGGACGAAGGGACAGAAACTCTTTCTCGTAGCGAAGCAATGAATACGGCGCTGTTGGATTTATTGGACAAAGCAAAAGTATATGATGCCGAACACGGCACAGATATGGCAGGTATGTTGACACCGAGTAAGAAAACAACGTTTATTAACTTCGCAAAGAAGGATGTGTGATTTGTTACCTCAATAAACTGGAGGTGAGATAATGCCAAACGAAAATCAGACAATTGGATATTTAGATATAGATATATCCGGTGCGATGTCATCTTTAGATACTTTATTGAAAGTACTGAAGTCTTTAAGTGGCCCGGTAGGAGACGTATCTAAAATATAGAGCACGAGTTTAAAAGAGACTCCTGCTGGATTGAGTGCAACCATAAAAGGATTTGATGAACTAGGGCGGTCTATAAGCCAGGTCGTTAAGGACGGGAAAGTAGTTTCTACAACCCTGAGTGAAGTAAGTTCATTATCCAAGCAAATGGACACTGCAAAGAAGTTGGTATCTCAGCAGAGTGCAGCGTATCGAGAACTGGCTACAGTGAGTTCTGCCTTAAAAAAAGCGCAAGAAGGCACGAGTACACATAAGTTTCTGGAAGATCGCCTAACTGCTTTGCGAAAGGAAATTACTGCTCGCAAACAGCAGATGGATTTGCTTGAAGGCGAAGCTGCTCAAATTATAAAGAACAGCAACCTTTTACAAGAGCAATCGAAGATGCGGCAACGAGTTTCGCAAGCTGCTGCTGCTGTGGAAGATCGTGCTGCTTCAAAAGCAAATGCAGAAGCTATTCGAGAAGCAAATAAAATGTATAACCAACAGGTTGACTTGCTCAAGAGGATCAACTCGCTGACGTTGGCAAAAGATGCTACGCCGGTAGAGCAAACAAATTTGCGAGCGGACTACGACGCGCAGATTCAAGAAATTCAAGCGAGATATGCGGCAAATGAATGGCTTATCCAGCAGATGGACGATCAGATTGTGCAAGAATCCGAACTTGCGCATATGCTTGAAACGCGCATAAAGCTCGAAAAAGAATTGCGTGCGGCGCAAGCGACACAGCAAGCGCGGCAAGCAGATGCTGATTATTTGAACCCAGCAGCATTGCAGGAAGCGCAGAAAGCATACGAGAGATTACGTGCCGCTCAGCAAAACTATCTGTCAGCTATGCGTGTAGGCGATAGCTCTGGTAAGAGTTATTGGAAAACTGAAATTGATTCTGCTTTGCAAATTATCAAGCTTACGCAGCAAAAGACCAGCGGCACGCAGATGGAAGCGAAGGCAGCTAAGCAGCTTGAGGATATTTACCGTCAGGTAGATGCGGCTGTAAAGAACCACGAGAAAAATGTCGAGAGCATGAGCAAGAGAATCACCGGACTAGATAAGGTGATTTCGGAAATCGGAACCCACATCCGCCAGGTGGTGATGATGCATGTCACCAATGCATTGGAGAATATGTGGAGCGACGCGCTGGATTATGCTCAGACATACTATGATTTGCTGAATGAGATCCGCATCGTGTCGGGATACTCTGAGGACCAAGCGGCGATTCTGGGACAGCAATACCGTGACATCGCAAAGCAGATGAAAGTATCTTCGACAGAAATAGCAGAAGCTGCCGTGGAATACTGGCGACAAGGTTTGCCGGAGGACGAAGTTAATGAACGCCTGGTACAGACGATTCAATATGCTAAGGTATCCAGCTTAGAGTTTAGTGAATCAGCAGAACTGATGACTGCCGCTACGAACGCGATGGGTGTTAGTGCGCAGCGCGTAGCGGACGTCTGGACGTACTTAGGCGATGCATCCGCATCGGGTTAACAACTACTAGCCCGTGTACGCAGCAATGCGTGCAGTGGATCCACTTGTTCGGGAGAAACCCTGGGGAGGGCAATCCCGATACATGAATATGATTTGATTGGGAATAAATGTTTTGCTTGACAATCGCCCTGAAATAGGGCATAATAAAAACAACCGATGATGCGAAGGGACCACCGGGGCTCCCGACGCGGAGGGTCTCCTGGGGTCTGTATGTAAATCCTCCCCCCGGTGTAGGTGGTAACACTGAACAAAAGACATGCTATACGGCATGAAAGCCGTCAGCGGAGGGGTGCCCTATACCACGCTATGAGCATCTCTTCCGTGAATAATTAAAATATGTAGAAATCATATATTGTTTTACCAATAGAGTACCTGTCTGCCCAGGCACTTTATTTTCTTCCAGCGCCGAAAAGCGCTTGACAAATGCCCCGAGATGGGGTATAATAAGATCAACCGATGAAGCGAAGGAACAACCGAGGCTTTCGACGTGGAGGGTCCGCTAAGGTCTGCATGTAATGCCTTTCCTCGGTGTAGGCGGTAGCGCTGAAGAAAAAGACATGCGACATCGGCGCATTCTGGGCAAGACAGGATGCGCCGTTTTTTACGAAGGTGGGAGAAGAGTGCAAATACCGGAACCATGGTGGTTAAAAGCAAGTGCTGAAAAATATCAAAGATTAACCATGGAGGATTTTTTGTATACATTAGAAAATGGTGATAGCATTCGACTTCAATTTCGTATATCAAATTATTATCATTTAATGGGATTGCACAAATTTCAAGATATTCCAGAATTAATGATTAATCCCACTCGTCGCGTAACGCAAATTAGCATATATAGGATGATTTTGAACGGAACTCTTACTGAGTTTGATTTACAAAGTAGCGCTTTCTATGACGAAGAAAAACTTATGGCACGGTTCTGTGTATTTCTAGACATTGAGAAATATCTCTACTCCATGAAGAATGCTGTGATGCCGTTTAATCAGTCTCTTGTGCGAGGCACTTCGCATATTACAGCGGATGCTGTTCTCTTTGCGGTGGAAATGCATAATGGAATTGATGAGACAGGTGGAAAGAATTATATAATGCTGTTTACAAGATATGATAAGAGAATTGGAGCATATGCTCCAGTTAGCTTCTTCCTTGAAACGAGCGACCGATATATTGCAAATCAACGAACTCTTGCTATCGTAAATGTCAAGCGCGAAGGCAAGAGACAATAGAACATAATCATATTCATGTGGTAACGACTGAGTTTCATATCAGTAATGATATGGACACGGTGGACTCCTTTACTTTCGATAAAGGATGAAGATACAGTCTGTTCTGTAGCGTACCCAATACCAACGAAGCTACAGAGGTAGGATGAAAATCCTACCCGCCTGTACGTGATGTATAGGTCATAGAAGCAACAGAAAGGCGGATGAAGTTGGTAGAGCCATGCAGAAGGTTGCTGCCTCTGCTGGCGAATTTGATTTATCGTTCGAATGGTTAGGCGCGTACATTGCTACCATTTCCGAAGTTACACGACAAGCTCCTGAAGTTGTCGGTACTGCATTAAACCGTATGTTCTCTCGTTTACGAAATGTACGGCAGACAGGATATAATGAAGATGACGATACAAAGATAAATGATATTGCGAAAGCACTGAATGAGGTTGATATTGCCCTATTCGATTCTCAAGGAAACTGGCGCAATATCGCTGACATCTTATCTGATGTGGCTTACAAGTGGAATGACTTAACCGATAAGCAGCAGAGCTATATTGCCACCACGATGGCAGGCGTTCAGTCTCAGACGATGTTCAATGCCTTGATGGGCGATATGGCGAACGTTGTGAATGGCACGAGCCGTGCGTTTGAACTGTATGAAGGGGCAATGAATTCTGCTGGTACTGCTGCTGAGAAATATGGGGTGTGGCAAGAGAGCGTTGCTGCTGCCCAGGGCAATATGCAGGCGTCGTTGGAGCAGTTGTATTCCCTGCTGAACGCGGATTGGATGAAGAGCATCTACGACTGGCTGGCAGGATTCATTGACTTGCTTACGGCTGGTATCAGTGCTGGCGACGGTGCAATTGTCAAGTTTACCGCGATGGCTGCTGGTGCTGGTGCTCTTGCTGTTGCGATAAGCAAGGTTGTCAAAGTAGTTGGTGAACTGCGGAAAGCGGATAGCATTGGCAAAGGTTTCTTGAGTTTACTTGGCGGTAGCAAGCTGAGTTTGGTTATCGCTGGTATTGGAGCACTTGCCAGTGTGATTACTCTCATTACCGGTGCTGTCAGTAAAGCGAATGAATATGAACCTATTGATTATTCGTCCTCTATCTCTCAGATGGAGAATTACATTGGTACGGTTCAACCGCTCACTGAGGAATTGGAAGAACTGGCAAGTAAGGCAAGCTTGAGCGCCGATGAACAGACACGTGCGAATGAGATAATGAGTACGCTGTCGGGAACTTCCAACAGTTTGAAGAATGCTCTTGATAATGGACAAGGTGGATTTGTAAGTCTAACTACTGCCGTTTCGAATTTGAATGGAGAATTGCTTGAAGCAGAAGAACGGTTAAAGGATTTACAAATAGCAGAGGCTTATCAAGCAGTACAACATGTGGACTCCAATGTAGGAGAAGCTATTCGTGACACGTTAGCTAAATTTGATGCCGCCAAATCTGAAGGCGTATTACTTGACTTATATAATAGTTTTATACAAAGCAATCCGACAGGGTTATACAATGAAGGTATTGGGCATGGAACATTTGCTACGTGGTTAGAAGCAGTGGTGGCTGATGCTGAACGAAGCTACAAATTAGGACTGCCTAATGATTCACAATATTCTTATTCAGAATTAAAAGCATCACTGGAATTGCTACGAAATCAATTAAGCATTAGCTTTGGGAATAATCCTAATCGACCATGGGCAGATGATGAATTATGGGCAAGTAACATTGATCTCTATATAGAAAATATAAAGCGATTTGGTTCCGATGCTTCACGAGGAATATCTGAAGAATTGCAGAATGCTATTAGTACGCAATATCAAAATGCTCTAAATCTTGCTATGCTTACACTTGAAAAGGATGGTTTGCCATCTTATATAATAGAAGCTGCTACACAACAAGGGATTTCTATTCGTGATGAATATATTAATGCTCTTAAGTCTGGTGTAAGAGACGGATCTAATTCTGATATTGAACAATTCGGAATGGAAACCGCCAATACAATACAAGAATTCGCGCAAGAAGTTTCTGAATTTTTAGGTGATCAGACTTTATCCGATATTATTCAACTCGATTCTCTCCTAGTTATTGAAGATAAAACCGACGAAGACTTGGCGCTCATCGATGAGCTTATGGCAAATGTGAATGAGCGAATTTCTGAGTGGAATGCTTTAACCCCGGAGACGGAGGACGATATTCCCCTGTTTAGTGCAGAAACGTTAGAACAAGCGGAAGAGTTTGTCGAAGTGATTTCTGCATTGGATACCGCATATGGAGCAATGAATGAAACCATGGCAGAGTATCTGGCGAACAAGCGTGCTGAGCAAGAACTTGAAGCTGCTTCTCGCAACAATTATGCTGACCAGATAGCGGAAATGCAATCTGCATTCCAGGCGGACGGTGCTGTAGGATTATCGAATGTATGGGCAGGATTCGGCGAGGATATGCAAGAAGGTATTATGGATGAATTTCCTGACCTCGCAGAAGATATGTATGCCGCTATGGAAGACCTAGTTGAAATCGAAGATGCACTTGAAGAAGGTACTATAAGTGCAACAGAGGCCGCAGAACAGCAGGCAGCAGTTTATAGCGAATTATCGGATTCCCTTGCCGAAGCGAGTAAAGCTGCCAATACTGATGCTTGGGAAGACATGGACGATATTATTAGCAACCTCCAGGGTAATACCGAGGATTATGTTGAAGCGTATGCGGATGTTACTTCCAGAATGGAAGAACTACAGCAAGTACAAGCTGCGGTAGATATGATACAGCAGGGAACCGCGCAGTCTGCCGAAGAAGAGGCAGCTGCGTATGATATTCTGTCTAGCGCTACCGGTATTTCGGCGGATGTTCTTAGAAACAATATGGCTCCTGCTTTGGCGTGGTTGCAAAGCAATACGGTTGCCGCAACAGGGTTGCTTAATTCCCTTATTGCAGAAATACAGAGAGTATCTGGAACTAAACTAAACCCCAATAACATTATAGGCGGATTAAATGAAATAAGTAATGGAGCAAACCAAGCTGCCGCTAGTTTGGCAGGAATGGCTTCATGGATAATATCTATGAGCAATATCTCTGTCGGCGAAGATGGTATGCTTAATATTGATTCCTTCAAGCCGCCTACTATCAATATTTCGTCTAGCAGCAATGGGGGCGGTGGCGGCGGTGGTGGAAGCAGTAGCTCGAGTCGAAATGTGTCTGAGGAAATTCAGAAGATGCTTGACCAGATGGAAGGGGCTAAGGAAATTGCTGACCACCGTCGAGAAATGGCACAGCTTGCACAAGAATACCATGAATCCCGCGATGAACTCCAAGGTGTTATTCTCTATCTCGAACGCGAGAAAGCAATGGTTGAGCAGAGTAGCGCCACACTGGAAGGGTACGTCTCACAGCTTGAAGCGCAGATGAATACCCAGAAGCAAATCATCGCTTCCAATAAAGAAGGTAGCAAGGCGTACAACCAGGCGATGATTGACCTGGAGGCATTGCAGCAACAGCATCAAGAGTACTCCCAGGAACTCATGCAGAATAAAATCGATATTGAAGAGTTGAACGATGCCATTAAGGAACAGCAAGACGCTATCCGCGATATGGAAATCGAACTACGTGACCTGATCAACCAGGCGATTGAAGACCGAGAGGATTTAGAAGAACGTATGCTAGAAGGCACTATCGAAGTGGAGAATGCTATCCTTGAAATCCTCACTAAACGGTATGAAGAAGAACGGGATCAGATTCTTGAGTTGGCGGACTTGCGGAGAGAAGCGCTTGAAGCGGAGATGGATAAAATCGATGAGCTTCTTGAAGAGCGGAAGAAACTTGCTGAGGAAGAAGACCGTGAGGAAGAAATTGCTAAGCTAGAAGAACAGATTGCTCGTATCAGTGCGGATCCGACGCGTCGTAAAGAAGAGCTTCAGTTACGTGAACAGCTTGCCAAACTCCGCGAAGAACTTGCATGGGATGCCGCCGAAGAGGAAGCTAACGCGCAGAAGGAAGCTATCGAGGACCAGATCAATAGTATTGATGAGTACATCGAGTACGTTGAGCAGTACTATGCGGAACTGCTGGATGATCCGAAGGCTCTGATTGAAGAGATGAAGGAAATTATCAAGGGCACCGACGAAGAGATAATGAACTGGCTCAAGGAGAATTCCGAAGAGTTTGCCGCTGCGACGGAAGCAACCCAAGATAGCATGGTACGCGAATGGCAGCAGATGCTTGATGATATGCGTGGTACAGTTCGCACGCATTGGGATGAAGTAGAGAGTATCATTGCTCAAGGCGAAACCGCTATTATCGAATTCCTGAAAGGCAACTTAGCAGATTACAAAGAAGCTGGACGGTTGCAAGCGGAAGCTTATGTCGATGAATGGATGGAGTTGCTAGATAAGCTGGAAGCCGCTCATAAGCAAGTAACTGGTGACATCACCGGAGATTATGATTACGATTACATCGTGCCGGATACTTCCGGTGGCGGTGGTGGATCCGGTGGAAGCGGCGGAGGAGGCGGAGGAAGCAGTTCTTACAACAATGGCAGCTTGAGTTCTGACCAGATAAAAGCTATGCAGCGGTTCTTAAATGCTCATGGGGCAAATCTAACCGTTGATGGTAAATGGGGCGAGAAAACTGCTCAAGCTTCCGTGAATTACTGGGGTAGAAAATTCGATACTGCAATGGAAGCATGGGCTATTTATAACATGCAAAACAATAAAGGCAGTACCTCTAGTTCTAGTAGCAAACCCAGTAGTAGCACAAATATTAAACCGGTAGTTTTTGGTGACGGTTCGAATAGTAACTCCAATAGTAGTTCCAGTAGTGGAGTTACCAGCGGTAAAGGCAGCGGCTCGATAACATTTAATAGCGGAAGTAGTACCACTGCTGACGATATTCTGAAAGCTCTTATGGGGTCTAGTACAAAGAAGTATGCTGAAGGTGGAGTAGCTACTGAATCCGCTCTTGCGTATCTGCATGCTGGCGAACGGGTGCTGAGTCCGACACAGACGCGGTTGTTTGAGCGGTTGGTTGAAAGCATCTCCCAGCCGATGATGGTATCTATGCCAAGCATGCCTTCCTTCCCAGCGCTGACTGGTGGGGGTAGTACCATGTTCTCGGTCGAAAATATCAACGTGAATGTTGCTAAGCTGATTGATGATCAGGATTACGATGAGGTGGTTGACCAGGTGTACGATCGACTTGAGGAAAGCATCTCCCGAAGAAGTCCGGTTGGCGGGATCAGGATACGATAATTTAACAGGAAAGTGTACTGCTGGTGATACATACTTGTACACCAGCAGTTGACTTTTGTACCTAAATGTGATATAATATGTGTTGATGGATATACATCATTGAGGTATATCTGTCTAATATGTTATGTTATGGGTGATAAGGATGCCTGAAAGCAGGAAAGAGCGGCGAGTTAAAGATGAAGATTGGGAACAATATTCTGCTCGCTATAATTATAAAAATGGCATTGAAATTAAAACAAAAGTCGATAAAGAGTGTAATAGTGAATTCGATGGAGATCATCACGCAGAAGGACTTGTAGGATTTACAATTAGTGTGCTTATGCTTGGTATATTTGCTCTGGTAGTATGGATTTCTTTAACTCTGCGCGGAGACGTCTACAGTTTATTTTGGGGAGCCGGAGCATTTAGCATGTTAGGTATCGGATTTATATTGCTTATATTCCGCCCAATATATGAGGCTTTAATTAGTATTAAAAACTATCTGCACTATATTGCAAATATCACAAGAAAGTAGACGAAAGGAGAGATTGCTAATGAACGCATTCACCTATCGTGGACATCATTAGAGTGAATTCCAATGCGGCTACGCACCGGAACAAAACGAGCGTGGCGATTGGATGAACGATTTTGATACGAGTGAAGTTGAATTTGACAGCAGGGATGGCGGATACTATTTCGGTACACACATTGCGCCGAGAGTATTTGAGCTACCCTGCTTTTATGAAGATATAGATAACTGTACCAAAGAGAAGTTGGTACAATGGCTTGACCCGAGGAAGAGTGGCACGTTGGTATTTGATGAACGGCCCTATGCTAAGTATGAGGTTGTGCCTACAAAGAAAATTGAATTCCGTGAGTACGGACACTACGATGAAACCGGAACTCTCCGTCGCTCCGCTACGTTTACGATTACTTTTACAGCGTACTCGCCTTTTGCGGAGTTAGATTTGACAAGCACGGATCCCATTACGGCGGGATACAAAAATGAGTGGGTACTCCCCGATGCCGCTCTCCCCTCTGCTCCATCGCCCGAGGCAACACAGTTCGTTGTGTACAACCCAGGCACAGAGCGAGCAGATACCATTATCCGAATTGCCGGTGCCAGCGGAGATAAGATGACAATTCGCAATGCGGCAACCGAACAGGAATGCATCATCATGGGCATGACCCGAGGAAACACCACAGATGCCAATAAGTGGATCGAAATTGATAGCGCTACTGGACAGGTATGGTTGGTAGGCGCAGCGACACGGGAGTTGTCGTTTGTCTTTCATGATGACGGATATATCCAAATTGCTCCATGCTCTCCGTATGTAGGTGGGACTGTAGCGTACACTACTGACAGCAGAACCATAACCAGCACAGAGGATATTTTCACGGAGGATATGGTGGGACAGTACGTCTATCTCGCTGGGAACTGGAGATACATTGGGCAGGTGACGGACAGTAAAACTGCTGTGCTGAATGCGGAGATGAGTACCACAGGAACCGGATATGGATATATCGTACCGATGAATTTGATTACAATTTCCGGAGATGGAGTAGAACTGACGAAGTTGGAAGTGGAAGTGAAACCGCGCGTGCGGTAAAAATTTTTTCGGAAATCCGTTGCTTCTTTATCTGGCTCAGGGATACTATCTTGCCAGGTATGGGAAGCCGCTATTCAATGAGGACTTTGTGGCATATGAGTTTGCGGAAGATGAGATGCGTGACGGCCCTGACGCATCGGTAAAATAAAACTGGCCGAAAGCAAGAGCCGTGTGACGGTTTCGACACGTCGTAAAAATAAAAATTGACCGACTGAAGAAAATTTTTTAAAAAATGGGTTGACATTCTGGATGGGTTCTGATATAATATACCCGTAGCCAGAAAGGGTTGCCGCAAAACCATTCTGCGCTATCCCCGCAAGGGGACGGCAACATCTTAAATGACCTCATTGAAATCATAGCCTTTAAGGCGTCATCCCCGCAAGGGGTCGGTTTTCCTCACGAGGTCATTCCTGCCCCACGTGTGTGGGGATGAACCGAATATGTGATGCGGTAATACGACTACACTTAAACCCAGCCCCACAGGTGTGGGGATGAAAAATAAATCCTCTTGATGAAGATAATCTCTTTGTCAAGGGGATTTATTTTTGACCTTTGTATCAGAGTTCAGTTTTAGAAAGCGATGAAGCTGAATGGTGATGTAGCGAGATGGGTAAGCAAGAAGTTAATTTCGCTTAGTATATTGACTTTTTGTGAGCGGTTGTGTATAATTGAACTAGAAAATCGTGCATGGTTTTCTGCTCCGCTGTCCAATATGCGGAATATAAGTAGTTGGAAGTCAAGGGCTTCCATACGTGGAAGCTCTTGATTATACCGCTAGGAGGAAGACTTATGGAGAAAGAAGTTAGGAATTCAAGAGACATAATACATGAAAATTACTTATGGTATTGCACACACTACTATGAGTTATCGCATAGATATGGTAATTGCTTTATCGTAATTAAAGATAAGTCAGTATTGGGGGTATATCCTACAAGCGGAGAAGCTTATAGAAATACAGTAAAGACAGAACAATTAGGTACATTTAATATTCAAGAATGTCGCACAGATAGAGATGCTAGAGTATCTTATATATACACACCGGGTATGATCGTTTTATAATTTCTTTCGAGAGGCTTGGCAACATGAATATTCTTACTTATAAATACGATGGTTTGTCTTTAAAATTAATTAGCAATGCGCAAATTAGTAGCGGAAACAAAACCTTAGCTGTAAAAGCGCTATGGGATACTGGTGCCACAAAAACCTGTATAGCAAAGCATGTTGCCATAGAGCTTGACTTACATCCGGTTGGGGAAGATACTGTATTTACTCCATCTGGTTGCGCAAAATTTAATCAATATATTATAACAGTTCTATTGCCAAGCAATGTTGTATTTAATGATGTCGAAGTAAGTGAATCTGAAATAGCAGCAGAAGGTATTGGCCTATTAATAGGTATGGATATAATTTCTACCGGCGATTTTGCGGTAAGTAACTTTGAGAGGAAGACAACATTTACGTTCAGAATTCCGTCTATAGAAGAAATTGATTTTATAGAGAAGAAGTAGATTAAGAAGAAGGTGAAAGGATGGCACAGAAAAGATATTCCTAGGCGGTATATGACATAAATAGAAATAAGCTTTGTGATTTATATGATTCAGCAACCCCGCAAGCGGGACAGGCAGAGAATGTCGCCATCACAAAGCAGACGAATGGTTGGAAAGAAATCACATTTCGTTTGCCGAGATTGGTGAACGGTAAACCCAATTACCGCACTGATTTCATTAAGAATGAATATCTTATCCGTCTTATTGAAGGCGATTATATTGACTGGTATACTCTCACAGAACCAGCAGGTATTCATAATGGTAATCAAGCGTATTATGATATAACTTGTCCGCATCTTAGTGTAACACTCAAAAAGAAAAACTTATATCTAGAGTTTACCGACGAGAACGGCATCGGTCCTATCCAGCAGCTTGTTGAAACTGCACTCGCTGGAACTGGTTGGACGCTGAGTGAATGCGATAAGTTCTATGAGGCAGATGGTACTACGGAGAAGGTGCGCACATATACTGCCGATATCAAGAAAGGCACGTACTCAATGATCGATGAAATCTGTGACATATTCGTTGCCTTCCCTACTTACCACGGTGACACGAAGACGGTCGAGATTCATGCTCGTGCTGACAAGAGCGGGTTATTAGAACTCAACTTTGGAAAGAATACAGATAATGTTCAGCGTACTTCTAATAGCTCAGATATTATCACTCGTCTATACGTAGAAGGTGAGTACGGCGATTATGGATACGTCGGTATTGACGATGTAAATCCTACTGGTTTATCTTTCATCCTTAACTTTGATTACTATAAGGATATTGGGATGTTCACTGACGTCCACCAAGCAGCATTGGATACTTACCTTGCCACAATGAAATCCTTAACCGGGGACATTATGGATGATTCAGCAACGGTTGAGGAGAATGCGACGAAGATATCCGAAATGTGGGGTAGCTATGAATATGTTATCTATACTGTAAGCAATGGTGAGGTTGGCGATGCTATCTTAGGTATGGGAGCGACGGAGGATGATGCGCCGCTCAAACAGGATGATGTTGTCGCGGTTGTCAAAGCAGACGGCGTATATAGCTATAATACCTGGACGGGCGTCGTGCCTGACGGAACTCTTTATCTGATCAAATTCTTAGTGGTAGTTGCAGGCACTTTAGGCGGTAAGGAAGTTGCCATTGAGGCAAAACAAGGTACTATCGAAACCCTACAAGAAAAACTAGCTGAATCTGATAGTGAGAAAGAGAAGGAAAATCTCCAGGCGGAAATCAACAAAACGCAAGAAGCAATTGCTACGTTACAAATAGAATCTTACTCAATCATGAATACTGCTATCCAGCACGCGCTAATGATTGAATTACACAACACATCCATGGTAGGCGGACAGGAAGCCATGCAGGAGGCAGAGATTGCTTTTGCCAATGCCATGGGTGAAATGTTGAAGGATGGATATTGGAGTGACTCTAGATATACAGTTGGGCAAGAAGCTTCGCTGTATGCCGACGCTCTGGAAATCAGCAAAGAGATGGCGTATCCGCAAGTGTCCTATACGATAACGGTGCAGAACTTAAGCGGCATTACCGGATACGAAGCGGAAGTATTTAAGCTCAACATGGCACTGCATGTACTGGATCCGTTGATGATGGTAAACGACTACGCCTTCATTACCGAGACAGTAGAGTATCCCGATACACCAGAGGATAATACTATTACCATTTCGACAGATGAGTTAGACATTGGCAGTAAAACGTTTGAGTCCATCTTGAACCGTATTGTAGACGTAGCGGAATTGGTGCGGGATAAGAAAACTATTTACAACCGTGCGGCTGCATTGAGCCAAAACGGCAAAGCGTTCACCACCATCCTTGAAGGTGAAATCAATGTGTTACAAAACCGCCTGGCATCCACTACTTCCAATTGGTACACAGATGCTCAGGGCAACATGATATTTGAGAGCCTAGATGGGCAGAGTGCGATGATGCTTTGCGGTTCTGGTTTCATGTGTGCCAATGGAAAGCGAGACGACGGTAGCTGGAACTGGCGGACATTCGGAACCGGAGAAGGGTTCACGGCTGACTTGATAACTACTGGTATCCTGCGTGCCGGTATTATTACTATCTTAGGCAGCGACCAGTTCTATTGGGATGCGGATAATATCTATGTTATCGACCCCGACAATGAAAACCGACAGATTCGAATTGGCCGGTATGATGGAGTTCACTATGGAATTGGATATACCCAGGACGGTGGTAAGACTTGGCAGAATGCCATTGGGTTTGATGGTGTGAACTTCACCATAACAAATGAAGTCATATCTGAAATCGTGAATGAAGTCAAGCAGGAATTGCCTACGGGCAAATTCATTACTGCACGGTATTCGAATGGTAACTACTTTACTGAGGATATTACTTCCACGGTGGCACAGGTGTATGTCCATGACGTGAACGGTGAGGATATTACTGACCAATTCCCGGATTCAGCATTCAGTTGGACACGGACATCTACGGATCCAGCAGCGGATGCTATATGGAATGCTGCGCATAAATCGATGAAGAGCACAACGATTACCACGGATGACATCGATTTTACCGCTGTAATCCGTTGTGTATTCGATGCGTCCTTAGCATACCCGGCAGTATATATTGATACTACTGACGGTAATTTGTATATCGACCACTACGCGTTGGATCCCAACGGTAAGCTATGGATCGACGATGAAGGGAACTTGATGAGTCAGAACGACGTGTATTCTATGGAAGACAATGGGAACCTGTATGCAGATTTCAAAGAGAAGGATATCCCATATGCCGAGGTGGAGACGACGTTTGTCGATAGGACGGATGACCCATATATTGCGGAGCTTCGCACAAGTTTGGATATCACCAATGAAGCAATTACGGCTACGGCAGAGAGAATAGAAGCGGACCTGGATGAGTTTAAGGCGGAAGTGCAACTCACAGCAGATGGTTTGTCCTCCCGCGTAACGACGGTAGAAAATGGTGTAACCACATTGGAAAGTGAATTCGAGCAGACGTCGCAGGGATTCGAAACACGAGTATCTGCCATTGAGGAGAATGAAATTACTCGAAGCGAAACTGCTCCTGAGAATCCTGTCAACAATGCTTTATGGCTTGACATGAGTGTTGATCCTAATATGCTAAAGCGATGGGATGCACTTACACAAACTTGGATAGAACTTGGAGCAGATGTGGATTTAAGTGATTATCCTACTCGTTCAGAAGTAACATCTGAAATTAACCAATCCGCTAGTAGTATTACAACACAAGTGAGAAATGAAATTAGTGGCGATATCAGCGAAATACAACAGGATGTTAGCTCATTAACCACCCGGGTAAGCAATGCTGAAGGGGATGCGAGCCAAGCCTTGCAAACCGCGAATGGATTATCATCTCGCGTGAGCAATGCAGAGGATGATGCGAGCGAAGCATTACAAACTGCAAACGGGTTTTCTGCACGTATCACCAATGTTGAAGGTGATGTATCTTCCTTAGAGTTATCTCTTTCTGGCGTGGTGGCAAGTGTGGAAGGTAATCGGCTAGTGTTCAATTCGAACGGCCTTACCATCAAAAACGCCGCCGGAAAGACCGTATTTTTTTCGAGCGCCACCACAGGCACCTTAAATATTACGGGAAATATCAACGCGGCTGGCGGGACGATTGGCGGCTTCATCATCGGGGATAATTCCATTATCGCCCCAAACGGTGTAAATCTGTATTCAAGCGGTAGTTATAGTACAGTGAACAATATTCGACTGAGCAGCGGCACGGACGGACACCACCGGGATTATGCCATGCTCACGCAGGCGAGTGGCTTTGACGAGTTGCGCATCATGCATTCCAGCGGCGATGCGGATTGGGGCAGCATACGTTTTTATGCGGAGAATGGGCAGGCGAAAGTTTCGGTGCATTCCCCGCTCACCGTTGGTGAGGGAGCAATGTTTTTAAATCTGCCTACCACTACACAGCAGCCCAATTTATATATTGATACAGCTGGCAATTTATATCGTTGTATATAAAATGAGAAAGGAGAATCTAAATGGCAGTACTAATTGGTAAAGTAGTTGCTATTCCTAAAGGCGAATGGAATGCCGCAACATCCTATGATAAATACAATATAGCTTATTATACGGACGGACATACATATATCGCGCTAGAAGCAAACAATAATATTGTTCCTCCTGATAATCCAGATAAATGGGTAAAACTGGTAGATAACACCGCTTCTCTCAATGCCGCTAGCGCGGCAAACACCGCTGCTAAAGCAGCGAATACTGCTGCTGCTGGAGCAAACGCGGTAAAGACAGAGATTGAGCAAGCACTTGAGAACGGAGATTTCGATGGGCCTGCTGGCCCAAAGGGAGACGATGGACAAAGTCCAACCATCACCATTGGAACAGTGAGTAGAGGAGATACTGCTGCCGCTACATTGACAGGCACATATCCGAATTATGTTTTGAATCTAACCCTGCCTAAAGGAGATACTGGCCCTACCGGCGCAGATGGGCAGAGTCCTACTCTAGCAATCGGAACGGTACAAACTGGATCCGCTGGCAGCGATGCCTCAGCTTCTATGTCAGGCAATTATCCAAACTATGAATTGAACCTTACCATCCCTCGTGGTGAGGACGGTGCTGATGGTGTAGACGGTGCGAACGGCATTTCGCCTACAGTGGAAGTTAGCAAATCCGGTAAGGTAACGACCATCACCATCACGGATGCCGAAGGTACGCACACGGCCACCGTCAACGACGGTGCGGACGGCAGCGGCGCAGGGGATATGGTGCGCGCAACATACGATGCCAACGAAAATGGCATCGTGGATGATGCGGAAAAATTGGGTGGACAGTTGCCGGAGCACTATGCCAGCGTGGACGACTTGGCAGAAAAGGCGTCGCTGCCCGTGTCCGATACGCCGCCGGAGGACAGCGAATTTTGGGTGGACACCGGCGTATCGCCCACCATGCTACGCCGCTGGCGTGGGGCGGACGTGCCGACGGGGCGGGAGTATCAGCAAACCATTAGCGCTGATACCGGAAGCGCGAGTTTGTCCATCGACAACGCGCAGGGGCAACTGCGTTCCGTGGCGCTGGAGATGGGCTGCGTAGCGAAGCAGGCTGGCAGCGGCGATCCATCACTAGAGAACATCCGCGCGATCTCGGGCCGCGAGAGCGTGGACGTGCGCGCGTGCGGGAAGAACTTGCTGCCGCCACAGGACACGCGCACCGCACTCGGCGTGACGCTTACGATGCAGGAAGACGGCGGGCTGCATCTGTCCGGGACATGCACGTCGGTACCGGGAAGCCCAGTGCTGTTTGTAGTATTAATGGGGACAATACTAGATGGGCAGTATATATTTTCCATGAGAAATGCGCAGGCAATCGGAAGCCACCTGCAAATGCGATTGCTGGAATCTAATGACGCGCAGGTATCATCTGCGGTCACGAATTTCAGCGCGAGCACCGCGAACGCCACAAACACGTTTACGTTGGATAATCAGTACGTATACGGCTGGGCGATCCGCATAGGCGGCGGAGAGACATACGACGTGACGCTCTATCCGCAGTTGGAGGCAGGCGATACCGCCACGGCGTTTGAACCCTACCGCTCCATGGGCGGCACGGTTACACCGACGGAACCGCTCTACGGCCTGCCAGACGCCAAAGACACGGTGGAGGTGTCCACGGATGGCGACGTAACGGTGACGCGGCGGACGGGTTATATTGCCAGTTATAGCGACGAATCCCTGCCGGGCGGGTGGATAAGCAGTCATGATGTTTACGCAGCCGGAACAACACCAACAACCGGAGCGCAAGTAGTTTACGAGTTGGCCGAGCCTACGACAGAAACGCTATCCCCCGTCGCGCCGATCGCCCCGCAGCCCGGCGTGGTGAACATTTTTACTGACGCGGATACCCTATCCGCCACCATCACCGGTAGCGGCTGGGATACCATCGGCGATATGGGCGGACTGGAAGCGCAACTGGCGGAGAAAGTCGATGCGGCGGATCTGGCCACCGTGGCCACGAGCGGCAGCTACAACGACCTGACGGACAAACCCAACATCGCCGAGGAAATCGACGTGGACACCACCATCACCGAGGGCGGCACGAACCCCGTGACGGGCGGCGCGATTTATACGGCGCTGGCGGGCAAGGCGGACGCGGGCGATATTC
>ERZ1643251.176-NODE-176-length-111047-cov-11.282867_pt1 | contig 111047 bp, 93 predicted proteins | sample MGYA00579261_ERZ1643251 | MGnify/ENA primary metagenome ERZ1643251 (study PRJEB29033, sample SAMEA4952267) | chicken gut metagenome | biome: Broiler Chicken; feature: Gastrointestinal Tract; material: Caecum | place: Ireland | collected 2018 | study: Broiler... | reverse complement strand
GCTTTTTTCATGCCCTAAACGCAATGATTTTTTCTGCGGCACACGATATGCCGTTTTCTGCCTCCCCCTCTTCCTTGACGGCTTGCCTTTTTCTGCTGTCCGGGTGGGTGGAAAAGGTCGGAAACAGGCGGGAAAAATTGCGTCTGCGGTCTGGTTTTGTCCGTGTTCCTGCGGGAAACCTTCGGAATACAGTCCGTAACATTTTCTTTGCGTCTGTGCTATGCTGACCTCACAATTCAACTTCGGAGGTATTTATGAAACAAGCCATCATCTATGCACGAGGCAGAAAGCGCGGCAGGCTGCAAGAGCAGATCGCAGTCTGCAAACTGTTTGCAGACTGTAACGGATATCGCGCCGTGCGTGTCATCTGTCAGACAGGCAGCTTCCCGGCAATCAAACGAATTGCTTGCTTTCCCGGCGAGAATGTCATCGTTGCGTCCCCTTCCGTATTGGGCTCGCCCGCCTGGTTTCTCTCGCGGCGTACAAAGCTCAATCTTGCCGGCAAGCGCGTGCTCATAGCAACAAAGGAGGACGTCATATGAGACCGATGAGAAATAATTCACTGATCAATATCGAACAACTCATTGCGGACGAGGTCAGACGTCTTTCTACGCAATTTGGAAAGAGTTTTCTCGATTGCGAAGATCTCATTCAACTGACAGGATTGGGCAGGGACAACGTTCGCGCGCTCATGCGCAGCCGCCGTTTTCCCGTTGTAACAGTAGGAAAACGACAGGTCGTAAGCATCCTGAACTTTGTAACCTGGCAAGTCAATGAAAATACAGGAGGAAATTACTATGCAGCGTAAAAAATCAACAACAAAACGGGCAAATAATGAGGGCAGCGTCTACCGGAATAAAAAAGGCCTTTGGATCGCGCAGGCGACGATCGGTTATGATGAAAACGGCAAACAAATACGAAAAGCTGTATCCGGGAAAACGCGTTCGGAAGCCATTGTCAATCTTGCCCCCTACCTTCCCAAAAACGGAGCACGCAAACAACTGATCTTTCAGGATATGCCCATGAGATCACATATGCAGTTCTGGATGATGAAGTACAAAAAACGCACGATTGCCGCGCGCACATTTGAGCGCTATGTCGTCAACGCAAAGCGGTATATCTATCCATACATGGGCGGCTACCTGCCGCAAAACATTACCACAAATTTATTACAGGACTTTCTCGGCGGTATGCTCGATAAGGGCTTTGCGCTCGACACCGTAAAACATATCAAATATCAACTCCGGCAGTATTTTGAATATTGCATCGACGAGGAGATCATCGACAAAAATCCGGTGGGCAAAGTGCGTCTGCAAACAAAGGAACGAAAGACGGGCCAAGCCGCCGAGCAGCAGGAATACAAGGCAATCCCGGAAGAACTGCGCGACCGCTTTTTGCAGGCGATCGGAACAAGCGCACTGTTCAAGCCGCTTTGCCTGACCTCCATGTTTGCGGGCTTGCGGATCGGCGAAGTTCTCGCCCTCAAATGGAAGGACTTTGACGAAAAAAAACAAACCCTTTCCGTTGTCCGCGCCCAGACGGTAGAGCCGACCTTCGATGAAAACGGAAATGTCACCAAACGGGAATACATGGTCGGAAAGACAAAGACTGCGGGAAGCACACGCGTCATCCCCATTCCCGATCTGTTGTGTAACATTCTCCATGAATGGAAAACCCTCCGCGTTCTGCAGGAACTCATGACCAAAGCGCCTGTGAGTAAACCGGACGATTTTATCTTCGCCAACAATCAAGGGAACATGCGCTCCTATTATGGCACACGGACAATGTTCAACCGGCTCTTGAAAAAACATGGGATGGAAGAGATGGGAATTCATTTTTATAGGCTACGGCATACCTTTTCCAATACGCTATTCGAGGCACAGGAAAACCCGAAAGTCATTCAAATGCTCATGGGACATAAAAAAGTCGAAACGACGATGATCTACAACACCGCCACCACAAACAAGTATTTGCAGAAGGCGGTAGATGTGTTTGACGAACGCTACGCACCGAGTGAGCCGGTGCCCGCGCCGCAGCCCGCGGAAAAGCCCTCCGCGGCGGTCGCAGGCGAAAATAAAGAAAACAGTGGCAACGAATTGCTGCAGAACATCTCACGGCTACTGGGAGAATACAATGTTTCCTCTCTGGACGAACTGATGAAAGCGATGGACGGCGAACGACCGAAATCAAACAAATAAATTTTTATCATAAAGCAGCCGTCACATGACGGCTGCTTTATGACTCTGCGAAAACTCTGTTTGCTATTGTTTGCTACCGCACCCGAAAAAGGCAGTTTCAGGGCGTTTTTGACAGTCCGAAAAATATTTTTTCTGCCTTTCGTGCCCAATACCGATAACGGACAAAAAAGCGCCGAAAATGTTTGCTATTGTGTTTGCTACTGTTTTTCCTGTTTTTCCTTCGTTGTGGTTTTAGACCCGAAATACGAAGAAAAACCACAATATCTTGTGGTTTTTCGCTGGAGCTGATAGCGGGATTTGAACCCGCGACCTCGTCCTTACCAAGGACGTGCTCTACCTCCTGAGCCATATCAGCATATTCAATTTGTTGGATTTTACTCCGCCTTTTCAGGGCTCGCTCACGCACCTTGTTATTCCTTACCAAGGACGTGCTCTACCTGCTGAGCCATATCAGCGCATGAAGTTTTTGCGTCATGTAAATGCGTTTCCACCTCACAAACACGCTCATTTAGTATACTCAAACGCGCCCGTTTCGTCAAGCGTTTTTTCCATATTCCGCAAAATCTGATATAAAAATTTTCATAATTTGCCGCACTTCTTCAGCATTGCCTAAAAAACGCGCGAAAGCATATACTGATGACGTGAAACGCTTGCTCTTTACAGGCGGCGGGAGCGCGGGACACGTCGTCCCCAACCTCGCCGTTATGCAGGAACTCAAAGGCTCCTACGACATTGCATATATGGGCACGGACGGCATGGAACGCGGGCTTGTGCGCGCCTTCGGCTGTCCATACTACTGCGTCAACTGCCCCAAGCTTGCGCGTACGCTGACGCCGAAAAATCTGACCGTGCCCTTCCGCCTCGCCGCGGCGCAGCGGCAGGCGCTCGAAATCCTGCGGCGCGAGAAATTTGATCTCGTCTTTTCCAAGGGCGGGTACGTCAGTTTCCCCGCCGTATGGGCGGCACAGCGGCTGAAAGTGCCCGTTATGACGCACGAAAGCGACCTCACGCCCGGGCTATGCACGCGCATGATCGCAAAAAAGTGCCGCTATGTCCTCACCTCTTTCCCCGAGACCGCGGGAAAATTCCGCAACGGGAAGTGCGTCGGTTCCCCCATGCGCCGCGAGCTGTTCAGCGGAGAGAGGGCGTCCGCGCGCAAAAAGTACGGATTTTCGGGAAGCAAGCCCGTGCTGCTCGTGCTGGGCGGCGGGAGCGGCAGCCGCGCCCTCAACGGTGCAGTACGAAAACACCTCGCCACGCTTCTGCTGCGCTTTGACATCCTGCATCTGTGCGGCAGGGGCAACTGCATCGACCGTACGCCGCGCGGATATGTACAGCTGGAATACGAACAGGACATGGGCGCCGCCTATGCCTGCTGCGACATTGCGCTCTCGCGGGCGGGCAGCAACGCGGTGTTTGAGCTCATTGCGCTCAAAAAGCCCGCGCTGCTTGTGCCGCTGGCGCACGCCTCGCGCGGCGATCAGGCGCAGAACGCCGCCTACTTCGCAAAAAAGGGCCTTTGCGCCGTGCTGGAGGAGGAGAAGCCGGACGCCCTCCCCTCCGCGCTCCTGTGCCTGTACGGCAACGCGAGCATCCGCGACGCGCTGCAAAGAGATCATACCGTCAGCGGGACAGAGTTGATCGCCGAGGTCATCCGATCCGTCACTGCGTAGCCCCCGCGACGTAGCCGCCGCCGAAGATATTGGCATGCAGATAGGTATCGGGCACGTCGCCGACGAGCACACTCTCGGCAATGAGGACCTGCGTCGTGACGGTAAAGCGGTTGGTCCTGCCGGGCAGGACGACGGAGAGATCGGACGCCACTTCAAGATAGATGCTGTGGCGGGTCTGGTTGATGCCCGCGCTGTCAAAATCGGCGGTGAAACGGCTGGTGACGACGGCGACGGGGATCATGGAGATGGTCACGCCCGGCCCCGTGCCGACTAAGGCATCGATGCCGAAGAAGGCGCCGAGCGGGATGACGACCCCCTCCTCGCTGCGCTCCTGCAGCTTTTTCTGGGAGAGGTAGGCGCAGTCACGGGCGATGCGGTTGATCTCGTAGCTGTTTGCCGTGAGTGCGCGGATCTCCCCGGCGCTGTTATATACGACCTCGACGAGGTCGTCGTAGCGCACTTCGCTTGCGAGCGTCTCGTAGATCGCCTCGTTGACGGCCTCCGTCGTGCGGGCGCGCATGACCTCCTCCACGGCGGAGAGAATGGTCGCCGTCACATTGCGATAGAAAAGAACGGCGCAGACGACGAGGATGACGGCAAGCGCGGCAAAGACAATGCGACGCACGATGCGATTGGTGCGGGAACGGTACTTTTTCACATACTATTCTATGCGGATGCGGGGCGTGGCATGCCTGTATGCCGCGCCCCGTTCACTTCCGCGCCGCACGCCTCACGGCGCACAAGCGGACAGATGAAAAGCGGGATGCTTCCGCATCCCGCTCCCCTTTTCCTTTGTTTTAGTCCTCGGACTCGTAGTGGCAGTCCGAACGCTGCGTGGGAGGCATCGTCTCGCCTTCGCCCACGTAGATGGTGTTGATGACATTGCCCTGCGCGTCCATGACCTTGTAAGAACCGGTCTTGGGGCAGGTATCACCGCAATTCAATCTCATAGTTCACCTCCGATACTCCTATCTTGTGCGGGCACGGAGATTTTATGCATGAAAAAAGGACGCCCCTACGGACGCCCTTGCATGCGTTATACGATGACGCCTGCCGCGCAGAGCGAGAAACAGACGACGGACAGCGCCACAAGGTAGACGCTGAACCAGACATAGTTTGCCTTGCGGATGACCTTGAGCATGAGTTTGATCGCAAGGAATCCGAACACCATGGAGAGCACGATGCCGACGATCATGCCGACGATGCCGTTGGTCCCGAACCCCGCGACGCTCTCCGGCTCGCGGATGATGCCGAATACCTCCACCGCAAAGCTGCCGAGAATGACGGGAATGCTCATCAGGAAGGAAAACTTGGCGACCTCCTCGCGTTTGGTGCCCGCGATCGTCCCAGCGACGATGGTCGAACCGCTGCGCGAGATACCCGGGAAGAGCGCGACCGCCTGCATGACGCCCATCGCAACGGACGAACCCCAGCCGAGCGGCTTTTGCACCTTCTGCCGCTTGGCGATCATTTCGCACACCACAAGAAGCAATGCCGTCAGGGCAAAGCAGACGGAGAGATATAAGATACCGTCTTCGCCCGAGAACAGCGCATCGATGCGATCGCTGAAAATAAGACCGATCACGCCCGCGGGAATGGTCGCCACGATCAGCATCAAGAGCGTCTTGAAGGGCTTTTTGAAGAGGTCAAGGATGTCCCTCCAAAATACGACGATGACGGCAATGAGCGTACCCAGGTGCATCATGATATTGATGAGGGTCATCGTGCCGTCCCCCATGTCAAACCCGAGCACGCGCTGCAAAAGGGTCAGATGCCCGCTGGAAGAAACGGGCAGGAACTCCGTGAGTCCCTGCACCACTCCTAAAATACTTGATTTCCAGATCGCTTCCCAAAGTCCCATAAGAGGTCCTCTTTTAGTTTGCCGTGTCCAGCCCGCTCAGATCGGCATAGCGATCTTCGTAGACGACGGCGCAGTCCTTGAAATCCTCAATGGCGTTGGACTGACGGATGGATGCGTACTCGCTCACGAGATCCGCGCACAGCGCTTCATAGAACAGGTAGGAGAAGGTCCCCTCCGTCGTTCTGTCGTCCCAGTTGAAGGTGTAGGGAGCAATGACGTTGCCCTCCTCGTCCGCGACGAAGGAGAAGGTGCAGTAGATGACGTGCCAGCCGTAGTCCGAGGGAACGACGACGTAGCTGCCCGCGCCCTGGCGGCAGACGTACTGTGCCGCATACTCGAATTCGGGGACATAGTCGGTCGCGCCCGTGGAGATGACGTAGCCGAAGTAATCATTCAGCCCCGCCGTATCGGTATTATACGCGAAGGAAAGTTCGTTCATGACGGAGTACGCAACGTTTTCCGCGCTGCCGGCAAGGAAGAACTGGTTGGCGTCAAAGCCGTTCGTGAAGTTCACTTGGCCCGCATAGTAGACAAACTTGCTGTAGTCGACCGCGCCGCTCTCGGTGTAGTAATCGGACACCGAACGGTTGTAGTAGGTCGTGTTATCGGCGACCGCGTTGATCGTATCGTCCGCAGCGATGCCGTTCACATAGACGCCCTCAGAAACGGTATACCCGTCGCCCTCGACGCTGACCTCGGAAGCTGCCTGCGTGAGATATCCCTCCATCTCGGCAATGAACTTATCGATCGTGATGCGGTTGGGTCTTACGGTGTACGATTCGTCATCGTTCTGACGGACCGTGCCGTTATAGGTGTAGTAGCCGAGGTAGTTGGGAACGCGCTCGTACTGCTCGTTGCCGCCCAGGCTGTCCTCAAAGAAGAGATAGCTTCTCGCCGCATTGCCGCCCGTATAGGCGTTCTCAACTTCCGCGCCGTCGAAGGCGTAGTCCTCGTCAAACCAGGTGCCGCGCTGATCGGTGCCGCGCACGTTTTTCAGGAGCGCCGCGCGCTGCAGGAAGTTGTTGCCCTTGGTGTCACCGAGGTCCGCGGGCGCATTCTCCAGCTCCAGGCTCTGCGAGGTGGAGAAGGGAATGAGAATGTTGATGACGTAGCCGTAGTTTGCCTCGGGTGCGGTGAGCACAAAGGAGGTATCGGACACGCCGTCCAGCGCCGTTTCAAAGCTGTCCGTATCGTTTGCGAACGTCGTCTCCTGACGCGAATAGGTGGTGTCGTAGATCTCCTGCGCGTACTGCTCGTTGACCGTCGCGCGGATGGTGTCTTCAAACTTATCGGTGAGCTTGTTGATGATCGCCGTCTCATAGGCGCTCGCAAGCTCCGTCTTGAAATAGGTCAGGCTCTCGACATCGCTCAGATCCTCGCCCGACTCGATGAGCGAATTGGCGCGAAGGCTTGCAAGGAAGGAGCTGTATGCCTTGCGGCGGGTCGTGGGCGTGGAGCCCTCCGGCGCCTCATAGCCGGGGCAGTCCGCAAGCGCGTTGGAACCGGTGTAGATGCGGTATGCCTCGTTGTAGTAGTCCTCCGTCTCCGTATCGATGCCCGTGGGCGTCGTGCGGGCGGTGGAGGTGCTATCGTCATGCGAATGATCGTGATCCAGGTAGGTCTCTTCCTGAGAATCCAGCGTGCTGTTGATGAGCTGGCGGGTGGAGTAAAGCGCCTGCGCCTCCTCCTCTTCGTCAAGGAAGTAGGCAAGGGCTGCAAGGCGGCGGTCGATGCCCGTCTGTCCTTCCACTGCCGCCTCATAGCCTGCAACGGTAATATCGGACTCGCTCTCGTCATCGAGGAGATAGAGCATCGCGTACTGAATATAGATCTGACGGTTGACGAGCGTCTCGCTGATCATATTGAACGTATCGTAATACGTCCAGCCGTAGGACTGCATCATGGAATAACCGGTCGAAATGAAATAGGCGACCATGTCGCGCTTGGTGATCTCCGTCGTGCCGATCACGTCGCCGTATTCCGCATAGGAACTGCTTTCAAAATTCGCGCTGTCCGTAATGTTGACTTCCGCGATGACCTGCGCATAGTCCTTGCTGACATCGGTGGTAATGTCACAGCCCGCGAGGAGCGTGCTGCTCAGTGCCGCGGCAAGCGCAACTGCCGCTACTTTCGTCGTCTTCTTCATTGTATACTCCGAAACTGGTTGTGCCGATGCGGGACGATAACCCCCGCATTCTTGCAATTCTTGTCTATTATAGCGTATTTCAATGATTTTCGCAATGATTTCGCAATGAAAATCATGCAAAAGTTCGTGCAAACTTTAAAAAATTTGTCATGAGGATCATCGTCTTTGCGCTGCTCGCCTGCGGACGGAAGGTGACGACGGGCGCACTGGTCATATCCAGCCCCACGGCGGCCGCGTACTTCTCCATGGCGGCGTTCAGCCCCTCGCCCGCGAGCGCGTTGAGCGAGGCAAACTCCAGCGCGCCCCCCTTCCTGCCCACGGAGATCTTTTTCACGTCCATTCCCGCGGCGTAGCTCTTCATCAGCGCGATGACTACGAGGTTTAGCGACTCCTCGGGAAGCGGGCCGTACGTCTCCTCCATCGAGCGGCAGACGCGCTTGTAGTCCGCGAGCGAGCAGATGTCCGCGATCTGCTTGTAGCAGTCCATCCGCCCCGCGCTCGACTCGACGTAGCGCTCGGGGATGTAAGCCGTCGCCTTGATGTCCAGATCGATGGTCTCCTGCCGCTCGCCCGTCAATTCCTCTTTTAAGATCTTGGCGTACAGCTCGTAGCCCACCTTGTCCATATGCCCGTGCTGCTCGGCGCCCAGAACGTTGCCTGCGCCGCGGATCTCCAGATCGCGCATGGCAATCTTGAAGCCGGAGCCCAGTTCGGTGAACTGCATGATCGCCTTTAATCGCTCGGCGGCGGTCTGCGTCATGATGCGCTCGGGCTTGTAGGTGAGGTAGGCGTGCGCGAGGCGCGACCCCCTCCCCACTCTGCCGCGCAGCTGATAGAGCTGTGAGATGCCAAGACGGTCTGCGTCGATGACGATGAGCGTGTTCGCATTGGGCAGGTCGATGCCGTTTTCGATGATGGTCGTCGTGACGAGCACGTCGTATTCGCCGCGGTAAAAGCCGAAGACGTTCTTCTCCAGCGTCGCCTTGTCCATCCTGCCGTGCGCAATGCAGACGCGCGCCTCGGGCACGAACTCGGTGAGCCGCCTTGCGTACGTTCCGATGCTCTCCACGCGGTTATAGAGCACAAACACCTGCCCGCCGCGCGCGATCTCCCTTACAATGGCGTCACGGACGAGCGTCTCCGTCTCCTCGGCGACGTACGTCTGCACGGGCAGGCGGGCGCCGGGCGGCGTCTGGATGGTCGAGATATCGCGGATGCCCGAAAGGGAGAGATGCAGCGTCCGCGGGATGGGCGTTGCGGTCATCGTGAGACAGTCCACGTCGCGCTTATATGTCTTGATCTTCTCCTTGTGCTCGACGCCGAAGCGCTGCTCCTCGTCCAGAATGAGAAGCCCCAGATCGTGGAATTTGACGTCGGAGGAGAGCAGACGGTGGGTGCCGATGATCAGGTCTGCCCTCCCCGCCTGCAGATCGGCAAGGATTCCCGCCGCTTCTTTGTCGGTGCGGAAGCGGTTGAGACATGCGACGCGCACGCCGAACGGCTCCATGCGCTCTTTCGCCGTCTTGTAGTGCTGCTCGCTGAGCACGGTGCTCGGGCACATCAGAACTGCCTGTCTGCCCGCAAGCACGCAAAGATACGCGGCGCGCAGGGCGACTTCCGTCTTGCCGAAGCCGACGTCTCCGCACAGCAGCCGGTCCATGACCTTGGGTGAGCGCATGTCGGCGAGGATCTCCTCGGTGGACGCCGTCTGATCGGGCGTGTCCTCGTACGGGAAGGCGGCAATGAACTCGTTCATCTCCTCGCAGCAGTCGGGAAAGACGTAGCCGACCTGCTCCTGCCGTTCGGCATAGAGCGCCTTTAAGTCAAAGGCGAGCTTTTTGAGCGACGCCCGGACGCGCGCCTTGACGCGCTCGAACTCGCCGCCGCCGATCTTGGAGAGTGTCGGGTCGTCTCCGCCCATATATTTGGACAGGACATCCATCTGCTCGACGGGAACGTGTAGCATGTCGCCGTCCTTATAGACGAGGGAGACATACTCCTTGGTGCCGTCCGTCGTCTCAATGCGCTCGATGCCCGTGACTTTACCCACGCCGTACGTCTCATGCACGGCATAGTCGCCGATCTCGGGCGCGAAGAACAGGTCTCCGCGCTTGCGCTTTAACCGCCGTGTCCCCGCCGCCTTGGGAAAGAGATCGTTCGTCCCGATGACGGCGAGCTTGTTCTCGTGCAGCAGGAAGCCGTTCTCCAGCGTCTCTTCGAGCACGGCGATGTCCCTGAGGTCGGAAAGCCGCGCGGGCAGCGGCTGCACGGGCAGATACTCCTCCGCAAGAGCCTCGCGCATCTTGCCTGCGCGCTCCGCCGTTCCGCACCAGAGCATGACGCGGTACCCCGTCCTGCGCCACGCCTTGATGTCCGTCATAAGATCGGGCAGCGACCCGAGATACCGCCGCGCCGGCGTCGAGGTAAAGTTGAACAGCTTGAGCGGTTCAAAGAAATAAGTATTGCCCGCAAAGGCCTGCAGGGCGACGGTGCGGAAGTCTGAAAAGCGCTCCATGCGCTGCGCGGGCGCGTACTGATTCAGGGAGAAGGACATGACCTCGCCCCCCTTCTCCAGCTCGGAGAAGCGCTCGACGTGCTCTTTGTACATGCCGACGAGCTTATCGTGGATGAGTTTACATTCGTCAAAGACGAGCAACGTGCCTTCGGGCAGCGTGGAGAACAGATCGGAGGAATTTTCCAAAAGCGGCAGGACGAAATCGTTTGCGCCGCCCGCTTCCAGATCGGAGACGATCTGCTGCCTCCTGGCGTACGCCGCCGAGGAGGACGCCTTCGTGCACTCAGCATGCAGCGTCTGCATGACGCGCACCCACTCCTCCTCCGATGCGGTTGCGTCCGTCGCCGCGACGAGGTCGACGCAGTTCAGCTTTTCGTAGCGCTCCCCCGTCACCTCGTCATAGGGCTTGATGCTCTCCACCTCGTCGCCGAAGAAGTCGATGCGCACGGGGTGCTCCAGGTTGACGGGATAGACGTCCAGCACGTCGCCGCGGACGGCAAAGGTGCCGCGCTGCTCGGGACTGTACTCGCGCGTATAGCCCGCGCGCACGAGCCCGTCGATGAGCCCGCGCATGTCGTACTCTGCGCCCGCCTCCAGGTGAAAACAGATGAGCTTTTGGGGCACGAGCTGCGCCGCCGCCTCGATATCGGCGACGAGCACCTCCGCCCCCGCCTGCCACTCATACAGCGCCGTCAGACGGCGATAGAGCGCGTCGCGGCTGCCCGCCTTGCGGTAGGTGAGCACTTCGTCCTTTGCCGCGAGCAGGGCGACCTTCTTTCCGGAGAGCGCGCGGATATCCTCCGCCGCGCGCTTCGCGGTGAGTGCGTCCGCCGTCAGATAGACGATGCGCCCCTCCATAAGAGAGGCGATCAGATGTTTTTGCGCGTCCGAAATGCCGAACACCGCCGTGGGAACGCCGTTTTTTATCGTCGCGCCCAGCAGCGGATAGTCGCCGTTCAGGACGTCAAAGGAGAAAAAGCCCTTCATGTTATCCGTTATACTTGCCCATCACGAGGTCGATGCGCTCCCCGCCCGCGAGCGAGACGGCAGCCTCCGCTGCGCGCCTGCAAGCCGACGAAAATAGCTCGTAGTCCTCCTTTTTCACCTCGGAGAGCACATAGTTGATGATGGGAATGTTGACCTCGGGATCGCGGATGCCGATGCGGATGCGCGCAAACTCCGTCAGTCCCGTCTCCGCAATGACCGAGCGCATGCCGTTGTGCGTGCCGGCGCTGCCCGAGGGGCGGATGCGCACGTGTCCCTTGGGCAGGTCGTAGTCGTCGTAGATGACGACAAGCTCGGCGGGCGAGACCTTATAGCGCGCCATGAGCTGCCTGACCGCCCTGCCGGAGGCATTCATATAGGTGAGCGGGCGCGCGATGACGATCTTCTCCCCGCCGACGTATGCCTCGGCGACGCTCGCCTCGCACTCCTTTTTGCGAAATTTGGTACCCAAAATCGCCGCAGCGTCCCCTGCGGCGAGAAAGCCCATATTATGAAAGGTCTTGGCGTATTTTTCCTCGGGATTGCCGAGTCCGACGATGAGAAACATAGTTTTTCCTTACAAAGATGCCGCCGCGCTCGGGCGCGGCGGAGATTTCAGTCGTAGATCTTGCTCATGGGTTTATCGAGGTAGACGTTCTCGATCGCGGCAGCGAAGATGTCCGCAACGGAGAGGATCTTCATCTTGGGAAGCATCTTTTCCTCGGGCAGATGAATGGTATCCAGCATCACGAGTTCCTCGATGGGAGAATTCTTGATGCGCTCGATGGCAGGACCTGAGAGCACCGCATGCGTGCAGCAGGCGTAGATATTGGTCGCGCCCGCATCCACGAGCGCCTGCGCGCCCTGTACGATGGTGCCGCCCGTATCGATCATGTCGTCGACCAGCAGGCACTTCTTGCCCTCCACGTTGCCGATGATGTTCATGACTTCCATGACGTTTGCGCGGGGACGGCGCTTATCGATGATCGCCATCGGACAGTTGAGCCTTTCTGCAACCTTGCGCGCGCGGTTGACGCTGCCGACGTCGGGCGATACGACGATGAAATTTTCGTCCATGCGCTCGGCGAAATAGTTATACAGCGTGGGACCGCCCAGCAGGTTGTCCACGGGGATGTTGAAAAAGCCCTGGATCTGCGCCGCGTGCAGGTCCATCGTCAGGATGCGGTCTGCGCCTGCGGACGTCAGAAGGTCGGCGACAAGTTTTGCCGTGATCGGATCGCGCGAGCGCGCCTTTCTGTCCTGCCGCGCATAGCCGAAATAGGGCATGACGGCGGTGATTCGCCCCGCCGACGCGCGCTTTGCCGCGTCGATCATGATGAGCAGTTCCATCAGGTTGTCATTGACCGGCGCGGACGTGGACTGAATGATGAACAGGTCGCGGCCGCGGACCGTCTCGCCCAGATGGACGCTGGTCTCGCCGTCCGAGAACTTGCTCACCTCGATATCGCCCAGCGTCGTGTTGAGCCGCGCGGCGATCGCCTCCGCGAGGGGTCTGTTGGAGTTGCCTGCAAACAGCTTGATTTCGTTACCGTGTGTGATCATGCCTTCTCCTCAGTGTTATCTTCTGCGTGAAATGAACGCGCTATTCCGGTACCAGCCCGCACCGATGCTGCGCCGCCCGCTTCATAGCCGACGGCAAGTCCCCCTCTTCATCGAATGCGCTTAATTACCATTATACACGATTGCGCCCCCTTCGTCAATCGTTCCGCGCCCATTGCCGCGCCTTCTCAAAAAAAATTTTTGATCAGCGCGCAGCCTGTCCGCGGCGGAGCAGCACGAATCTTGCAAGCAACTGTCTGAGGCTTCTTTTGAGAAACTATTGATCGCCGCGGGCGAGTTCCTCTTCGCGGGCGAGTGCCTCCGCGACGACAGAGGCACGCAGGTACCCTACGAGTTTTGCCGCACCCACATCTTTGGACGTCACCATATAAAATCCCATGCCCTGTCCGATCTCTTTGTTGTGATTGGGATTATAACGAGATGTTGTGCGTCTGGCAAATGGGCAGCAAATACACGTCCCCGCCTGTTCCGACATGCGGATCCGAGTCCTCGTCCAGCAGAATATGTCCGCCGACGACGGTGCCGCCGAAGGCGGGATTGATATGATCGCAGAACTTCGGCTCGTCGTTTTTATATACAAACTTCCCCTTTTCGCCCGGGAAATACAGTCCGTCGATATAGAAATACCCGTCCGTACAGCAGCAAGAGGTCTCCGAATGTCCGACGAGCAGCGAAAGCCAGGTGGGGCTGCCCGCAGGCATGGGGTCATCAGAGCTTCCGGAGACGTTTTTGAACGCCGTCCCCTCGGCAACCGTCAGATAGGTCACCGCCGTCGTTGCGGGGATGCCCACGCAGTCGCCCTCAAATTCCGCCGCCTTTCCGTGCAGCGAGGTGCCTTGGTCCGTTTTTTCGTCGTACAGCGCATTGAGCTCATTCCTTGCTCATGTCGGACGCTCGCGCCTCCACCCTCAAGTCCCTTCGTGAGTCTACTTTATACCAAACAAAAAAACGGAGCTTACTGCTCCGTTTTTTGTTTGGTGCGGACGAAGGGACTTGCGCCTTTAGCGGCGCGCCCCGGCGCACAGCCCACCGGGCTGATGCGGTTTGCATTCCTGCCTGTCTTTTTATTGCTCCGTCATGCAAACCGCTCGCTCTACTTCGGGCTACGCCCTCGTGCGCCATGGCAGCGGAATACTGCTGCAAGCAGGTATTCCTTGCTCATGTCGGCCGCTCGCGCCTCCACCCTCAAGTCCCTTCGTAGTTCTGCTTCATACCAAGCAAAAAACGGAGCTGATTGCTCCGTTTTTTGTTTGGTGCGGACGAAGGGACTTGAACCCCCATGGTCTCCCACAGGAACCTGAAACCTGCGCGTCTGCCAATTTCGCCACGTCCGCTTATTTGGTTACGCCGAAAAAACACTCTTTTCCAGCGTTCCGCTCGTTGCATCAAGGCCATATACCTTGCCGCCGCCGATCGTTCTGACGGGCTCACCGTCTGCAAACTCCAGCGCCGCATCGTTCTCAATGCCCCAAGCGCGAAACCTATTATACAACACTATTTCGTCAAAGTCAAGCATTCTTTCGTTGTAATGTGGAGAAATTTTTCCTTTCAGCCAGCCAAGTCCGGGAAACATCTGATATTCTCCCTCCACGACCGAATCGGAATACATGTCCTCAAACCAGCAGATCGCCCCGGCAGAGAGCCCCGCAATGAGCACGCCGCGCTCATGCGCTTCGCGGATATACTCTAAAAGCCCCGACTTTTTCCAATGCTCGATCATAAAGACGGTGTCTCCGCCGCCCACATAGAGAAAGTCGGCGCGTTCAAACTTGGCCTTCATCTTCTCGCGGTCGAAGTCCTGTCGGACGGTGAGCGCGACATCCGTCCTGATATCGAACAGACCGGTGTAGATCTTATGAAAGGAATTATAATAAGGCATGCAGTCATGGCTGGCGGTGGGAAGAAAGAGCCCGCAGGCGCGCCGCTCGCCCGCCGCCTTTTTCGCCTCGCCTGCGATATAGGCATCGATCGTGAGCGTCTCGCGGTTCCTGATCTCTCCCCCGCCGATACAGATCACACGCTTCACTGATTCGCCTCCTCTGCCGCCACCTCGTCCGAGGCGGAGATCCCCGCCGTCTTATCGACGGGCAGCGAAAAGATGATGCCTCCCGCCTGCGTCTTGAGCCCGACGCTGTCAAAGAGCGCCTGCATGATGGGCAGCTTCCCCTCCCGCTTGGTGAGAATGAGCAACAGGTCGCGCTCCTCTAAAAGAGAGACGCCGATGAATTGCTCTGCCTTGGTGTTGTTGAGCGCGTGCGCGTGGATGATGGTGCCGCCCGCCGCGCCTGCGCCGCGCGCCGCCTCCATTGCCTCGTCCACAAACCCCGCGGCGACCGCCGCAATGATGAGGTCGTATTGTCTCGTCTCGCTTGTCATGATCTTACTCCCGTCCACCGCCTTTTCCGACGCGGCGCCCGTAATTCCGTTTGCGACGATCTCCGAGATCCCCGTCAGAGGGACGGTAAAGGAGATGCCGCGGCCCACAAGATAGAGGGAGATCTTTGTGCGGATCTCGCGCATGATCAGGTCCTCGTCGCTCTCCGGGATGAGGGAGAACGCCACCGTCTTTTCCGTCTCGCCGATCCCGAGATAATCCAGGACCTGCGAATGTGCCGTCCCCGTCCCCGCAAATGCGACCGTGAGCGACACGGAGCAGTCGTCGATGACCTCTTTGAGCCGTTCGATATCATTTTTATTGACAATGCTCACGAGCAGCTTGACACGGTTGGGAAGTTTTCCGACCTGCCGCATGCCGAGCATGTTGGCGATCGGCGTTCCGCCGAGCACATTGGCGATGCCGCCCGCGCGCACCGATGATTTTGTCTGTCTTTTGTCCGCCATGTCAGCTCACCTCGTACTCCAGGATCCTGTCCCCGACGTTGGAGAAGTTGCGCCTGATCCTGCCCGTCTTGCGCTTGTAGTGGATGCCGAGGATCTGAATGGAGATGAGCGGCGTGAGCGCAACGAAGGCGACGCAGCCGAATGCCTGCGTCATGATCGCCGTGGGATCGAGCACGCTGCATGCGCCGATGGCGAGCGGCAGGACAAATGCGGAGACCATCGCGCCGCTCGCGACGCCGCCCGAGTCGAACGCAATGCCCGTAAACAGCGGCGGCGTGAAGAAGGTCAGCACAAGCGCGATGACGTAGCCGGGAACGAGGATCCACATGATATTGATGCCTGTGAGGATACGCGTCATGGCGAGTCCCAGGGAGATACAGACGCCGATGCACAGCCCCTTCATCATGGCGGAAGAGCTGATCGCGCCCGCGCTCATGCGCTCGACCTGCTTGTTGAGGACGTGCACGGCGGGCTCCGCCGCGACGACGAAGTAGCCGATGATCATGCCGACGGGAATGAGCAGCCAGCCGCCCCACAGGGAGGCAAGCCTCTGCCCGATCGTTCTGCCGACGGGCATAAAGCCGACGTTTGCGCCCGATAAGAACAGCGTCAGCCCGACAAAGGTGTACACGAACCCGACCAGAATACGCACGATCTGGCGCCGACGGAAGGCGCGCGCCACGATCTGGAACAGGATAAAGAAGGCAAGAATTGGCGCAAGGGCGATCGCAACTTCCTCTGCGCAGCTGCCAAATCCCTGCAGATAGGCGAAGAACACCTCGCGCGTGTCCGAAACCTGCGTCAGGGGCGTCATGACGTACTCCACGTCGTGCAGATCGAACACGATTCCGAGGATGAGCACGGCGATGATGGGTCCGACGCTGGAGAGCGCGACGAGACCGAAGGAGTCATCCTTGCTGCCCTTGCCGCTGCGGATGGACGCAACGCCCACGCCGAGCGACATGATAAACGGCACGGTCATCGGCCCTGTCGTCACGCCGCCCGAGTCAAAGGACACCGCCCAGAAATCGGGCGAGACGAAGATGCTCAGCACAAACGCCACGACATAGAACGCAATGAGCAGATAGTGCAGCGGGATTCGCAGCACGATGCGCAGCATGCCGATCATCAGGAAAATTCCCACGCCCACGGCGACCGTGAGGATGAGCAGGTAGTTCCCGAGCACCGTCTTTTCCGCGACGGCGGGCACCTGTTCTGCGAGAATCTGCAAATCGGGCTCAGCGATCGTGACGATGATACCGATGACAAAGGAAAGCAGCGCGATCAGCCAGATCTTGCGCGAGTGGGTCATGGTCGCACCGATCTTCTCACCGATGACGAGCATGGAAAGGTCCGCGCCAAGCATGAATCCGCCCAGCCCCACGATGAGCAGAAAGACGCCGATGAGAAAGAGCAGGAAGGTCCCCGTCTCCAGCGGCACGAACGCCACGCTGAGCACAAGCACGATGAGTGCAATGGGCAGGATGGAAGTGAATGATTCAAGTAATTTGTCCTTGAGAGCCTTTAACATTATTTCATATACTTCTTTTCGATCTCGCCGATCTTATCGATGCGGCGGATGTGCTTGCCCTCCTCGGAGAATGGCGTCTCCAGAAAGGTTCTGACGATCTCCAGCCCCATGTTGACGCCGATCATACCGCCGCCCATGGCAAGCACGTTTGCGTTGTTGTGCAGGCGGGTCATCTTCGCAGAGAGCGGCTCGGAGCAGAGCGCGCAGCGCACGCCCCTGACCTTATTTGCCGCAATGGAGATGCCGATGCCCGTCGTGCAGACGACGATGCCGTAGTCGCACGCGCCCGCGGCGACCGCCTCCGCCGCCTTCACGCCGAAGTCGGGATAGTCGCAGGAAGCGCCGCTGTCCGTGCCGAAATTGACGACTTCATAGCCGCTCTCCGAGAGCCAGGTGCAGATCGCCTGTTTGAGTGCAAGTCCGCCGTGATCGCATGCAATTGCAATTTTCATGTTGATTTCCCCCTATTTTTTTATTATTTTGTCTGATTTTTGATTTCCAGCTTGCGGATGAGCGCAGGCACGCATTCACAGATGTCGCGCAGCGTGGCGCGGTAGACCTCCATGCTCTGTCCGTACGGGTCGGGGATGTCCCTTCCCGCAAGTTCGTACATGCAGGTGACGTTGGTCACCCCGCCGAACTGCTTCATCTGCTCCCACGTCATGCAGACGACGGCGTAGGCGTCCTCCACCATCTTCTGCGTCAGCCTCCTTGCGCGAAAGTCGGGCGAAAACGCGATACCCGCCTCCGTCAGCACTGCCTTGCTGTTTTCCGACATCGGCGCTCCCGCGGCGGCGCGCAGCCCCGCGGACGATATCTTATACCAACGGATCTTTTGTTTTTTCAGCTCCGCTCTGAACACCGCCTCCGCCATCGGCGAGCGGCAGGTATTGCCCGTACAGACGAAGATGATCTTCCTGTATTTCATATGTCCCCCGTCAGACATCCTTTTCCCTGATCTCGGAGCGCCCGAACGCGCGCAGCAGACGGTTCTTGACGCCGACCATGACGCCGCCGCTCAGCGCAGGTTCGACCCCGATCAGCAGCGTCGCGCAGCGCTCGCCCGTGCGAAGGTGAGCATACAGCCGCGCCGCCATCTCCTCGGGCGTCCCGCCCAGATCGAGCGCGCGGAAGGATGGATGTTCCGCCAAAAAGCTGTGCTCGCAGAGAAAGTACGGCGTTCCGCCCCTGCCCTGCTCGGCAAGGTAGCACCGGATCGCCTGATCCGCCTCTCCCTCCGTAAAAAACGCGGTGCGGCAGGAGGGCGCATAGTGCTTGTACGCCATGCCGGGGCTCTTGGGCTTTTCCCCCTCGTGCGGGACATAGACCTCGCACGCCCCCACTTCCGCCGCGATCATCTCCCTCGTCACCAGCCCCGCGCGCAGGATGGACGGAACAGAACCCGTGCAGTCCAAAACCGTACTTTCGATGCCGCCCGTACACGGACCGCCGTCGAGAATGAGCGGGATATCGCCGTCAAAGTCGTCCGCGACATGCTGCGCCGTGACGGGCGAGACGTGCTTGGAGCGGTTGGCGCTGGGCGCGGCAATCGGGATATCCACCGCCCGCAAAAACGCCTGCGCCGCCGCAGAGGACGGAACGCGCAGGGAGAGCGTGGGAAGCCCGCCGGAGACAAAGCGGCTCACCTTCCCCTTGGACGGATAGACCATGGTCAGCGGTCCGGGAAGGAATTTTCCCCGCAGCCGCGCCGTATAGGCGGGCGTCTCCACGAGGGCGGTAATGTCAAACCCGGCATGGACGTGCGCGATGAGCGGATTGTCGGCGGGGCGCCCCTTGAGCGCGAAAATTTTTTGCACCGCCGCGTCGTTGCGCGCATCGGCGCCGAGGCCATACACCGTCTCGGTGGGAAAGGCGACGACCTCGCCCGCTTGGATGAGCTCCTTGGCGTAGGCGAGCGACTGCGGCGAGACAGGTAAGATCTGCGTCTTCATGCCTCGCCCCCGTCAAAGGGCGCATCGTCGTCATACGCGGCGCCGTAGTCCTCGGGCGGCGGCGCGAACTGCGGCGGCTCCTCGTCCGAAATGTTCTGATCATCCACGTCCACGAACTTGGTGAGTTCGCCAAGGAAGCGAAGCTGCACTCTGCCAAGAGAGCCGTTTCTGTGCTTGGCGAGGATGAGTTCCGCCGAGCCCTTGACGATGGTATGCTTGGCGAGCTCCTCCGCCGTCGCGGTGACGTCGGGGCGGTTGATGAACATGACGATATCCGCGTCCTGCTCGATTGCGCCCGACTCCCTCAGGTCGGAGAGCTGCGGTTCCTTGGTCTGAATACGCCTGAGCTGCGAGAGCGCGATGACGGGCACGTCCAGTTCCTTTGCCATGATCTTGAGATCGCGCGTGATGGACGCGATCTCCTGCTGACGGTTCTCAAACGAGCCGCCGCCCTTGCCGCCGACGCCGCCCATGAGCTGGATATAGTCGATCATGATGAGATCGAGCCCGCCCTCCGCCGCGGCGAGGCGGCGGCATTTGGACAAGATCTCCGCGGGCGTCACGCGGGAGGAGTCGTCGATAAAGACCTTGCTGCGCTGCAGTTTGTCGCTCGCAACCATCAGATTGCGCCACTCCTTCTGATTGAGCTGACCGGAGAGCGCCTTTTCCATACTGACACCCGCATGCGCGCACAAAAGACGCTGCACGATCTGACTGCGCGGCATTTCCAGCGAGAACACCGCCGCCGTCTTGCTGTTGTTGAGACAGACGTTCTCCACGATGTTCATCGAGAGCGACGTCTTGCCCATGCCGGGGCGCGCCGCGATGACGATGAGGTCGGATTTTTGCAGGCCGTTGGTGATGCGGTCCAGGTGCTTGAAGCCCGTCGGAAGCCCCCGGAAGGCGTTGGGGTCGGACTGAATGTCCTCGAACTTTCCGAGGACCTGGCGGATGACCGTGCCGTCCGCAAGACCCGAGAGCTGGCTGCCGTCCTCCTGCTTGGAGATATCGTACACCTGTTTTTCGGCGTACGCGATCGCCTCGCGCGCCTCGGTGCCCTGCGTGCTGACCTCAATGATCCCCTTCGCGGCGCGGATGAGGCTGCGGCGGATGGCGTCGCGGCGGACGATCTCAAAGTATTGCTTATAGTTCGCCGCCGACGGCGTGATCTCGGCGAGCTCGGTGATGCGCTGCAGGCCGCCCGCGCGCTCCAGCGTCCCCTCCCGCTCCAGCATGTCGGTAAGCGTGACGATATCCACGGGCTTTCTGCCGCCGTACACCTTGCGCATCGCGTCAAAGATGAGGCGGTTGGATTCCTGGTAAAAATCCTCGTCCTTGAGCGTCTCTAAAAGCTCGGACTGGATATCGCCGTCGATGATGATACAGCCGAGGATCGCGGATTCCGCCTCTAAGTTATGCGGCATCTGATTGTTTGGCATATAACTTCCTCTTATGAAAGCGACGTAAACTCCTCAAGCGCATCGGCAAATTGCTGCATCGCGGCTTCGAACGTCGCTTTGCTCGTAAGGTCTGCACCCGCCTCCTTGAGCAGGGTGACGGGGTCCTTGGAACAGCCGCCGCGCAGGAAGGCAAAGTAACGCTCCACGGCGGGCGCGCCCTCTCTGATGATCTTGTCGCTGATCGCGATCGCCGCGGTGATGCCCGTCGCGTACTTATAGACGTAGAACGCGTTGTAGAAGTGCGGGATACGCGCCCATTCGATCTCGATGTCCCGATCGGGGACGGCGCCCTCGCCGTAATACTTCTTGTTGAGATCGTAGTACAGCGCGGAGAGGTTGTCCTTATTGAGCGGCTCGCCGCGCTCCGCCATGGCGTGTGCCTCCGCCTCGAACTCCGCAAACTGCGTCTGACGGAAGAGCGTCATGCGGATCATGTCCATGAAGTAGTTGAGAAGATATCTGCGGATGTTTTTCTCCTGCGTGTTGGCGAGCAGATAGCGAAGGAGCAGCATCTCATTGACCGTGCTGGCGACCTCCGCGACAAAGATCTTGTACTGCGACTTGGCGTACGGCTGCGTCTTGTTGGAGAAGTAGGAATGCAGCGCGTGCCCCATCTCGTGCGCAATCGTGAAGATATCGGTGAGCGTCTTGGTGTAGTTGAGCAGAACGTACGGGTGATTGCCGAAGATGCCGATCGAATACGCGCCGCTCGTCTTGCCCTCCGTCTCGTAGACGTCCAGCCAGCGCTCCGTCCTGCCCTTGTGCAAAAGCGCGACATAGTCCGCCCCCAGGGGCGAGAGCCCCTTTTCGACGAGGTCAAACGCCTCGTCATAGGGCATGGTCAGGTCGGCGTCCTCTACGAGCGAGACGTGCATATCGTACATGTGCATCTCGTCATAGCCGAGCGCTTTTTTACGCGCATCGACATAGCGGTGCAGCAGCGGAAGCCCGTCGTGGACGGCGGAGAGGAGATTGTCATAGACGGCGCGGTCCACCTCCTCGCCAAAGAGCGCCATCTGAAGGCAGCTGTCAAAGCCGCGTGCATCCTTGAGGAAGATGCTCTTTTTGACGTTGCCCGCGTAGATCACGGCGAGCGTGTTGATGATCTTGCGGTACGCGCCGTAATAGAGGCGGAAGCACTCCTCCCGCTTGGCGCGGTCCTTTCCGTGCAGGATGATGCCGTACAGCCCGTGCGAAAGCTGCACCTTTTTGCCCTCGTACTCTATCTCGGGCAGGTTGAGTTCCACGTTATTGAGCATGCCGAAGGCGTCGCCCGAGACCTGCAATGCCTCCTGCGAGAGCGCGAGGATGCGCTCCTCCTTCTCGGAGAGAACGTATTTCTTCTCCTGCAGCAGGCGCAGGAACATGGTGTCATAGTCGGAGAGCGAAGGATCCTTGGAGAAGGCGACGAGCGTCTCATCGGGCAGCGAAGTGAGTTCCGGGAGCGCAAACGCCGTCTCGGAACTGATTTTCGTCATGAGCATGGACACCTTTCCGAGATAGGAGATATATTTTGTGACGCTCTCGTCCTGTGCGTTGCGCAAAAAGGCGTACAGATAGACGCGCAGCAGCTCGATTTCATAGGCGTCCTGACACTCCAGAAAGGACAGCACGTTCTCCGCGGTGTTGAGTTTGCCGCGATAGGACGCAAAGTCGGGCATCTCGCTGACTTTTGCGAATGCCTCCTCCCATGCTTCGTCGCTCGGGAAGATATCCGCGAGGTTCCATTGATATTTTGCATCGATCTCCGATCTGTTCATAACCTTCTCCTGATTTAATTCTTAAAGCTGTGGATGGGTGCGGGAATGAGTCCGCCGCGGCGGATGAAGGCGCTCGCGTCCCCCGTATGCACGGGCATGACGGGCGCTCTGCCCAGGAGCCCGCCGAAGCTGACCTCGTCCCCCACCTTTTTGCCGGGCGCGGGAATGACGCGCACCGCCGTCGTCTTGTTGTTGACCATGCCGATCGCTGCCTCGTCCGCGATGATCGCGGAGATGGTGGAAGCGGGCGTATCGCCGGGAATGGCGATCATGTCCAGCCCGACCGAACAGACGCAGGTCATCGCCTCGAGTTTGTCGAGGGAAATTTTGCCCGCCGTCGCCGATTCGATCATGCCGATGTCCTCCGAGACGGGAATGAACGCGCCCGAGAGCCCGCCCACGCGCGAGGACGCCATGACACCGCCCTTCTTGACCGCGTCATTAAGCATCGCGAGCGCCGCCGTCGTGCCGTGACAGCCGACGACCTCCAGCCCGAGCGTCTCCAGAATATGCGCGACGGAGTCCCCTCTTGCGGGCGTGGGCGCGAGGGACAGGTCGACGATGCCGAACCTTGCGCCGAGGCGCTTTGCCGCCTCGCGCGCGATGAGCTGCCCCGCGCGCGTGATCTTGAACGCCGTGCGCTTGATGAGCTCCGCCGCGTCCGTGAGATCGGCGTCGGGGATAAACTTTAAGGCGTGTTCGACGACGCCCGGGCCCGACACGCCGACGTTGATAACGGTGTCGCTCTCGCCCACGCCGTGGAAGGCGCCCGCCATGAAGGGATTGTCCTCCACCGCGTTGCAGAATACGACGAGTTTGGCGCACCCCAGTCCGTCCTTGTCTTTGGTGAGCTGCGCCGTCTTCAGGACGATCTCGCCCATCGTGCGGACGGCGTCCATGTTGATGCCCGACTTGGAGGAGCCGACGTTCACCGAGGAACACAGCCGCTCGGTCGTGGCGAGCACTTCGGGAATGGTGGCAAGGAACGCCTGTTCATAGTCCGCCGTCCCCTTGTGCACGAGCGCCGAGTACCCGCCCAAAAAGTCGATGCCCAGCTCCCGCGCCGCCCTGTCGAGCGCGGCGCCGACGACGGCGCTCTCCCCGGGAAACGCCGCCGTAATGAGCGAGACGGGCGTGACGGAGACGCGCTTGTTGACGATGGGAATGCCGTACTCCGCCGAGAGCTCCGTGGCAGTCGGAACAAGCCGCTCCGCCTTCTGCATGACGCGGTCATAGACCGCCTGCGCCGTCTCCTGCGCCGTCGCGCGGATGCAGGGAAGCAGGGAAATGCCCATCGTCACCGTGCGGATATCGAGGTGCTCTTTTTCGATCATGTCGATCGTTTCGATTACATCAAATTTGTTGAACATAGTATTTGAGTAAAAAATCAGATATTGTGCATCGCGTCAAAGATATCGGCGTGCTGCAGACGAACGGTCACGCCGATCTGCTCGCCGAGCGCGGAGAGCTGCGCCGAGACGGCAGAGATCGCCTCCTCACTCTCCGACATATCCACCATCATGATCATGGCGAACTGGTCGCCGAGAATGGTCTGCGAAACGTCTTCGATATTGATATTGTGCTCGAACAAAAAGGCGCTCACCTTGGCGATGATGCCGCGCTTGTCCGAGCCGGTCACTGTTACGACTGCGCGCATAGTTTACTCCTTGTTCTGCGATAAGATTTCGTATTCGATGAGCAGATTGCCCTGCGACACGACGCGCACCGTCTGCTCCTCCTCAAAGGGCGGGAAGTCCTTTTCCCCGTCCACATAGATCTGACGGATCATCTCCTCGTCCCGCTTGACATTGCGCACGCGGAAAGTCGCGACGTTGACGTCTACCCCGTCGCGCGTGATCCAGTCGTCGATGCCCGCAAAGGGCAGAACGGCATACTCCTTGAGCCCGAGCGAGATGAATTTGAGCATCTTGCAGTAGGCGTTGCTCCGCTTGAAACAGATGCCCATGTACGGGTACAGGAAGATGATATACAGCGCCGTGATGACGCAGGAGACGATAATGACCCACGTCTGATTGGGGTCCTCATAGGGCAGCATGGCATAATAGATGAACAGCCCGAGAAGCGCGAAAAACCAGACCGCCGTCACCGTAAAGAACACGGCAAGGATACGGCGGCGCTGGGCATATGCCGCCCAGAGGTCATCATCGCAATACAGCTTTGTCATACACCTTCTCCTTGTTTGGCGATAAACAGCACACCCAGCGTATTTCTGCCGCAGTGCCCCGTGATGACGGAACCCGCGACCGTTTCCAATACTTCCTCAAAATGAAAGAGCTTTGCGACCTTCTTGCGCGCCGCCTCCACGACCTCCTCATCGGCATTGCTGTGCGTGATGAAGCAGCGGCGCGTCTCGTACGCAGGATATTTGACGGCGAGATCCTCAATATACTGCCCGATGCAGCGCACCATGCTGCCGCGGTACTTTTTCCCGGGCACGAGCTGTCCGTCCTCCATTTCGATGAGCGGATGGATCTTGAGAATGTTCGCCCCGTAGAAGGCAAGGCGCGAGCATCTGCCGCCCTTATAGAGATAGTCCAGCCGATCGGGCACAAACGACGTATTGACGAGCGGACGGAGCGCGTTGACTTCGTTTACGATCTCCTCCGCACTCTTCCCCGCTTCCCTGAGGTCGGCGGCTTTTAAAATGAGCAATCCCTGCCCCGTGGAGAGCGCCTTGCTGTCCACGACATACACCTTCCCGGGAAAGCGCTTTGCCGCCGCCTCCGCATAGCTGTTTGCCGAAGACGCCTTGGCGGAAATGCTGAAGTGGATGACGGTATCGCCGCGATCGACATAGGACGCAAAGTAGTCCTCATAGTCCCCGATGCTCGGCGCCGCCGTCTTGGGAAGCTGCCCCGTTTTTTCGACGTAGGCAAAGATGTCCTTTGGCATGATATCCACGCCGTCGCGGTAGGCATTCTCGCCCAGAATGACGGAGAGCGGCATGATCCCGATGTCATGCTGTGCAATGCTCTCGCCGAGGTCGCAGGTACTGTCTGCCGTAAGTTGTATCATGTAGGTTCCTCCTCCGTTTTTATGAAAAGAGTGCGCCGAGCGAGGCGCGGAAGCGCTCCCAGCCCGTCGTGAAATCTTTGATTGCGATCGCCCATTCGGGGACGACGCCGATGATGCTGTCGCAGTCGAACAGGTCGTATCCGTACGCCACGATTTCCTGCGAATCCTGGCTGTGCAGGCGGTTGTCCCCCAAAAAGAAGATCTGCCCTTCGCCGACGGTCACCTCGGGAAAGCTGTAGCTCTCGTCCATGAGCGCGTACGGCTCGTCGAGCGCGGCATATTCCCCGCCCGCTTCCTTGACATAGACGACGCCCCTTTCGCACTTCACACTGTCCCCTTCCACGGCGATCAGCCGCTTGATGATGGTGCCGGAGGTGAATACCGTGCCGTCGTTGCCGACGTAGGCATCGCTCGCCGTGGTGTCGATGATGACGACGTCACCGCGTTCTGCCGAAAAAGAGCGCAGCGCGTAGACGACGTCGCCGCCCTCATAGTCGCCCCCCGCCGACACGCCGCCGTAGAAAGTGTTCAGCATGGAGGAGCCCTTGATCTCCACCGTGAACATGAATATCCCGCGCAGGCAATCGAGCAGGACGATCACGGCAAAGACGATGAGCACGGCGCTCATGACGATGAGCAAGGCAGACGGCTTCGCGCGGCGATTGAGCATCTCGGGACGGCGGATCATTGCTTGTCCTCCGCGATGCGCCGAACGCGCTTTCTGAGTTCGTCGGGCGTGAGCATGACCACCCGTCCGCAGGTCAGGCACCTGATCTTATAGTCCGCGCCCGTGCGGACGATCTGCCAGAGTTTTCCGCCGCACGGATGCGGTTTTTTTGTCTCGACGACGGTGTCCAGCTGCAATTGACTCAGATCCATAATACGTTGTTGATGAGTACTTCCTTATCCCCGATGAACACGAGCGACACCGCATTTTCAAAGCTGTCGATATGCTCACCTGTCTGCGACTTGAAGTCGGATGCGTCAAAACAGAAGCTCTTCCACTTGCCGCCGCCCTCGATCCAGACCTCGGCTGAGTACGCCTTTTCCTCGTTGCCGTCAAAATAGAACACGATTTTCAGGTGCGCATCCTCTTTGCAGTAGGCGTCAAGGCGCAGCGAGGCCCCTTCGGGCGCGGCATAGCGCGGCTCGTTGACGCGGTAGGACACAAGCCCTGCTTCCGCCGTTGCGCCGAGCAGCCCGCCGTAGCCGGGCAGCAGCTTTGCGTCCACGCCCTTGCTGTCCGCAAAACAGGACGCGATCGAGCGCGCGCGGCGACGGAATCCCGAGACGCCGTTGAGCGAATCGCGCTCCGCGGAATAGATGATGCGGCTTCTGAGGCTCGCATTGCGGTAGGGCTTTGCGATGACGACCTCCTGGATCTTGGACGTCACGGAGAAGTTGTTGGAATAGTTGGCGAATGCATAGACGAGGGCGCGGCTGCTCTTTTCGTAGATACTCAGCGGGATGGTCGCGACGTTTTCCCTGACGTCCGCACGGCTGCCGAGCACGCGCGTCCAGTCGCGCGCGTGCGCGTCCGAGAGCTGCTCGGTGAAAAAGATGCCGCACTCCTTGAGCTCCGCGTCCTTATCAAACGTGACTTTTGCGACAAGATCGCCCTTTTCATCCTCCTCGACCGCAAGATCCACCGTGTCGCTGACAAAGACGGACATGTCCTTGAGGTACTTATCGAGAAACAGGTCAATATCCGCGATGGAATGGGAGCCGATCAGCCCGTTCCCGTGCGAGGAATACAAGAACGCCTTCTGCACGGCGGGATTGATCTGCTGGAAGGTATCGAACACGCGGTCGTAATCGTGCTTGCTGTCGTTGACGGCGGAAAGAAGCAGTACGGGACAGTTGACGTACGGCGCATAGCTCTGCGAGTCCAGCCCCGCAATAAAGCGGTGGTGCTCCTCATCGAACACCTGCTTTTCGCCCGTAAACTTTTCCCTGCCTCGATAGGCGAGCCAGCCCGCCGCGCACACCGAGATCATGCACCCGAGGGGGGCATAGGGCGCGATCTTAAATACCACTTCTCCGCCCGTTCTCAGCCCGATCGCGCCGAACTTGGTCACCTCTTCGCGGGTGGATAAAAACTTTGCCGCATAGCGCGCGACGCCCGCCCACTCGTACCAGCTCGTCTCGCGGGCGGTCGGTTCCGCCTTCTCCAGATGTGAACCGGCGCGCACATAGTTGGCGTAGTCGATGGAGGGCGGGTAGACGGTATGCAGATCGGTGCCGTTGTCGCCGCAATAATCCACGCACAGAACGCCGTATCCGCGCCCGACAAAGCGCCTTATGAACACCTCGTCAAACGCGCAGCCCGCCTCGAACAGTACCATGACCGCAGGAAAGCGCGCCGCCTTTTCGGGAAAGACGTACTTTGCGTAAATATTCACCCTTCTGTCCCCCGCCTTTCTGCCGAGGAAGCGGATGTCGCGCCAGACAATCCCCTCTTCCGCGCGCTCCGAGAGCGTCATCACTTCAAGGGGAAGGGAGTCGTCAAAATCCTTCCACAGCGTAACGGGGGTTAAAAAAGTACTTGCCAAAACGCACCTCACTCCATATGGATTTGAGAGCCGTGCTGCTCGGTCGCCTTGGTGACCGAGAGACGGCGGTCGATCCTGTGTTTGAGCTCCTCGACGTGGGAGATGATCCCGATGGAGAAATTTTCGCTCTTCAGGCGCTCCAGGCTGTCCATGACGACGTCCACGAGCCGCTCATCCAGCGTGCCGAACCCCTCGTCGAGGAAGAAAAATTCGATGGGCCGCAGCGACCGCGCGCAGATCTCCGCGCTCAGCGAGAGTGCAAGCGAGAGAGAGACGAGGAAGGTCTCCCCGCCCGAGAGCGTATACACGCCGCGCAGGTTTCCGCCGTTGAAGTTGTCGCCGACGAAGAAGCCGCCCTCGTACCGCAGGAAATATCTGCCATCCGTGAGGGATAAAAGACGATTGCTCGCGTTGACCGCGACCGTCTGCAGATACTCCTCCGCCACGAATTCCATAAATTTATTGCCTTCGAGCAGCTTTCTCAGCCGCTCGTACAAAGATAGCTGTTTTTCGCGGGAGATAAGCTCCTTTTCCAGCGTCGTCTTGTCCTTGAGCCCCGCTTCCGCCCGCGCGAGCGCCTCCCGCCTGACGGCAAGCGTGCGCGTACGCTCCGCGCTCTTTTGCTCGCATTCGGCAAGCTGCGTTCTGAGGGCGACACAGCGCTCCTGCGTCGCATCGGAGAGGTCCTCTTCCGAGAGTGCCCTCAGCCGCGCGTGCACGCCGCTGTACTGCTGTTTGTATGCCTCGACGCGCTCCCGCGCGCGGACGGGATCGCCGTACTTATCGGTGAGCGCCTTTGCCTCGCGCACCGACGCAAACGCTCCGACCGTCAATGCGTCCGCGAGCCTGTTTTGTTGTTCCTGCCCGCCGCTTTGCGCCGCGCGCAGCTGTTCTCCCGCCGACGCGGACGCGACCTGCGCACCTGTTAGACTGCGCTGAAGCGCCTCCCGCTCTCTGACACGGCGCGCGCGCCCCGCCTTTTTCTCGCGGAGCTGCTGCTCCAGTTCCTCGGGCGGCGGAAGCTGCTCGAAGCCTTCCGAGAGAGCGGCGATGCGCTCTGCCGTCTCCTTCCTGCTGCGCGCGAGATCCTGCAGCGTCTGTAAGTGCATATCGTAGCGCCCCTTGCGCTTTTCCAGCATGACGAGCTGTCCGCGCAGGCGCTCGCGCTCCTCCTGACGCGCCTCATAGGCGGCGCGGATGGCGGCAAGGTCGGTCTTATCCCCCTCGGAGAGCGCGCGGTACTTTTCAATGAGCGGATCGCTGGAGGGGCGTATGACGGGATATGCCTGCGTCAGATCTTCCAGTTCCTCCGCGAAGGTCGCGTACTCGGCGCGCAGAAGTTCCCGCTTGCCGTTCTGCTCGGCAAAGGTGAAGAAATCCCCGCTCCCGAGCGCCGCGATCGCCTGTTCCAGCGCCGCTCTCTCCGCGTCGTAGGAAAATCCGGCAAACGCGTCCTTCTCCGATGCGAACTGCCGATCGATCTGCTCCAGCTTTTTGCGGGCGGCGTCGCGCTCCTGCGCGCGGAACGCCTGCGTCTTGGAACGCACCAGCTGTTCGGAGAGCGCGTTTTCCTCCATCTCCGCCTTCTCTGCGTCCCATTCTGCTGCCGCGGCGACGCGCGCCTGTACTTCGCGCAGCGTCTCTTCCGCCCGCTGCAGCGACTGTTTGCAATTTTCCAGGCGAAGTTCCGCCTGCCTTGCCGCGGCGTCCTCTCTGAGGACGGCGGCGGCGCGCTCCAGCCTGTCCAGTTCGGCATTCATTGCCTGCATCTGCGGCAGCACTGCCTGAAGCTTTTGCATCTGCGCCGAGAGCGCCTCCTGCTCCTGCCGCCTCTGTGCGCGCGCCGAGAGCGTCTTATCCTGCTCGCGAAGCGCGGCAAGCCGCGCTTTGTCCTGTTCTTCCTCTTTTGAAAGCTGCGCGATCTCCTCCTGCAGCGAAGCGACGGACTGTGCGGTGATGTCGCCGTACTGTTCCAGCCTCGCCTGCGTCACGGCGAGCGCCTCGCGCGCGGCAGCCATCTTTGCGCCCGCGCTCTTGACGAGCCCCTCGCCATACGCCTCCAGATCAAAGAGGCGGGATATCAGCTTTAACCGCTCTCCGCGGGCGGCGCGCACGAACTGCGCGAACTCCCCCTGCGGAAGCGCAATGCACTTTTCAAAGTCCTTCTGCTCCAGCCCGATGATGCGCTCGAGCAGGGCATTGCCCTCCCGCACGCCCTCGGCAAGAACCTGCCAGGCGTCCGCCTTTTTTTCGTAGACCTTGAGCGTCTGCGCCGCGTTCTTGCGCTTGAGTTCGCGCTCGACGCGGAAATTTCTGCGCTTTCCCTCAAAAACGATCTCAAATTCAAAGATCACGTACGCTTTTTCGGCGGCATAGTGAATGACATCCGCAATACTGCCCGCGCGCGAGCGCGCAATGTTGCCGTACAGGGCAAACCCGATGCAGTCAAGGATGGTGCTCTTGCCCGAGCCGGTATCCCCGAAGATGCCGAAGATGCCGAACTCCATGAGCTTGGTAAAATTGATTTTAGCGGGTTCGGAGAAGGAGTTGATCCCGCAGAACTCCAGATAGACGGGCTTCATCTCTCCTCCAACAGCGCCAGAAATGCCTGTGTCAGTTCCTCTGCGGGCGCCTCGCCGTAGACGGAACGATAGTATTCGCCGAACAGTTCCCTGGAAGAAAGCGCGCTGCGCCTGACGACGGGAACTGCCTGTGCGCCCGCCGTGTGCACGATGAGCGAAACGAGCCCCTCGTTCGCCGCACGCAGGGCATGTGTCTCCTGCGAAGTGAGCGGCGCGGTGAGATGCAGCGTGAGTTCGATATATGCCTCGGGGTAGCGCGCAAGAAGGGAGAGCGCCTGCTCGACGCCCGCCGTCTCCAGCCGCACGAGTTTTTTGCCCGACGTGAGCGGTATCTCTTTGGCGACTTCGACATGCTCGCCCGTTGTCTGCAACAGGATGACCTGCTTGTTTTCACCCTCGTCAAAGGAATATTGCAGGAGCGAGCCGCTGTAGCGAACGTTTTGCCCCATCTTCTGCGGTTTGTGCAGATGCCCGAGCGCGACGTATCCCTGCGCGGGAAAGACGGAGACGGGCACGGCGCGCGCGCCGCCCAGGTCGATATCGCGCTCGCTCTCGCTCACCTTGCCGCCCGCCGCAAAGAGGTGCGTAAGCAGGATATGGGGCATACCGCCCTGAAATCCCGCCTCGCCGCGCGCGATCCAGCGCCCGATTTTCTCCGCGTAGCTCTCTTCCGACTTCTCCTCTCTCAGGCGCGCTTCGTTGGGATAGGGCAGCGCGTTGAGATAGACGCGCTCGCCCACCGCGTTTTCGATGACGACATACCCCTCGCCCGAGGCGACCGCCTTCACGGGGCGATCCCCGCCGACGGGCATGACTTCCCTGCCGCTGCCGAAGAGGTAGATCCCCTCCTCCGCCGCGAGCGGCGCGGAAGCCGCAAGCCGCACGCCGTCATCGTGATTGCCGCTGACAATGACGACCGCGCGGGACGCACCCGCCAGCTTTTTGACGGCGCGGAAGAACACCTCCTCCGCCTCGGCGGACGGCATATAGGTATCAAAGACGTCCCCGGCAACAAGGACGAGGTCGACGCGCTCGCGCGCGCAGATAACCGCAAGCTCGTCAAGCGCCTCAATTTGTTCGGGCAGGCGTTCCCGATCCATCAGGCGCTTGCCGATATGCCAGTCAGAAGTGTGTAGAATGTTCATGCAGGAGACAAAGTGTGCAAAATTTTGCAGGCGGCGGAAAAGGCTTTGCGTTTCGCCGCCAAATATGCTATACTGATTATACACTACAAGACGCAAAAAATCAAGCGTTCGCCCCATTTTTCGGGGAAAATGCGCTGAAATACACAGGAGCAGATCATGTCGTTTGCCGCCTTTTCCAAGGATTTTACCGCCAATATGTTCACGAGCGTGGAAAACCAGTTCATCACCAAGTACCTGCCGCAGGCGGACGGCGACGCCGTGCGCGTCTATCTCTACGGGCTGTACCTGTGCCAGATCTCGGCGGACTTCGATGCGCCGACGTGTGCAAAGCTTCTGCACCTGTCCGAACAAAAACTTGTGGACATCTTCAAGTTCTGGGAGGAATGCGACCTCGTGCGCATCCTCTCGCGCGATCCTCTCTTTGTGGAGTACCTCCCCGTCCACGCGGCGGCGGGCAGGCCCAAGTCCGTGCGTCCCGAAAAGTATGCGGCGTTCAATCGCTCGCTCTATCAGCTGTTGCAGCGCGCGCAGAAGGACTTCAAGCCGTATGAGATGCAGCGCATTTTAGAGTTTTTGGAGAACAACCCCATGGAGCAGGAGGCATTTTTGCTCGTCGTGGAGTACTGTGTCAAGAAGGACGGGGAAAAGCTGTCCGCTTCCCACGTTCTGAACAAGGCGGCGAAGCTGGTGCGCGAGCACAAGTACACCTATGAGCAGGTCGAAGCCGACCTTGCCGACTTCAATACGCGGGAAAAGGAACTCTCCAAGCTCTTTGCGCTGCTCAACATTTACAAAAAGCCGCAGGATGCCGACTACGCGTTCCTGGAGAAATGGACCAACCTCGGCATGGAGCAGGGCGCCGTGACCGCGTGTGCCGAAGCGCTCGGGAAGGGGTCTCTATCCACGCTGGATGCCCTCATCGAGGAGGTCAGCGGGAAGGGATACCTGTCCGAGCATGACGTGCGGGAATATCTTGCGCGGCGCAAGACGCTCACCGACGTCGTCTACAAGGTGGCGCGCAAGCTGGGCGTCAAGATTGCCAATCCCCGCGCATACTGCGAGGAATACGCCGAAAAATGGCTGGAACGCGGCTACGACGAGGAGAGCCTGACGCTGCTCGCCGCGTACGCGATGAAACTCTCTTACGGCTTCCCGGAGCTTGACAATCTGCTCGATACGCTGTATGCCGCGGGCATCGTGGACGAAGCGGGGGTGAAAGCCTACTGCGCGGCAAGGGATAAACAGCTCAGGCTGTTGCAGCACATCCAGACGGTGTGCGGCGTCGTGCGGAAGACGCAGACGGCGCTCGACATGATCGAGACCTGGCGCAGCTGGCAGTTCTCCGACGAAATGATCTTAGAGGCCGCCAAGCGGAGCGCGAGCGCCGCCTCCCCCCTGCCCTATATGAACAAGCTGCTCTCCGAATGGAAGCGCGAAGGCGTCTTTACCGTTGCGGCGATCCCCGAAAAAGCCAGCGCGCAGACCGCACCCAAGCAGTTCACGGAATATAAGTCGGAGGCAGCGATCTCCGCAGACGCACGCACCGAACGCGAACGCTACTATGCCCCCCTTCGCAGGCGCGCCATCGCAAAGGCGGAACAGGCGATCGCCGCGGCGGAGAAAGACGAGCAGTTTGCCAAGGCAGAGCGCGCCATCAAAAAGGGCGAGATCGAACTTGCGAAGGCGGAGCTGTTTGCGCCCGAGACGCTGCCCGACCTTCGCGCCAAGTTGCAGGAGGCGCGCCGCGCGCGCAGCCAGGCAATGACGCGGCTCGGATTCACCGAAAAGGACTTCACGCCGCAGTATGCCTGTCCCAAGTGCTCGGATACGGGCTTCTTGCCCGACGGCAAAATGTGCGACTGCTATAAGGGCAATTAAATCTGCAACTGACAAAAATCGATCCGCCGATCAGAGAAGCGGGTCGATTTTACCGTTTATGATCATTCCTGCGGATGCGACGCTGCATCAGGGCGCGCTATTCGTAGTCGCCGTAGTCCCTGCGATCGGGCATACGCTCAGAGCCGCCCCCGTCCCGCGATGCGCCCCACTTATTCTTGTGCTCCGCCTTAGGCGCGGACCTGATATCGACGAGCACGACGTCTACCCCGATCTTTTTGATGCACTTCAGGTCGATGAAGAGCTCGGCGCGTCCCCAGCGGAACCCCTTGCCCCCGGGCACGACGATGCCCTGAACCTTCCCCTCGGGATAGGTAAATACGACGTCGCTCACCCTGCCAAGCTGTTTTCCGTCCGTTAAATTGACCGTCTCCTTGCGGTGAAGTTCACAAAAACTCGTTTCCATATGATCATTGTATGCGCCTGCGCCGCAAAATGTGACGATTCCAAGCAATTCAGCGCGATTCCAAGGACCTTGGACAAAATTACCGCCCTTCTTCCTTGCACAACCTATCCCGCCATGTTAGAATATCGGTGACTTCAACGGGAGGTATCCACCATGAAATCATCCATCGGCGACTTTTTAGCCATTCTCCGCAAATCCAAGGGGCTCACCCAGCAGGAGGTCGCAGACCGGCTGGGCGTCTCCAACAAGACGGTCTCCAGTTGGGAGACGGGCGCATCCTGCCCCGACATCTCCATGCTGCCCGCGATCGCAGAACTGTTTAACGTGACGTGCGACGAACTGCTGCGCGGCGAGCGCATCTCCTCTGCGGAGCCGCAGCCCCGCACGGAGGAAAAGCGGGAAAAGGCGCTCGGGCGCATGCTCGCGATGTACCGCAACAACGCGGCCGCGACAAGCTGGATCTGCGGCGCGCTGTACGCCGTGGCAATCATCGCGACGCTGCTCATCGGCTGCGCCGCCTTTGAGAGCCTCATCGGCTTCTTTGTCGGGCTCATCTTCATCGTCGGCGCCGTCTTTTTGTGCGTCATTCAACTCAGGTATCTGCGCTTTCAGCTGACGCAGAACGACTTTGCAAGCGACGCGATCGACGAACTGATGAAGTCCCTCTCCAAAAAGCAGACCGTGACCCTGATTCTGGCAGCGGCCGCCTTCGGGTTTGTCTTCCCGCACGTGTTTGCGCCCGTCCATAAGGGGCTCGTCTTGTGGGCAGCGCTCGGCTATGGCGTCCTCGGCGCCGTTATTGCGACGCTGATCGCGCTATTGGTTACGAAAATCGTGCACGTTGCGCAAAAATCGTACCACGCGACGCCCAAAAAGTTCTCCTGGACGCTGAAAAACGGCGTCATTCCCTATACCTGTCTCACCCTCGCCTGTGCAATTGTCATTCTCGGCGCAGGCGCATACTTTGCCTCCATTCCGCAGCCGGCGGTCTTGTCACGGTTCTGGAACTGGGCTGCCTATGGTGACATGCTCGCCGTCTTTGAGGAGAGCACCCTCTTTTCCGAATATGAATACACGCTGCACGAGACGAACGCGGCCGAAACGACGCTCGACGAGGCGGAGCTCGGTCAACCGATCACGGCGGAGATGTGCATTGCCGCAACGAGCAGCGGGCGGGCAAGTTACTTTTTTGCCGACTTTCCGGAGGAGTTCCGCAACAGCTATCATACTGTCGACGCGGACGGCGGCACATATGTGGAGGTTGACGTTCTCACATTTACCCTTGTAAGCGGCGACGTCGTCAGCACGCCCCTCCTCAACCCCGACTTTCAGGGCGGGTTGCTATCCCTGAACTGCGATGAAAGCCATTCTATCGTCAACGAAACTGAAGGCGCGCAGACCACCTATGCGATCGAGATGCAATTTTATCCCCCGCTCTATGAGACGATCTTTTTGGACAGTTATAACCTGACCATCGGTACCTACTTCCTTGTGAGCGGGATCGGCGCGGTCGCCGTGCTCGGCATCTATACCGCCATCTATCTGCCGAGAAGAAAGAAATTTCTCGCAAAACTCCGGCAGGAAGCGCAACACGAACAGACGAAGCAAGAGGAATAACATACAGCGCGGCGGCTGCCATCTGGCAGCCGCCGCGTCGCTTTTACTGCGATGAATTATCTTCATTCAGGTTGATCATCAGATCGGCATCCAACTTGTTCAGGCAGCGCATCGGACGCCCATAGATACACAGTTCCGGAACCTGTTCATGGAAAAAATAGCCATTGACCGTGAGAATCACGCTGCCGTTGCCGTCCCAGACATATTGCTTCATGCGTTCCAGCCGCCCATCGTCGAACTTCGCAAAAAATTCCTCCATCACATTTTGCAGCGACCACGATGGGAGATATTCCCTGTTGGAAGGATAGGCATACCACCAAGCCGCCGGCAACTTCTGCCGGTCGATACGGGTAAATCCGGCATCATGATAGGAAATGCAATGGCTTGGCTCAACACCCAACATATCCGTGAGAAGTGTTACATCAACGTCATGATCAAATTCGACCTTCAGAAAAATCTGAAATTCGGGGCTTTGATTGTTCATCGTATCTGTTGTTTCAGAAAGAGCAACTCCGATCCGGAAACCGCCCTTCTCAGCCATTTTTCCCGCGCTCCTTGACTTTTTCCTTGGCGAGAAGATAGATTTCCTCCGTCGCAAAGGAAATCTTGGTCAGCTGATCGCGCAGCCCCACCGGGTGCAGCCAGTAACTGTCGTCCAGCGTGGAAATGTCGATACAGTCGCCAAAAATATTGTTCTTGTATTTATCTTTGCGGTAAGGATAGTCGTACTCGATATGCACGCTCTCCAATTCCGTCCCCGCCCAGGAAAGTTCGCACTTTTCCCCATACGCCGTGCAGGTAAGATAAGTCCCCTCGCACGTCTGGACGAGTTTGCCCATACCCTGATCGTAGAACTTTTTGGCATTGGGCAGCGTATGTACGGTGACGTCCGCTTCAAAGCGGTATGTCCCCTCCCGCACTTCCCGACGAACATTTTCCCGCTCCCATGCCGTCCAGTCCGGAATGTAGCGAAATTCCGTCTCGCCCTCCTCCGCGGTGAGCTCGGAAAGCGTATTCACCTGCCAAGCCTTTTTGCAGGCATTGCACCAAAGGCGGGTGCCCCCCGAGTCCATCATGAATTCCTTGCCGCAATGCGGGCACTGGTACAGGATATTGTGCAGCCCGTTCGCGCGGTTGGGGTTGGTCAGCTGAATGTTGTACTCACGCTGATAGACATAGTCGTCCCGCTGCATCGCGGCATGGACGCGGCGGTTGATCTCGTCTGCGGGAAGGCGTTTTACTTCCTCCTGCGTCGCAACGCACTCCAGTTCGCATCGGAGCGGAATGTGCTGTTCGTCCTTGTTCCACTGCGGCGCGGCGATAAACGTGCCGTACAGCCGCAGGACGACGGCGGGCACCTTCATGAGTTTGCACATTTTTCCGAGGGAATCGGGCAAAAATCCCGTCGTGCCGTCCAGGGTATAGCGCGCCTCGGGATAGAGGCAGACGATCGTGCCGTATTTGTCGGCACAATAGCGCATATTGCGGATGAGGTTCAAGTCCTTGACGAATTTGCGCTTGCAGATGCAGCCGAGGCGGCGCATGAGCCAGTCGCCGACGTCGCGGATGGCGTCGATCGCGACCACGTTGTTGGCGTTATACGGCGCAACGGCGGTGTACATGGCGGGGAAATCCAGCATGCTCGCGTGCGTCACAAACAGCAGATAGGGCGGCCTGATGCCTTCCATGTTGATCTTTTTCACCGTGACGGGACGCCCTTTCAGGCGCGGCTTAATTGCAAACATGCGCGCGATCCACATCCAGAACGGGCTGGGCTTTAACGGTTTTTTACTGAAATCATAGTGTTTGATTTGTTCCGCCATCTCTCTCCTCCTAATAGTGTAAGGGAAAAATACGAACCACGCCTTTGGCGGTATCTTTTTGGCATCTTATTGTTCATCTTCCTTGCAATACTTGGGTATTGCTTCGTCATCTTCACAACAATCTGGCACAAAAATCTCCTCGCCAAAGGTGCATAGCAATCAAAAGCGGCAAGACGGGTGTCCCAGACGCGGCGAAGCCCGCAGGGCGTGCCCGGTGGCACGGTCAAGGGCTTCAACAATGTATGGGTCCCCGGTTTCCGCTTTTGATCGGGTTCCTATTGCTCCCTTACACTATAGCTTAATCATCATTCATTTGCTTGCCTATCATGATTATACCACCGCAAAAGCACGGTGTCAATAGCGGATATGATTTTCTTCGTTTACAAAGCAAACAAAATTTGTCAATACCCCTTATATCGCGCGAGAAAGCTCAAGAGATCCAGATGCGACATATCGTGCAAAATCTCTGCATCCGAATACCACCAGGTATCGCCGAGATATTTTTCACTGTCCGCATACCGCCACGGCACAAGACCGAGCGCAGGCTCTTTTGTCGGCATGTGGTACAGGGTAATATTCCGATCTAGCCGCACTGCAAATTCCTCATTAAGGACATACGCTTCCCAAAAGTCCTCGTTTTGCAGCAGCTGTATTTCCTGCGACACGGGATCAAGTGTCCTGCCGCCAACTTCCGACTGCAATGCAAGAAATTGCCGATACAGTTCCGTCTCTTCCAAAGACCGCGCCGTGGTCTGTTCCCGGAACAACGTTTCCATGAGCATCGGAAAGTCACGGCTTTGCAGAAAATTCTCTATGTTTTTGATCTTTTTTCCGCCCGTCAGCTCGCTCCAGGTCGAATTGAGCCACCCGGGCGGCAAAATATTTTCCTCAGAATGACCGTCCCAATCATATTCCCCTCCTTGATCAGCGAAGCAACTCCACCGCCGAACACCGCACCACAAGGTGCGTCTGCGTTTTTCTGCCACGGAAGCGCATTGAGACGATGGTTTTCCCGCTCTGCTCAGACAGTGTATCTTCCTGCCACCAATCCCCGACTGCGGGCAGTTCGCCGTCCACAATGACGCAATTATAAAAGCGCACGGCACGGACGCCGACATCAAAGAGCGCCTGCTCGCTATTCAGACCGATTTCAAGATAATTCCGCTTCGGATCGCGCGCGTGCACGTCACAGGCAAGCTCCGTTTTTTGCACATGCGTTACTTCCGCATCGTGTAAGCCCTTTCCAAGATAACGTTTTTCGCCTTTCATCGTATTTCTTTGATCTCCCCTTTGATCAGAGCAGTTTTACCAGGCATATTTTGCTATCAAATAGGCGACATTCGCCTTGATCTGCCCCTGCTTCAGGCGGCGCATAAACGTCCCGAGGGAAAGTTCCCCTGAAAAACTTTCATGGCGGTTTCCCTGCAGGCGGAAGAGCACGAATACCTTATGAATGGGCGAGCGCTCCAGATAAAACAGCAGCGAGCGCTCGATCAGATCGAGATCGGCGTCCTCCCGCACGATGACATAACATTTGCCGCGCCTGACTGCAAGAGAGAGGGAGCGTTCATAGTCAAAAATAAACTGATACCAGCGCCCTTTGACCGCCCATAGAGCCGACCATTCCATAAGATACGGACGTGTCCAAGACTCGAACGCTTCATAGACTGTGCGTTCCTTTTGCCCGATACAGACGATATTATAGTCATACATGACCGAATCTTCCATCGTCATTCTCCTTCCCGTCCGCTCTGATCAGATAGACGATCATGATTTTATTATATCATGCTTCAATAGGTTGTCAAGATATATTTTACAACACAAAAGCCCCGCGGCAAAAGCGACTTTGCTTTTGCCGCGGGACAAACCCTAATTATCCGATTTCCGTCCTGATCTGCTTGAGCGCGTTCTTTTCCAGCCGCGAGACCTGCGCCTGTGAGATGCCGACCTCGGCGGAGATCTCCGTCTGCGTCTTTCCCTCGTAGTAGCGGAGCGTCAGGATCTTCTTTTCGCGGTCGGCAAGGCGGGCGATGGCGTCCTTCAGGGCGACACGCTCCGTCCAGTTCTCCTCGCTCTGCGTCTCGTCAAAGAGCTGATCGAGCAGCTGAAGCGTATCGCCCGACTTGTTATAGACGGGCTCGTACAGCGAGACGGGGTCGGAAATGGCGTCCAGTGCATACACGACCTCGCGCTCGTGCACCTGCATGACCTCGGCAATGCGCTCAATGGTCGCCTCCTCGTTGCGCTCCTCTAAACTTTCGCGCACCTTCAGGATCTTGTATGCCGCATCGCGGATGGAGCGCGAAACGCGAAGCGAGTTGCCGTCCCGCAGATAGCGCTTGATCTCCCCAAGGATCATCGGCACGGCGTACGTCGAAAATTTGACGTTGAACGAGAGATCGAACCCATCAATCGCCTTGATGAGCCCCACGCAGCCCGCCTGAAAGACGTCGTCGGCATTGGCGTTCTTCGCCCAGAAGCGCTTGACGAGGGACAGCACAAGGCGCATGTTGCCGACAATAAACTTCTCCCGCGCCGCCTGATCGCCCTGTTTGAGGCGCACCATCAGCTCCTCGTTCTCCTGATGCGTGAGCTTGGGCAGCCCTGCCGTATCCACCCCGCAGATATTGACCTTTTGCAGCATACTCACCTCCCTGCGCGGTTTTGCCGCGTATGTATGCGGTGGCAGTATGCGAAAAAGCCCTTTTCATTATGCAGCCTATACCATTTTGGAAATTTCTTTCTTTAATCGCTCGATGATCTTCTTTTCCAGGCGGGAGATATAGCTCTGCGAGATGCCGAGGCGGTCGGCGACGTCCTTTTGCGTCATCTCCTCGCCCCCGCCCAGTCCGAAGCGCATATACATGATGCGCCGCTCCCGCTCGGGCAGTTTTTTGAGCGCCTCTTTGAGGAGCTCCTTTTCGACGTTCGCCTCCACGCCGCCGTAGACCGTCTCGCTGTCCGTGCCGAGAATGTCGGAGAGCAGCAGCTCGTTGCCCTCGAAGTCGGTGTTGAGCGGCTCGTCAAAGGAGACTTCGCTCTTGAGCTTGACCGTCCTTCTCAGGTGCATCAGAATTTCGTTTTCGATGCAGCGGGAAGCGTAGGTCGCAAGCTTGATGTTCTTGTCGCGGCGGAAGGAGTTGATCGCCTTGATCAGCCCGATCGTGCCGATCGAGATGAGGTCGTCCGGATCGACGCCCGTGTTTTCAAACTTGCGCGAGATGTACACGACCAGCCGCAGATTGTGTTCAATGAGTTTGGCTTTGACCGTCTCCACCTCCTCCTCGCGCTCCATCTTCGTGAGAAGCTCCTCTTCTTCCTCCGCCGAGAGCGGCAGAGGCAGCGCCTCGCTCCCGCACAGATAGTGTATGACGTTTTCGCCGCCCCGCACCTTGCTTAGCCATTGTTTGAGCAATCCCAGTATGTTCATCGCTTCCCTCCGTCAAAGCGGTATGTAGTATCATCTGATACCGTTTTCCGACTTCCCCGATCGTGAGAAAGACGTTCTCATATTCTCTCGCACCGACGCGCATACGCCCGCAGACAAAGACGGGACGCTCCTCCGCGCCGTTGACCGTGCCGACGCATATCCTTCCGACCGCCTCGGGATGCGCGCCGAAGAGCGCAAACGCACCGGCCGCGGCGATCACGCAGACGGGCTTTCCGCGGAACAAAAGGCAGTTCCCGCTGTCCGCAAAGGCGCGCCAGGTAAGCCGTCTTGCGCCCTGTTCGAGTACGCAGACAAAGGTGTTTTGTTCGACTTTGCGGTATCGGTACAGCGCCCGCGCGCCCCTGAGCACTGCGATGAGGAAGATCCCCGCGGCGCAAAAGACGAGCGCGACGGGCGCGCGTTCGACGTAAAATCCCGTACCTTCCGCGGTCTCGATGCCGAAAAAGGAGTACGCCGCCGTCAACAGCCCGCCGAAGGCAAAGGTCAGCGCAAAAAATGCGATGACCGTGATGAGATACTGCCTTGCGCTCCCCCTGCTGACGGCGACCACGGCAAGCAGCGCTCCGCCCAAAAATTTGACGAGATATGCCGCCCAGACGGGAAAATCCATGAGCGGAAAGACGATCGCCTGCACGCCGCCCAGCGACGCTGCGGCGAGCAGGTTGCAAACGCGCACCCTGCCCCGCGCACACCTGAGGGCAAGAAAGAGTAGAAGCCCGTCGAGCAGGCTGTTTTCCAAAAACACCGCTTCCACATAGACGACCATTTTCCCGCTCCGTGCCTGCCATTGTAGCACCCAATCGCGCGCGAGCGATGCAAGATGGTGTCAGACGGTGTCGAAAAAAGTCGCACCCCCTTGTCAAATGGTGAAACATATGATATACTGTCATTGGAGGTGACTATGGATATATCCAATGCTTCGCGCTTTTTGCACAGCTATAACCGCATAGAAGCGCAACTCAAGCTCATTCACGGCGTGAAGGCGGCAATGAACTTTACCGACCTCGTCAAAAAGTGCAGCGATGTCGATATCACGGTGCGGCGGTATGCGACAGAGCTCATTGACTACGGCAAACTCCGCAATGCCATTGTCCACCGCAGCGCAGGCTCCGCGGATGAGACGGTGATCGCCGTTCCCTGCGACGATGTCGTGCAGACGATCGAATTTATCGAAGCACTGCTGTGCCGCCCGCCCCGCCTCATTGATGCGATCAAGGTTAAGCCGGTCGCCTCTGTGTTCGCAGACCGCCCCATCATGTCCGCCGTGGAGGCGTTCCGCGAAAAGTGGCAAAAGTCACTGGTCGTGTACGATCACGGGACGATGGTGGGCGTCATCAACTCCTATGGACTGTACGCCGAGATCGAGGCGCGCTACCGCTCGGGCGAGGATCTCAATCACTTCTTTGCCAAGACGCCCGTGCGGGATATCCTGCATGAATCGGTTCTGGAGCGCTACGTCATCATGAGTCAGGACGCGACCGTCTTTGAGGTGTTCGTCGCCTTTGAGGAAAAGAAGAACCTGCTGGCGGTCATCGTCACCGAGCACGGCGTATTCGGAGAAAAGGCACTGAGCATCATCACCCCCTCCGACTTCCCGCGCATCAACCGCTATCTGGAAAGCTACAACGCAAAGCCGTTCTGACGCCTCATTTTTTCTCGATTCTGACCACTCTTGGGACATAAGAAAAAAAGTTACAAAAAATTAAAAATTTTTTCAGCAAAACTATTGACAAGTGTAAAATTCATGCTATAATAAAGGCACAACAAGGGAGTAACCCAAGGCAATCCAATCAAAAGGAAAGGCGAAAGGAAACTCAATAAAACCTGACTTGAACAAATTGAAACTTTTATCGCAAAGTATCTTCTGCGGGACGATTTCCAAGCAAATCGGATGCAATGCGAAAGAAGTGAAAGGAAATTCAGATCAGGAAATAAAAAGAGAGCTTTCGACAACCGGATGAAAGGTGAAGCATTCCACCCGCAGACAACTGTTTTGCGTACGAAAACGATCGGGAAAGCAATCCGAAGGAACTCCACTCGTTGCGTGGGTTTTCACATCAAGATCTCTTATCGGACCAAACAAGGATCATCTCAAGAGACAAAAAGATGAATGAAGTTAAATGCCGGAATCAGAAATCCAAATCTCATCTGAGGAGGCAAAAGACGGAAGCATCGGTTTTTGAGACGAAACATTATCAGAAAGCTGATTGATGGAAAATGGTAAAACATTGAAAATCAAAGCAGCAAAGATGACTCCCCTATCGAGGTCAGAAAAGAGAGAAGCGATCCGCCAAAGGGAAAGAAACTTTCTCATCAAAGGTCAGGGATTCAACCAACAAGAACGAAAGGAATTCGGTTGAAAAGTGTAAGTCGACCCGAGAATGAGAACTTTTCGGAATAACGGATTGAAAACGATGGGCAAACGCCACGAAAATAGAGGCGTATCGCAAGATACGCCTCTTACTTTTTGTGGTGACTCCCCTTTTCGTGCTGGACTGTATATAGGCGAGCCACACTTTCTCGCGGGACATGTACATAGGTGGAGGAATACCCTTTCTCGCGAGGCTGTGTGTAATTGCCCCCCCTTTCACGGGACATAGCGCAAGCGAAGATAGTCCCTTTTGCCAAGGTTCCGCGCAGAACGCAAATATAAATTCCGCTATCAATTTGCGCGCCCGCCGTTTTTCAAATGGCGGGCGCGCTGATTATGTTTCTTAGCACTATATCAATCTATATAAATATTGGAGTAAAGGAATTTACTTCTATACAGTTATGATAATCAATGATAATTATATGTAAAAAATAATAACTTATTTTATCAAAACAGTTGACAGTTTCTAATTTTTATGATACTATAAGTAAAAATGAGGTAAAATATGGATAATACAAGTATTATACTAGAATTGCTTGCGCGAATCCAAAAGTTAGAACAACAAGTTCTGGCATTACAATCCACCCTTTCAACTCTGCAAAGCAGCAACACAGCAGCCACCAAGGAACCAAATGACTTTGCCATGTCTATAAAAGCCAGGGAACATTCAGAAGAAGTAAGACGGCGAGATACAACAAAATACCTTTTCAACGGCATCGTCTATTCCAAAAATAGGCTTGTGTTGGCAATTGTACAAGATTATGTAAAAAATAATCCCATCTCATTTGATGAATTATCCGCCACCTTTCACCCCTCTTTACAAGGCTCGATCGGAGTGGTGGAACGAGCTGAAGTCGCACAAATGCGACCTGATTATCAAGTCCGCTATTTCACAGAAAAAAATGAATTGCTTACTTTGACAGACGGACAAGCCTACGTCTGCAACCAATGGGGTATTCTCAATATTCCCCGCTTTGTACAGAGGGCAAAAGAACTGGGATACGACATTCAAGAAATAAAACGATAAGGAGACGAATTTATATGAAGCACCGTATTGGCTTAAAAGACTTTTGGCACACTTTCGAGCAAATCTTGATAGAAAACGGCGAACCATTCAAGATCATTCATGAAAATTCGAGTAAAGGGATCCAAACACATTACGCAAATGTCAATAAACTGAAAATCAGAAATAATAATTGTGTGGACATCAGTTTGGTCAGAAGAAGCAATTTCTTGCGGGTAGGGCTTTATATTTACGATAAAAACAGTTCTGTCGGCAAATGCATACTTGCAAACAGACAGGCGATCAATGCAAAACTTTCCTTTGCCCCGGACTGGGAATGGGGCGTCAGGAACGAGAATACCTTATGGGTCGTAAAAAAGTTCCCTATCGATGATAAGTCGTGCAGAGAACTCATCGAAGAAGCATTGCCCATCATCATGGAGTTTATCGGCATCGCAAAAGAATACGGACAAAACTATTTCTTTGATTTTTAAGGCATATGATAAAAGCGATTTTTTTGGATATTGACGGGGTCGTTTGTCTACATAGTCCGAAAAAACCAAACGATGAAGAAACCTTCGACGCAGACAGTTGTTCGCGCTTAAAGGAAACAATCGATCAAACAGGATGCAAACTTGTATTATCCAGCACATGGAGATTGTTCGACGAAAGCATTCGCGATATGCTGGAACAGTTCAAAAAGTTTGGCATTTCTAAAGAGCATTTTTTAGGAAAGACTCCTTTGCACGACGAACGCGGCGAGGAAATCTTGGAATACCTGAGTGAGCATCCGCAAATCGATACCTATATTGCACTCGACGATCAACCCTTTCCGCGTTCTAAGTTTCCAAACGACAGACTGATTATGACGCAATGCGACTCAGGTATTACAGAAGAAATCAAACAATTGTGCATCGAAAAGCTAAGTACATAAAAAATGGCGGCGCATAAAGCGCCGCCGTTTTTCCTTACCAATCTTATTTGCCCTGAATGTACTCGTCGATCGCCTTGGCGGCAACCTTGCCCGCGCCCATGGCGAGGATGACGGTCGCTGCGCCCGTGACGGCGTCGCCGCCCGCGTACACGCCCTCAAGGCTGGTCTTGCCGTTCTCGTCCGTGACGATCTCGCCGCGGCGCTGCGTCTCCAGTCCCGGCGTCGTCTGCTTCAAGAGCGGGTTGGGCGATGTGCCCAGCGCCATGATGACGCAGTCGACGTCCATCGTGAACTCGCTCCCCGGCACCTCGACGGGACGGCGGCGCCCGGAGGCATCCGGCTCACCCAGCGTCATCTGAATGCACTTGAGCCCGACGACGTTGTCGTCCTTGTCCGTCTGGATCTCGACGGGGTTGGTGAGCAGTTTGAAGATGATCTCCTCTTCCTTGGCGTGCTCGACCTCCTCGCGGCGGGCGGGCAATTCCGCCTCCGAGCGGCGGTAGACGATATACACCGTTTCCGCGCCAAGACGCTTTGCGCATCTTGCGGCGTCCATCGCGACGTTTCCGCCGCCCACGACGGCGATACGCTTTGCGTGCAGGATGGGCGTCTCGCTCCCCTCCTCGTACGCCTTCATGAGGTTGGTGCGCGTGAGGTACTCATTCGCGGAGAACACGCCCTTTGCGCCCTCTCCGGGAATGCCCATGAACCTGGGAAGTCCCGCGCCCGTGCCGAGGAACACTGCCTCGAAGCCGTACTCCTCTTTGAGTTCCTCGATCGTGAGCACTCTGCCGATGACGGAGTCCGTTTCGATCTTCACGCCGAGCGCCTTCAGCCCGTCCACTTCGCGGCGGACGATGTCCTTGGGCAGACGGAACTCGGGAATGCCGTAGACGAGGACGCCGCCCGCAACGTGCAGCGCCTCAAAGACGGTGACGTCATACCCGCGCTTGGCAAGATCGCCCGCGCAGGTGAGGCCCGCAGGGCCCGACCCGACGACCGCAACTTTGTGCCCGTTGCTCTGAGGTTTAACAGGCGCGGCGCTGCCGTTCTTCATATGCCAGTCTGCGACGAAGCGCTCCAGTCTGCCGATGCCGACCGGCTCACCCTTGATGCCGCGCGTACACTTGCCCTCGCACTGCGTCTCCTGCGGGCAGACCCTGCCGCAGACCGCGGGCAACGAGGAGGTGCGCTGGATGACCTCGTACGCCTCCTCAAACTTCCCCTCCGCGACGAGCGCGATAAAGGCGGGAATGTCCACCGCGACAGGACAGCCCGCCACGCAGGGCTTGTTCTTGCAGTGCACGCAGCGCTTGGCTTCCTCGATGGCGGTCGCCTCGTCATAGCCGAGCGCGACTTCCTTGAAATTTTTATTGCGGACTAAGGGATCCTGCGAGGGCATCGGGTGCTTCTTGGGATCCATGTTGAATGCGGGCATTTCAGTTGACCTCCTTCTTGAAGAGATTGCAGTGCTTCTCGCGCGCCTTTGCCTCAAATTCGACATAGGTGCGCGAACGCTTCATCGCCTCGTCAAAGTCGATGAGATGGGCGTCAAAATCGGGGCCGTCCACGCAGGCGAACTTCATTTCGCCGCCCACGGTGACGCGGCAGCAGCCGCACATGCCCGTGCCGTCGATCATGATGGGATTCATGCTGGCGATCGTCTTGATGCCGTACGGCTTGGTCGCCGCCGCGACAAACTTCATCATGATGAGCGGGCCGATCGTGATGACCGCGTCAAAGGTCTCGCCGCTCTCCAGAAGGCGATTGAGCGGCACACAGACGTTGCCCTTTTCGCCATATGAGCCGTCGTCCGTCATCATATAGAAGCGGTCGCTGCAGGCTTTGAATTCCTCTTCCAGAATGACGAGATCCTGATTGCGGAAACCCACGATGGAGGTGACCTGCGTCCCCTGTTCGTGCAGTGCGCGCGCGACGGGCAGGGCGATCGCACAGCCCACGCCGCCGCCCACGACGGCGACCTTTTTCAGTCCCTCGATGTGCGTAGGCGTCCCGAGCGGACCGACAAAGTCGGCAATATAACCGCCCTGCGGCAGCGTTGCGAGCGTCATCGTCGCGCCGCCGACGATCTGGAAGATGATCGTGACCAGCCCCGCTTCCCTGTCGCAGCCGGCAACGGTGAGCGGGATGCGCTCGCCGCGCTCATCGGCGCGGAGGATGATAAACTGCCCTGCCTTTGCCTTTTTGGCAATGAGAGGCGCCCTGACGTCCATCCGCATGACGGTGGGATTGAGCGCCTCTTTTTTAACGATCTCGAACATAAATCCTGAAATAACTCCTTTGCATAATTTCATCATGTATTATACTCCGCGCCCCGCAGCTTGTCAATGGGGTGTTTTGAATTTTTCCCATTCTTCCACATTCTCTTGACATAACAGCGCAAATGCTTTATACTGATAGTCAGGTCAAAATAAAATATTGGAGAAAACTATGGCAACTGTAAAAATCGTAACCGATTCCAACAGCGGCATCACGCAGGCGGAGGCAAATGAGTTGGGAATCTCCGTCATCCCGATGCCCTTCCTCATCAACGGCGAGGACTTTTTGGAGGACATCAACCTCACGCAGGCGGAGTTCTACAAGCACTTAGAGGGAGAAGCGAACGTCTCCACCTCTCAGCCCGCCGTCGCGACCGTGACCGACCTCTGGGACTCCCTGCTCGCCGAGGGCGACGACGTGGAGATCGTGCACATTCCCATGTCGAGCGGGCTCTCCGAATCCTGCTACACGGCGATGGGCCTCGCCAAAAACTACGGCGGGAGAGTGCACGTCGTGGACAATCAGCGCATCTCCGTCACGCAGAAGGCCAGCGTCTTTGACGCGATGAAGCTCGTCAAAGCGGGAAAGAGCGCAAGCGAGATCGAAGCGTACCTCATGAAGACGAAGTTTGACAGCAGCATCTACATTTCGCTGGATACTCTGAAATACCTCAAAAAGGGCGGCAGGCTCACTCCCGCCGCGGCGCTCGTCGGGAGCATCCTGCGCATCAAGCCCGTGCTGCAGATCCAGGGCGAGAAGCTGGACGCATTCAAGAAAGTCCACTCGCTGACGCAGGCAAAACAGGTCATGATCGAGGCGGTCCGCAACGACCTGCGCACGCGCTTCGCCGACTATGTCAAAAACGGCGAAATGCAGATCTTCGTCGCGCACACCAACTACTATGAGGAAGCGGAAACTTTCAAAAAGGAGCTCACGGCGATCTTCCCGAGCATTCCCGTGACGCACGTCGATCCCCTTTCGCTCTCCGTCTCCTGCCATATCGGCCCCGGCTCGCTCGCCGTTGCCATGGCGCGCTGCCTCTGATGCAGGATAAAATCCGTACGCAAACGCCCTCGCCGTGATTACGGCGAGGGCGTTTTTATTTGTTACGTTTTGGATTGCGCGTCTGATCGAGCAGGTAGTCGATACTGGTGCCGTAGAAATTGGCGAGCTTGATCAGCACTTCCGTGGGGATATCGTTCTCCCCCGTCTCATACTTGGAATACCCCGTCTGGGACATCCCGAGCATCTTGGCGACCTGTGTCTGCGACAGATCGCGGTCCTCCCGTAAATCACGAAGCCTACGATACATACATACTCCTTTGCTGTGCTATTTGAATGCGCACCATTATGGAATATGTATGTGGAATCTTTTTGATTTTAATCTGTTTCAGGTTATTTGCTAACCTTTACTTTCAAAATCACGTACAATCGTTCGTCTTACTCTGTCCGTATCACTCTTCGAGCAGACGCAGCAGCATGGGAAGATCGGCACTGGTGAGCAGATTGACGATCTCGTCCCCCACCCTCCCGGATGACGTCACGATGACGGCGAGCAGCTTTCTGTTGTCCTCAAAGGCATCGATCGCCTCCTGGATGGTATTGTTCTTGCCAAGGACTTTGTAAAAGCGCATCATGTCGTCCTCGTGCAGGATCTTTTCGCAGGGGAGCTGCAGGCACTCCTCCATCGGGATGCCATCCGCCAGCGCCCGGCCGATAACGCGCACGATGCGGCGGTTGTTGAGCACGCCCACCATGCGCCTGCCGCGATACACGGGCAGGTTGGAATAGTTGGTCCTGGAGACGCGGTCGATCGCATCGGAGAGCGTAGCCTGTGCATCGATGCCCGTGACCGTCTTATCCTTGAGTGCAGACAGCAGCGGCGGCGCCTGCAGCAGCTGCGCCACATGGCAGATGGTGTGGGTGAGCTCATCGCACGGCTCGGCGATGATACGATCCTTTCTGCTCTCGTGGACGATGACGTTCCGAAGCCTTGCGCACAGCAGCAGATCTTCCTCGTACTTGCGCACCGTGCGATTAAACTGGGCGCAGCGGCGGACGAGGTCGGAAAATTGCAGATTCCCCTTGCCGCGATAGATGGCGCGCATGCGGGAGTCGATGATGTTGTAGGCGGAGATAAAATCCATTGCGTTTGACATACTCTGATTATAGCATATCCCGATGCAAATTTCAATCCCTAAAATTCGCCCCGTTTTTTGCGGAAGAAACCGCGGCGACGGGTCTCGACGAGGTGATATTCCTGTTCGCGCGCCAGCTCGAACGTGCAGAGATTTTGCGGGGAAGCGAAGCGGACCTTGCCGCCGATATCCGCGATGAAGGCATACCCGTAGCCGCACAGCACAAGCGGAATGCCGTAAAAATACGCCTGCGCGCGGGCGAGCACAAGTTCTATGCCGTCCGCAAACTGTTCAAAGATGCACACCGCCATGTCGGCGCCGCACACGGAGAGCGTCTCCGCAACGCGCGGAAAGTAGACGTCCTCCGCTACGATGACGCCCAGTTTGCCCGCGCCTGTCTCATAGATCTTGATCCCCGCGCCCGCGCGGAAGACGCCGCCGTCGATACGGTTGACCATATCCGAGACGCCCAGGATGCGCCCCTTCTCCGCCACGACGACCGACTTGCGGCGCAGCCTGCCCGCATCGGTGAAGCAGCCGCCGATCACCACGTTGCGCGCTTCCCTGGACAGGATCGCCACGTCCTCAAAGAGATTGGTCTCCCCGCGCAGTTCGCGCTCGTAGCTCACCTCGCCCAGCGCCTGGAACCCGCACATAATGACATTGGCGCCGCATTCCTGCAACCGCGCCGCATGCTCCGAAAGGCTGCCGTTGGTCATAAAACATATCCGCATAGACTCCACCCCACGCAGTATATGCCCGCAGCCGAATAATTGACAAAAAGGCGCGCCGAGACGGCGCGCCTTTTGGTATAGTGACTTAGTTATCTGTGCTTGCCCCTGAAGAAGAGCGCGACTGTTCCCGCGCCCGAGTGCGTGCCGATGACGCTGCCGATCATGTTGACAACGATCTTGCGCTCTCCGAAGCGCTCCTTGATGAGGCCGATGAGGTAGTCGACGTCCTCCCGGCAGTCGCCGTGGCTGATGAAGATGGGATCGTCCTTTTCCAATGTCTGCAGTTCGACCATCTTGTCGACGAGCGCAGAGATGGATTTGCGCCTGCCCATCGTCTTGCCGATCGCGATGAGGTGCCCCGCGTCATCCACATGCAGGACGGGCTTGATGCGCAGAAGCGAGCCGATCGCCGCCGTCGTGCCGGAAACTCTGCCGCCGCGCTTTAAGTGGAACAGATCGTCCACCGTGAAGTAGTGGCAGATATGCCACTTCAGATCCTCCGCATAGGCGACGGTCTCCTCCAGCGTCGCGCCCGTATCCGCCTTTCTGACGACATAATCGACAAACAGCCCCTGTCCCAGAGAGGCGCAGAGGGAGTCAACCACGCGCACATCCACATTGGGATAGGACGCCTTGATCTCCTTTGCCGCGGCAAGGTAGCTCTCATAGGTGCCCGAAAGTCCGGACGAGAAGGCAACAATGAGGACGTCCTTCCCCTCCTTGGCAAACGGCTCGATGTGCACGATCGCCTGCGCGGGCGTGATCTGAAAGGTCTTGGGCATTGCGCCGTTCCGGAGAAGTTCATAGAACTTCTTGACGTCCATCTCGCCGCCGTCCTCGCCGTACGTCTCGCCGTCCAGCGTGAAGCCGAGTTTGATGCAGTCAATATCGTGCTGCGTATAATATTCTGCGGGCAGATCGCTGCCCGTATCCGTGATCAGAACAAATTTTCTTGCCATAGCTATCGTTCCATCCTTGCGAAAATTTCTTTAAGAAAAATTATACACAAATGGAACGAATTTGTCAATTGCTGAAGCCTCATTTAGCGCAGCTGCGTAAAATTTTTCACGCGGTTGACCCGAAAGCTCAGCGTAACAAGCGATTTTCCGCGCTCCTCGCGCACGGAAAAGGCGAGTTCGCCGTCCAGTTCAAAGTACTCCTCCGCGACGTGCGCAAAGTCGCGCACGGCAGCCGCCTCACACGCCTCGCTGATGATCGCCTTGTCATGGCGCAGAATGCTCTCCAGTCTCTCCTTGTCCCTCATTTTCTTCTCCTTTTTTCAATCTGCGGCAGATTGACGCACGCCTCTGCCAGCGCGCGGAAGGCGCGCGAGCGCGACAGGACGTTTTCCCTGAAAATTTTGTCCTCTTCCGTGACGATGCCCACGAGCGGGATGCGCAGCGCCGCCGAGATCTCGTCCGGCGTGAGCATGCCGCCCCGCCGCCTCTCCCGCCGCACCTGATTGACCACGAGCCCCACCGAGGCGAATTTGTAGCTTTTTAAGATCCCCGCCACGCGGTCGGCATCCCGCAGCGCGGAGATGTGCGGCGTCGTGACGAGCAATGCCTCCTCCGCGCAGGATGCGGCGCGGTGGAAGCCATCCTCGATCCCTGCGGGCGAATCGATGAGGATAAAGTCAAACTGCGGCGCGAGCGAATCGAGGATGAGGCGGATCGCCTGCGGGGAGACGTAGCGCTCCAAAACGCGGTTGCTGGACAGGACGTGCAGCGTCGGATAGCGCGGGTGGGGCACGAGCGCCTGTTTGGGACGGCACCGCCCCTCCACCGCGTCGAGCACGTCATACAGGGCGCGGTTTTCGACGCCGAGCACGACGTCCGCGTTGTTGAGCCCGAAGTCGAGATCGCACACGATGACACGGTAGCCCTGCCGCGCAAGCTGGACGGCAAGGTTGCAGCAGACCGTCGTCTTGCCGACGCCCCCCTTGCCCGATGTGATCACGATCTTTCTCGCCATACGGCCCTCCCGCGCGCGCATTTTCCCGTATTGTATCATGAAGCCCGGCAACATATTGCGCAAGAATGTGTCGCATTCTATCACATTTTGGCAAATGGAAAGGACCCTGCATCAGCAGGGTCCTCATCCGTCACATGTCAGCGCTGCAAAAGGCGCCTGATGTACTGTTCGTATTCTTCGTCGGTAAGTTTTTTGATCTTTTTCTTCGCCATCGTAAGCCTCGCTCCATGTAGTACCGACAGTATGGACAAAGGCCGCCCCTTTTATTCGGAGCGCAGCGCGATGACGGGGTCCTTCTTGGCTGCGGACTGCGCGGGGATGAGACCCGAGATGAGCGTCAGGACGACGCTGACGCAGACCATGATGAATGCCGTCAGCGCGGGCAGCGAGGCGATCCCGCCGATTCCCGTCAGCGACTCCAGCACAAGGCTGATGACGATGCAGAGCACATAGGAGATGGCAATGCCGATGAGTCCCGCCGCAAGCCCGATGATGAAGGTCTCCGCATTGAACAGGTTGCGGATATCCTGCTTGCGCGCGCCGAGCGAACGGAGAACACCGATCTCCTTGACGCGCTCAACGACCGAGACGTAGGTGATGATGCCGATCATGACCGAGGACACGATGAGCGAGATCGCCGTGAAGGCGACGAGCACATAGGTGATGATATCGATCATCGTCTGCATGATGCTCATCAGCATGCCCACCGTATCGGTGTAAGTGATCTGCATGGAGCGCGCCTCGTCACTGTAATCATGGTCAGTGTTCCACTGGTCGAGATAGTTGAGAACAAGCTCCTTATTGTCGAAGTCGTTTGCGTAGATCGCGATGCGGCTTACGCTGTCGCTTCCGCCCAACGTTTTGATTGCATCGTCCGGCGTTTGGGCAACGTAGACGCTCCGCCCCATGATCTCATAGAGCGTGTAGTTTCCGGTCATGTTCTCCGTTGCAACGGGCATCAGATAGATATCCGTTCCGCCATAGCTGAGTTTCGCCTCGTCGCTCTTCATCCAGTTGACAATCGCGGAGTTGAGATTGCCCCGGATATACGTCTGCACCGTCTTTTCCGTAATGTTGAGTCCCGAGGAAAGGCAGCCGTAGGAATAATCCTCATTTAAGCGCAGAATGCACGTGATCTTTATGTTGATGCCGTCGTCGCCCTCTGCGTGGAATGCGCCGTCGTCCGTCATCTGTCCCTGATAGGTAAACGGGTACTGCCCGCCGAAATAGGACATCTGCGTCCAGTCCTCGTTTCGCGTATAGACCGCATCATTATAGAAAAGCTTGTATTCCTTGCCGAGAATGTCGGAAATATCCAGCAGGTCGGCGTCCTCGTCGACCTCCACTTCTGCATCCTCGTCGCCGAGGTTGAACAGATCCATGAAGCGATCTTCGCTCAGAAGTCCGAGCTGCGCCAGCGTCAGGTCTGTGACCTGATTGTTCTGCCCGACGACAAGCACGGCCTCATTCTCGTTTTGCGGGAAGGTCCCCGCAACGATATCGTACTGCGATTTTACATACTCCCCATACCCCTGGTTGGCGTTATCCGAAGTCCCCGGCATGACGTTGACGACGTCGGTAAAATAGTCGGCAAAGCCGATGAGAGAACTGTACTGCGAGGCAAACGCTATGAGGTCGGTGATATACTTGCTCTTCAGGTTGGAAAGAGAGCGCGTCGTCAGCTCGGTCGCGGTATTGTCGCCGTCAGGGAAGGTCTCCGCCTGCAGGAAGAGATTATCGGAAATGCTCGCACCGTAGCTGTACATGATCTCCGAATACCATGAGGAATCCATTGCCTCCAGATAAGCGACGTATTCATCGGAGATATTGTTGGTGGCTGCCATGCCGTTGGCAAGACTGGTGAGGAAGGAATCGATATAGACCTTATCGTCCAGCCGGGACATATCGGGCATATCCTGCGGCGAGGTAAACGAGGTCATCACCGAAGCAAGATCAAAAGAGCTTTCCGAAATTGTAACGGGATAATAGGATAACATATCCTCTTCCGTCTGACGGATGTAGTTATTGAAACCGTTGGAGAGCGCCAGTACGAGGCAGACGCTGATGATGCCGATGCTGCCCGCAACCGAGGTTAAAATTGTGCGCCCCTTCTTGGTGAGCAGGTTCCTGGCGCTGAGTGCGAGCGAGGTCAGAAAGCTCATGCGGGCGCGCAGCTTCTTTTTCTTTTTTCCCGTCTGCGGCGCTTCCTGCTGCGAGGAAGGCGCATGCTCCGCCTCGTCCGTCACTTCGGCAGTTTGGACGCCCTCCTCTTCATAGGGCGCGGAGTCAGACTCTACCAACCCGTCCTTCAAGCGCACAATGCGCGAGGCGTACTGATAGGCGAGCTCGGGATTGTGCGTGACCATGATGACGAGCCGCTCGCCCGCGATCTCCTTGATGAGTTCCATGATCTGGACGCTCGTCTCCGAATCGAGCGCGCCCGTCGGTTCGTCCGCGAGCAGGATATCGGGATTGTTGACGAGTGCACGCGCAATGGCGACGCGCTGCATCTGTCCGCCCGAGAGCTGATTGGGCTTTTTATCCAATTCGTTCCCGAGCCCGACACGCTCTAAGGCCTGCTTTGCGCGCTCCTTGCGCTCCTCTCTGCCCACGCCCGCAATGGTGAGCGCGAGCTCGACGTTGCCCAGCACCGTCTGGTGCGGGATGAGGTTGTAGGACTGGAAGATAAACCCAATGCGGTGATTGCGGTAGACATCCCAGTCTCTGTCCCTGAAATGTTTGGTCGAGCGACCCTGAATGACAAGGTCGCCCGTCGTATAATGGTCAAGTCCGCCGATAATATTGAGCAGCGTCGTCTTGCCGCAGCCCGAAGGACCGAGCACACAGACGAACTCGTTCTCGCGGAACGCAAGGCTCACGCCCTTAAGGGCGTGCACCGTTCCCGACGCGACTTTATATTCCTTTGTGATCTCAGAAAGTTTCAACATGGACAATTTGCAATGAGATCAAAGCCTTCGTCGCTCACTGCTTTGACTGTTCGCGCTCTTTCATGACCTGATCGACGACCTTGCGCAGTGCGTCGTACTCCTCAAAAAAGATCCTGATCTTATCTTCCCCGTAGATATCGACGATGCGCTGCATCGTCTCGTTGGCGTGCCGGCACTGCTCCTCGAATACCGCCATCGTGCTCTCCGAAAGGCAGATATACGCGATCTTCCTGTCCGTGGGAGAGGCGACGCGTTTGACGATCCCGCGCTGTTCCATCTTGGTCACGATCTGAGAGACTGCCGAACGGGTGATCCCGAGGCGGCGCGCAAGCTCGGAAGAAATGATGTTCTTCCCCTTTTCCGCCTCCAGAATGACTTCCCGGAGCAGATGAAACTCCGTGCGGGAAAGGTTGGTGACCCCGTCAAAGAAGTCGATGTTTTCCAGACTCCGCATCAGCTCAAAACTCTTGATGAGATATTCGTTGATTTCCATACCCTGATTTCTCCTTGTTTTTTGTAGGATTCTGAACAATATTTATTATAAGATACATTCCCTGCAGTTGTCAACCCAATCAAAGTGATTTTTTACAAATTCACAATCTTCTCACTTAACAATCTCCGTTCCTTGACACGGGCGGCAGTTTCACAGAGATTTTACGGCGGGCGGGGCGCCGAAATAGGAATACAATGTGCAGGCGATGCCCGCGTTCCACAGCCTGCGCTTTTTTTCCGCCCTCCCGCCGAACGTGCGCTCAGCGCCCTCGTAGGAGGAGAGAAAGTAGCAGCTCCAGTCGGGCAATGAACGATACATTTTCCCGAAGTCGCGGTACAGTCCCTGCAGGTCAGAAGCCTTGAGCCGCTCGCCACAGGGCGGGTTGCTGATCATGACGCCGCAGCGCTCGCCGCTCGCAAACGCGCGCATATCGCGCACGCAAAAACGGATATCGTCCGCGACGCCCGCGCGCGCGGCATGAAATTTTGCGATCTCGACCGCCTCGCGCGAAATATCGCCCGCCTCGATGGGCGGCAGCGGCGCGTGGTTCTCCAGGTCGCGCGCCTCCTCGCGCGCGCCCTCCAGGACGCCGGGCGCGCACTGCCAATGCGCAAAATCAAAAGTACGGTTTCTCCCGGGCGCAATGCTGCGCATGTAGAGCGCCGCTTCGATGGGAATGGTGCCGCTGCCGCAAAACACGTCGGCAAACGGCTTACCCGCGCGGAAAAAGGAACTCTCCACCATCGCGGCGGCGGTCGTCTCCCTGAGCGGCGCGGAATACGTCCTGACCCGATAGCCGCGCTTGTGCAGCCCGTCGCCCGTGGTATCCAGCGTGACGCTCGCCCTGTCCCCGACGATAAAGATGCCCACGACGGCGCGCGGTCCGCGCTCGTCCAGCGTATTCACACCGAGCTTTGCGCGCAGGCGCTCGACGATCGCCTTTTTGGCGACGCCGCCCGATGCCTTGATCGCCATCAGCTTGCTCTCCACGCACTTGCCGTCCATGAGGATGCGGCTGTGCGCGCCCAGGTACTCCTCCCACGGGATGGCACGCACGCCCTCAAAGAGCGCGTCAAAATCGGGCGCGGGAAACTGCGCAAGTTCAATGAGCACCCGCTCGCCCGCGCGCAGGTTGACGTTGAGGCGCGCCACGTCCTGCCAGCCGCCCTCCAGCCGGATCCTGCCCTGCAGGGCGGGACAGTCCCCGTATCCGAGCTGCTTTAACTGCCGCTTGACGGACGCCTCGACGCCCGACGCGACGGGAACGGACAGCTTCATTCCTCTTCCTCCTCCGTCCCCGCCTCGGGGACGACGGGATGCAGCGGCGAGGTGACGGGCGTCAAATCGTACTTGTCGTCCACGTCGCCGAGCAGCTCTTCGATCATGTCCTCGCGCGTGATCAGCCCGATTGCATTGCCGCGCGTGCCGACCGCGAACATGTGCACGCGGTCCGCCTGCGCCTGCTTTAAGAGCGCGGAGACCTTGACGTCCGTCGTCGTGAACGTGACGGGCCGCACAAGTTCCACGATGCCCTTTTTGCGCATGAGCAGGTGTTCATAGAAGTCCGCGCGGTATAAGACGCCGACAATGTTGCGCTTTTCCCCTTCATAGACGGGAATGCGCGAGAAGTTGGTATCGCGGAACAGGTTATAGATGCGTCTGTCCTGCTCATAGACGCTGACCGCGGCGACCCTGTCGAGCGGGATCATGCACGAGCCGACGTGCAGATCGTCAAAGCGGAGCGTCCTGCGGATGAGCTCGTGCTCGGTATCGTTGAGAACGCCGTCCTCCCTGACGTCCGAGACGAGCATTTTGAACTCCGCTTCGGTGTACTTGGGCTCCTTTTTGTCCAGCCGGAAGATATGGAAGATGAGCTTTTCCCACTTGCCGAACAGCCACGAGAGCGGGAAAAAGATCTTGGCGAGCACCCAGAGCGGATAAGCGGCGAAGCAGGCAAACGCCTCCGGCATCGCCTTTGCGACCGTCTTGGGCGTGACTTCGCCGAAGATGAGCACGACGATCGTGACGATCACGGTGGAGAGCACTGCGCCCAGATCCTCCCCGAACAATCCCACAAAGAGGAGCGTTGCGACGGTGGAGGTCGTGACGTTGACGATATTGTTGCCGATGAGCAGCGTCGTCAGAACGCGGTTGTAGCGCTCGCTCAGTTGGAGCGCAATGCGCGCCGTGCGCCTCTTCTTGGCATAGCGGCGCATGCGCATCTCGGAAAAGCTTGTATAGGCGGTCTCCGTCGCACTGCAGAAGGCGGACATGGCGATAAGCGCCACGAGCGCGATGAGCATGCCGATCATAGCGGGCGTCATGACGTCACCTCCTCATCTTCGGGCGGCTCGGGCTCGGGCGTGGGCAGCGATGTGACGGGGGTCATATCGTACACGTCGTCCATATCACCGATGAGCTCTTCGATCATGTCCTCGCGCGTGATGATGCCCAGCGCGTCGTCCTCCGAGCCGACGACGAGCATGTGTTCGCGCATCGTGCGCAGGCGCTCCATCAGATCGGACACCTTCTCGTCGGGCGTGACCGCAGAGACGGGGCGGATGATATTGTCGAAGTCCCGTCTGCCTGCGAGCATGTTTTCATAGAAGTCGGCGCGGTACAAGACGCCCTCGATATTGCCCTTTGTCCCCTTATAGACGGGAAGGCGGGAGAAGTTGGTCTCGCGGAAGATGCGAAAGACGACGCGGTCGTTCTCGCGCACGTCCACCGCCACGACGCGCTCCAACGGGATCATGCAGTCGGCGACGGTGAGCTCATCATAGCGCAGCGTCCTGTGAATGAGTTCCTGCTCGGTGTCGTTGAGAACGCCCTCCTCTCTGACGTCCGTAACGAGCATCTTGAACTCCTCCTCGGTGAGACGAGGCTCCTTTTTGTCCAAACGGAAGACATAAAAAACGACCTTCTTCCACAGTTCGAACAGCCAGACGAACGGCAGGAAAAGGCAGATCAGCACAGACAAAGGATATGCAGCCGCACAAGCGAATGCCTCAGGCAGGCGCTTGGCAAGCAGTTTGGGCGTGATCTCGCCGAAAATGAGCAAAACTACGGTGACGACGACGGTGGAGACGACCGAGCCGAGTTCCTCGCCCATGAGCGAGGTAAAAATGAGCGTGCCGATCGTTGCCGACGCAATATTGACAATGTTGTCTGCGACAAGAAGCGTCGTCAGGATCCGATTGTAGTCTGCGCTCAGGCGGAACGCCATGCGCGCGGTACGTTTTCGCTTGGCAAAGCGTCGCATACGCACCGCAGAAAAACTTGTGTATGCCGTCTCTGTGACGCTGAATAAGCCCGACAGGATGACAAGCACGACAAGAGCGATCAATAGTCCGATCGTTCTACTGTCCATGGGAAAAACCCTGAATCCTCCTTACAATTAAAATTTTTCTTGTGTATCTTCTCGGCTTACGCCGTTGTTACTTCTTCGGCCTCATCCTGCTGCACGGCGCGCCTTTTCAGCCTGCAGAGGACGATATCCCCCTTCCCGCGCACAAGGACGCGGTGCTCAGGGCTTGTTGCCTGCAAAACGGGCGACTCCTCCTCCGATACGAGCTCCGTTCCGAACACCTCGGCAACGGGCGGATCGGGCAACAGCCATTCGGGAATGGGATCGGGCACGTCAGAGGTGCGCATGGAAACCAACCTGGAATACGCCATGGCGCAGGGCATCTCCTCCGTGCGCACGCAGTATCGGCAGCGCTGATACCGCCCGCACATGTCGGCGCGGCGATTTTCGCTGTCCTTCCACTTTTCCACTTCCAGGTATTCCTGCAACTGCCGAACGGTCACGATTCGCCTCCCGATGATGATATTATACGATGAATGCATCCGATTTTCAAGTACATTTGCAAAAAATATTGTAAATTTCTGCAAAATCTCAGTATTCATCCAGAAAGCTGCCGCGCTTTCCCTCCCTGCGCCAGCCGACGATGCAGTCCAGCGCGACATTGTGCATGCTGCGGAAGATATTGTTCGCCGCCTCTGGATTGCTTTGCTCCATGTGGGCAAGAAGCTCCTTCATCTCCCGCCGCTTGCTCTCCTCTTCCTTATTCGCCACCCGCTCGGTAAAGCGGCAGGCGCAGTTGAGAAAGTGCAGGTCGTTGTCCTGCGCCCAGCGCACGATATCGCGTTCGCGGACGGCATACAGCGGACGGATGAGTTCCATGCCCGGGTGTCCCGTCGAGCGGAGCTTGGGCATCATCGTCTTGATTTCCGCGCCGTACAGCATGCTCAAAAGGGTCGTGCCGACGACGTCGTCAAAGTGATGCCCCAGGGCAATCTTGTTGCAGCCGCATTTCTTGGCAAATTCATAGAGGTAGCCGCGGCGCATGCGCGCGCAGAGGTAGCACGCGGAGCCCGTCTGCACACTGTCCACCACGGCGAAGATATCACTTGCAAAGATGCGCACGGGGACGCCGAGTTTTTGCGCATTCTCCTCGATCCGCTGCCTGTTCTGCGGCGCGTAGCCGGGATCCATGACGATAAATTCCAAACCAAATTCATATTTTCCGTGGCGGCACAGTTCCTGCATGCACTTGGCGAGCAAGAAGGAATCCTTCCCGCCCGAAATGCACACCGCGACCCTGTCCCCCTCCTGCAGCAGTTCGTACTGCTTGACGCTCTTTACAAAGGGACACCAGATCTCCTTGCGGAATTTTTTGATGATGGAACGCTCGATCTCTGCGACGCTCATGCCCTGTTTTCCTGTAAAAATGCGTGCGCGGAATAGGCAGCGACCAGCCCCTCTCCCGCCGCCTTGGCATACTGATAGGGTCTGCCCGTGACGTCGCCCGCGGCGAACAGCCCGCGCAGATTGGTGGACATGTCCCGCCCGACCTTGACCGCGCCGCCTTCCACTTCCAGCCCGCCGACGAGCGCGGCGGGAGGCGCCGCGTTCTTTAAGAAGAACACGCCGTCCACGGGAAGCTCGCCCCCTTTCAGAAGAAGCTTTTCCACGCGCATGCCGCCCTCGACGGCGCGCGGCTTTTCGTAGTGCACGACAATGTTTGCGGCATGGAAGGACGCGTCGGGATAGAGACAGAAGGCGTGCACCTCCCTCGCAAAGCCTGCAAGGTACTCCGCCTCCTCTGCAAACTTGCGGTCGGAGAGGACGGCGGCGATCGTCTTGCCGCGGTAGAGCGCGCCGTCGCACACGGCGCAGTAGCTCACGCCCCGTCCGAGGAAAGATTCCTCCCCTTTGACCGCGCCCGCCGTCTCCACGCCCGTCGCCAGAATGACCGCACGCGCGGAAAAGACCTGCTCGCCCGCCGTGAGCGTGAAGGGCTCGCCCGCATAGATGCCGTCCACGCGCGCCCTGGTGAGCGAGATGCCCTCATGTTTCATCTGCTCCTCGATACGGGCGGCAAACAGCGCGCCGTTGCCGAGCATGGCGGGATAGTTGCGCACATATTCCGCCGCGCGCAGCTTTTCGCCGAGCAGATCGGCGCCCAGCCAGAGGGTGTTTCGTTTGAGACTGTGCAGCGTGAGCGCGGCAGAGTACCCTGCAATGCCGCCGCCCACGACGATGACATCGTAAATCGTTTGCATGTGTGCAGTATAGCATGAATACGACCGACTTGTCAAGCGGGCGCGCGGCGCGCACTTTTCGCGGCGCGCGCGGCGTGAAGCCTTGACTTTTTGAAAAATCAAATTATAATAGAATACATGAGATCACAACATGGCGGGAATGCGGGCAGACGCATCGCGATGCTCGGCATCCTCACGGGACTGGGGCTGGTCGCATTTTTACTGGAGAGCCTCATCCCCATCCCCTATCTTCCGGGCGCGAAGCTTGGGCTTTCCAATATCTTTTCCATGCTCGCGCTCGTGCTGTACGGGTTGCCCGACGCCCTCGTCGTGGTGCTCGTGCGCACCTTTCTGGGCAGCCTGTTCGCGGGGAATGTCTCCATGATGCTCTACAGCACGACGGCGGGACTTCTCTCCGTGTGCGCATGCAGGCTGATGCTGCTGCTCGTGCCGCGCATCAGCTTTGTCGCCGTCAGCGTCACGGGCGCGGTGCTTCACAACCTCGTCCAGCTGTCCGTCTACTGCGCCCTTGCGGGAACAGCGCAGCTCTTCGGCTATGCCCCCTATCTGTGCCTTTTGGGCGCGGTCTCGGGCGCGGTCGTCGGGCTTGCGGTGACTTATACATTGAAATTGCTGCCTGCGCGCATCCTGCCGCAGGACAGAGACAAAGGAGGAATCAAGTGAAACGCAAAGCTGCGCCCTTTTTCCGCGGCGTGCGGCTCGCGGGACATAAATCCCGCACGGCGCATCTGCCCATTGAGCCGCTTGCCGTGACGGGCGAAGTACATATCCCCCTGTCCCGCCATATCGGCGCGCCCGCGCAGGCGATCGTCGCGGCGGGAGAGACCGTAAAAAAGGGGCAATGCATCGGAAGAGCGAGCGGCGCCCTCTCCGCAAACGTGCACGCGAGCGTCGCGGGCACGGTGACGCGCGTCGGCGAAATGCCCGACGGACGGGGTGGAACCATCCCCTGCGTCGTCATCGCGCCTGACACGGCGCAGGAGACGGCGTATCTGCCGCCTCTGACGGGTCTCGCCCCGGAGGCGATCAGAGGACGCATCGAGGAATGCGGCATCGTCGGCATGGGCGGCGCGGGCTTTCCGACGCACGTCAAGCTCCGCCCGTCCATACCCGTGGATACGCTCATCGTAAACGGCGCGGAGTGCGAGCCCTACCTCACCTGCGACGACGCTCTGATGCGCGCAAAGACCGACGAAATCGTGCGCGGCGCAAAGTATCTCGCCGCGGCACTCGGCGTCAGTCAGGTGCTCATCGCGATCGAAAAGAACAAGCCTGAAGCCATTGCGGCGTTCGAACAGACCGAGCTGCCCGTCGTGCCGCTCAAAAAGCAGTACCCGATGGGCGCGGAAAAGCAGCTCATCTACTGCTGTACGCGGCGCAAAGTGCCGCTCGGAAAACTTCCCGCGGACGTCGGCGTCATCGTGCAGAACGTCGCCACCGCGTTTGCCGTCTGCGAGGCGGTGGAACTGGGCAAGCCGCTCATCGAGCGCGTCGTGACCGTGACGGGCGAGGGCGCGAAAAACCCGAAAAACCTGCTCTGCCCGATCGGCACCTCCCTTTCTGTACTCGCGCAGGTGTGCGGCGCGGCGGAGGACACCGTCAAACTCGTGGAGGGCGGACCCATGACGGGCACGGCGCTCACGGGCACGGAGGCCCTCGTCACCAAGACGACGGGCGGGTTTCTCTTTTTAGCGGGCAGCGAGACCGCCGTCTACGACCCCACGCCCTGCATCAACTGCGGCAGGTGCGCGGACGTGTGCCCCATGAAGCTGCTGCCCATGCAGACGGAGTTCTACACCGACGCAAAGGAATATGACAACGCGGCAAAGTACGGCGGCGTGCTTGCCTGCATCGAATGCGGCGCGTGTTCGTATATCTGCCCCGCGCACAGACCGCTCGCACAGGCGATCAAGACGGCAAAATCCGAACTCAGGAGGAAGGCATGAATCTCATCGTATCCCCGGCGCCGCACATCAAGACGCGGCGCACCACACGGACGATCATGCTGGACGTCCTCATCGCCCTGCTCCCCGCAAGTGCGGCGGGCATCGTGTTCTTCGGCTGGGAAGCAGCGGTATTCATCGCGATCTCCCTGGCGGGCGCCTTCCTCACCGAGCTTGTGTGGTACCTCATTCAGCACAAGGTCTGGACGGACAGCGGCATACTCAAAGACTTCTTCCGTCAGTTTGACCTCACCTCCCTCGTCACGGGGCTCTTACTCGCGCTCTGTCTGCCCGCGCAGATCGAGGCTTGGTACATGCCCCTCATCGGGAGCATCTTTGCCGTCGGCGTTGCCAAAATGCTGTTCGGCGGTACGGGCAAAAATATTGTCAACCCCGCGCTTGCGGGCAGGATCATGCTGTTCATCTCCTTTACGGCGATGACCATGTACCCCGCGGCGAACTTCGGCCCCATAGCAACCGACGCCGCAAACTTCGACCCCTCGGCGGGCTCGACACAGCTTGGGAACTTTCTGAGCGGTCAGCCCATGCTCTCGGCACTCGATCTCTTCCTCGGCACGGGCGTTGCGGGCTGCATCGGCGAGACGTGCAAGCTCGCGCTCCTCGTCGGATATCTCTACCTGTGCGTGCGCGGCGTCATCAAGTGGTATCTGCCCCTGTTGTATATCGTCACCACGGGACTGTTCGCGATGGCATTGGAGGGCGGGTTCGGCATCAACCTGTTTGCGGAGGCGATCTTCTCGGGCGGGCTGTTCCTGGGCGCGATCTTCATGGCGACCGACTATGTGACCACCCCCAAGACGACGCTTGGCAATATCATCTACTTTATCGCGCTCGGGCTTTTCACGGCGGGACTGAGAAAGGCGGTCGGCATCGAGGTCGTCTCCTTTGCGATCTTTTTGATGAACTTCGTCGTGTTCCTGCTCGACCTCGTCATCAGGCCCCGCCCCTTCGGCTCCGTTAAAACCAGGAGGGCGAAGCAATGACGGTCAAACAATTTTTCAGGAGCAACGCCTTCAAGAGCCTCGCGGTGCTCATCGCGATCGTGCTCGTCGCGGGCGTTCTGCTCGCCATCTGCAACGATATCTTCTTTGTCTCCGACGAGGAGCGCTTTGCCCGCTCCATCGCCAAGATTTACGGCGCGGAGGTCGAAACACAGGAACTTGCGCTCACCGACGAGCAGAAGTCCTACAACAACGGTCAGGTGGAGGAAGCGTATCTGGTCGTGGACGACGGCAATTATCTCCTGCACACGACGGGCTACGGCGGCTATTCGGGCGGTTCGGGAACGGTGACGCTGTGGGTGGTCATCGGCTGCGAAACTTCCGCGGACGGCACACTCACCCTTATGGGCATCGAGAAGGTCGTCTACGACACCAACGACGGGCAGACGCTCATCTCCAATTTTTCTGACAGCTACTACGACTATTTCACTTCGCAGAACGAGGCGATCGCGGCGGGCGGCTACTTTACGGCGATCAAAAATTCGTCCGACGCACTCAACAACATTGTGGCGGGCGCAAGCCAGACGTCCAACGCAATGGTCAACGCCGTGAATACGGCGCTCGCGTGCTTCCGCAACGTCATCTCGGGAGGTCAGGCATGAACGCAAAAAAATACGGCAAGATCGCATACGACGGTCTCATCACCAACAATGCGACGTTCAAACTGGTGCTGGGCACCTGTGCGACGCTCGCCATGTCCACTTCCGCAATCAACAGCTTCGGCATGGGACTCTCTGTCACTGTTGTTTTGCTTTTAAGCAACGTGCTCATCTCTCTTCTGCGCAAGGTCATCCCCAACACGGTGCGCATCCCCGCCTTTGTCGTCATCATCGCGACGATGGTCACGCTTCTTAGAATGGTGCTGGACAAGTACATCCCGGACCTGTACGACTCCATGGGCGTATTCCTGCCGCTCATCGTCGTCAACTGCGTCATCCTGGGGCGTGCGGAGGCGTTTGCGAGCAAGAATCCCGTGCTTGACAGCGCGATCGACGGCATAGCAACGGGTTTAGGACTGACATTTGCGCTCACGTTCATCGGCATCATCCGCGAGTTTTTGGGCAGCGGCTCCTTCTTCGGCATTCAGGTGATGGACTTCAAAATCGGATTCTTCACCAACTCCGCGGGCGCGTTCTTCGTGTACGGCATCTGCATCGCGCTCTTTGTGCTCGTGACCAACAAGATGGAACAGGCGCGGCGCGTCAGAAAGATGCGCACACTGCGCATGCCTGCGGGGGACGAACCGCTCCCGCCCGTGAGCGAAACAACCGAAAAGGAGGGCAATTAAATGGCTACGACAATTTTGCTCATCGTCATCTCCGCCGTCTTTTCACAGAACTTCATTCTGGTAAAGTTCCTCGGCATCTGCCCCTTTTTGGGCGTCTCCAAAAAGACCAACAGCGCGCTCTCGATGGGCGTTGCGGTGACGCTCGTCATGTTACTTGCAACCCTCGTCACCTACCCGCTGTACATGTACATCATGGTGCCGCTCCATATCGAATACCTGGAGATCATCTTCTTCATCTTCGTCATTGCGGCGCTCGTGCAGATGCTGGAAAAGATCATTGAAAAGATCTCCCCCGCGCTCTATCGCTCGATGGGCATCTATCTGCCCCTCATCACGACCAACTGCGCAATCTTAGGCGTTGCGGAACTGCTGCTCGTCAATGACGTCTCCGAGATCGTCAGCGGCGTGGCTGTGGGCATCTCCATGAACCTCGGCTTTGCGCTTTTGTACGCGCTCTGCTCGGGGCTTGGATTTACACTTGCCATGCTCCTCATGGGCGGCGTTCGGGAGAAGCTGGAAAAAATGCCCGTTGCGAAGTGTATGAAGGGCTTTCCCATCACGATGGTCGCGGCGTGCTTTATGGCAATGGCGTTCTACGTCTTTGCGCTGCTGTAAGGAGGAACTATGCAAACTCTTCTTCTTGCTCAAGTGCAATGGGGACAGGTCGGCATCGTCATCGGCATCTTTGCCGCGATCGCCGTCCTGCTCACTGTGTGCATCCTGCTCGTCGCCAAGTTCTGCAAGACCAACGCGGACGAGAAGGTGGAAAGCATCCTCTCCCACCTCGCCGGCGCCAACTGCGGCGGGTGCGGCTGCACGGGCTGTTCGGGCTTTGCCGAAAAGCTCGCCAAAGGCGAAGCGACCCTTTCCGACTGCCACGTCACGGAAACCGCGCAGAAGGCGGCGATCGCCGAGATCCTCGGCGTCCCCTTCTCTGCGGGCAAGCCGACCGTGAGCGTCTGCCACTGCGCGGGCGGGCAAAATGCCGCGGACGCGTTCACCTACAACGGCGCAAAGGACTGCGCCGAGGAAAACAAGCTCGCGGGCGGACATAAGTCTTGCAAATACGGGTGCCTGGGGGACGGCAACTGCTCCCGCGTCTGTCCCGAGGGCGCCATCTCCCTTCCCGGCGGCTGTGCGCAGACGGACGACAAGTGCATCTCCTGCGGGGCGTGCATGCTCGCCTGCCCCAAGAAGCTGTTCTCGCGCATCCCCGCCGACGCCAGGGTCTATATCGCCTGCTCCTCGCACGCGAAGGGCAAGGCGGTCATGGATGCCTGCAAGGTGGGCTGCATCGCCTGCGGCAAGTGCGCGCGCGTCTGTCCGCAGGGCGCGATCACGATGCAGGACAATCTTCCCGTCATCGACTACGACAAGTGCGTAAACTGCGGCAAGTGCGCTGAGGCTTGCCCGCGCGGGAGCATTCGCACGAGATATTAACACGAGATATTTAATTATTTTTCCCAAAAAACGGGGCGCTTCGAACAAGCGTCCCGTTTTTCTTGTCGTGATTTATTTTTGTCGCGACTGATCGCTTCGCGTCCCGAGCGCAGCGGCGAGTGCCGCGCACCGCGCCATGACGCTCTCCTTCGTGACCCTGCTTTTCCGCACGATGTCATGCCCGTGCATCGTGCCCACTGTCTCCCGCAGCGTCACGGGCACATGCTGTTCACGCAATTTTTCCGCAAAGGCAACGCCTTCATCGTGCAGACAGTCAAACTGCGCCGTCTCCAGATAGGTCGGCGGAAAAAAGCTGACGTCCGCCTCCTCCGCAGGGGAACAATATTGCCCGTCCGCAAGATAGTACTGCCACATTTTTTTGTTCAGCCGCGCGTTCCACATGGGCGTATCGGAAAAAGCCTGCATCGACTGCGTCTGCATGCGCCGATCAAGCACGGGATAGACGAGCATGAAAAAGCGCGGCGCAGGCAGTCCTGCCCGATGCGCGCGAAACACGACGTCCGCCGCCAGACAGCCGCCCGCCGAGTCCCCGCCCACCGCAAGGCGCGCGGGGTCGACGGCAAGCTCTGCGGCATGCTCCGCCGCCCACGCATACGCCGCAAAACAGTCCTCATTGGGCGCGGGACAGGGATAGTTCGGCGCGAGGCGGTAGTCAACGAAGAGCACGCGGCACCCCGTCCGCGCATATGCCGCAGCGTTCCGGTAGTGATATCGTGCCGCTTTGAACACAAACCCGCCGCCATGAAAATAGACAAGGCAGGGAAGCCTTCCCCTCTCCCCTTTTGGCGAGATAAGAAAGGCGCGCACGGGCACTTTTCCCGCGATTGTGACGCGGCGCACCGAAACGCCTCTGCTGCCCTTGGGCACAAGGGAGAGCGCCGCGCGTGCAAGCGCGAAGGTCCCCCACCCGAACGGCGGCGATACCCTGGAAAAGATCCCAAAGCTCCGATCGATCGGATAGCGCGTCCGCATGATCTCCTCCCGCGCGCTTATATGGGCGCCGCTTCGCGCGCCGCTCTGACGGCCGCAGCGATTGCGGACGCCGTCTCCTGCAGGTGCTGCTTGGTGTGAACGGCGGAGACGAACATTGCCTCAAACTGCGAGGGCGCGACGTACTGCCCCGCGTCCAGCATCGCGCCGAAGTAGCGCGCGAACGCCGCCGTGTCGCAGGCGCACGCCTCGACGTAATTTTTGGGTGCGCGCGCTGCAAAGAAGGGCGTGAGGATGGAGCCGACCCGCGTGGCGGGCACGCCCGCCGCGCGGAACGCTTCTTCCAGATATGCCCCCTTCTCCTCCAATGCGGGGTAAATATTCTCTCTCCCCTCGCGCAGGATGCGAAGCGTCGCAAGCCCCGCCGCCGTCGCGACGGGGTTCCCTGACAGCGTCCCCGCCTGGTACACGCCGCCCAGCGGCGCGACGACGGACATGATCTCCCGCCGCCCGCCGTAGGCTGCAAGCGGCATGCCGCCGCCCACGATCTTGCCGTACGCCGCAAGGTCGGGCGTCACGCCATAGCGCTCCGCCGCGCCGCCGTAGGCGACGCGGAAGCCCGTGATGACCTCGTCAAAGATGAGCAGCGCCCCGCTTTGATCACAGAGCGCGCGCAGTCCCTGCAAAAAGCCCTCCTCGGGCGGGACAACGCCCATATTGGCGGCAACGGGCTCGACGATGACGCAGGCGATCTCCCCGCGGTTTGCCTCAAAGAGCTCGCGCACGCTTGCAAGGTCGTTGTACTGCGCGACGAGCGTCTCTGCAGCATACCCGCGCGGGACGCCGAGGCTGTCCGGCACGGCGCCCGTTAAACACCCCGAGCCCGCTTTGACGAGCAGGCCGTCCGAATGCCCGTGATAGTTGCCCGCAAATTTGACGATCTTCTCCCGCCGAGTATAGCCGCGTGCGACGCGCACGGCGGACATGGTCGCCTCCGTGCCCGAGTTGACGAGGCGGACAAGCTCCATGTGCGGGCAGGCGGCGCCAATCTCCTCGGCGAGCTCCGTCTCTCTGCCCGTGGGCGCACCGTAGGAGAGCCCCTCTTGTGCGGCGTCCGTGACCGCGCGGACGACCTCCTCGCGCGCGTGCCCTAAAACGAGCGGACCCCAGCTCATCACATAGTCGGTATAACTTCTGCCCCCGACGTCGGTGATCGTGTCCCCCTTCGCCTCGCGGATAAAGCGGGGCGTGCGTCCGACGGCGCGGAAGGCGCGCACGGGGGAATTGACGCCGCCCGGGATGATCCTTTTCGCCCGTTCAAAATACTGTTGATTCTCGCTCATATCCTGCCTCTCGGTTACTGTGCGGAATGCTCCTGCTGCCAGTGCGCCCAGTCCAGCGCATGATAGGTGATGACGATGTCCGCCCCCGCGCGGAAGAACGCCGTCAGAAGTTCGGTGACGGCGCGCTTTTCATCCAGCATGCCCGCCTGCGCCGCAGCCTTGACCATGGCATACTCCCCGCTGACGTTGTAGACGGCGAGCGGCAGCTTGGTCTGCGCCCGCGCCGCGTGTACGACGTCCAGATAGGCGAGCGCGGGCTTGACCATGAGGATATCCGCCCCCTCTGCCTCGTCTGCGGCGAGCTCGCGCAGCGCCTCCCGCCCGTTGCGGATGTCCATCTGATACCCCCTTCTGTCCCCCGTCTGCGGAGCGGAGTCCGCGGCGTCGCGGAAGGGAGAATAGAAGACGGAGGCAAACTTAGCGCTGTAGCCCATGATGGGCGTAGCGGCAAAGCCGTTCACGTCGAGCGCCTCACGAATGGCGGCAACCACGCCGTCCATCATCGAGGAGGGCGCGACTATGTCCGCCCCCGCTCTGACGGCAGCCAGTGCCGCCTTTGCATGCAGCGGCAGGGACGCGTCGTTGTCCACGTCGCCGCCGCAGAGCACCCCGCAATGCCCGTGCGTAGTGTATTCGCACAGGCAGATATCGGCGATGACGAGCAGCGCTTCTCTCTTCTGCGCGCAAAGCTGCTTGATGCGGCGGATGGCGCGCTGGACGACGCCGTCTTCCGCGTATGCCTCACTCCCTAAATCGTCCTTGTGCGCGGGCACGCCGAAGAGCATCGTCCCGCCGATCTGGCAGGCGAGCATCTCGTCCACGATCTCTTCCAGCCGATCGACCGAATAGCGGTACACCCCGGGCATGGAGGGAACTTCCTCCCTGATATTTTCCCCGTCGATGACGAAAATGGGATAGATGAGTGCACCCGTCCTCACTTGCGTCTCGGCAACGAGATCGCGCATGGCAGCGCTGCGCCGCAGTCTTCTCAGTCTTTGCATGATTCCTCCTGTAAAATCCTGTCTGCCATTGCCTCCGCGCCCGGCACGGCGGCTACGAGCGGCGTGATACCGCGCATGTGAAGCGCCTTTGCCGTCTCCTCGCCGATGCAGACTGCTTGCACGCCCTCGGGCAGCGGCGCGAACTCCAAAAGCGCGCTCGCGCCGCCGAAGGAGCCGAACGTCACATACTTTGCCGTCTGCACCGTGCGCGCCGCACGCGACAGGGCAGCATGGTCATAGATCACCTCATAGAGATCGTAGCGCACACCCGCCTTACAAAGAAGCCGATTGCCCGCCTTGGCGCACAGGACGGCGACCTTTTCGCGCGGGGCGACAGTTTTCAGTGCCTCCGTGAGCGCGCGCGTCGTCTGCGCCCCGGGGACGAGATCTGCGTGAAAGCCGAACTCGGCGAGCCTGTTCGCCGTATGCTTCCCCACCGCCGCAAAGCGGTGACGGGCAAAGCAGCGATGGTCGATTCCCAGCGCGCGGCATCGTTCAAAGAACACGTCCACGCCGTTCGCGGACGTGAACGCCAAAAAGTCGTAGCCCGCAAGATCTGCAAACACGCCGTCAAAAGCGAGGGGCGAAATGCGCCCGATCGGACAGGGCAGGGGCGTAAGCCCACGCGCAAGCAGCGCATCGGACATATGCGCGACGTGCGTCTGCGTGCCGACGACGGCGACACGCGCGCCGCTTGGCACCGGTTTTTCAAATACGCTGCCAAAATTTTCGCCCAACAAACGGGGACCGCACACCTCGCCGACGACGGCGGTCAGCGGCGCTTCCAGTTCACGGGCAAGCGTTCCAAGTTCTGCGAGGGCACAGCGCCGCACCTGCATGTTCTGCGTCCCCGCGCACGAAATGAGCGCGGCGGGCGTTTGCGGCGAAAACCCGCCCTTGATCAGCCCCTCTGCGATCTGCGCACAAGCCGCCTTTGCCATGAGAAAGACGAGCGTCCCCCCTATTTGGGCAAACTTCCCGAAGTCGGGCACGCCCTGCGCGGTGTGCGCCGTGACGATCGTCACCGACTGCGCGACGCCGCGATGGGTGACGGGAATGCCCGCGAGCTCCGCGGCGGCGACGGCAGAGGTCACGCCCGGGACGACGGCGCAGGCAATGCCCTCTTCGGCGAGCGCCGCAAGTTCCTCGCCGCCCCGCCCGAACACGAAGGGATCGCCCCCTTTCAGGCGGACGGTGAGCGGGTATTTCCTTCCGCACGCGACGAGCAGATCGTTGATCTCCGCCTGCGCCATGCTGTGCGCACCCGCCCGCTTCCCGACGCAGATCTTCTCGCACCGGGGCGGCGCGAGGGCAAGCAATCCTTCGTCGAGGAGCGCGTCGTAGACGATACAGTCCGCACGCCTGAGAAGCTGCGCGCCCCGCAATGTGATCATTCCCTCGCCGCAGCCCGCGCCGACCAAAACGACGCGGTTCATGCAAACGCCTCCGCGAGCGCCGAAATGTCGCGTGCGTCGCGATACGAGGTGAAACGGATGACGCCCTCCTTCTGGGCATAGAGCGTTGTGCCGTCAAAATAGCAACCGACGCCGCCCGTGCACCCGCCGCCCAGAAGGCGCTGGCAGGCGCGCTCGATGCGGGCAGTTTCACCCGTTTCTGCATCGTGAACGAGCCGTCCCGCCTCCCCTTCCAAGGCAATGATGCCCTGGCAGGCAGCCGGGACGCACATTGTCGGCGCAAGCCGCTCGACGCGGATTTCGGGATGCGCAAAGCCGAGGCGATCCAGCCCCGCGCAGGCGAGCACGAGCGCGTCATATTCGCCCGCGAGCATCTTTTGGATGCGCGTATCGACGTTGCCGCGCACGGGCAGAATGTCCGCCTGCGGAAACAGTTCCTGCACGGCGGCAGCGCGGCGGGGCGAGCCCGTGCCGATGCGCAAAACTTCCCGTCCCGCAAGATAGAGGAGCGCGTCGCGCGCGTCGGCGCGCGGCAGGCAGAAAAATGCATCGTGCGCCTCGTCCGTAGGCAGATCCTTGGCGGAATGCACGGCAACGTCCAGTTCGCCCGATGCGATCATCTCCGAAAAGATATCGGTGAACGCGCCGCGCCCGATTTCAGAGAGCGGCGAGGAGCGGTCAACGTCTCCGCGCGTGCGGACGATGACCAGCTCGCTCTCCACGCCCCTTTTGCGGTACGCGTCCTGCACAAGGCGCGCCTGCGCCACGGCGAGCGCCGAGCCGCGCGTTCCGATCTTCAGCTTCCTCATGATTCCTCCAACAGGGCGCGCAACTCCCGCTCGTACGCCTCGCGATCCCCCGCCGCGCGCAGCTGTTCGGCGCGGGCGACGATCTCCCCGAGGTTTTCAGGCAGGGCGCGGGCAATGCGATCGCGCAGGAGCGCCGCCAGGAGCGGCGACGCGCCGCCCGTCGAAACGCCGATGCTCACCTCCCCGCGCACGATGAGCGCGGGAAAGAAGAAGTCGCAGTTCTCTTTGTCGTCCACGCAGTTGACGGGGATATGGCGGGCGCGGCAGTCCGCGCAAACGCGCGCGTTGAGCGCACGATCGTCCGTCGCGGCGATCGCAAACGAAGCACCGTCCAAGAACTTCGGCGCATATTCCGCATATACGGCGTGCGCAAGGACCGTCAGTTCTGGCAAAACTTCGTGCGCACAGACAATGAGCTGCACGCCAAAGGGCGCAAGCCGCTGCGCCTTGTGCAGGGCGATGTTGCCGCCGCCGACGAGCACGACGCGCGCGCCCTCGATCTCGTGCATAAAGGGAAAACACTTCATGTTTTTTCTCCGATAAGTCCGTTCACCCGCGCGACGAATGCCCGCGGATCGCGCGATCTGAGCAGGGCGAGCTCCCCCGCGACGGGCGCGCCGAACGCCGAAAGATAACGGCGCGACGCCTGTGCGGCAAACAGCTCGAACAGGCACTCCTCGACCACCGCGCGGGCGGAAAGAGCCGCCTGCTGCTTTCTTTGGTTGTTCTCCTTCGCCTGGCGGGAGAACTCGTCGATGCTAATAAGCGTGCACCCTGCGAGCGCTCGCACCGCTCCGTCGATATCGGGCGGCATGGCAAGGTCGAGAAAGAGCCGTTCCCCCGGGGAGGCGCTCAGGCTCTTTGCAACGCGCGATGCTTCAAACACCGTGTGCGGGGAGGCAGTCGCACTGATAATCACTTGCATCTGCTCTAAAAGATCATAGCGCGCCGTATAGGGAAAGGGAATGACCTCCCCCGCGGCAGAGGCGGGCACGCCGTGCGTACGCTCCGCGGCGTAGACGGTGAGCTCCGCGTGCGCGGCAAGATTTTTGAGCACGGAAGCGCCGAACTTGCCCGTACCGCCCACCACCATCACGTTGCCGCCGCCGGGCAGAAATCGCGCCGCTTCGTTGGCGGCGAGCGTCGCGATCGAGCACGCCACTTCGGAAATCTTGGTCTGCGCGCGCACCCGCTTGCCGCAGCGGATGGCACTCTGAAAGACCTCGTCCAGCCCCGCGCTCACCCCTGCGGCGCGTGCTTCCTCATAGGCGTCGCGGATCTGCCCCAAGATCTCGTCCTCGCCGAGCAGCATGGACTTCAATCCCGCCGCGAGCAGGAAGAGATGCTCTTCCGCTGCGGGGAAATATTCAAACGCCGCCGATTTGACGCTTGCGAGCCGCAGCAAAATTGTCTCCGCCCGCTGCCGCGCGCAGGTGAAGTATAGCTCGGTGCGGTGACAGGTGACGAGCAGCACGCAGCCGCCCAGCCCGCGAAAACAGTGATAGAGCCGTGCGCGCTGTGAGGAAACGAACGCAAATTGACTGCGCTCCCTTGCGGGAGCGCGCGATAGGTTTAAAGAAAGACACTGCATCGTAAAACTTGCCGCAATGCTCAGATGCCGGCAGTCAGTTTGTTCTCCACATAATCAAACCCGAGGCGGGCGACGGTGTCCGCAAAGCGCTCGCCGTCGATGCCCTCGTCCCTGAAAATGGCGATTGCACGCTCGATGACCGTCATGACCTGCTCTTCCGAGGTGAAGATGGTCCCGAGCGCCCTGCCCTGCGCGACGCGCTTGCCCCACCTGCCGCCGATACAGATCTTGTAACCGTCCCGATAGTCCGCAACGGCGCCGAACGGGCACTGATTGCGGCATCTGCCGCAGTGATTGCACGTCTCCTCGGGAATTGCGATCTTGCCATCAACAACATGCGCCGTCCTGATGGGACATGCAGCTTCCACGCGGCACTTCTTGCAGCCGCGGCACTTATCGAGGTAGACGGTCGGGATGCGCTGTCCGATGACGCCCAGATCGTTGAGATCGGGTTTGACGCAGTTGTTGGGACAGCCGCCCACCGCGATCTTGAACTTGTGCGGCAGCGCGACGCCGCGCATGCCCTCGTAGAAGCGCTCATGCACCTTTTCGGAGAGCGAGAAGGTATCGATCAGGCCGTACTGACAGGTCGTCCCCTTGCAGGAGACGACGGGCCGGACGCGCTTACCCGTTCCGCCCGTATGCAGTCCGTTCGCGGCAAGGAAATCGATGAGCGGCTGAATATTTTCGTATTTGACGCCCTGGATCTCCAGCGTCAGCCGCACCGTCATCGTGACGACGCCCGAACCGTACTTCTCGCTCGCCTCCGCAATGACGCGGTGCTGCTGTGCGGTGAGCTTCCCGTTTTTGGTGATGACGCGCGCATTGAATACGTCGGGATAGCGCTTGTCCTGCAAGAACCCCATACCCTTGACCCGCTTGATCTCCTCGGGCGAAACTGTGTACTCCATATGATCTCCTTTTTCGGACGCTGCCCGCCCGCTCTTGATCTTGATATGTTCATTGTACCATATCCCGCGGGCAAAGTCAATAGCTCCCGCAAAAAGCGGCGCATACGAAAAGACCGCCCCGAAGGGCGGCCTTTGTGTAGCCGATATGATTTACGCTTGCGGGACCGTCACGGTGACGCCGTTACAACTCACAGTCAGCTGCTGCGTACCGTCCGCCGCAATGGTGACGACGTAACTTCCGCACACTTCGCCGTCGAGCAGGAAGACAGGCGCCTCCCCCTTCATCACGCAGGTCAGCGTGTAGGAGCTGCCGTCCGACCCGGTCACGGTCTCCTCGCCCTCGAAGGCGAAGTCCGCATACGACCAGTCTGCCGCTGTAGCCGTCGCAGTGCCGCCGTTCCGGATGCTGACAGTGAGCGATGTTCCGTCCAGCGTCATTGTACAACGAATGGTCCGCATGGTTGCAGCGTCGAACGCGGAGAAGGTAAGCGTCTGGTTGCCGTCCGTATAGCTCAGCGTGGGCGTTGCAAGAATACCGTTGATGCGCGCACTTAAGGACAGCGCGCCGTTGACAGTGTCCGCAGTCGCGCTGACGACAACCGTGTCCTTGCCGACCTGATAGGTGCCGACAAATGCCTCAGGCGTGAAATCCACCTTGGTATATTCGATGCCGTTCGTCGTCGCGCCCGCCGACGTAAATACCGCCGTCTGATCTGCACCGCCGCGGCGATAGGTCACTGTAAGCTGTCCGGCGACGTCATTATCAATGCGCAGGACGATCACCTCCGAACCGTCGACATAGAGTTCTGCACGCTCGGTGAGCGTCAGGCTCCCGCCGTCTGCTGCATAATAGGAACCCGCCATGGCAGCAAGATCGGAATGCGCATACACTTTGGTGCCGATGGTAAGATAGGTTCTGTCCACGATGGTCAGCGTTCCGCTCGTGTTGTCCGGCAGGAGATATTCGACCGTAATGGTCTCCAAATTATTGGAGACGCCGATGGTCAAATTGTAGGTCTCGATCACGATCGCATCCAGCAGCGCATCGGACGCACCGTCTGCAATGGAGCTGATGTGAAGCGTGCCGTCCTCTTCAAAGGTAACCGTCTCCTGCACGTACTGCCCCTCATAGACAAAATCGATCTCGCGCAGCGTCTCCATCGTACTTTCAGGTGCGCAGAACAGCCAGTAGGGCGTACCGATATAGTCCGCGTTGGCGCCGTCAACTGCGATCTCTGCATACTGCACGTCCAGGCCGTACGCACCGGGGACGATGGTGTAGCGCCAGTAGGTGTACTGCGTATCGCTCGTATGCTCAGGCTCACTATCGATCGTGAGGTACAGCTCAACATTATTGTTGCGAACCATCCCGTAGCCCCAGGAGAAGTAATACGTCTCCCCGTTCAGCGCCACCGTGCTGTTTTCCTGATTGAAACGCATGGTCACAGGATCGCTCCCGCCGGAGAGATAGAAGTCGTCTTCATCTTCCAGCGAAAGCATGAGCGTCTCCCATGCCATGGGAAGGAATGCTTCCGTAAAATAGGTCGCTGCTGCGGCATACGATCCGTTGCCGCCCGCAATTGCCCAATAAACTCCCTCCGCATTAACCTGCGTGAGATAGAATGTGTTGCCCTCTGTACCATAGGGCGCGTATGCCACGGCGATTGCCCCCAGATCCTCAAGATAGGTGAAATAAGCAGTATGAGGCGTTGTCGTGTCCGAAGCGCAGTCATAGACGCTGATGGCGATTCTGCCATCACGAGAGATGGTAAGAAGCTGCGCATTGCTCGAATAGGTCTGCATGAACGCATCCATTGCGGTATCGCGGAAATAGTAACCGCCGCGCAGAGGGTCGTCCGTCTCCAGCAGAAAGGCGTCTGACGTGCCCGCAAGCGGACGAATGGTATATGGCTGCGCCCCGACCGCAAAGCGGTAGACCGTCTCGCCGTCTTCCAAACCGACGGACATCGTGTATTGGGCGCCGTCGAAGCTGACATCTGTTTCAGACAAAAACTCAAAATGATACAGGTCGTTGGAATCAGACCAGGTCGCCTCTTCCTCCTCGCTGCCCATGAGCCAGTTCTGCGTATAGGGAGCAAAGACGACATCTCCGGCAGTCGAGCGCAGATAGGTCGCATCTCCCATATACACGAGCGCGTAATCCGTTCCGTCCAGGTTGAACCAGATGCCGCTGCCCAATAAACCAAGCCCCGCGCTGCACGATACCGTCGAACCCCGATAGGACACGATACTGGCGCTGAAATCTATGGTAAGGATATCCCCGGAAGAGTTGCGGTAAGAAGAGGAGTACGGTCCCGTATAGGTCGTAACAGCCGTCCCGTTCTCGCTCTCCGATGTGCCCATGTAGACGCCGCCGGAACTGGTGAACGAATAGGAAACTTCCGTTGACGGCACATAGAAGAACATGCCTGCCGAACGCTCCGCGTCCTCGTTAAACATGAAAACCGTGATCGCCTGTTCGGTTTGGGAAGGGATCATCGAGCCTGCCGCATAGATGCTCCACGCAAAATACCCTTCCTCATCGGGGATGGAAGAGATCACATAGTATGCGGACGTATCGTCCTCAGTATACCACGAACCTGCAAACGCAGAGCCGTCTGCCATAAAGAAGTATTCAAACTCACCCTGCGCATTGTACAGATCGAGCCGCCCTTCCTCGTTATTATAGGTAAGGGTATAGTTCGCACCGTCCATCGTGCAGGAAATGACGATATCCTCGTACTCCCCTTCAACGCCCGTGACCGCAAAGGAATCGGCGCCGTCATAGGTGCCCTCCTCAAAATTGAGCGTGCCGTAAATGCTGACCCACGGCGTTTCGGCATATCCGCCGAGGTCATAGGTCTGCTCCGAAGGATCGGGCGTGGGATTGGGATCCTCTTCGCTCGGCGTGCAGGCAGCAAAGACGCCCAGCCCGAGCGTAAGGAGCATGGCAGCTGTTAAAACCAGCTTCTTCATCGTATGTTGGCCTCCTGAAAATGCACGGGACATTCCCGCGCTTAGAATTATTATACCGAAAAACGGTGTGTATTGTCAAACATTTCAACCTTGCATCACAAATTCGGCTATAGCTTTTGCTTATTCCGCCTATGAGAAAAGTCAATTTATCATCGCTTCATGAAAAGCGCATGAAAGACCGGTGAAAACGCGCAGTCAGACCGTCTTGATCATCAGTCGGATGATCTCCTCGTTTGTCTCGCGCATGCCGATGCGGGCGAGATCGCTCACGTTGCGGATGGTGTTCTCCACCCCCTTTTCCAGGATACCGTCCCCGCCGCGGAACTCGCTTCCCCGCTTGGTCATCTCCATGCCGACAAGCCCCGCTTCAACCGCCGAGGCGACCTTCGCCGCGCAGCTGGACTTTGCGCCGTCGCAGATGACGCCCGACTCAATGGCGAGCGCATTGACGACGGTGTGCGCGATCTCGTCATATCCTCCGCCTAAAAGATAACAGATGCCCGCGCCCGCGCCGCAGCCGGCGCTGACCGCACCGCAGTATGCCGAAAGGCACCCGATCCCAGCTTTCAGATGGACGGTGACGAGGTCGGAGACGACGAGCGCGCGCAGCAGTCGTTCGCGCGGGATCGCATACTTCCTGGCGTATACGATGACGGGAAGGGAGGCGGTCATGCCCTGATTGCCGCTGCCGGAGACGATGACGACGGGCAGTTCGCAGCCGTTCATGCGCGCATCCGAGCCGGCCGCTGCCGCCGCCTTGGCAAGGTTGTGCACGTCGTCGCCGAACGCCTGCAATAAGATCTTGCCGACGCGCGCGCCGTAGTCGTTCTTCAGCCCCTCCTCGGAGATCGCGGTATTGTAGTCGATCTGACGCGAGAGCAGCGCATCGACGTCTGCAAGGTCGACGGTATCGGCGAACTCTACGATCTCCCTGACAGAGATCTGCGCCTTGAGTGTCGCGTTGGCGCCCTGCTCCTCCTGTGCGGTCTGCTTATCGAAGCGCACCTCGCCGTTCCGCTCGATATGTACGACGTTGGTATGATGCCCGGAGATGCGCACGAAGGCGCTGTCCTCCCCCTTCGTGACGCGGATTCCGATATCAAAGACGCAGCCCGTATCCGACTGCACGACGCGGATGGGTTTGGTCTTGAGGTACTCTGCCATGGCGTGGCGGCCCGCGTCGTCCACGTCTGCAATGACCTCCAAAAGGCGCTCCGTTTTGCCCGCGGCGATGCCTGCGGCAACGGCGGCAGCGACCCCGCGCATCCCGCCCGTATTGGGCACGATGACGCTCTTGACGTTCTTCAAAATGCTGTCACTGACGGCAACTTCGACCGCCTCGGGAATGGCGCCCAGCGTATCGCGGGCGAGCGCCGCGGCATAGGCGACGGCGATGGGCTCGGTACAGCCCATCGCGGGGACGAGCTCCTCTTCGAGAATGGCAATGCAGCTTTTGTAGGTATGCGTATCCATAGCACAAAGCATACGCCGAATGTCGGAAAATGTCAAGCAAAATGCCCCCTTTCGCCTCGTTCCCCCAAAATCCGCCATCCGCGCGCCGCGCTGAAATTCCTTGACATACGCGCGCGCGCGTATTATAATGATACAGACATTTTTACCCTACTTTGGAGGAACATATGACACGATCTGCAAGACATCTCTTGCACCTGTGGTACGGCATCTTCCTCGCCCTGTTTACAGTCGTCATTGCGGTACTGTTTGCAGCGCAGGCGGCAGATCTCTACTTCAGCGGCGTCGGATATTCCCGTGAGCTTGTCGTTGAGCGCGTCACGATGCTCGCCGTCCCCTTCTGGCTGTGGATCGCAGCGATCGCCGTCGGCGGTGTGCTCGTCCTCGTCTTCCCGCCCGAGAAAAAGATCCTGAAGCGCATCCCCGATGACAGAAAGTCGGTGGAGCGGCTCGTGCGCATGGCGGGCGAGAGCGAGAGTGAGAAATACGCGGCGGCAAAGTCCGCCCTGCAAAAGGAGAGCAAGGTGCGCAGAATTGTATGGCTGTGCTGCCTTGCCGTCTGCCTTGCCTGCATGGGCATCGCGCTCGCGTTCATCTTTAACTTTCCGGCATATCCCAACGTGGAGGACTACCCCGTTTCCGAGCCGAACGCCGCCGTCTACGACGCAATTTTAATGCTCGTGCGCAGCGTGCTTCCCTGTGCCGCCGTGGCATTCGTTGCGTGCCTCGGCGCCACGATCTATGACGCGGTTTCCGCAAAGCGCATCCTGCCGCAGGCGAAGATCTTACTCGCGGAGGGCGGCAGAGCGCAGACAGTGCCCGCTGCGGGAGGCAAGGCGGCATTGCTCGATTCCCCCCGCACCCTGCTGATCGTGCGCATCGCCGTCTTTGCCGTGGCGATCGCACTCATCATCTGGGGCATTCTCAACGGCGGCGCGGGCGACGTCCTTGCAAAGGCAGTCGCCATCTGCACCGAATGTATTGGACTGGGTTGATCACATATGAAAACATTATTTCGCAAAATCGGCGGCTTTTTCAAGTCGATCGGGCGGTGGTTCAAAAATCACGCCCCCACCAAAAGAAGGCTCATTCAACTCTACGCGGCGCTGCTGACCAATGCCAATATCAAGGGATTCATCAGCGGCACGATCTACACGGGAAGCAGCAAAGTGATGTGCGTCCCCGGGCTCAACTGCTACTCCTGTCCCGGCGCGATCGGCGCATGTCCCCTGGGTGCGCTGCAAAATGCGCTGGCAAATTCGGGAACGCGCGCGCCCGTGTACGTCCTGGGCATCCTTGCGCTCTTCGGCATCATCCTCGGAAGAACGATCTGCGGATTTTTGTGCCCGACGGGACTTTTGCAGGACTTTGCCTATAAAATCAGGACGCCCAAGCTCAAAAAGAGCAAGGTGACGCGCCTTTTATCCTATCTCAAGTACATCCTGCTCGTCGTGCTGGTGATCGCGGTTCCCCTCGCCTTTGTCGGACAGGACCGCCTGATCCCCGCGTTCTGCAAATTTGTCTGCCCTGCGGGCACGTTCGGCGGTGCGATCAGCCTGCTGTTCCACCCCGATAACGCCGACCTGTACGGCATGCTCGGTCCCATGTTTACATGGAAGTTTGCGCTCTTCTGCGCCATTGCCGTCGCATGCGTCTTTATCTACAGGGCGTTCTGCCGCTTCATCTGTCCGCTGGGCGCCATCTACGGATTCTTCAACAAGATCGCGCTCCTCGGCATCAAATTAGACAAAGAAAAATGCACCGACTGCGGACTGTGCGTCGCGCACTGCAAGATGGACATCAAGCGCGTCGGCGACCATGAGTGCATCAACTGCGGCGAGTGCATTTCCGTCTGCCCGACCAAGGCGATCCGCTGGAAGGGCTCCAAGCTGTTTGTGCGCGCCAACGAGGTGGAGGCCCCCGCAACGGACAAGGCACCGCTTGCACAGATGGTGCGCCCCGCCGCAGTTGAGAGCGTGGCAGCCGCAAGCCCTGCGGCCCCCGTCGCAGAAACCACGGTCATGAATGCTGCTGTGGCGACCACTGACACGGAGCGCACCGAGGCACAGCCGATCACGATCGCCCACGACGAGAGCGCAGCGGCAGCGGCAAAGCCCCCCTTCCGGATCGGCAGCAAGGGACAGCGCATCTTGAAGGCAGTCGTCTATGCGCTGGCAGCGCTCGTGCTTGCAGGCGCGCTGCTCTACTACAATTTCTTCGACGTGGAAGCCGCCTCTGCGCCCGCCGTCGGCACCGAGGTCGGCGACCTCTGCCCCGACTTCACGGTGCAGGTCTACGACAATGCAACGGGCGAGCTGACCGAGCAGACTTACTCTCCCGAGACCAGCCGCGGCAAGGTGACCGTCATCAACTTCTGGGGCACCTGGTGCGACCCCTGCAAGGCGGAGCTGCCCTACTTCGATCAGGTCGCAAGCGAGGATCCTGATATCGTCATCGTGACCGTGCACAGCATTCTGGACGCGCCAACGGCGCCGGAATATATTTCTACCAACTATCCAAACAGCAATATGTTGTTCACGCAGGACGGCATGCAGACAGTGGACGGCGCCGAATATGACGTGTTTACGCTGCTGGGCGGCAGGAACTCCTATCCCAGAACGCTCATTCTTGACAGCGAAGGCGTGATCACGTTCGCGTTTACCGGCAGCATCCGCTACAAGGAACTGGTCGCCGAGATCGCCAACGCCAAGGCAAATATCTGACAAAGATCAGCCGACGATCAAGCGCGGCGCACTCCGAATAGAGCGCGCCGCGCTTTTATTTCGCAAATCTTTTCTTCAAAAATATTTTTGCGAGGTGCTGTTGTTTTCCATTTTATAACTTCAGGGGAGGCAAGTTTGCCCGAGATTGAACGGATATTTCTCCTTTGTCTCAATGGAAGTGTGTTATACAAAAAAGAAACGGAACTTGCGTTCCGTTTCTTTTTTGTTCTGCCGCCATACAGCTCATTTGCTGTTACGCGGGGTTATTCTGCCGCTGTGCGGCTTCGTTATGCCTGCGTGATGGTCACGGTAACCGTACCGTCAATCGGCATAAACGATTGGTCCAATGCGATAGCAATTTCAAAGGACTCACCTGCCCCAAGGCTAACGGTATACGATGTCATATTCGCTCCGGTGTCATCGTAAAGAGTTTCCCAATACCCCCACTGCGTATTATAAACTGCCAGCGAAACGACACCCGTCGCAGGTACAACGTCAAACGTGTAAGTTCCTGCTTCCGTAGCCACAAAGGTATAGTGTGTGCCCGAATTGTCATAGAAATCGGAAGCATGAATCTCCACATTTTCATTTACGCCAACAACAAAATCACTTTCGACAGGCTCATCGCCGCCTTCGCCGGGAGCCGTGAGGGTGTAGGTCTGCGAGACATACAGCACAATCGTCACAGTTTCGTTCGTGTTGTTGGTGACGGAGAACGTGACCGAACCGATTCCGAGAGGCGCAGCGCTCGTGAAGCTGAACGGCGTCTCGCCGTCTGCCGCATAGGTCGTGCCGTTGTAGAACGCGCTGACAGCCGTGCTGTTTGTGGAGACAGTCAATTCCGACGTAGCGCCGTAGCTGAAGTACAGCGTCGTGTTGGAGCCGATCTCGACCTCGTAAGCGCCGATACCGCTGCCCGCACCGCCGAGAATGAAACGCGAATCTTCCCTTCCTTCTCCGGTGTAGCTATCGTATGCGACATCGACAGGCGTAAACGTGACCGTACCTGCAGTGTAGGAATAGAACGCATAGACCGTGCCCGCCTTCATATAAATGACCGTCGAATCTCCGTCATACATGAAGTACTGATCGTTGTAGTAATCAAACGAGAACGTTGCACCATTAACTGAAATCGTGTAATCGCCGCTCTGCGCAGGGACAAAGAAGTAATTGACAGGCGTCCAAAAATCGGGGCTTGCCTCAACTTCATTCTCGCCAGGCACAAGCATCGTGCCAACAAGCTCGGTCCCCTCTGCCGCAATCGGCTCATAGACGACATACTCGGTGAGCGAGAAGTTGTATGCAAGCGCCGCGCCGTCAGAAGTCGTGAACACGATTTCGGGCACCTCTTCATCCGTGACGAAGGTGATCACGCCGTCCACAGGCGTGTAGGTTTCGCCGTTGTAGACGACCTGCGCCGTTGCGACATCCTCAACGGTCACCCTGAAGCGATCGCTGCCGCTGATCTCGTAGTACACGGAGCCGCCTGCAGGGACTTCCGCCTGATAGGTCAGCGCCTTGCTGATCACATAGGGATCAGCCTCGGTACCGCTGCCGCTGTCGGGCTGATCGTAATCGGGACGGGTGCCTTCGATCAGATAGATATCATAGACCTTCGAGCCCCAGCCGTTGACCTCGATCACATAGGTCTCGCCTGCCTCTGCCTCGAACTCGTTGGTTGCGCCTCTGCCGTTCACATCGGATGCGGGGAGGCTGACATCCATGACCTCGATCACAACATTGGGATCGGTCGTGTAGACGGTGTGGGTGCCGTCCTGTTCTGCCGTGAACGAATAGTAATAAGGTGCATTATATTCACTGGTATCGTTGACGGTCACGGAGCTGTTAACTTCCATGACGATGGGATTGTGCTCAGAGGTACCGGGCTCCTGCTCTTCTACCGTGACGATGATTGCATCTTCCAGCCAGTACTCATCCACGCCGGAAACAGAGGAGAAGCCATAGCTGAGCCCCATCTGCATCTTACCCGACGAAGGATCGTTGTAATGGATATTCGGATAGGTAAAGCCGAAGTCGTCCGCCGTGAGATTGTAAACGGTGCTGCCGTCGATCGTGACGTAGATGGTATCCATGTAGACGACGTTGGCGTCCGTCGACGAAGGATCGAGCGGGTAGGTAAGCGCATACTCGCCTTCCCCGGAGATGACGTAGGGATCTTCCTGCGTCCCCTCGCCCTCGATCGCATCGACCTTGGTCACAACGATGGAGTAGGTCGCGCCCGCAGAGAGCTGCGAACCGAGCTCATAGATATACGTCGTGCCGGCGGTGAGCTGCTGCGTTGCAAGGAAGCCGTCCTCACCGAAGCCGAAAGGACTGTCCTCACCGGAGACGGTGATCATGGGATTCATGCCCTCGCCATACGCACGGAAGGCATAGAGACCGCTCTCCGAAGGCGTGAACGCATAGTAGAGGCTGACGGAATCATAGGCAACGCCCATGACGACGTCTTCCACCAAGGTGTAAGGATTGCTTGCAGTCGTACCGAACGTGCCGTTGGCAACGCTGAAGCGAACCGTAATCTCCGACGTGCCGCTGTTGGACAGGCTGAAATTCGTCCACCAATTGGATTAGTATTCATCGTGCTCCTGCGGTTCGGTCTGGAAGCTGAACTCGGTGCCGCCGTTTGCCTGATACAGCTGATTATCAAACATTGCGGAAGCCGACGCGTTGTAGACGGTAATTTCGTACCCTCTGTACCCGTAGGCACGCAGGTATGCCGTACCGTTTGCAGGGATGGTGACCTTATAGAAACCGTTGCCATCGAGCCTTGCAGGCTGCGAAGGGTTGTCCTGATATGCAACCTCCGTTGCATCTTCCTCATAGTAGTAGCAGGGAATGAGCCAGTAGTTCTCCTCAGACACTTCGCCCTGATAGATACCCATGGCGCCCATGTAGCCGGCATAGCGCTCCAGGAAGAGACGAAGCTCTTCGGTGACACGGACGACGCCGTCCCCGTTGCAGGCGCTCGAATACTGCGCAATGAAGCAGTTAGGATCGGTTTGGGGCATAGTGCCGGAAAGATCGGTATAATTGATATACATGTATATATCAATCATGTTCGTTTCCGCATGATACTCCCCGGGGATCTGCAGGTTGGTATTTCCGTGCAGCTCAACATACTCGAAGCTTTCATCCATGTAACGGGACTCGCCCACCAACTTAGCGAGCAGATAAGGACCGTCCACCGAACCGATACGATAGTAACCGTCCTCGTCCAGAACAAGTTCCGCCGAACCATCGAGCGCAACGCCCGTAAGAAGCCCCTCCGGCGCCTCGTACACTTCCGGAAGGTTCGTTACAGGAACGATGATCTCGTTCTGCTCAGGTGCAGGCGTGGGATCGCCGATTCTCTCCAGTGTGAACTGCAGTTCCACGGGAAGCGTGACGTCCTCGCTTGTAAGCGAAATACCGAAGGTGTGCGTCGAAGAACGAAGATCTGCCGCGTGCTCCTCACTGATTTCAAACTCCAGGACCGTCGCATCGGTGATCATGTTGCCCGCTTCATTCACAGGGCCGCGCTGTGCAAGAAAGAACGCACCCGCGGAAGCTTCATAGGGGGAGTACTCCTTCACAGCCAGGTCAATGCCTTCCGGCACGTCCAGAGTGACGCGGTATCTGCCCGCAGTCTTCGTCTGGAAGGTGTAGAAGTACTCGGTCGTATCTTCTTCGTCAAAGAGGACGTCATAGGTATCGGTAGCGCCGAGCGTGTACATCGAAATGCTCACTGTTGTGGCAAGCCCGAGCTCGTCGGTCACGATCGCATTGACCATGGAGAAATCGCCATAGTTACCGCCCGTGCGCGCTTTCTCCAGCACGATCCTGCGGTTCTCGTCGTTCGTTCCGATCTCGTCGCCCGAATACTGATATCCGGAAGGAGGCGTAATGCTGACCTCGTAACCATCAACGCTCTCTTGTGTCTCACCGGTGAGAATGAGCGTTGCAATGCCGTTTGCATTGGACGTTGCTTGGTACGTTACGTAGTCCCCGGATTCCCCTGTCTCATCGTACGCCATAAGCGTAACACTCAGAATTGCGCCCTGGACAGGGTTGCCGTCCTCATCCACAATGGTATAGGTGTAGGAGAGAGCTCCATAATCGATGACAAGCGTGTAGTCGTACACCCCTTCCGTCGTCGTGAGCTGCTCATATGTCGCATCGGGATACTCCTCAAGAATGGAATTCCAAGACGATGGCACAATCTGGACGTGGTAGTCCACGCCTGTAGGGAATGTATAGCTGCTTACCCCATCTACATTGGTCGCATTGGGAAAAAGGGTACACATCCCACCCTCTCCCACTACACACATTTGCACTCTGAGTCCGGGGATCGGAGTACCTGCTGTGTCTGTTACTGTAATGTTATACGTTGCTGATTCTGGCTCAACGACGGGGGAGTCGGCCTCCGGTGCACAAGCCGCGAGCACCGCGCCGAACAACGTAAGACAGAACAGCATGCACACAAGCAACGCTGCTTTCAGTCTTTTGCTCATAAGTTACCTCCAAAAATATTCTCTCTGACCGCCCGAAGGCGGGAGAAATTCAATTAACACATGCAGACACCCTTCCGGCTGCTTCGCAGCCACCTCCCCTAAACCTTCGGTTCATGGGAGGCAGCGGATAGTTCTCTGCACCTGCCCTCCCTGTGAATTTTCATGGGAGGCAATGATTGCCTTTGGGCTCCCCTGACTTTGTTAGGGGAGCTGGCGCCGTAGGCGTCTGAGGGGTGAAATATTACCCCTCATCCGTCCGCTACGCGTCCACCTTCCCCCCAAGGGGAAGGCTATCCTTCCGTCTGCTTCGCAGGCATCGTCTTGGCGTCGCACCCCTTCGCCTCAAGGGAGAAGGCTTCTCCCCGGGGAGAAGCTCCGCCGAAGGCGGTGATGAGGGGGTACACAACCCTTCCGGCTGTTTCGCAGCCACCGTCTTGCGGGACACCCCTTCGCCCCTGCGGGACACCTCCCCTAAAATTTTTAGGGGAGGCAGGGTTCCACGTCCCTGGTCATCATTACGATTTTCAGGGGATATTATTGCCTTTACAAAGCCGATCAGGTCGTGGGACGCGCGTAATAGCACAGCTGCAGCCACGAAATATCCGGCGTGAATCTGTCTTCCATTCGCATCAGGATGCGCAGGATCTCCACGAGTTGCTGATCAGCAACGACATAGCCGCTGTCATTTGCCGACTTGGCATATCCTTCTACGATATCGGTATAATCAATGCGGTCCTCTTCTGGAATCTGATCATAGACTGACTGATACTTCTCGTACGAGTAGAAGCCGTTGCCGCTGAAGTCGAAAAGTCCTTGCTCGATGAACCATGTCAGCGGATGGGAACTGAACGACGTTGCGCTCTCAAAATCGACCATAACAGGCGCAACGGGCTCGCCGTTTGCATTGACAACGTACCATGTATCTTCATCTGCAAAATATTCTACGCCGTCCACATACAGGGGCAGGATGATCTCGCCGGTCGTGGTGCCGTCCTCGTTGACCTCGCCGTCCGTCGTCCATGTAGGAGAAGCAATGGGCGAAATGACATAGTCGCCTTCATAGCGCTGGCAGTAGAAGTCGTACTCGCCGAAGTAACCGACCGAGAAGTATGCGCAGGCAAGATAGTATTCCTCCCCTGCAATGAGGTCGGCAACGATCTCGAAGTTGCCGTTGACGGCCACGGAAGGTCTGCCTTCGCCGCCCGCATGCTCTGCAAGCATATTTCCTTCGCTATCGAACAGCCAAGCCATCGTCTCGTTTCCGCCCGCGTTGTGGTTGCCGACGGAATAGAAGATGTAGGTCCCCGTCTCTTCGGGAACGAAGCGATAACGCATGCCGCGGGGTACAAAGATCTTATTGATCGTGACATGGTTTGCGTTGTTGACGCCGTCCGTGCTGAACAGCATATCGATCGCAAAGTCGTTGGTAAGCCCGAGAATGGGGTTGATCATGGGCTCGTAATTACCGAACTGCTCGAGATAGCGGCAGATCTCCAGCCACTCGGTCTCGTTATCGTTGGGATTATCGTTGCCCAGCATACCGACAATTTCGATCAGCAGATCCCTGAGCTCTTCCGTGACAGGGGTGTACATGATATCGGAGAATCTGCCAAGCCATGCATACTCCGTGATGAGATCCGAACGGTCGTAAAGGAAGCGATCCTCTTCGTCCAGCTGCTCGACGAGCGAGGAAATGGGATTGCCCTGCGCGTCGCTGACGCGGCTGAGTATATCGTCAAGCGTAGGATAAATCGCGGGACCCCAGAGGGTATCTTCGTTCATCTCGGCAAGCAGGTAGGGATCGCCATCCGCCGCCGCGCCGTCCTCCTTCGTGCCGACATGGTAGAATCCGTCGTCTGCAAGGTAGATATCAGCATACTCGGTATAGACGGGGTTATCGGGATCGCTGGCATCGTAGCCCGTCGCCGCCTGGCGAAGGATCTCCAGATAGCCGCCCTCCGACTCAATCTCGCCGACATCGGTGATGCGCATATTCCTGAGGCCGACGGTATCCTCACCGACGGCAAGCGTTGCATCCTTGACGTAGGCAAAGGCAAACTCATGCTCCTCGCCGTCGCCGAGATAAGCATAGTACTTCGTCCAGTCGTTGGAACCGGAGAATTCCCCCACGATCTCGCCGTCGACGAAGAAGTAGAAGATATCGCCGTCTGCCTCGGTATCGGTCATGTACTCAAACGCAAGAACTTCGTCTTCTTCCAACGTAGCGTCAAGATAGAAGATCGCGAAGGAACTGTTCTTGGGGGAACCGTCCTCAGAGCTGTTGGAGTTATAGACGTACCCGTCCCCGGAGATGAGCCAGGGCCAGTTGTATTCGTTTTCGTCAAAGTAATACTCGAAGTCGGATGCCGTCTCGGGATCGTTGAGCGCCCCTGCGAACTCGCCGAGGCCAGGGGCTTCCACATCGGGCACCTCAAGCTCGCCCGCTCCGCCGATATCCTGCTCGTAGTCCTCATCCGTGTACTGATCAAAGAGCTGACGGAAGATATTGACGTCGGTAATGCCGCCCGCTTCGATCTCGCAGACCACGCCATAGCGGTCGATCATGACGCTGGTGGGATAGCTGGTCACCTGGAAGCGCGCATTCATCTCCGCATCGATCGTGACGTCAAACGTAAGCCCGGTCGTCAGTTTATAGTTTGCACAGGCACTCGCGGAGTCGATCCCGGGATTGATCGCAACGATTGCAAGGTTGTCCTGATATTCCTCGTACGCCTCCTGCATGAGCGGGAATTCCACCTCACACCAGGTGCAGCCGATATACCAGAAGTTGAGAAGGACCGCCCTCTTGGTCTCAAGCAGCTCGATGAGCGACTTGGTCTCCCCCGTTTCGACTTCGGTGTACGTGAAATCGTACATGACCGAGCCGAGGGAGTAAATGTGACCCTCGGGCGCTTCGCCCTCTATGACCGTACTGACCAGTTCAACGGTGACGGGCGTGCCTGCCGTATCAGTCGTATATGTGCCGTTCATACGATATCCGACGGGAAGATTGCCCAGTTCGATCGTGTACTCGTCTGCGGGAAGCGTGAACGTAACGGTACCATTCCCGTCCGTAAACTCTGCGCCCTGAAGTTCGCCGTCCTTGAGCAGTCTTACCGTAATGCCGGGGACCCCGACGCCGCTGGTAGACTCAACCGTTATCGTATATTCCTGTTCTCCGGAACATGCCGCAATGCCGATCGCGGTCAATACGAGCATGATACCGATCAACAGGCTTCTGATGATCTTACGCATGATTTACTGCGTCCTCCTGAAATGATTTTTCCCTGCATGTGTGACTCGGATGCAGAAATGGTCAAATGTGCACACATACGGGCGCGCAGCATGCTGCCACCCGTTTTTCCGGATAATATTCTATCACGATTCATTCAAAAAGGCAACATATCCACTCATTTCTTTTATCACGATTGCTTATACAACTCATCGGCTTTTCCGATAAATCGCGGATCATTGCCCCGCGCGCCGCTCAGCCGCGCATACAAAAATACAGTATGACAAAAATGAACGTGAACGCCGCAATAAAGCAAAGAAATGCGGGCATAAACTGCGCCATTGACGCCTTGTAGATCGCCCGACGCTCCTTTTTGCTCAGGTTGAGCGAACGAAGCTCTTCGTGCTTTTTCCGCTCCTCCTTGGATTTATAGCCCGTAATGTTTTCGTAGTCCATGTCGGCGATCGTTCTGCCGTCGTCCACAAACTCGGGTTTTTGCTTTTTTTCTTTGCGTTTCATGGCGTCAGTCCTGCGGATACAAATGGCATGCGACCATGTGTCCGTTTCCGTAATCGCGGAACTTGGGCGCGACCTCCTTGCAGATCTCCATGCAATGGTTGCAGCGCGTATGGAATTTGCATCCCGACGGCGCGTTGATGGGACTGGGAATATCCCCGCTCAGGATGATGCGCCTGCTGTGCGCATCGGGATCGGGAATGGGAACCGCCGAGAACAGCGCCTCCGTATACGGATGCATGGGATGTTCAAAGATGTCGTCCGTGTTTGCATACTCCACCAAACTGCCGAGGTACATGACGCCCACTTGATTGGAGATATGCTCGACCACGGAAAGATCGTGTGAAATGAAGATATAGGTCAGGTTCATCTTCTCCTGCAGGTCCTTCAGCAGATTGATGATCTGCGCCTGGATGGAGACGTCGAGCGCCGAGACGGGCTCGTCGCAGACGACGAACTTGGGCTTGAGCGCGAGCGCCGTCGCGATGCAGATACGCTGGCGCTGACCGCCCGAGAACTCGTGCGGATAGCGTTCGAAGTAGTGGGACGGAAGCCCGCACTTCTTCATGATATCCAGCACGTACTCCTTGCGCTCGCGCTTGGGAACAAGCTTATGCTGCGCGACTGCCTCGCCGATGATCTCGCCGACGGGCATGCGGGGCGAAAGGCTGGAGTAAGGATCCTGAAAGATGATCTGCATCTGCGGGCGCAGCGCGTTCATCTCCGCGGTTTTCAGTTTGTTGATGTCCAGCCCGTCAAAGTAGATCTCCCCTGCCGTCGCGGGCTGAAGCCGGAGAATGGTCCTGCCCAGCGTCGTCTTGCCGCAGCCGGACTCGCCGACGATGCCCAACGTCGTGCCCGCTTTGATCTTGAAGCTGACGTCGTCCACCGCCTTGACGAATGCCGTGGGACGGCCGAAAAAGTCCTTTGCGGCGGGGAAGTACTTCTTTAAGTGACGGACCTCGAGGAGCGCCTCGGGATCGGGCGGGAGATGCTCTTCCGCCGTGGGAACGTGCTCCTCGGCGGGCGACTGAGCGGTCTCATCCGCCACGGGCTCTTCCGATTGCTGCGCGGATGCGGCAAGCATCGCCTGCTCGTCGGCAGCGTTCTGCGGCTGAACGGCTTCACGCATTTGTCTCCCCTCCTTCTTCGTCATAGTAGAGATAGCAGGAGACACGGTGCGTCGGCGAGACCTGAATGAAGTGCGGGTAGTCGCCCTCGCATTTCGCCGTGCAGCGGTCGCATCTCTCCTTGAAATAGCAATAGTTGGGCATATCGATCGGGTTGGGGACCTGACCGGGGATGTTGTACAGTCTGTCCACCTTACGCTTGACGACGGGCTTGCTCTTCTGGAGCCCCACCGTGTAGGGGTGCAGCGGGTTGTGGAAGATCTCCGCCGTCGTGCCCGTTTCAATGACGCGGCCCGCGTACATGACGACCACATAGTCCGCCATCTCCGCAATGACGCCCAGATCGTGCGTGATGAGCATGATGGAACCGTCGATCTTCTCCTTGATCTCGCGGAGCAGATCGAGGATCTGCGCCTGAATGGTGACGTCGAGCGCCGTCGTCGGCTCGTCTGCGATGATGAGCCTGGGATCGCAGGAGAGCGCGATCGCGATCATAACGCGCTGACGCATACCGCCGGAAAGCTCGTGCGGGTAGCACTTATAGACGCGCTCGGGCGCCGCGATACCGACCAGCTTGAGCATCTCCAGACTGTGCGCCTTCGCCTGTTCCTTGGTGCAGCCGGGCTGATGCAGCAGAACCATTTCGTCCAGCTGATAGCCGATACGGAACACGGGGTTGAGGCTGGTCATGGGCTCCTGGAAGATCATCGCGATCTGCTTGCCGCGGATCTTCTGCATGTCGCTCACGGGCATCTTGGCGATATCGTACGCCTTGTCGCCCATGTTAAAGCGGATGGAGCCGCTGACGATCTGTCCCTGCGGCGCCTGCACGAGCTGCATGAGTGACAGGCTCGTGACCGACTTACCGCAGCCGGACTCGCCGACGACGCCCACCGTCGCGCCCTTGGGAATGGAGAACGTGACGCCGTCCACCGCCTTGGCGACGCCCGCATCCGTGAAGAAATAGGTATGCAGGTCGTCAAACTCGACGATGTTGGCGGGGTCCTTCATCTCGCAGAGGTAATCCGCCTCCGTGGCATGGCGCTTTTTGCGCTTTTCCAGCTCGCGGATGATCCTTGAATTGCTCTTTGCGATCTCACGCGATTCCTTTGCGGTGAGATAGTGGGAATTCCCCTTGGACGCAGTTTTTTCGGGCGCGTTTTCTTGATCTTTTTTGTGAAATAACATGGCTTATCTCTTCGATTTCGGGTCGAACGCGTCACGCAGACCGTCGCCGATAAAGTTGAAACCGAGCACCGCAAGGACAATGCAGATTCCGGGCGGTACCCAAAGGTTGAGATAGTTCTGCAAAATGTTGGGATTGTTGTTGACGAGTTGGATCATGTTGCCCCACGATGCGCTGGTGACGGGAACGCCCAGCCCGAGGTAGGACAGCGACGCCTCCGTCAGAATAACGCTGCCAAGCCCCAGGGTCATGGAGACGATGAGCTGCGGCATGACGTTGGGCACGAGGTGCCGGAAGATCTTGCGCGGCGTGGAAAGTCCCCTCGCCGTCGCAGAGACCATGAACTCCTGTTCGCGCAAAGTCAGGATCTGTCCGCGGACGATGCGCGCGATGCCTGTCCAGCCGAACAGCGTCAGGAACAGCATCATGAAGTAAATTCGATTATTCGGATCTACGCCCATGCCATCAAGCACCGAACCGATGATGAGCATCAATGGCAGCGACGGGATACAGCTGAAGACATCCACGACGCGCATGACGAGCGTATCCACCCATTTGCCGAAGTAGCCGGCAAGTCCGCCGAAGACGATGCCAAGGACCGTCTCCATGATGACGACAATGAGGCTGAGGGACAGCGAGACGCGTCCGCCGTACATGAGGCGGGTCAGCACGTCGTAGCCCGAATTGTCGGTGCCGAACCAGTGCTCGGGACTCGCCGCAGCGTAGCGGTCGATATCCATTTCCGCGCGCTGGACGCGATAGACGGAATAGGTCATCTCCTCGCCGTTGTCATCCAGCACGGCGTTTCCGTTCTCGTCCGTGACTGTCACGACGATCTCGGAGACCGTAACTTGCAGGCGGTCTGTCTCACGGTCGACCGTCCCCTCGTCATAAGGCGAGAATAAGGGACCGATCCAGCTGAATGCAAACAGGAAAATGATGATGCAGAGCCCGACAATGGACAGCTTGGAGCGGAAGAACCGCTTTATGACCAGCTGCATTGGCGTGAGCGAACGCACGCTGTCCGCAAGGGAATGGATCTCCTCCTCTTCCGGCTCGTGCGGAGGCTCCTGCTCGGGCAAGGGGCGGGGTACGTCGTCGGGAATGGCGGGAACTTCCGTCCCGATCTCGCCCGCTTTGATTTCTTCTTCCATACCTCTCTCCCTTTATTTTGTGAGTTTGACGCGGGGGTCAACGATGACATACATGATGTCCGTGAGCAGCATCCCGAGGACGGTCAGGACGGCGAGGAACATATTGTACCCCATGACGAGCGGGATATCGCCGTTGTTCATCGCGGTATAGCCGATGAGGCCGATGCCCGGGATGCCGAAGAACTGCTCCAGGATCATCGAGCCGCCGAACAGACCGGGCAGGAGACCCGCGAGCATAGTGACCATGGGGATCATCGTGTTCTTGAATGCGTGCTTGTAGATGACGGAGCGCTCGGAAAGCCCCTTTGCGCGCGCCGTACGGATGTAGTCGGCGTTGAGCACTTCCAGCATATTGGTACGCGTATAGCGCATGATGGAACCGATGCTCAGAACGACCGTGACCAGGATGGGCAGTACTAAGTGCCAGGCCTGATCGATAAAGAGTTCCCATCCAGAAGGATTGATGAGACCGGAAGATTGCAACCCGAGCGAAGTATCGAACCAGCCGAGGTCATAGGCGAAGATCTTGACGACAATCGCCGCAAAAAAGAAGGACGGGAAGGAGATACCGATCATTGTAAGGACGGTCGTCGCATAGTCGAAGGCGCCGTACTGCTTGACCGCCGCGCGCGTACCAAGATAGACTGCGAGCGGGTAGTAGATGAGCAAGCTGACCAATGTGAGGATAAACGAGATCCACACATTGTCCGCAATGATCTGCGTCACAGGCTGCTCAAGCTGGAAGGAGTTGCCGAAGTCAAAGGTGATGGCGCCGTGCGTTTCCAGCTTCATACCTCCCCAAAACGAACCGACGTAAAACCAACCTTCCGGCATCCACCAGTCGCCGAACATCCACTTGATGTAGCCGCCGAGGATACTGCTGTCCAGCCCGTACAGCGCTTCCATCTCGGCGAATCTGCTCTGATCAAAATTCGGATTATTCCCGAACTTGATACGGATGTAGTCCAACGGCATGCACCTTAAAAGCGCATACAGGATGATGGATACGCCGAAAATGATGAGCACGGAGAGAAGCAGCCGCTTGATGACATATTTAACCATGGAATTCTCCCGTTAGTAGTCGCTTGCGCAAAACCGTCAGCCCTTATAGCTGACCTTCCAGATCTCCGAGAAGGGGCCCCTGTAGGGCGTAGTATCCTGAACGAGCGTGGTCGCATCGATCAGATCGGAGTTGTAGACGAAGATGTCGCTTCTCTGATAGAGCGGGAATTCGACGGCAAGCTCCATGACGATATCGGATGCTTCGCGGTAGATCTGCGCGCGCTCGCTCTGGACGATGGTCTCGCGGCCTTCGTCGATCTTGTCACTCAATTCCTCGATGATCTCCCTCTCTTCGGGCGTAGCCATGTTCTGCGTGATGAGGTAGTCATAGCCCCAGTTGAGCACGGAGGTCGCCTGGCTGTCCATATGGAAGACCTGGAACATATCGGGGTCGACCGTCGAGGACCAAGCCGCCGCCCAGACGGCAAGGTCGCCGCTGGCGAGCTTGAAGAGCGCACGCGCATCGTTGACGACCGTTGCGCGGATGCCGTTTGCATTGAGAATCTCGCTTGCGCGGATGAAGGTCTGATAGGCGGGGTGGTCATACGTCTCGCCCGCGATCGTGAGCGTGATCTCGATGGGCTCGCCGTTCTCGTCATACCAGGTGTTGTTCTCAAAGGTGCACTGACCCTGATACAGGAGATCCTTTGCCTTTGCAAAAGAATCGTCAAAACCGTAATAACTGGTGGGCGCCCATACCTCGACGCCTGCGTCATCAAACGCATCGTAGACCCAGCTCGTCGTAGAGAAGCAGCGGTAGACGGGTCTGGAGAGCGTCCCGGGATAGTAGTCCTGTACATAGGAGGGATTGAACACCGTCATCAGCGCACGGCGGATATAGATGTTGGGAATAAACTTGGCGTTGATCCCGATATAGCCGTAACCGGCCGTCTCAATGGTACTGTAGGAGAGGAAGGAGGTCGCCTCGATCTCATTCAAGTTCTCCTGCGTGGCGCTCGGGTCGGCGACATCGATATCCTGACTCTGCAGCGCAGGCACCATCTGCGTGGTCTGCTGCACCTTATACTGAACGTGCTTGATCTTTGCGTTGTAGACCTCATCGGTGTTTCCGCCCGTTGTATAGTAGTTATCGTTGCGGATGAGATAGACGATGTTGTCACTTAAGAAGCCGTCCCACAGCGTCTGGAAGCTGTCATTGGATGCCTGCGTCTGCTCCCAGTTTTCATTGGCTTCCCAGACGAACGTCTGATCGTACATGGTGGACGCCTGGTACACGCCTGCGCCGACGGGCACACGGTTGCGCCTCCTGACCTCGTTCATGAATGTGACGGAGGAGTACTCAACGCCGAAGTTGGAGGAATAGGTCGTATCATTCATCGCCGCCGCAGTCAGTTCGGGCGTAGAGTAGTAATGCATGGGCGCAACAGAGAACGCGAAGTTCCACTTTGCCCTGGGGTCGATGCGGTTGATCGTGATCTGCAGCATCTCATACTCCCCCTCCGGATAACTCGTGCCGCCGTCGAATTCGGAGGCATCGAGGATACGGATGCCGGAGATGCTGGGGATCGCAAGACCGCCCGCGACCTCCTGAATGGCGCCGTAGTATGCCTCTCTCGCTTCACCGGCGAAGGTCGTCAGCATCGTCGAACCCGTCGAATAGTTGTATATGATATCAGTAATGTTGCGATCACGGGGGCAGATGTAATTAAACGCGTATTCGATGGCTTCCTCCTCCGTCATGTCGGCATTGCGGTCGACATCGGGAATGAGATCCCAGTTCATGAGGAAATTGCCGTTTTCATCCGTCTCATAGACAGTGACGCCCGCGACGGTGCGATATTCGCGGCTGAGGACGCCTGCTTCAAAGAAGAAGCCCTGCCAGACCTTGTCCGAATCCATATCGTAGCCATCGGAATATGTCCCCGTATCCTGATCGAGCTGACCGCGGTAGGTGTTCATATCGACGCCGTTGTAGATCGTCTGAAGTTCGCTTCTGAACTCCGTCTTGATCGCCTCGATATCATCAAGGATCGCCTGCTCATCGTAAGGAACGAACAGATCGGTGATATTTCCGCCGTTGCTTGTACTGTTCTCGGCGTCGTAATTTTCAAAGCGCGCACGAACACTCTCGTTATAGAAATTCACACGCTCCTGCCATTCGGCTGTATCATCAGGATCGTCTACATACGTCAGAATGGCATTGAGGCGCTGATTGGCGAGATTATTGTACGTCTCGTCATCGGACGCAGCGGAACCTTCCGTCGCGTTGGGATCCTGGCTCTGATACTCGCGAAGTCCCTGAATGTCGGTGGAATACAGCGTGTTCGAACCGGTATAGGTGGGATCGAGATACATATACAGATTGAACAGCACGTCGTGCGCGGTGAGCGGCACGCCGTCCGAGAACAGAATGTCGTTCTTGATCACGAACTGATAGACGGTGTGATCGGCGACATCGCCGTTGGTCGTTGCCTGATTGGTCGCCGTGTACATGATCTCGCTGTAGTCAAGGGTGACGACGGGCTCATCGGGACCATACGTGACGTTCAGACCGTCCGCATCTGACCCGAGCATGCCGATCTGCGTCTGACCGACGACGTTCGCATCGTACTGCGAAGTCGCGAAGAAGGGGTTAAAGACTTGGTCAAACGCGCCCGAGCTGATCTGCAGCGCGCGGGTCTCGTTGAGCTGCGTCGGATCGCCGCCTTGCTCTTCGCCGGGGGTGCAAGCCGCAAAGATCGGCAGCGCCATCGAAGCTGCGATCCCGACTGCGGCAAGCCGCATCCACTTTTTGTTCATAACAGTTATCCTCCTGTTTCTTCCTGTATCAATTACCGCGGATCATTCCGCTGTCCTTACATGATTAATGAATCGTCTGTCTCTTCACCGGTAAACGTCGCGCTGCCCGTGACGGTGCTTGTCTCCGAGCCGGCTTCCTCCACCCAGTTGCCCATAACGGAATTATAGGTAAAGCCTCTGTCCGCGTCCTCTCTTGTCGCATTGATGACCCTGATCGTACAATCGGTGAGCGTAACGGTATCAAACACGCCGCCCGAGAAGGAGTTCGCGAGGAAGGCGATGCTGATATCGGGCTTGTTTGTACTGTCATACCAGCGCGCATAGACGACGAGGCTGATATCCTCGAGCGTGAGATCCTCCACTCTACCCTGCATCGTCCCGAAGATCGAGCGATAGGTATCGTGGTTGCGGGAGTCAACGAGCGAACGGAACTCAATGCCCGTGATCGAATGCCCGTTGCCGTAGATCGTGCCCGTAAAGGAACTGAGCGCGTCCCACTGCGCGGGCGAGCCGTCGCCTCCGCTGAAATCGAGGTCGGTGACGAGGTACCAGTTGCTGTTTGATCTGAGGCTTCTCGTTCCCGCGACATTCCGATCAGAGAGAACGCTGAAGTTTCCGACGAGATATTCCGCATACAGATCAAGGCGCTCTTCCCCATCGGGGAACACGGCATTTTCCGTCGTGAGCGGCTGCGTAAGTTCAGCATCCAGATAGAACTTTAATAACGTATACGTCTGACTGTCTGCCGTCTGCGTCTGCACGTTGCTCTTGACGTAGTCCTCGCGCAGGGTGTAGCTGCCCGTGGAATCGGTATCATAGAGATTGGAGAGGAAACTTTCGCCGGCCGAGATGCGGAACGTGGTATCGAAAGTGATGACTTCGCCGTTGACGGTGATGTTGAACGCGAGCTCGCCGCGCTGCGCCCAGTCCGCGCGCAGCGTGATGTTGCCCGTAACGCGGTCCGCCGTGAAGTCCCAGTATTCCTCGCTCAGCCCCGTCTCGTTTCCCTCGTCGTCAAACAGGACCTGCTGCCAACCCAAAAGATCGTAGCCCGTGCGCGTGGGAACGCTGACGATGTTGAGTTCGCCCGCGCCCGCAGGACGATAGCCCGGCTCGACGGTGAGAGAATTTTCCTGCACGCGCACATATTCATACTGTACGTTGCTTTTGGAATCGAAGGTCCCGCCGTTGGCATCGTAGGTGACCTCGTGGATATAGCCGGCATCAATAATCTGCTGCTCGCGGTCCACCGTCGTGCAGGCGCAAAGCACGCCCGCCATAATTACCGCCAACAGGGTAGCCGCCAGGACCGGGAGCAGATTGCGTCTTCTATTTCTCATACTTTTCAAGGCTCTTGCCTCCCTATGCACGGGAGCACTGCTCCGCGATGCGCTTTCTTCACGATTGTTTGAAAGTATAAAACAATATAACTATTATAACGGGCAGACGCATAAAAGTCAAGTAAACACGCCGCCTGTGCACAATTTCCCAAGTCCAATGCGATCAATCGATGACAACCAACGCGATCTGATCGACAAATACGTTGCCGAAACGATCGGTCACATTCACATAGACGAGATAGCGCCCTGTTTCGGTCACGTCATAGACGTCTGCGTCCGCGCCAACAGGCGCGATCTGTGTGTACTCGCCCTGCGCGTCGACCTGATCGGTGCGATAGACGGCTTCGATGGTAACGGCGATCTCGTCCGCAGTCGTCGCGTTGTCCGAGACGGTCATGCCGAGATCTTCGAGCAGGCCGACAAGGTTCGTCCCTTCGGCAGAAAGATCGTCGTCATGCAGCAGCCAGGTATAGGCGGGGATCTCCAGCGAAGGGAGTTCGGATTCCGCCGCGCGCACGTCCACAACATTGTTGAACTGCTCCGCATAGATCTCGGCGTAGCTCATCATCGTGTCCGTCTCAGCGTCATAGTATTGGCTGTTTCTGTCAAACGCGGGGCTTCCCGATGCAACGAACACCACGAGATCGTCCGCGCAGTCCGCGAAGGTATCCGCGCTGATCGCCGCCGTCTGCCCGCCTTCGGTGCGCGCGAACAGAATGACGGTGCGCAGGGCGGAACAGCCCTCGAACGCATCCGATGCAATACTCGTCAGATAGGAGCCCGCGTCCGCATTGACGGTGACGGTCTCCAGTGCCGTGCAGCCCGCAAAGGCGCCCGAACCGATGGATGCGAGCGTCTGCGGCAGCAGGACGGAGGTGAGCTGCGTACAGCCGCGGAAGGTATCAGCGGGCAGATCGAAGGTCTGCTGCATGAAGAATCCCTCGGGTGCGACATTGCGCAGGTCGACGGAGGTCAGCCCGCAATTTTCAAACACACCCTCGCCCATTGTAAGCACGCCGTCCATCTGCACGGACGCGAGGCGCTCGCAGTCCTTGAAGGCGTGTGCGCCGAGGTAGCTCGTCTGCGCAGGGAGCGAGAGAGCGGTCAGGGATGCGCAGCCTTCAAACGCGCTCTCCCCCACCGCCCGCAGGGGCAGCGCGGAGAAATCGACGGACGTGAGCGACGCGCAGCCGTAGAACGCGCGATCGGAAATGCTTTCGATCGCGCAGCCCGCCGCAAACGAAAGGGTGCGCACGGAAGCGCCCCGGAATGCGCCGTCCGCAAGAGCGACCACGTTAGCAGGGACGGTAACGTTGTTGGAGCTTCCCGTATAGGAAAGAAGGGTGCGGCAGGTTTCGTTCAGATAGACGAAGCCTTTGCTCTCGTACATCTCGAGCGAGGTGCAGCCGGCAAAGGCGTCCTCGCCGATCAAGGAGACGCCGCCTGCGCCCGTGACCGACGTGAGCTGTGTGCAGCCTTCAAAGGCGCCCGCGCCGATCGAAGAGACGCTCGCGGGGACGGACACCGTCTGAACGGCGGTGTTGCCCGCAAAGGCATCCTCTGCGATGCCGAGCACGGGGAGATTGCGATACATTGCAGGAATGACGACGTTGGCGGCATTCCCCGTATAGCGCTCCACATAGCAATAGTTCGATTCCACGCCGAAGGTGAAACCCTCCGGCGAGACCTCGGGCGTGAGCACGAGATCGCGCTCGATCACATCGGTGAGCGAAAACTCCGCGCCGCTTGCCGTAATGAGCGTGGGCACCGTGCCGCCAAAGAACGTATTGACCTCTAAGACCTGCTCGCCGGAGAGCGTCCCCTGCTTTTCGACATACAGCGGGAGCGTATCTTCGCCGTTGACAAAGGTCACAGACGCGTAGGCAGCGGAGCGGATCCACTGCGCATACAGCGTGACAGAGCCGCCCTCGGCGTACTCCATCGTCTCGCCGACGGGCTGTCTGCCCGCCTCGTCATACGACCAATAGCCGAACACATAGACAGGCGCGCCCATCGCCGCCGTCAGCGCAGCGGTAAACGTCTCGTCTGCGTCGGTATCGAGCGCCTCGCCCTCAGCGGCTGTCGCATTTGCAGACTGCGCCGCCGTTTGGACGGGCGTATTGGGCATCAGCGTGACGGAAATATTCGTCTGGCGTTCATGCCAGTGGGCATAGACGGTGATGTCCTGCGCGGGGATGGTCGTGAACACATAGGGCGTCGTGCCCTCCTCGTCCGCAAACCAGCCGTCAAAGACGTACCCCTCGCGCACAGGTGTTGCGGGAGCAGTCAGAACCAGCCCTTCCTCGCCGGCGACTGACGAGATGACGGAGTCGTCGCGGCTGTCGACAAACGTGACCGTATACAGCTTCGTCCACTTGGCATAGACCGTGACATCCGCCGCGGGCATAGTATTTGTTGCAAAGACAAATTCGCGGGTGTACTCCTGATCCCAGTACCAGCCGTCAAAGCGGTACCCTTCGTGCGTGGGCGGTTCGGGTTCGACGAGATAGGCATGGGACGGATAGTTGACGGCATCGACGGGCGAGCCGCCGCAGCTGTCGAAGGAGAGGCGGTATCCCGCCTGCTCCCCGGACTCTGCGGACGAAAGAGGCGCGTCGACCGTCGAGCCGTTGATGAGAGCATCTTCGGGCGCGACGGCAGTTTCGCTGTCGCACGCCGCAAAGACACCGGCAGAGAGCGTCAGGGCAAGCGCTGCCGTGATGATGATTTTCTTTTTCATGGCTTACTCCTCCTCGCCCTTTTCTTCCGCCGCGTCGGACGCGAGCGCACTCTCTTGCGTGCTTTCTTCCGCGGTCTCAGATGCTGTGTCCGCATCATCGGACGTAGGCTGATTTTCTTCGCTCGCTTCGGAAAGTTCCGCCTGTTCGGGCTGCGCGGCAGCTTCGGGCGCATTGCCCTTCCTGCGGCGCAGCAGAAGAAGCACGATCACCACCGCCGCGACGACGATGACGACGCCCGCAGCGCTCAGTCCGATGATGAGCCCGAGGTTGCTCGTGTCAGGCTGCTTTTCGGGAGGGACATCGGGCGGATTATCGGGATCGGGCGTTTCGCCTTTGAGTTCCGCAATCCTGTCGACCGCACTCTGGAGCTTGTCGACATAGTCGGCAAGGAACGCCTTCTGCCCGTAGGTGAGCATATTGTAGTTGGTGTTCATCCGCATGACTTCCTCCTCGTCCTCGAGCGTGAGCGAACCGACGTCAAGCGCGATCAGCCAGTCAAGCAGAGCCTGCGTTCCTTCCGTAATGACCTCTTCGGAGTAGTACTGATTGCCGAAGAAGAACTCATAGACGACCGTCTCAAACCCGGTTGCGTTGACGGGAATGATCATGTCCGCCATCTGATACCCGACCATGTAGCTGAAGTTATCGTAGAGATCGATGAGCGTGACTGTCTCCGTCGAATCAGTCGTCGCCTCTATGACGGGCGCCTGCAGTCCCTTGAAGATATACTTGGGATAGTATTCGCGCGGAACGGTATCGATGGCGTCCGCGATCAGACCGATGCCCATGTAGAAGAAGGCGCTGGGTCCGATGCTTTGGACGGATGCGGGAATCTCGACCGCGTGAATGTTGCGGCAGTATGCCATTGCAAAGTCGCCGATGCGGCTGGTGCCGTCGAGAATGACGTAGGGACGCATGTCATCTCCGACCTCGCGCATCTGCAGCCCGTTGGGCACGGCGACGAGTTCGTAAGTGCCGTTATCCAGATAGCGGTACAGACCGCCGTACGTTGAATCGACGAAGAAGGTTTCGTTCTCCGCGTCGACGGTGATGCGCATGAGACCGGTGCAGCCGGCAAATGCGGGTGAACCGATGATCTCGAGCGATGCGGGCAGATGAATGGTCTGGATGCGCGAATTGAAGAACGCGCCGCCGCCAAGTCCTACAAGGCTGTCGCCCAGTTCCACCCCCGTAATATTGCCGGCGGAGACGGAGCCGCTCTCCGACTGCATCGGGACATAGAATGCGCCGCTGTAGATCTGTACCGCATTGGGCAGACGCACCGTGCCGGAAATATTCAGACAGTTGTAGAATGCATTGTCGCCGATTTCGATTGCATCGGCAAAATCGGTATTGGTGATCGACGTACCATAGAAGCTGCGCGCATCAAAGTACTCAACGCCCGAGAGGTCGATGTCTCTCACCGCGCTTTCTTCAAATGCACTGATGCCGATATAGCTCGTCGCATCGTCCAGCGTAACGCTCTCAAGCGCCGTCGTCTGATAGAAGGCATACGAATCGATAAATTCGACGCCAGAAAGATCGATCTGCGCAAGCGCAGTGTTGCCTGCAAAGGCATACGAGCCGATCGCCTCCACGCTCGCGGGGATGATGACCTCTGCAAGATAGGGCATGGGTACGATCGTCGTGCCGTCCAGCGCGGCAAAGGCATAGTCGCCGATGATGGAAGCGCCGTCGCGGAACTCCGCGCGCATCAGGCGCGTATCGTTGAGGAAAACGCCCTCCCCCATGTTCTCAAGCGATGCGGAAATGGTAACGTCCCGCAAAATCGGGCAGTTTGCAAAGGCATACGCGCCGAGCGTCGTCACGCTGTCGGGCAGGACGAGTTCGGAAATGTACGCGCCGTAGAATGCGTAATCACCGATCTCTACAAGGTTTGCGTCCGCCGCAAACGTCAGGGAGGTGAGCTGCGCGCAGTTCATGAACGCAGCTTCCCCGATCGTGCGCACATTGCGCCCGATGGTGAGCGAACTGATCGCAGTGCCCGCGAACGCCCGCGCACCGATCTCGGTCACACTGTCCGGGATCTGCACTTCAGAAAGCGAACTGCAGCCATTGAACAGGTCTGCGGAAACGCTCTCAAGATCGCTTTGGAATACAACGGATTCAAGGGAACCGCAGTTTGCAAATGCGCTCTCGCCGAGATAGCGAAGGGTCGCGGGCAGGACGACGCGGACGATACCCGTGCCGCGGAAGGCGCGCGCTTCGATGCGCTCCACCCCCTCTGCAATGATAAGCGTCTTGCCCGCAAGCGAGAGATTGTCCGCATAGGCGTTGGCATAGATGGTCGTCACACCCTCGCCGATCGTGACGGTATCGCTGCTGCCCGCGGCGGGATATGCGGGAGGCACAAGGACGGGCTCATTGCCGCCGAGCGTCACAAGCATGATATAGGTCTCGCCTGCGTCGATCGTGCTCTCCTCTGCGTAGTAATTGCTGATGCCGCGCAGCGAAATGGACTTAAGCGACGTACAGCCGGAGAAGATGTCGTTGCCGAGGGAAGCAAGAAGATCGCCGCCGTCCAGCGTGACGCTCCCAAGCGCGGAGCAGCCTGCAAATGCATTGCTTCCGATGGAGACAAGTCCCGCGGGAAGATCAAACTGCGTGAGCGACGAGCAGCCCGCAAAGGCGCTCTCGCCGATCGCGGAACAGGTCGCGCCGTCCGCAAACGTTACGGACGAAAGCGCGGTGCAGCCCGCAAAGGCGTTCTCGCCGATCACGTCAACGGGACCATGGAAGGTGATGCTCTCAAGCTGCGTCATGCCGCGGAAGGCAACGGGCGCAACGGTAGAAGCATAGTAATCGATGTGCTCGACCGCCGTACCGTAGAAGAAATCGGTGTTGAGCTGCGTAATGTCGCTCAGCGTCACACGCTCCAGCCCGGAACCATAGAAGGAACGCGCGCTGCCGAAACGGAGATCACTTAAATCTGCCTCGGTAAGGCTGGCCGTGTTGTAGAATGCGTTGTCGTAGATACCGGTCACGCGACTGAAGTCAAAGGTCTCCAGCCTGACGCAGTCACGGAAGGCATCCGAGCCGACGACGAGGCTCTGGGAGGTACACATCTCCGACGTCCTCTCAAAGAAGGCATCCCATGTGACACGGTTTTCAGTGACGGTCCCGGAGACGGTGACGCCGTCCACCATATAGCTGTTGTTGTCCGCGTCATAGGAGAGCCCGCCCGTATTATCCTCGCTTGCATCGTACCAGATGACCTCCTCGAGCTGCTCGCAGCCGCGGAATGCGTTATACGAGAGCGTGATCAGCGAGGTGGGAAGGAAGATGCGGCGAAGAGAGGAGTTCTCAAAGCAGGAAAGGCCGAGCGTCGTCACGCCCTCGGGAATGATGACGGTATCGATGTTCTGATTTTCATAGAAGGGACCTTCACGCGTAGCGACCATGTATCCCATGTTGGTGATACCCAAATTCGCGGGAATGACGAGGATGCTGCGTGCATCGCCGTCTTCGTCGACATAGGTATCCGTGTAACCGGGACCATTGTAGTCGTAGCAATACATGCTGTAGACGGTATACTCTTCCCCGATGGTGATATAGAAAGTCGCGAGAATGCCGTTCGCGCTGAGGTAGAGTTCCGCCGTCCCCTCCCGCTTGCACAAAACATGCGCGTAGGTGGAATCGGAATCGAGGACTTCCAGCATTCTGGTATCGCTCGATCTCCAGGTGAGACCGGGAACGCTGTCCAGATACCAGGGCTCGAAGGAAGGATACAGAATGAGTTCGGAGCCGTTGTCCACGGAGATCACGTTCCCGTTGACCGTACGCGAGGTGCCCGTCGTCAGGTTATCGTACGAGCCGACGGAGAGGCCTTCCAACCGCACCGTGCCCGCAGTGCCCGTGACATGGACGCGGAAGGTGAATGCCTGGCTGCCGTCCGAATCGAAGGGATAGGGATAGTCCGCAGCGCCGGGCGCATAGGCGGAGATCACCGCCTCCCCTGCGCCCACCGCATACAATCTGCCGTTATCGACGCGGACGACATCCTCATCGCTGCTCTCCCAGAGCACGTCGTGGATCATGGGATCGGCGCTCGTCTTGGTGAAGTTCGTAGGCGAGAGCACATCGTTACGGCTGTTATAGGTGAAGGTCACCTCCGTCCCGCATGCAGGGCAGACGAAGTGCCTGGATACGTATTCCGAGCCGTTCCACTGCGCAATGATATCGGTAAACAGCGTGCCGGCGGGATAGCCTTCGGGCAGGGAATTTGCCGTCACCCGGCGGACCGTACCGCTCGAGGCATCGTAATAATAGTCTCCCGTTGCATAGGTAAGCCCCGCATGTTCATCGTAGACAAAATCACACTGCACGCCGTGTGCATTGTTGTGCGCGCAGGCATACGTCGCGTAGTTGAACACCTCGACCTCGAAGTTTGCGACCGACTGCGTACCATTGATCTCCACCGTACCCGTATCGTCGGTGAGATTGAGCGCGTCGCCCGCATCCATGAGGATGGTCTGTCCGCCGATGGAGTTTTCCACGCGCGTACCGCTGTCGTCCACATAGCTTGCAACGACGTCCACCTTGTTGACTTCGGGCTGTGTGAGCTGGACGAGGTAAACGCCCGAATTGAGCGCGTAATCGTCCACGCGGACGCCGATATACTTTCCGGTCATCCCCTCCACGCTCATGAACTGATCGAGCCAATCGGTGATCTCAATGGTCACGCGGTTGACCGCGCCGCGCGAGCTGTCTACGGGGATCGCGTACGGCGTCAGCCAGTCTACGGCGCCCGTTTCCTCGGTCGCCCAGTCAACGTCGCTGTCCGCCTCCTGATAGGAGAACAGCTGCACCGCCTGGATATAGTGGTTGTCATAGAGATACAGATCGAGGTATGCATTGCGGATCCTGGTCATATCCGACGAATCATACTCGTAACGGATGGAGCTGTTGTACACGATCGGCGCCTCGTAATCCACATAGAAGGTGAACGTCTGCGTCTGCTCTTCGGACTCTCTTCCGTTATAATAGTTGCGCGCCTTAAAGGTCGCGGTATACTGCGTGTTGTTCTTTAAACCGAACTGAGACGGCTGCAGCCCGATCTCCGCGTAGCCGGGTGTTCCGGAAAACGACTTATTGACATTATAGAGCGTCTCATCCCAGACCACTTCGCCCGTGACGGTGTTCTCGATGGTGACGTCCATATACTGTACGGCGCGCAGCGTACCAAAGTAGACCGCATAGAACTCATATACGCCGTACTGGCTCTGCCCGATCGCGACTTTATCCGTCGAAGCGGTAATGCCGCTCTCCTCCCCTTCCGCAAGGTCATAGACATACTGACCGAGGGGCAGATAGGTCTCAGAGCCCTCATAATATCTGCCGATCACGACGGATTCATAGATGGCGGCAACCGTCTTGTCCTCTTCGTCGATCGCCGAGTTGTTGGCGTCCGCACTGACTTCATATGCCGTTGCGTCAAAGATGGGCGCATCCAGCCAGTCGCCGTAGAAGGCAAGGTAAGGAATGGAGAGATCGACGCCGTTGTCTGCCGCATCGTTGAGTGTAATGAAGCCCTCGACATACATGCCGTTTTCGAAGTTGGCGTCAAGGTATGCTTTTTCGTCGCTCGTCAGAGTAACGGTCACGGTGACGGTCGCATCGCCGCCCGCTTCCAGCGTCATGCTGCCGTCCGCGGTGTATTCGCCGTTGACGTAGTATTCTTTTTCCGCGTGATCGAGCATATAACTCTGCTCGGACACCGTGATATTATCGATGGAGACGCTCTCCGTCATGACGACCGCGTCCAGCGTGTAGTTCTTTGCGGACGAAGATGTGTTCACGACGTGAAACTCCATCGTGTAGATGCCCTCGCGCTCGGGATCGTCCCCCAGCTCCAGCTTGGGCTTGGCACTGTTTTCCACATAGAGGTAGGACTCCGTCGCGATCGCCTTGCCGATATCGCCCAACCCCGCGCCCTGACGGCGGACGGCATAGGGAAGCCCCCTCTCGTCTCTGACAATGGTCGCCGTGCTCATCAGAAGGGAATTGACGCGGTCTGCAAGGTCTTTCCCGGTGAGGTCGGTCGTCTCTTCGACGTGCTGACGGAGCAGCGCGACGGCGCCCGCCATGTTGGGCGACGCCATGGACGTACCGCTGTAGATGCTGTAGCCGCCGACGACGGAAGAGGTGATCTCGCCGCCGTGCGCCGTGATCTCAGGCTTGATCTTGAGGTCGGGCGTGGGGCCCCACGAGGAGAAGTCGGACATGAAGGGGCCCGCTTCGTAATCCTTGTTGAGGTAAATGGTGCCCGAACCGAGTGCAACGAGCGATCTCCCGATATCCGCCGTGACCGTACAGGTGGGGATCTCCTTGCCCGTCCCGAGGGACGCTATGATGCGCCCCGATTCGTTGTTGTAGATGATACAGCCGACTGCGCCGTATTCGTACGCAATGCGCTGTTTTTCCTCAAAGGAATTTTCGCCGCGCGAGACGACTGCGATACAGTTGCCCTGCGCAAGCGCACGCTGTACCGCCGCAGTATAGTTGTTTGCCCTGCCGTAGCCGGGCACGACGACAAAGTTGAATGTGCTGTCCTGAGTGCCGTCAAGCAGTTCTTCGACAAAGTCGCCCTGCTCGCCCGCGGCGTTGCTCGACTCGTTGAAGTAGATCGCCGTGCCGTCGGAAAGTTCCATATAGGAGGACTTCTGGCCGGAAATGGAGGCAACGGAGAGCGCGCCCGCATAGGTCGAGGGCGAACCGACCGTGCCGCTGTCGGGATTGGATGTCAGGTTGGTCGTACCGTAAGCACCGCTCTGTGCAGAGCTTCCTGCGTTTGACGCCGCGACGACGAGGTTAATGCCCGCCTCATATACCTTATCGTATACTTCATTGACGGCGGTCTCATCGATCTCGCGCGAAAAGCCCGCCGAGACGCCCAGCGACATGTTAATGACGTCGGTGCCCAGCGTGATGCAGTCGGAGAGCGCGGCAAGAAGATCGTCCGTCTCTGCGCCGCCCTCGGTGCCGTCCTCCAGATCGGGGAAGACCTTACAGATCATGAGCTGCGCATCGGGCGCGACGCCGATAAACGTTTCACCGTTCTCAAACGCTTCGCCGTCCTCGGCGGTCACGTTCTCGTCCTTGCCGGCGATGATGCCCGCGACGTGGTGTCCGTGCGAGGAAAGTTTGGGGAATACGTCGGGATCGTCGTCCGCGTAATCGTACGCGAAGGGAACTTTGGCGTTATAATAGACGTCATCCACCGAGATGGCAGCACCCTGCGTGCTCGCAGCAAGGTTGTCCATTTGCGCTTCCACTTGTTCCCGCGAAAGCTTCTCCGTCCCTTCGGGCGGCATTTCCTGGAATGCGGAGTGATTTCTGTCGTAGCCCGTATCGAGCACGGCGATCAGCATCCCCTCGCCCTGGTATTCGATCTCGGATGAATCGTAGATGCCCGTATCGTACACGTTGACCACGTTCTCCGTGACAGTCGCCTGCGGGACCGCGTAGACCTCGGAATAGATGATATTCTTGACACAGGACAAAGAGGCGATCGCAGAGACGTCCTCGTCCCTGACGACGAGGGAGACGCCGTTCACGACGGAGGTATAGCTGTGGCGCAGCTCATATTCGATCGAACTGTTGTTGAGAGACGCCAAAAAGCCGCTCTGTTCCCGTGCCAGGGACGCGGCATACGATTCCCCCTCCGTGCCGTTCACATACTCCGTGAAATCGGCGTATCTTCTCTGAACGGAAGAGCTGCCGAGGTACACATCGAGCATGGAATCGGAGTTCATCTCGACGATGATCCTGCGCGTACCGTCGCTCTTGGTCTTTGCCTGCGCGGCGGCAGACGTCAGCAGATCTTCGTTGAGAGCCTGCTCCGAATTAAGCTGATCGCCGAGCGTGTCGGTCACGTCGATGATCTTCTCGCTGCCCGCACCCGTTTCCGTCTGCGTGGCGGACATCTGCGCAGGCGTCGCGCATGCCGCCGACACCCCCAGACAACCCGCCAAAGCAAGCGTGGAAAGGGAGACAAGTAGTCTTCTGATACCTGCTTTCACTGCAATTCAGCCTCCAAAAGTTTTACTGGCTTGCGTCCGCCGGACTTTGTGCACACTGTGCGATAAAATGTTCACGCAATGCGCACAATTTTATCACAAATCTGCTCCGTTACACAAAAAAACCTTCCGGAGAGAAATCTCTCAGGAACTTTTCTTTCTGTAATGTAAGCTTGCCCGATCGTACAGGACGCTTTTTGTCTGTAATCGACATAAACACAAAGGATATGTCAAAAGTACCGTGACTATTATATAACAAATATGATAAGAAAAAAAAGTGTTTTGACACCGTTTTATCAAATTCAATGGTTAAAAAAAACTTATATTTTCATTCCGACGTATTTATAAAGTACTTAAAAAATTCAAGAAGCGACGATCTTTCTCTCACAACTTCCGAATTTGCGCCCAATAATTATCATTTGCAATAATATTTTTTATAAGCATGGAATGCACCTCGTCGTGACAAGGCATACTTTGCATGGGCTTCCCTTCTGAGAAGCCCACCACTGCAATACCTGTCACTCCTCTTTCTCAAAAATCTTTGTAAGCAACTCTTTTTGAGAATTTCTTTTTAATTCTCCTCATTGTAAGCACGCTCGCACCTCCTCTCACGCAAATAGACTTTGCGTGACTTCGGCTACGCCTCGTGCGCCGCTTCGTCAAAATGCCTTCGCAAGCGAGCATTTCTCCTCGTGTCGGCCGGTCGGACGTTTTGCGCGCTGATGCAAAATGTCTAAGTGCGCGCGTATTCCGAAGCCACACCGTGGCTGTCGGCATAACATACGCGCGCACCCTCAAGTCCCGTAAACTCCGTCACGCAAACCGCTCGCTCTACTTCGGGCTGCGCCCTCGTGCGCCATGGCTGCGGAATGCTTCTGCAAGCAGGCATTCCTTGCTCATGTCGGACGCTCGCGCCTCCACCCTCAAGTCCCGTCAATTGCTGCTTAAACCACAAAAAAATACCGCCGTAACAATCGGCGGTATTTTTTTGTGATTTGTGAACGAAAAGGCTACACGCATCAGTCTTTATATTGCCTATA